>Ga0209592_1000275_pt1 | contig 14868 bp, 5 predicted proteins | sample PPLLak2March2015_2_FD_187251 | JGI IMG/M metagenome (GOLD analysis project Ga0209592, IMG submission 187251) | Freshwater sediment microbial communities from Prairie Pothole Lake near Jamestown, North Dakota, USA - PPLs Lake P8 Core (3) Depth... | ecosystem: Environmental > Aquatic > Freshwater >... | reverse complement strand
CACGCGCGGCAATCCGGCTGGCGCATGCGGGCGCGGCTGACGTGAGCGGGGACGCACGCGCGGCGCACGTCGGCTTCTACCTGATCGACAAGGGGTTATCTCAGCTCGAGCGGACGGCAGAGGTACGCCTTGCCATCGGCGAGGTCCTCCGGAGAAGCATGGGGCGGTCTCCATTGCTTCTCTATCTGGGCGCGATCGCGCTGCTCACCGCCACGCTTACCGGGTTCCTGGTGGCGGCAGCAGATGCCGGCAGCGTGCGCAATGATTGGGTGCTGGTCCCTATCGGCATCCTCTGCATCCTGGCCAGCAGTCAACTGGCCGTGGCTCTGGTGAACTGGCTGGCGACTCTTCTGACGGCACCGCGTGTGCTCCCACGGATGGACTTCGCAGAGGGGATCCCGCTCGAATCGCGCACGCTCGTCGCCATCCCAACCATGCTCACAAGCGCCCAGAACATCGACGATCTGGTCGACGCGCTCGAAGTCAGGTTCCTCGCCAATCGCACCAGCAACCTGCACTTCTGCCTGCTGACAGATTTTACGGATGCGCAGCAAGAAACACTTCCAGAGGACGGACCGCTGCTGCGTCTGGCGCAGCAGCGAATCGCCGCGCTGAATGCGAAGTACGCAGGTGAAGAGGCGGACACGTTCTTCCTGTTCCATCGACCTCGCCGCTGGAACGATCAGGAAGGGGTCTGGATGGGTCATGAGCGAAAGCGAGGAAAGCTCGCGGCTCTGAACGCTCTGCTGCGCGGTGCCTCGGGGGAGGACTTCTCGCTCGTCGTCGGTGAGACCGAAATCCTGCTGAACGTGAAGTACGTGATCACTCTGGATACCGATACGCAACTCCCGCGGGGCTGCGCCCGCGAGCTGATCGGAGCCATGGCGCACCCGCTGAATCGTGCGCATTACGACCCGGTCAAGCAGCGGGTCGGTGAGGGCTACGGCATCCTTCAGCCACGCGTCAGCGTGAGTCTGCCCGGCACCAACCGGTCCCGCTATGCGCGGTTGTACGCAGGCGACGCAGGGATCGACCCCTATACGCGTGCCGTGTCGGACGTCTACCAAGACGTGTTCCAGGAAGGCTCATTCATCGGCAAGGGCATCTACGACATCGATGCGTTCGAGGGGGCGCTGAACGGACGCTTACCCCAGAGCCGGATCCTCAGCCACGATCTGTTGGAAGGGTGCTACGCACGCGCCGGACTGCTGAGCGACGTGCAGTTGTATGAGGAGCACCCCGCACGCTACAGCACTGACGTCAGTCGGCGATACCGCTGGATTCGCGGGGATTGGCAGCTTGTGCCTTGGCTGTTGCCTCGCGTTCCCGGGGGCGAGCGTCCCAGCCGCCAGAGGAATCCTCTGTCGGCGTTGTCGCGCTGGAAGCTTCTCGACAACCTGCGGCGAAGTCTGGTGCCGGCGGCGTCGATGGGCCTGTTCCTGTTGGGCTGGACGATCCTGTCTCCGGCGTGGTTCTGGACCCTCGCGGTGCTCGCAGTCATGCTGACGCCGGCGCTGATTGTTTCCGTTCTGGAGCTATTCCAGAAGCCAGACGACGTCATGCTTCGCGCGCATCTCGCCGGCACGGTTCGTTCTGCTGCCAGACGCGCTGGCCAGGCGGCGTTTGCTCTCGCGTGCCTTCCATACGAGGCGGTCTTCAGCCTGGACGCGATAGCGCGCACCGCGGGGCGGATGCTCTTCACACACAAGCGACTTCTGGAATGGACTGCGTCGAGCGAGTCGGATCGCAACACCCGCGCGGACCTCTCCAGCTCCATACGGTCGATGTGGGTCGCTCCGGTGATCGCTGTGGCGGTGGCGCTGTGCCTCTTGCTCGCCAGGCCGGCTGCGCTGGCCGTGGCCGCACCCATCCTGCTGCTCTGGTTCTGCTCTCCGATAATTTCCTGGTGGATCAGCCGGCCGCTGTCCCACCGCAGCGCCAGACTGAGCGCAGATCAGACGGTCTTTCTCCACAAACTGTCTCGCAGGACCTGGGCGTTCTTCGAAACATTCGTCGGCCAGGAAGACAACTGGTTGCCGCCCGACAACTATCAGGAGCATCCCGTCGCAAGAGTCGCGCACCGCACCTCACCGACCAACATGGGGCTGGCGCTACTGGCGAATCTGGCTGCCTACGACTTCGGCTACATCCCAGCCGGAACGCTCATCGAGCGGACCGCGAATGCGCTGCGCACGATGGACTCCCTGGAGCGGTACCGGGGGCACTTCTACAACTGGTACGACACGCAGTCCCTGAAGCCACTGACTCCACTCTACGTCTCGACCGTGGACAGCGGCAATCTCGCGGGTCATCTGTTGACCTTGCGCCCGGGTCTGGCTGCGCTTCTCGACGAAAAGATCCTCGGGCCACGGATGTTCCAGGGCTTCAGCGATACGCTCGGGGTTCTTATGGACGACCTAGAAGGAACCAAACCGCCTGCGCTCGCCGGATTTCAGCAGGACCTGGAGTCTGCGTGCGCTTCGGGGCCCGCCACGCTCACGCAGGCGCGGGCGACCCTGGATCGGCTGGACACGCATGCCGCGGCAGTCGCGGCCAGCTCGAATGCCAGTCTCCAAAGCGAAGCCAGCCGGTGGGCGCAGGCGCTGGCGCGACAATGCCGCATCGCGCTCGACGAGCTCACCTATCTCGCTCCGTGGATTACGCTGCCAGCCGCGCCGAGTGGCGTTGCCGACCTCCCGGATCTCGGCGCGATCCCAACGCTGCGCGAACTGGCCGGACTCGAGGCGAGGTGCCTGCCCGGGATCGAGTGTCGGTTGCGTGGGGAAATGGAGCCCGAGGAACGCGGCTGGCTGGCCGAGCTGGGACAGCGCATCACGCAGGCCAGCGTTCGCGCCCGGGCGCGCATCGCCGCCATCGAGAGCCTGGCGTTGCTATCGAGCAAGCTCGCACAAATGGAGTACGGCTTTCTGTACGACAAGGGGCGCCATCTCCTGACCATCGGGTACAGCGTCGGTGAACTGCGCCGGGACTCGAGTTACTACGACCTTCTCGCTTCGGAAGCGAGGTTGTGCAGCTTTGTGGCGATCGCGCAAGGGCAGGTGCCGCAGGAGAACTGGTTCGCCCTGGGGCGCTTGCTCACCAGGGCTGCCGGCGAGCCGGTACTGCTGTCCTGGAGCGGCTCGACGTTCGAATACCTCATGCCCCTCCTGGTAATGCCGACCTACGAGAACACCCTGCTCGACCAGACCTACCGTGCCGTGGTAGACCGGCAGATCGAGTATGGGAAGCAGCGCGGCGTACCGTGGGGCATGTCGGAATCCGGGTACAACACGGTCGACGTCGGGCTCAACTACCAGTACCGCGCCTTCGGGGCGCCCGGTCTGGGGCTCAAACGCGGACTGGCCGAGGACCTGGTCATTGCGCCGTATGCTTCGGTGCTCGCGCTCACCGTGGCTCCAGAGGAGGCGTGCGCGAATCTGCAGCGGTTGGCCGCCGAAGGGTTGGCGGGGAAGTTCGGCCTGTTCGAGGCCGTCGACTACACCCCATCACGTCTGCCGCGAGGCCATTCGAAGGTGGTGGTACGGTCCTTCATGACGCATCACCAGGGCATGAGCTTGCTCGCTCTGGCCTATCTGCTCCGGGCCCGTCCGATGCAGAAGCGATTCGAGTCGGACCCATCGTTCCAGGCGACCATGCTGCTGCTCCAGGAGCGGGTCCCAAGGGCCGTGGGGTTGTTCCCGCACACCGCAGAGCTGGTCGAGATGCGAGCGACTTCCGCCGAACCGCAAATGCCCGTGCGCGTGCTCCGCCGCCCGGATACCCCGATACCGGAGGTCCAGCTGTTGTCTAACGGCCGCTACCACGTGATGGTCACGAACGCGGGAGGCGGCTACAGCCGCTGGAAGGACCTGGCCGTCACACGCTGGCGTGAGGACACCACCTGCGACAATTGGGGCACGTTCTGTTACCTGCGCGATGTGGAGAGCGGAGCGTACTGGTCAACCGCGTATCAGCCAACCCTTCAACGGTCGGAGCACTACGAAGCGATCTTCTCGGAGGGCCGCGCGGAGTTCCGGCGGCATGATCACGACTTCGACGTGCATACCGAGATCGTCGTCTCGCCCGAAGAGGACATCGAGCTGCGCCGGGTCCACATCACCAACCGGTCTCGGACGCGCAGAGCGCTCGATGTCACGAGTTACGCGGAGGTGGTGCTGGCCCCGCCTGCCGCGGACGCGCTGCATCCCGCCTTCAGCAATCTGTTCGTGCAGACCGAGATCCTGACTGAGCGACGGGCGATCCTGTGCACGCGGCGTCCCCGTTCCCTCGACGAACGGGTGCCGTGGATGTTCCACTTGATGGCCGTACATGGCGCGGACATCGGAGAGATCTCCTTCGAGACGGACCGCATGCAGTTCATCGGCCGCCGAAGTACCGCTGCCGCGCCGCAAGCGATGAGCGCGCCCGGGGCACTATCAGGCGGACAGGGCTCGGTGCTCGACCCGATCGCCGCGATCCGATATCGACTGACGCTCGATCCGGACCAATCGGCGACCCTGGATATGGTTTCCGGTATTGGCGATACTCGCGAGGCAGCCTTGAGCCTGGTCGACAGATACCAGGATCGCCGGCTTGCGGACAGGGTGTTCGAGCTGGCCTGGACGCACAGCCAGGTCGTGCTGCGACAGATCAATGCCACGGAGGCGGACGCGCAGCTCTACGCACGCCTGGCCAGTTCCGTCATCTACGCCAATGCCTCGATGCGCGCAAACGCGGCCGTGCTGATCAGGAACCGCCGCGGACAATCCGGCCTATGGGGCTATGCGATCTCGGGTGATCTGCCGATCGTGCTGTTGCAGGTTGGAGACCCGGCCCATATCGATCTGGTACGCCAACTGGTACAGGCCCATGCGTACTGGCGGCTGAAAGGGCTGGCGGTCGATCTGGTGATCTGGAGCGAAGACCACGCGGGCTACAGGCAACGGCTGCAGGAGCAGATCATGGGGTTGATCGCGGCGGGGGTGGAGGCGACTGCGATCGATCGACCGGGCGGCATCTTCGTGCGGCCGGCGGAGCAGATCTCCACCGAGGATCGCATCCTGTTCCAATCCGTCGCCCGCGTGGTGATTACGGACGAGCGGGGAACGCTCGCGGAACAGATCAACCGGCGGGTTGCGCCGGACAAGCGGGTTCCGCGGCTTGCACCGACCCGGACCCACCGCCCCGAACTGTCGGCCGATAGCGCACCGCAACGTCGTGATCTGATCCTGTCCAACGGCTTGGGGGGATTCACGCCAGACGGGCAGGAATACGTCATTTCACTCGCCCCCGATCGAGCGACCCCGGCGCCGTGGGTCAACGTCCTTGCCAATCCCCACTTCGGCACGGTGATCTCGGAAAACGGAGTGGCCTATACCTGGGCAGAAAACGCGCATCAGTTCCGCCTGACACCCTGGCACAACGATCCGGTGACCGATTCGAGTGGGGAGGCCCTCTACCTGCGCGACGAGGAGACTGGTGCGTTCTGGTCGCCGGCGCCGCTCCCCTGCCCCGCGGCGATGCCATATGTGAGCCGGCATGGATTCGGGTACAGCGTGTTCGAGCACAGCTCCAGCGGCATCCGCTCGGAGCTTTGGGTCTACACCGCGCTGGATGCGGCGGTGAAGTTCTCAGTGCTGAAATTGCGCAACGAGTCGGATCGACCCAGGAAGCTCTCCGCTACCGGGTACGTGGAGTGGGTGCTAGGAGATCTGCGTTCGAAGTCGGCCATGCACGTGCGCACGGAGATCGCCCCTGAGAGTGGAGCGCTGTATGCACGAAACCCGTACAACACGGACTTCGCGGATTGGGTCGCTTTCTTCGATGTGGACGATCCGACCCGGACGCTGACCGGCGACCGCACGGAGTTCCTGGGACGCAACGGGACGCGTGGAAGTCCCGCCGCCATGACGCGTTCACGCCTTTCGGGTAAGACTGGGGCGGGATTGGACCCCTGCGCCGCGATCCAGGTGAGCGTCGAACTGGCTGAGGGACAGGAGCAAGAGATCGTCTTCAGGCTTGGCGTAGGGCGAGATGCCGATGGCGCCGCCATCCTAGTCAATCGTTACCGGGGTGCGACTGCGGCGCGCGGCGCGCTCGACGCGGTGCGCCAGCACTGGAAGCGCACGTTGGGCGCCGTCCAGGTGCACACACCGGATGAGTCGCTCAACGTCCTGGCCAACGGCTGGCTGCTGTACCAGACCATCGCCTGTCGGCTGTGGGGGCGCAGCGGATACTATCAATCAGGCGGCGCCTTCGGTTTTCGCGACCAGTTGCAGGACGTGATGGCCGTGATCCACGCAGAACCACGCCTAGTGCGCGAGCACCTGGTCCGGTGCGCAAGCCGTCAGTTCCGTGAAGGCGATGTCCAGCACTGGTGGCATCCGCCATCTGGCCGCGGCGTGCGCACCCATTGCTCGGACGACTATCTTTGGCTGCCATTGGCGACCTGCCGCTATGTCTTGACTACGGGGGATGCCGCCGTTCTGGATGAACGGGTTCACTTCCTCGAAGGTCGTCCGGTCAACCCGGAGGATGACTCGTACTACGATCAGCCCGACCAGTCTCTTGAGACGGGCAGCGTGTACGAGCACTGCGTTCGAGCCATCCTGAGAGGACTGAGCTTTGGCGAGCACGGTCTGCCACTCATGGGCTCCGGCGACTGGAACGATGGCATGAATCTGGTGGGCAAGCGCGGCAAGGGCGAAAGCGTGTGGTTGGGATTTTTTCTGTGCGAAGTGCTCACGCAGTTCACCAGCGTTGCGCGCCTGCGGGGTGATGAGGTGTTCGCGCAACGCTGCGCAACTGAACAGCGCCGGTTGCGCCAAAGTCTCGAAGACAACGGCTGGGATGGCGAGTGGTACCGCCGGGCCTACTTCGACGATGGCTCCCCGCTCGGATCCGCTAGCAACGAAGAGTGCCAGATCGACTCCATCGCGCAGAGCTGGGCGGTACTGTCAGACGCTGGGCCTTCCCGCACGCAGTCAGCCGCAGCGGGAGACGCCAGCCGCGCGCGCATGGCAATGGACGCGGTATATCGGCGCCTCGTGCGTCGTGACGAGGCGCTCATCCAGCTCCTGGATCCTCCGTTCGACCGGTCGAACCTGGACCCCGGCTATATCCGAGGATACGTCCCGGGCGTGAGAGAGAACGGCGGGCAGTACACGCACGGGGCGATCTGGGCGGCGATGGCGTTTGCCGCCCTGGGCGACAAGCAGCGGGCATGGGAGCTGTTCGCCATGATCAACCCGGTTAACCATGCGAGATCGCAGAAGGAGCTGGGAATCTACAAAGTCGAGCCCTATGTCGTCGCGGCCGATGTCTACGCGCTCGCCCCGCACATCGGCCGCGGCGGCTGGACCTGGTACACGGGCTCTGCCGGCTGGATGTATCGGCTTATCGTGGAGTCGCTGCTTGGCTTGCGGCTCGACATCGACAAACTGCACTTCGCTCCTTGCCTGCCCGCCGATTGGAAAGCCTTCGAGCTGCGCTACCGGTATGGGGCAACAGTTTATCGCATCGCCGTTCTACAGACACGCAACGAGACTGAAGGGATGCGTGTCACCGTTGATGGCATCGAGCGGGAGGACCGGGTCATTCCACTGGTTGACGACTACCGAGAGCACTCAGTCGAAGTGACAATGCACGTAGTACGCAGCTAGCGGGCCCTTCGATAGGAGCGTGCCACGGGCGCTGCAACCACAGACCGTGAGCGCGAGTCGCGCGGGCTCTGCTCGAAGCCTTCACGTCAGGGTGCCGCCATGTCGCGCGGTCGCACGGGATGCCGCACCAGCGGACGCTGGGCTTCTATCGGTGTGACCGACGAGTCATGGCTTGCCGGCGCTCCGTCGATGGCGCGCATGGGGATTTCACTTGCGGGCGGACGGGAGAGGCGCTCGATCCTGCCGAACATCAGCCGCATGGCCCAGCCAGACGTCCGGAAGATCGTCATCACCAGTCCCATCATGCCGATGATCTGCATGTAGGCGGGCTTCTTGGAAAGGGGAGTCTTGTCGCGGATCAGCGCGACGATGAGCCAAACCGGATTGTAGAAGTACAAATAGCCCGCAAGCATGGTCAGCTGCTTTTGCCAGGGGCGTTTGTGGTTGGACGCAACCACGTAGTTGCCGTCGCACATGTGCGGGGGCACCGCCTTCCCGCCTACGCTCTTGAACACCTGGCCGCTCGTGTAGGTCGACTCAAGGAGCTTCGAACCCACTGCGGGAGTGAGCATCAGAACCTGCATCGAGACGGCGCCGGCCCTTCGCAGCAGCTCGATCTGATTCAGCAACCCGTAGCTCGACCCGCGCGAGTAGAGCGGTTGCGTGTCGTGATGCATCATCATCGGCATCGGGCAGATGCCCGCGTCGCGCAACGCACGGAACGCCTCGGTGGTCTTGTCGGCGCTCTGGCCCTTCTTGACGAGAGTCGCGGTCAGATCCTCGACGCCGAGCCACAGCGCGCGACAGCCCGACTCGCGAATGAGCGGCAGGTGTTCCTTCATCTGCAGCGTGTCGTGGACCGTTACCTCGGTATACCATCGCGCCCGTTTGGCGAGCCTCACGCCGTCGAATTGCGCGCGGGCGAGCTTGTCGACGATGTCGAGCGTGCGCGACTTGTCGTTGAAGAAGTTGTCGTCGGTGCCGAAGAAGTGATGAAGACCGTAGTCCTTGTTGAGACGCCACATTTCGTCGGCGATCCGTTCGCCGCTCTTCACGCGATACTGCCGCTGGTTGTAGGCGGGGATAGGACAGTAGGGACAAGCGAACTTGCACCCGAAGGTCAGGACGAGCGAGCTGATGGGACTGCGCTGTCGCACCTGATCGACCGGCATCGCGCGCGCGCTCAGGGTTGCGTGCCGGCCCGGCGGTTCGATGAGCCGGTACCCGAGGACCGGGTGGGGCAGTTCGTCGAGATCCCCGACGAGGCGTTGAATACCCGTGTCGACCAGTTCCTCGGGAACCCCGTTCTTGTCGCCGCGCGAATAAACCAGACCGGGGACATCGTCGAGCGCCCGGCTGTCACGCGCGCGCACGAATGCCGAGCGCATCGATTCACCGCGACCGCGCGTCGACAGCACCACTTCGATGAGGCTCAGCAGGACAAATTCCTCGCCCGTGACGACGACATCGGCGCTACCCGGTCGCGCGGGGTCGGCACTGAAAAGGTCATAGGGCTCGTAGACGGCGTGAGGACCGCCGGCGATGATCAGCGGCCGATGCGCGGGGTCGATCCGGTGGACGTCCCGGATCAGCTCCATGCACATCTCGGAATGCAGGCTCATGCTCGAGACCATGAACACGTCGGGGATCCTGCCGTCAAGCTGCATTTGCGACGGCCGGAACCTGCGGTTCCACTGCTGGAGGACGATCCGGGTCTTGTCGAATCCGGCGTCTACCAGGGCCGAGCCTATGGCCCGAACACCCGCGGGTATCATTCGCATGTCCGCGAAGATGAAAGGCAACATCCGCGTACGATGATCGAAGGCGCAGGCGATCACGGACGCCAGGTCGTGTTCCTGCGCGCGAATCCGCAGGCGCTCCCGAACGCGCGTCAATTCGCCCGGTTTGAGCAGTTCGTCGCCACGTGTGCGTCGGGGAAGTTCCATTGCTCGCCCCCTCCAGGAGTGTGTGAAGTGTCTGCTCGTCGAAGCGCGCCGCTGCTATCCCGTGAGGCGCATTGAATCTGCAGCACCGCGCGCCCGGTTACCGCCGCCGCGGAGTTGATGCGCCCTACGCAGGCCCGCAGGCGCAGGGACTCGGTCAAGGCTCAATAGGTGCGAACGCGGACAGAGATCCTACCACGCAACGAGAAGATGATAATCCTCTTCCCGGGTTGTCGATACTGGAACGCTGTGGCGATCACTCCACGGTATCTGCCGTAAAGTCCGGTCCGCGGGTCTCCCAGGACGCTGCAGCCGAGGGAAATCGTCGCGCGGACCAGTTCCACCGCCCGCGCCACGTACGCCGCTTCCCCGTGCCGGTGCCGCACCTGGCCAGCATTCGGCAGCAGCTCTCGAGTTGGTGCCGAGCCTACTTCGCGACGGCGGTCGAGCTTGGCGCCCGCTGGCGCTGGACTTCCTTGTGCTTCATGTCGAGGTACTCGCTGCGTTCGAGCTCGTGCAGCTGCACCGGATAGCGCTCGACACCGGCGTGCCAATCGTTCAGGCGCTTTTCGAGCTGCTCCCGCGCTGGCGCCGACAGCGCGCCGAGGTAGGCTTCGATCGCCAGGTAGTAGCGCATCGTATTGCGCTCGACGACGCCGCGCATGCCACCTATATAGATGGGCTGACCATTAGCTTTCCTCGCGAGGACGCTGAACCCCACCTTGTGGCGCCCGATCGTCGCCAGGTAGCCCTGCATGGCCACGCGGGCCGCGACGCCGTAGGCGTACGAGTACGACAGGTGGAGGAAGCTGCGCTTGTCATCGAGCGCCACCACTTCGAGCACGATGCGGTAGCGGCGCGTGCCCAGCGGCCCTTCCTCGCCGTTCAGCACCGCCTGCAGGTAATTGGGTCTGGACGCCACCACCTCGTAGAGGAACTCGAACGGGTAGGTGTCGGCCAGCGGCTGGTCGAACTTGCGCCCGACGTTCACGCTCAGCGTGTCGCCTGCCTTCTGAGTGGAGGCGCGGCAACTCTTGACGTTCAAGTGCAGGATCAGGATGTCGCACCAGTGGTCCATGCCGTGAAGGACCGGACCGATCACGGCATAGGGCTGTTCGACCACAGCGTAGATGTCACCTTCCAGGACGCCTGAGCTCTCGCCCGACTCGAGGTAGAGCGGGCGGTGGAACTGGTTGCTGGACAACTGTTCGCGCAAGGCCGCGTGGCGCGCCATCAGCGACGCCGCGTCCTGCGCGTGCGCCAGCGGCATGCCGCCCAGTGCGCAGAGCACGGCCAACCGGAGCAGCCTCGAACATCCGGCGAGACCGGAGGCGCTGAACTTCACCTTCGTCACCTTCGTCTCGCTCCTTGGCCACGCGTGCGGCAGCGCGCTTTCGAGTCGAGCCTTGCGGGCCGCATCACCAGCGTATCTCGCCGCGCGTGTCACAGCCAGTACTCCCACATGCGTCCGATCAGCTCCTTGACTCTCACACCAAGCGAGCGGCGCTGCCATTCTTCGAGGGTGATCGCGTCCGATCTTGCCAGGTCGGCCAGGAACGCGGCGCGCATCCTGTCGCCGAACTCGGTGCCGAGCACCACGGCGTTGACCTCCTCATTATGCAGAAAGCTGCGCCAGTCAAGGTTGGTCGAGCCGACCGTGGACCACACGCCGTCGATCACTGCGGTCTTGACATGCAGCAGGGCATCGCGGCGCTCGTAGAGCTTGACGCCGGCCTTCAGGAGCTCGGTGTAGTGCGCCCGGCCGGCGTGGAGTACCAGCCACGAATCGGTGCTGCTGGGAAGCACCAGCTTCACGTCAACGCCACGCGCCACCGCCTCCTTCAGCGCCGCCAGTAGCTGCGGGTCGGGCACGAAGTAGGCGTTGGTGAGCCAGATCTCGGTTTCGGCGCTGCGCAGGGCCGAGATCAGCGTGGCGTAGATGAGGCTGTAGGGTTCGTCGGGCGAGCTGCCGATGGCGCGCACCACCTCATTGCCTTTGCGTTCGGCGGCCGGAAAGTAGTCGCGTGCCGCGAGCGGCTCGCCTTTCTGCTTCTGCCACGTTTCGATGAAAAGCTTCTGCAGCTCACCGACCACCGGCCCTTCGAGCTGCAGGTGGGTGTCGCGCCAGGGTAGCTTGCCCTCGGGCCGCACTTTGGAGCGCTGGCTGAACGACCCGCCCGAATAGACGCTGCTGATGTTGATGCCGCCGAGGAAAGCGATGCGCCCGTCGACGACCAGCAGCTTGCGGTGGTCGCGCTGGTTCACTTCCCAGGCGCCCTTGGCAGTCAACGGATTGATCGGGTTGAATTCCAGCACCTTGATGCCGGCGTCGGCGAGGCGGGTGAAAAATTCGGTCGGCGTACCCATGGTGCCAACGCTATCGCGGATCACGTTCACCTGCACGCCTTCCTGCTGCTTGGCGATCAGCGCCGCGGCGAAGCGCTGGCCGACAGCGTCGTCCTCGAAGATGTAGGTCTCCATGTTGATGTGGTCGCGCGCTGCGCCGATCGCGGCGATCATCGCTTGGTAGGTGCTCGGGCCGTCCTGCAGCAGCACGACCTTGTTGCCGGCCGTCAGAGGGCTGCCGACGATGGCCTCTTCGACAGCCAGGTGGAGCTCAAAGATGTTGGTCTGTGCGCCGCTGCCCTTGAGCCGCTCGAGGATGGCCTTGCTGCGTTCGGCCGACAGCGGCCCGCGCGTACCGTCGAGCTGCACCGGCGTCGCGGGCTTCCGCGCCATGTCGGGCACGATGGTCGGCAACGAACTGCAGGCCGCGAGCAGCGCCAGGCACAGCGCCGCCGAGACACGCGCCAGAGACGGCACGTCCGGCAAACTCATTCGGCATCCTCCTGGAAATACCATTCCGCCTTATCTACCTCTCTTCGACACTGGTGGAACGCTTTCAGCGGGCACCTCAGGCCCCAGCAATACCGCGATCCACTGTGTGCCTTTACTGTTTTCGCATGCAAACTTCAGGGTCATGGTAAGCGGTATGCACAGAACCATGCCAATCGGACCGAGCAGACTTCCCCAAAAAATCAACGAGAGAAAGACAACCAGCGTGGACAGTCCGAGCCTCCGCCCCATGAGCTTCGTTTCAATCACATTGTCAAGTAGGAAGTTAACAGCCATATATCCCGCTGTTGCCGCTACCGCGGGGCCTATCCCCAATTGAATAAGGGCAAGAAGAACCGCGGGAATGGCGGCGACCGTGGAGCCGACACTCGGTACATAGTTGAGCAGAAAGGCGAGAAAACCCCAGAGAATGGGAAAATCTACGCCGAGAATGGACAGCCATATTCCTATCAGAATCCCCGTGATCAGACTGATGAGAGTCTTGATGACCATATAGCGTTCAATATCACCGACGAACCTTGTGAACTGGGGAAATACCTGCTGAGGATTACCGAGAACAGCGCGGAGCTTGACGGGAAAGCTTGACGCCTCGAGCAGGATGAACGTTACGGTGAGCAAGATCAGGACAATGTTCGAAAGAGCCGAGCCCAACCCCGCGAGCAAGCGTGCGGTCAGGTTCATCACCGCTACTGGATTGATATATTCGAGCAGAATCTTATCCATGCTCCGAATGCCCTTGGTCGCCAAAAACGCATAAAATGCCGAGACTTGCTCCTGTAAACGAGTCTGATAGAGAGGCAACTCAGTGTAAAAGCTGTTGATGGACGCGCCTACGATTGCGCCGACAATCAGCAGGATGGTGATCATGCCGGCCACCACGAGCAGCACCGCGACAATGGAGGGAATGCGTTTCCGCGCGAGCCAGAGTACCGGCGGCGTCCCGAGCATAGCGAGGAAAACGGCGACAAGGAGGGACACCAGGACCGATTGCGCCTGATTGATGCCCTCGATGATGATCACGAGCGCAGCCGCGACGACAAGGAAGCGGAACCCCCGCTGAGAATTGCTCTGTTCAGTCATGGACAAATACGTCTTCGGCAGGAATTCGCTCAGTTGAGATGCCCGACCCATTCTGAGGCCGCGTCAGCTCGGGCATGGCCGCGTCGCCGAAAATGATGAGGAGCTCGCCGCCTTGAGCTCATCCTGGCTCTTATACACGATCTAACCAGAGGATCCCAGAATGATCACCAGGATCATCTGTTCAGGCTTGTTCGTGCTCGCCGCGATGGCCGCACACGGCGCTGCAACCGACAAACCGGGTCCCGAGGAATGGCTCAGGGAGGCTGAGGCTGCTTACGACAGAGTTACAACCTACACGGCCGTTTTTCACAAACAGCAACGTGTTGCTGGCAAGCTCCTTCCCGGAGAAACCATACTCCTCAAGTGCAGAAAAGCGCCATTCAGCCTGTACATGAAATGGATAGAAGCGCCCTACAAGGGGAGCGAGTTGCTGTATGTGGCAGGCTGGAATGAGGACCGGATCAAGGCTCACAGAGGTGGGATACTGCGCTTTATCACGCGCAATCTCGACCCAAGGGACCCGGGGGTCATGGCGGGTAACCTTCGTCCGGTCACCAGTACAGGGATTGGATACCTCCTGGAAACCGTCGCGACAAACCTCCGCAAGGCGATCAGGGTCGGCGAACTGACGTTCTCTGAGCGCGAAGAAGAAACAGTGTACGGCAGGAACACGCAGATCCTGGAGGTGGTCTTCCCAAAGGACAGAGCAAAGGACTACGACGGTTACCGGTATGTCATCAACCAGGATGTCGAGAGCAAGATCCTGCTAAGGATCAGAGTCTATGACCGGGATGACCAGCTCGTCGAGAACTACGGGTACGAGAACCTCAACCTCGGCGCGCGACTCACAGACGCCGATTTCGATCCGAAGAATCCTGAGTATCACTTCTGAGAGCGCCGGGGTCAGGCGAAGAGAGGCTGGCATTGGTGCCGGTCGTGAGGGCCCCGCAGGACAGATCCTGGACGCGAACGGTGGTGCGACCGTACCTTCCATGGTATACCCGGCCACAGCCGCCACAGGCCGTTTTCTTGACCGCTGCACCAGCCGCACCACACGTGCGCGCGCATCGCCAAACACGCCCAAGCTATCGCCGGGGCCGAAAACCCGGGGACCGGTATGCATCGAGTAGACGCTTGGACTTCTTTGGATTTGGAGGAGGCATCCAGACATCATGCCAAAATCTCGCTCCTCTCAAAACCCCTGAGACTTAGCCCCACCGCGGCTCTCAGCTCGATCACACCCCAAAACTTACCCACACTACTTCCCGAAGAGCTAGTACCAGATACCTGCCGCCCAGACGCTTTGTGCGCTAGCGGACTAAAGGCTT
>Ga0209592_1000273_pt1 | contig 14887 bp, 24 predicted proteins | sample PPLLak2March2015_2_FD_187251 | JGI IMG/M metagenome (GOLD analysis project Ga0209592, IMG submission 187251) | Freshwater sediment microbial communities from Prairie Pothole Lake near Jamestown, North Dakota, USA - PPLs Lake P8 Core (3) Depth... | ecosystem: Environmental > Aquatic > Freshwater... | reverse complement strand
CTCTTTGGGCTGAACTGCTCTTCTGACCCGCTTCTTCCCTTCTCCGTGTCAGTTCTTTTTGGCGCGCCTTTCATTTGTCTTGTTTTCGACTAAAATTGCCTATTGACTTCTACCGCACTCTACGACTTCCCTCTTTCGCCCGATTAGCGGAAATTCGCGGACTCCCCTCCTCCCCTCTCCCCTGCTCTCCTTGACAATCTCTAAACCCTTCGTTATAACCAGGTTGCTGCCGGAACCGTACGGAGCTCCCTATGAAATCTACCCAGCCATGGACCACCGCTGATATCCCCGACCAATCCGGGCGCACCGCCCTGGTGACCGGCGCCGACAGCGGCCTGGGCTATGAGACCGCCCTGGCGCCCAGGTCATCCTGGCCTGCCGCTCCCTGCCGAAAGGCGACCAGGCGCGCCAGGATATCCTCAACGCTGCGCCGGGGGCAATCCTGGACGTGCGCCCCCTGGACCTGTCCAGCCAGGCCTCGATCCGTCGTTTTGCCGCCGAGCTCAAGGTGCATTACCAGCGGCTGGACCTGTTGGTCAACAATGCCGGCGTGATGGCGACCCCATATACCAGGACTGAGGACGGTTTCGAGATGCAGTTCGGCACCAACCATCTGGGTCACTTTGCCCTGACCGGGCTGCTCCTCGAGCGGCTGCTCGAAACACCCGGTAGCCTTAAATCTTTGGGTAAGTCCACAAGATTTGCCACTTCCCGTCTGGCGAATAATTGATGTATAAAGTGATGTATAATAGCGGTGGAGGTGTGCCATGACCACGCACATGGTTCGTAAACAGATTTACATCCGCAAGCACCAGGAAGCCTTGCTCAAGCGCCTGGCCCAGGCGCGCGGCCTGAGCGAAGCCGAGATCATCCGCCAGGCCATCGAGCGCGAGGTGGCCGGAGAACCCGCGCAGCCTGCCGCTGGTGACCTGAGCGCCATTGATGACTTCATTCGCCTGGCGCTGTCTACGCGGTCGCAAGCAGCCAAAGGTGAACCCTACCGCTGGAACCGGGAGGAGATTTACACCGAGCGAGAGGACCGCTGGCTCCGTAAAACAGGTGAAGGATAAACCATGCCGCCGATCTTGATCGATACGAATGTATTGGTTTATGCCAGCGATCCAAACGAAACCGCGCGTCAGGACCAGGCGTTGCGTATTTTGAAACATCTTGAAAGCGCACGTATCGGACGGCTATCAGTCCAGTGCCTGGCAGAGTTTATCCATGTCACCACTCGTCCGCGCCGGATGTTGTATACCCCGGCGGAGGCCCTGCAGCAGGTGGAATATCTGCTGCGCGCTTTCCCGGTCTTCGACCTGACCCCGCTGATTGTGCTGGAGGCGGCGCGCGGCGCCCGCGATCACGGCCTGTCGTATTACGACGCGCAGATTTGGGCGGCAGCGCGCCTGAACCAGGTGACTGCCGTGTTCAGCGAAGATTTCAGCGACGGGCAGACCCTGGAAGGAGTGCGCTTCGTCAACCCATTCTCGGAGGTCTTCCGCCTGGAAGATTGGGCGTAAGGAAGTACTGGGTTGGGGAGGGATGGGTGTCCCTCGCCGCTACTCCAACCCAACCGCGACGCCCTCCTGGAGGTGAACGGGCACACACCCGTGCCATCTACTAGGACGCCTTTGATCTTTTCCTGGAGACCCTGCGCCAGCACGAGATCGCCCCGGAGGCTATTCTGATAGCCTCCTTGCCTGAACAGGCTATTGCCTGGGTTCTGGAACGGCCCCAGCGCGGCCGCCAGGTGGATGCCCACGGTCGCCCGGTAGCCGATCGCGATGAAGCCGAAAAGCCCTACTCGCCTGCCTCGCAGCGGCTGATCGTCTCCGTGCTGCGCCAGTTCTACAAGTTCCTGGTGGCGCACGAGTACGGCGAGTTCAACCTGGCCCAGGTGCAGGCGCTCAGCCGCACCAGCCGCGCCCGGCGCTCCCTGCCCCAGTTCGATGCCCAGGATGTCGAGCGCGTCATCCAGCATGCCCTGGACCTGGCCCAAATGCCTGTCGAGAGCGACCGCCAGCGCCTGGTGGACCTGCGCGACCGGGCGCTGATCGTGACCCTGGCAGACACCGGTCTGCGCATCCACGAGGCCTGCGCCGCGGCGAGATCGACTGGCTGGAGCACCGCGCCGTGATCCACGGCAAAGGCGACCAGCAGGCGGTGATCCGCTTCTCGCCGCGCGCCTTTGGGGCCCTGAAAGACTACCTGGCAGCGCGGGCGGCGTTTGACTTAGAGACTGTCCAGCGAGATAAAAAACGGGTGGAAGAGCTGCCCCTCTTCGCCCGCCACGACCGGGGCAGCGGGCGAGCGACGCGCCGCCTGTCCACCACTGGGGGGCGCAAGGCCATCGAGGGGCGCGTGGCGGGGGCGCAGGCCGTCTCGCACATCACCCCGCACACCTTCCGCCACTACTTCGTCACCATGGTGCTGCGCGGCTCCGGCAACCTGCGCCTGGCGCAGATCCTGGCCCGCCACCAGGAGATCTCCACCACCCAGCTATATGCGCACCTCAACGACAGCGAGATCGATGAGCAGTATTGGGAATTGTTCGGTGGGCTGTGAAGGAGAAGACGTCCCCCGCCTAATGAAGGCATTTACGGATCGGTGCGCTTGGTGATTCCGTTCATCTCTTGCTCTCTGGTTTCCCTCCCATCCGGACTTCCACGCCGTCCCGAGGAAAGCGTTCATCGAGTGAATATACAACTTTCTCTTCTGTTGACCGTGCGGCAGCCCAAATCAGAGCATCGGCAAAGGAAACTCGCCCAGATGACCTGCAGAGTAGCAACGCCTGAAGTAGGTCGTCTTTGCTCAGAACAAAGGGGTGTATGTTCTCCTTCTGCAGGAAGAGGATCAGGTGGTCGACCACGGCTTCCCTGGGAACTTTGTAGACAGAAGTCAAAACGTAGGCCGTTTCAGCAATCACGACGTCACTGACTTCCAGGTCTTCTTCCTTATCGATCACTTGGGAGGCCCGTTCCGCCAGGTCGCGCGGGTCACCGGTGAGATAGCGGACGACCATGCTGGTGTCCAGAAGGCCACTCATGTCTCATCAGTCTCCTCAGCCTCATCGTCTCGAGCCGCCGCCTCCCATGCTGCCTCCCGGGCAATTTCCCATGCCTCGCCCTGTGGAACATGAGCGTTCAGGTATTGAGCTAGTCCACCCTTGAGGGACTCGCGGTGCTCAGGAGGTAAGAAATAGATCTCCACGCGATCCCCCACTAATCGTTGCAAAGCCACCCACCCTGGCTTCACACCCAAACGCTCGCGGATTGCTTTGGCGATGACTACTTGGCCTTTATTACCAACTAAGTAAGTCATAGTTATACTCCAGTCAAATGGTATAACTAATCCTATCAGTATCCCGTTTTTCGGTCAAGGTTATGTTGAGGTTGTAGTGGGTGTGTTTTTTGGTGGTTGTTTTTTTGTTTGGTGGTAATGGCTATGCGAAAAGATAGCGGCAAGCGCATCTGATTTTCAGTATAAACAAAATGGGGCTGCGATCCTGTTGAGTAGTTTTTGTTCTGTCGCCGAAGCGCCAACCATGTATCCAGTGTTTAGATCCGCCACATACGTCCTCCTTCACCCCTAAACATGCCCTGGCGGTTGAGTGACAACAGTAGCCGGAGTCTGGCCGCGTGCTAAGCAAATTGCATAGTATCTCGAAAGGTGGTGGTGTCTAAAAATTTATTCTACCGGTAATGAAATTGTAGAAAATCAGCAAGCAAATGCCCGGAAGTACAATACCGATGAGTGCTATTATTTTACGTCTTGATCCTAAACCAATTATGCCTGATACGATTCCACCCAGGCATAATAAAACGGGGAAAGCCAAACATATAAAAACAATTGGACTGTCTGCCTGACCAAAACCGAATGCCCCAAAAAATCCACAGATAAATGTGGGGAGGTCTATGATCCCAATAATAAGGGACACAACCGCAAAGATTGAGCGAGTATCTGCGTTACTTGACGATGAGACATCTGTATCCATCAATACACTTTTACTCTGTTCACGTTCCAAATGATTACATAGTTCGATGGATCGCCCAACAATTAAGGATTGATGTGGCGGTTTACTTTGCCCTCTCGACACAGGTTGAGCTGCGCTCGTGCATCTCGCCCTGTGCATCCTGGCCAATAATGAATAATAAGGCAAACACTTCGCTGAACTGCTTTTTGATCTCACTACCTTCGAAATCGACGAAGGTAAATAGCAAACCTATAGTAGTTGATAGACCCAGTGTATTATTTATATATCAAATCTTCATCCGTGTAAGTTACCAAAAGGCCATTCAAGTGCCTTTTGTTCCTTCCAGGCACTGATGCGTCCCCATCACTTCCTCATGCTCCTCCAGAATCGTCGCCAGCTTGAATATCTCCAACGGCAACGGATGAGCGGCAAAAGCCGCTTCCATTGCTAGATATCATCCACTGGAAACACCGCAATAAAGAGACGCGAGTTCTTGGGATGCCGTATGTGGAGTTCATCCACAAAATTAGCTTCCTGTATATCGTTCGTAAAGGGGTCTTTGTAGAAAATAACCACTCTGTCGCTACTGTAAATAACGGTCGAAGTGACTGCCCCAGCTTGCTCACATATCTCGGCCAGATCCGAGATGTTGTCTACCAGAAGTAGATTATGCTGGCGAGTGTTCATCATGTGTTGTTCAATTTTGTGAACTTCAGGATTTTGTGTACAGATCATCTCGAGGGATTCGCACCTTCTGACCAGAATCATCCATCACGATGACGATTGCAGGACAAGAGTCGTATCGATAGAAAACCACTGGAACCAACGCACATCCTGGAACAACCGTTTGACGAATGCGCAGCAGGTATCTCCTCCCCTCAACCAGTGTGTCCGGATGGATCTTAGATATTAGCGTCTTCATCGCTCGCCACCTCCTACCAATCCGGGTACTTGGTTTCCACCGGTGGAATCTCTATAATGGTTCCCGCGCTGGAGGAATTGTTACTGGCGTTCTGGTCAAGAGAAGCAAGAATCTGTATCAGCTTTACCATTGCGCGCCAGATCGCAAAAAGCAGCACCCACTGACCAACCAGGATACCCAGAACAAAGGCAATTTCAGCGTCCATCACCCAATCCTTTCACGCCACCTAATAAGGCACAAGCTGTAATTGTTTACACTCCCAGGGTATAGTATTTTCCCAACGCACACAATCCCCCTCGCGGGGGAAAAAGGGGGGATATTTGGGGGTAACTCTTTGGGGGAACCAGCAGTTGGATAACGTAACGCTACGGAACTATATATAGCGCTTTATTGTCATCTCGATCCAGGTAATTATGCCCAACCGATGTTCTTTGCGTAACTGATAACTAAAACGTGATCTATGGCACATGACACGGGGTAAAGAATTTGGCATAATACTTACTGGGGCCCGTGCTTTGTTCTTGCTATCGAAAACAAGGCCTGTCGAACGGGACGAGAGAGTGAGTGTACGACATGTCTAACTCGTGGGGAAAAATTGTTGGCTTCATCAAGCAGCATAAAGGAAAGATCGGGCTTGGCACGCTAGCGCTTCTGCTGACAATTCTCTCAAGCACAACCGATGTCCTGGATTACTTTGGGGTCACTCCCAAAAGGGCACCTGAAGTGATTGCCATACCAACAGCCTTTTTCGAGATGATTTCTGTGCCTACCCAGGTCAAATGCGGGGAAGATGCTGAGGTTTCCATAAGGACCAAACCGAGCGCAATGTGTTACCTGGTTTACACGACCCCAAGCGGTAATGTAAGCGAAGCAGAAGGTGTAGGGGTGACAACAGCAAACGTCGAAGGCCAGTGTTCCTGGAAATGGCGGATTAGCTCAAAAACGAAACTAGGCGTGGGAGAGATCTCGATAAAGGTCGGTGACATTGAACGCACCTATCAAATCGAGATCACCGAGTAGGGGCAGGTTAAGCACTGAGAATATACTGCGGGGGAATAAACATGTACTATGGAGGTACCAGTGAAGCATAGGAAAGGTTTCCTCTTATTTTTATCAGTCTCCTTGCTCCTGGTCACATACATCGTCACGGGTTACGCTGCAGCTTACAACCAGCTTCAAGTCTCGTTCATCAATGTCGGCCAGGGCGACTCCGCTTTGATTCGAGATGCAAGTGGCTTCGATATCCTCATCGATGGGGGAAAGACGTCCGCAGGTCCGACGGTGGTGGCTTATCTGCGCGAGCAGGCTGTCGATGACATTGAGGTGATGGTTGCTAGCCATGCCGATAGCGACCATATCGGTGGGCTGATTGATGTCCTGGAATTATCTGATATCCCGGTGGAGTCCGTCATCTACAGCGGCTATCCAGGAGACACGGCAACCTGGGGCAGCTTCGTGAGTGCTATTGCTAGCGAAGGCATCACACTGACCGCCGCCCAGTTTCCAATGACGTACACCTGGGGAGAGACAACTGCACACATTCTCAACCCTATCTCGGGCTTGGTAAATCCCGAAACCAATGATGCCTCAATTGTGGTGCTCCTCGAGCATGGCAGCACCACATTTCTATTCCCCGGCGACATTGATAGCTCTATCGAAGCCGACGTTCTCGCTCGTGGTACCCCTGTTGCCGCTGAGATCCTGAAAGTCGCTCACCATGGGAGCGCGTATAGCTCAAGCGAAGAATTTCTGTCAGCCGTCCAACCCAAGGAAGCCATAATTTCTGTGGGGGACAATTCATACGGGCATCCAGCGGATGAGACACTCGATCGATTACTGGCTATAGGTGCGAGAATTTGGAGGACCGACCAACAAGGGACGATACTCGTAATCTCTGATGGGATCACATATACCATTCAGGGAGAGATCACCAATATCTCCCTTGTAATGTACTTGCCCTTGGTGATCAATGCTCACCCTCCACTGCCGCCAACGCCCACGCCTACCGAAACACCGATAACTCCAGTCCCAACCGAACCGCCGACTGCGACGCCGACACCCACTCAGACTCCACTTCCACCTGTGCCAGTCATTGAAATTTCCTATATCTTCTATGATGGAGTAGTTCCCCGCGTTGAGAGTGACGAGTATGCACAGATTACAAATAGCGGCGCTGGGGTTGCAGACCTTCAAGGCTGGCGGTTGAATGCAGGAGATCCGGGACAGGATTTTATCTTCCCGAGCCATGACATTCAGCCGGGGCAATCCTGCCGGGTGTACACGAACGAGTACCATCCAGAGTCTTGCGGGTTTAGCTTTGGCAGCGCAAGTGCTCTGTGGAACAACAGCGAGGACTGTGGCTATTTGTATAACTCTAGCGGTGTTCAGGTTGACGAGTATTGCTACTGAGTGTGAACAATGATTGCCTTATATAACTTCATACCCCTGTACTGCCCCTCCTGCGGGACGCCAACTCGCCTTGAGCGTGCGGATAATCCGATGTCCGGCAAGTTCAAAGCGCACCAGGCTCTTTCCTGTGCGATTTGCGGGATTATGTATCAATTCGCCAGTCAGATAGAGATTTTCAGAGCAGCAACTGCAAGCGGCGGGGATATGGTGGATTACTTTGTTGACGATGAAGATCCGTCAAATGAGGGAAGCCAGAATTAGTATTCAGGCTCGTTTTTTGAAGGGAAGATTATGTTAGACCTATCTATTATTTTCTCTGTTTTATCTCTGGTTTGTTCAATAATAGCTATCTTATTCACCTGGGCAAATTCCAGGCGAGTCAAACAAGAAGCTGAAGCAAACTTGCTCCAGCAATTACAGGCAGACTATGAAGTTGTCCGGGCGAAGATGGACACACGCTATCGGGATGAAACTTGGACTCCAGATCGCGCAGATAAGGCAGTCTGGGGGCCACTAGAAGAGTATTGGTTCTTCTGTTATCGGGAATGGAGAATCACACGAGGGCGATATGAGGAGCTCTGGCAAGATAATATTAGGGCGGGGATCAAAGCAGGATTAAGGCACCGGCCGCTGAGATATGTGCTTGCCACGATCCGGAAAGAAGGATCCCTAACGGATGAGTACGCGAGTGACTATATAAACGAACTGATTGCCTTGTGTGGTTCTGATTTCCAAAAGGAGTTCTATCCACCGGTGGAAACAGCACTATGAGGTTTCAATTGCCGCCAGCAGAGACGAAGGGAAGCAGAATTGATTATGCGAGTGGTACGCCGGTATATTCTATACCCACTCTATCGCCTGTATGCGTGGCTTTACGGTTGGCTGCGCGATAGAAGTAGGTCACTGCCTAAGGTTCCTTGTCAGATATGTGGGCAAACAGGGCACGCTAAGCGGTTGTGTCCCAAGGCAAAAAGCATGAGCTTCTAAGCGGTGAAAGGTTGTTCTTCGTGTGCGACAACCGCTCCGGCATGCGCAATATCCGCAGCGATATCAATTACTGCCTGGGGAACAAACCGTTGGTTGTTTCCCTAACCAATCTTGCTGATTTACAGGCAGGGAAACGCGGAGAAGGGGATAGCGTTTGGCTTGAAGCGCGCAACCACGGATAATTCAGTTTGTGTGTATAACCAGTTAACGTTGGGCGGATGAGCTGCGAGCGAAGCGAGTCTGATCGATCCGCTTGTTAGAGCGCCGCACCGCGTTCGCTTTCGGCTGGTACTGCTCCGACGACGTTCAGTCTGGCCATCCATATTGCACCGTGGCTCCGGTAACTTTGCTACAGTCCCTGCAACTTCCTTCTGAACAGCACGGCAAGAGAAATCGTCGCGCCCGGCAGGGTGACTGCCCACAGAGAGGCGACCCATATCAAAGGATGATAGAAGGTCTGCAGGGCGATGAAGGGCAAGATGAGGCCATTTGCGATTAGGAACCACCGGACCGTCTTTTCTAACCCTGGTCCGATAAAGACGAAAGCAGCAAAGAGGGTCGCCAAACTCATAAAGCTGTATCCAAGGAGGTCAACTGAATACGTAAATGAGTTGAAGACATTGAATAGGAAAGGGCTGATATTGGCGCTGACATCCCCTCGGTAGAGGGCCGGGGCAACGAGAGTGAGTTGGACGAAGTAGTTCATGCAGATCAGCGTGCCATACATGATCGCAAACGAGAGTCCTGTTTGACTCCAGATTCTTCTGTCTGAGGGCGCCTGCCGGTGGACGCTTCCCATCATGACCACAAACGAGATCCCAAGAAGAAGGGAAGGGACGAGGAGGACCACCAGGCCATACCAGGTACTGTCGTTCTCCGCACCGCCGCCTGACCCCATGAGACCGAACCATTCAGCAAGCTGCCCAATGTCGTAGGCAATGCTGAAGACTGATGCGAGAACTGCTGACCAGAACCCGATCTTGTAGACGGTCGCTTGGCCTTCCATAGGTACCTCTTTCTGACGTCTGGGCAAGACGCTACCCTACATGCGGGTCCGGGCGGGCAAGGTCATCTCGGGGATGACCTGCAATGGTGACCCGCCCAGGCTTGGATGAGTGCTTGAATTGGCGATGACTTCCTCGCGTGGTGGCGAGGAACCAGCCGTTTTCCTCGGTGAGCTTGATGATGTCCCGGAGCTTCATCGTGGGTGGCTGCTGGGATGAACGCCTTCATTCTAACACTGTTTCACTGGCCCGCCTAACGGCAAGGCTTAGCGGCAGGGCGGAAGCAGGCAACCTCAGCAGGATTGTGCGGCAAGCTGGCGGGCCGAGCAAGCACCAATCAAGCACCAGCCCGCCGGGTCAGCTTCAGCGAGTTGTTGGGCAGCGGCTATCTCGGTCCGGTGGCAAGACTATGGCTTGCGGAAGTGTTTGCGCGTTGGAGCCGCGAGGCTGCTGACCAAGATGCTCGCATCCAAGAAAGCCGTGAACCACTGGATTGGCCACGAGAACCCTATGTAGAACGCCTGGATGATCAACCACAGGGCCAAACCGGTCCCCAGGAGAAGCGATCCCACCCACGCCCAATGTGCCTTGGCCCAGGCCTCGAGTTTTGCAGCCGTTCGCCATTCCGGGCGCGCGAGCAATCCGTAGACCAAGAAGAGAGGGAAGAGGAACATGGCCACAAACAGGAAGACGCCGGGGAGGGTGAAGTCGGGGACTGGCAGTCGGTCGAGCTGACCTGCCATGCCCATGCCCACACCTGACGGATCGGACAGAAAGCCGTAGGCACCTGCAAGGCCACCAAGTGCGAGGACAATGAGGATGACGGCGAGGTACCAGACAGATGCGGGTCGATGCACTTTGGACTCCTTTGTGAACTTAGCTACTTCAGTTGAGGTCGCCGCTCAAGATCGAGCGGCCTGCCGCTGCCCAACGGTTTGGCTCAGCGGCAGCGGCGGGACTGGCGAGACTCCTACTCAATTATGCACCATTTCTGGCAAATCGCGCCTGCTCGCGAGCGGCATAGCCGCTGTCCGCTGCAGCCGGTGTTGGGCAGTTTATTCTGACGCCTCACAGCCGAAGACCAGATTAAGAGTTAGTAGAATAAGTTACCTCTTTGGAATGAGCGTCTCCGTACCTTGGCCGTCATGACCATCCTGAGTCCAAATTCCAATTAATGACCCGTCTGGTTGTAGTGCATAAATAGCATCGCCGCTGTTTTTCCCTTCCTGCCAGCGTGCAATCAGTTGTGTTCCATCGAACGTGCCTGTTCCAGTCTGGGACTGTTGTTTACCGATGCTCCAGATAATATTGTATGTGTTATCTGATTTGGTAATCGTAACTTCGCCTGCGTATGCTGAGCCGTCAAAGTTTGTTCCTCTTAGCGTATAGATACCTGTAATATCTATTGGCTTGGATTCTACTGTTGGCGCGATTGTTTGCGTATCAGTTGCTGTCGGTACGATGATAGGTTCTGCTAGCTGGCCTCCGAGCGCATCTTGGATGTCGAACAGCCTTTGGTCAGTGCTTGCTACAGCGAACCAGAGGTTCCCCTTGAGGATCAACTGCTCTGAGCCGAACCCGGCCTGGGCCTTCTGATAATTTTCGAAGTACATTGAGAAGTAGGTGCTGCTCAACTCCGACGGCCACGCCACAAACATGTTGACGAGGTCGTCCTTGGCATAGATACACGAGAAGGAGTCGGCCACGTGGACCCCAGAGGTGTTAACCGGGCTGATTGACGGGTTCGTACACGGAACGCCCGCTCCCTCCAGTGCTTCCACGAAACCTGCACCGCTCTCGTAGGTAACCGCCGCGCTTGCAGCCGCGTTACGTTCGTCGACGCTGGCTTCGTTGCTGCTGTTACCACCGCTGCTGGTGGCACCGCCACAGGCCATCGCGGCCGCGGTAATCGCGAGCATCAGAATAGTGATAATGATAAATTTGACTTTGCCATTCATCGCTTTCCCCTCCGTTGATATGACTTTTATGTAGTGTTGCAGCTTCACTCTTTTTCGTTGTGAATTTCTAATATTCAAACTGCCCAGGTGGATGGTTTTTCGTGATTAAAGTGGTCGGTTTTTCGATTGACAAAAACATCCAATACGACTACGAATTGAGATTACTGGCATTTGAACCTGTCTGCCAATCGTGTCTTCCTGCTTTTTCTCCATGATTGCAATTGTCTGATGCATAACCATCGGGTACCTTCTGAATAGGCCATTGATTAATAAAAATACCTATTTCAATCAAGCATGTATATCTGAAAGCAAAACCCCAGTAAATATACCCATAAGGGATCTGTAACTAACGGTATAACAAAAATACCGTTGACATATCGTCAACGACCCGTAATGCAGCTTCATGTCGTCTGAATAATATGTAATAATGTAAAAAGCCCACCTACACCGACATGTACATTTACATTATATAGTAGCATTGAGAAAATACAATAACCACTTGTTGAGGTGTCTGTAACATACACGGTTGGTGAGTTTTTAAACTCCACTTAGCCCAGAAAATTGGCGGGGAGTATGAGGTCAATGCCCCACTTTGCTTCCGGTTTCTACACCAAATGCGGGCAGTTTGTCCCACGAAAAATAGAACCCACCGCTTATGTTACAGACACATAGCGTTACAAAAATCACCTAATTGTCATAAAGATTATAGACAATAACCTCGACCCACAAAGAACTACTGCATGATGTGGTCTGACGGAGCATAGGTGCCTAATTCTCCCGAAAACAAAAGCCTGCTCAGCGAGCAGGCCAAATCACCATATTAGGCGCTCCCGGCGAGATTCGAACTCACAACCGTCTGATCCGAAGACGTCCAAATTATGGATTTTATACCCGTATATGGCGGTATTTGGCTTGTGATCACCATATATGGGGGTTGTCGAATCCGTGAAATCCACTAATTCCACCGCTTGCCAGGTAATCTGCACCACATCTGCACCAGCGGTGAAGCAAGGAAAGGTGACTCTGCTTCCCTATTCATTGAGCCATCCTACTAAACAAGAACGCGAGATCGTGGGCTTGGCGTTTTTATTGCATCGATTTCCCAATGGTTTTGGTGTAAATGCACCTATAGTTCAGCACGTTGTGGACAACCACCATGTGCATTTTGCGTGACTTTGGCAGATGCGCTGTTTGCAAATTCTATCCAACTGCATAATGTCCAGAGAAAGGCTTGTTACCTACATTCCGCACCTGATTCTAGCAAACCTTGGTATTTTCGAGCCCAGCTAGGGTGGATTGGCAACCCTATTTTAGTCCCATTGAGGCTATTCCTGAGAATTTGTCAGTTGTATTCGACAGGTAAAAGATCTATACTAAAAAAGAGCCGTTTCCTATTCGCCTCTGGACATATCAAAGGAGGAAAACCATGGCCTGGATAATTCAGCATAAGAACTGGGTCCGTATTGCCGTATTGGCACTACTGATAATCACTATTTTGGGCCCTTGGGGATACGCTCATGATGGCGTCCCGCCTGCCGAGTGGTGTCAACCTCCTTTTCTCCTGCTGGAGAACGGCAACTGTGTAGGACGGGAATCAGGCGCCTTTTATCTTCTTATCTCTATTATAGGGTTCCCAGCGGGGATTATGCAATTTCTTTCCGGGGAACTTGTTTTATCCGATCTAGGCCGACATTCCATGTTTGCTCTCTTTTTCCTCGGCTTGTTTTTTTTGCCTTTTATCAGCACGCTGCTCCTGGTGCGATCCGGATCCAACATGAGGCGTAGAACTTTCTATGTAATTGCCTGGGGGTTAGCTGCTGCTCTAGGGTTGCTTGTGGCGTTATCCGCAGAAGTTTTCCACCCAGCCCATTTGTGGGGGATCTGGTTGTATATCCTCTTGGCTGTTGGGTTGCTGGCATTCGAGCTGCTCGCTGCACTGCTGGAGAATATACCTTACCGAGAGGCATACCATGACCTGGATCATCCGACATAAAAGCCAGGTTCGCATCGGTTTCTTTGCGCTGCTGTGCCAATCGCCGGATAACCTGGAGAGATTTATTGACTCGCGAGGCTTTTGCGAGGGCTTTCATGATGGTGTTGTACCATTTCTGGCAGTGAATTAGCTTGAAAATATCCAGGTCTCAAAGGCACGTGCAACCACAAATGTAGCGGAGTGCAGTGAGTCGGCTGCAAGCGTGTGCTAGCCAGGCGCGGTTACGAGTAGTGAGCAGCCCGTGACGATGCCAAAGAGTGCACGTACTTTATACCAATTCCTGGATGCAAACATAGACCCGTGCTCGCATCAGAGGGGCTTCGATTACTCCTTCCAGCACGCATAGAGCCGTATTCATCCATTTATACTGCTCGGCTTCGGTCTCAAAGAGCATGAGCAGCAATTGCCGCCCTTGGTCACCCACGAAGGTAGTGCGACCTTTGAGATGAAACAACAGGATTGCCCCATCATCGGCTAGTATTACACCATGGGCATCTGGCAACATGGTCTCATCACTACGCCGATGAGGGTGATTGACCCAACGGACCGTGCCGTTCAATTTCGGGCCAAAGGCTTTTCCATCACCTTCGCCATAGCCTGTACCTTCTTCTGTATTGTAGGGTCGGACTAGCACAAAGGCGGTGCCCAGGGTCGCCAATTGGCGGTAGGTGAGCTCTAAGTCACAAAGGTGTTCAAGATGCATTCATTTGTCTCCAGCAGTTTTGGTGGCATCCCAATAGCTCGACAAGCCTCGACTACAGTCATGCCATCATTCATGTGCTGGATGACCTGGAGGGCAGCGTTGACGCGAGAGGCTTTGGTGATGTCTTTCATGAGGGCATTGTATCATAATGAGTCGTTGTGGGAATCTGCGCGATTTCTGCTCCACTGAATGGAGCCTGTACCCCCAAAGTGCTGTGTACGGACTTATGGGCCAACACCTACGAGTGAACGAGATCATCAAGAAAGACCAAAATACCACCCAGTGGTTCAAATCAACAAGGTGCGGTGATCTTAACCTACAGGGGAGCTCGATTCAAGGCTCAGGAATTAAGAAATTATCTGCGATCCAGCCCAGTTGACCGTCCTCTAGGCGAACGCGCTGCCAGGTAAACCCATCGGCAGACTGCGCCTCGCTGGTGAGCTCGACCCGGCTGCCATCGGATAGTTGGGTGAGCATCTCGTATTCTAATCCTGGCTCAGAGCGCACGTTTACGCCAAAACCGTTGGTGTTCCCAATGCGGGCGAAACCTACGCCAGGAACGACCTCGGGCGTCGGCGAACTTTCCAGAGACGAGGTGGGCACAAGTGGCGAGAAGGGTCTGGGGGTGGGCGATGGCTGGCCCGCCCTCTCGCCCGGGGCTAGTGTGGCGGTGGCAGGCGGCGGTATGGCAGTCCTCGACAGATTGAAAAGGTTGACCAACAAACCGATAAAAGCCAGGCTTGAGACCAGCAAGAAGACCTGTGCCCTCCTGATAAGACGCCTGTTTTTATCCTGATTACCCACTCCGGTGACTATCATGCCTCGGTAGTAGAGGAAGTAACGGAAGCTGACGTAGGCCCATAGCAGGCTAGCCAGTACACCGATCAGGGGATAAAAGTAATCCGATTCCATTAGTTGGATATTTTAGGGGATTTTCA
>Ga0209592_1000271_pt1 | contig 14902 bp, 10 predicted proteins | sample PPLLak2March2015_2_FD_187251 | JGI IMG/M metagenome (GOLD analysis project Ga0209592, IMG submission 187251) | Freshwater sediment microbial communities from Prairie Pothole Lake near Jamestown, North Dakota, USA - PPLs Lake P8 Core (3) Depth... | ecosystem: Environmental > Aquatic > Freshwater... | reverse complement strand
CCCGATATAGGAAAAAGTTTTTTTCCTTGATTTCAGTACTACACTATCTGGCTCCTCAGTTCTGTCAATACCAGTGACATATACACCGAAAGGGTTTTCATACTTTTTAGCTGTTTCCAGAGCTGCCTGCCCTTTATCGAAATCTGCAACACCTGTTTCGAGAGGTGTGTTAACTACCCAGTTACGGTATATTACATGCGGAATCTGCTGTGTAGCAGTATATTTACCAAGTTGTTTTTCGGTCTCCTTCAATTCAGCTATGACCCATGGTTTCGTAAGTGTATCAGCTCTTATTACAGCACTGCTTAATATTGGTTTTGCTTCTGCAACAGTTCCCCTGAAATCGGCGAATGACCGTACAGTTTCATTCCACCATTCTTTATTGATCTTTACTTTTAGTTCATCAGCTAATTTCTGATAATCTGTTGCTGATTTATCATCGCCCAGTACCATGGCTAATTCCGCTGCCGATGAAAATGCCTGTTGTGTGTAAACAGCAACATCTATCATTTCTTTGTCTAATCCGGGTATCTCCATCAGTCCTTTTCCATTTGGATATCCGTTACCATCAACATCGTTATTCAGTAACCATTTAATTCCTTTGATAACATCAGGAAATAATTCTGCTATAAGTTCTTTATCTCCTGTCCATGCAAAATAATTTCTCAGAAGAGTAATAAATAGTGCTGTTTCGCTAAGGAGGCCAGGATTATAAACTGATCCGTTCGTTGAAACTTCATGAATGATTCGTCCATTTCCATTCGTTTCTTTCGATACCTTTTCCAATAAAATAATGGTGTTTTTTGCCAGCTCATGATCGCCCGTTGCCAAAACTCCCTGCAAAGAATAAACAGCATCTCCTCCGAACCACCATGGATAATCAGGTAATCCTGCTGACAGACCGATACCCATCTCCGGAACATTGCGAACCAGCCAGTCAGTATTGTACTTTAACCACTCATACATTTGCTCAAGACTTTTATCAGGGATAGTGAGATGTGAAGTGCTATTTATTTTTTTATACCGTTCTATTTTCTGGGTTAATCTAGCTTTCCCTTCTGTCTTTAATACCTGATAATTTGACAGAAGTGATACTTTTGACTTATAGGAACCTGCAATGAAAAAAGGAATTACCTTTTCCTGATTTGGCTTTAACTTAAGTGAATATGATAATGTGGCGTTCTTGCCCAAACCTTTCCGGGTCGTTAATTGACAATTAATAGCTTCTTGAGAAAAATGATCTGTTTCCAATGATGATCCAAAGGCAACATACCAGGGGTTAATATTATCTTTTGCTATTACTGCCGATAACTTACTATCAAAAGAAATATCGTCCACAGCGTCAATCATGTTCGTTCGCTCCCCTAACCATGTAGGTCGCAGGTCTGTCATTCCTGTAAAGGAAAAGACTATTTCTTTGCTTTCCTTTCCCTTGTTGATGATTCTGAATTCTATGATGGCTCCTTCAACTGCATCAGGAACAAATTGAAAACGTTCGATCGCTAAGTTTTCTTTCTCCCATGTAAAATGATGACTATTGGCCATTGGATAGTTGATGAACTTATCTGCCTTGTTCAGGCAATAAGAATCATTGCTGCCTTGTACAGTGATACTTGCACTGAACCCGTCCATCAGTTTAATAGGATGATCCCAGATTCCGCCCATCTCGCCATCAATATGCCAGCCCAGGTCAGGAAAGGATCCGTCCTGATAGCCAACAATATACACCCTGTCGCCAGCTGTTACAAATGGAGACATCAGATACTGGGTTTTCCCTTCTAAATAAGGCAGCCCGGAAATTTGTTGATAAAAGTTGCTTCCTATCTGTTTTTCTCCTTTTGAACAACAATCCAGCAGAAGCAGAAGGAGCACGGATACAAAAGTTATTTTCTTCATGTTACTGTATTAACTGTTTTTAATGACTTCCCTATTGGATAATTCATTTAACACTCACAAAATAAAGCGATTATCAAATATAGAACTTTTTCAACGAACAAATAAAATTCCATTCATGCAAATCAGACAAGACTTAGTGGAACTCCAGCCTTAAATTGTCAATTTGTAGCGGCGAGAGTTAGTCAGGGTCACCAGTTTTTGCAGTTCATCTACGCTTGTAAGTTGTTCGTCCCCGTAGAAAGAACTTTTGGCATCATTTAAAATAAAAGATATTAAGATCTTTTAATTTTGTATTATAAATCTTAAATGTTACAGTCATGAAAAAAAATTTAAAATTTTTCGGCAGCGCATTAGCATTGTGCGTCGCAATGATTGCTTGCGAAAAAAGTGATCAGGATATGAGGCCTGAATTTGATGACCTCAAAAATGCTAACAATGGCATGATAAAATCATATGACAATGCTGTTGTTCTAAAGTGGAATGAAGAACTTAGCCTGGCAGTTGACAATAAGATGCCACCTCCTCCTGAAGCCCGCATTTATGCGATGGTAACCCTTGCGGTGCATGATGCACTGAACAATGTGGTTCCCAAATATGAAACGTACGCTCTGGATAATCGCGGGGTTGACGCGAAGGGTATTTCCAAAAAAAATATCTATTCGCCAGCCAATGCAGCGGTAGCACAGGCAGCACATGATGTTCTGGTTGTTCTGGCTCCGGGTTCAGCAGCGAGTGCCAATTCCCTTTTAAACGAGTGTCTGGCAGAAATAGAAGAATCAGAGTTGAAAACCCAGGGTATTCAAATCGGGAAAGATGCCGCCCTTGCGGTTCTGGCAGACCGGCAAAATGATCCCCCGCTCAGATTTCTCACCTATCCACAGGGTACTGAGCCCGGTCAATATCAATCACCCATGCCATACCTCGTTGCAAATCCTCCGGTCTGGCCGGATAATGCAGCTTATGCTCCCGACATGGGGGTGTTCAGGCCATTCGGCATTGCAGTCAGCGATCAGTTTCGGGCAAAACCTCCCTACGCCCTCGATTCTCCGGAATATACGGCAGATTTTAATGAGGTGAAAAGCCTGGGAGGAAGTACCAGCATTGCGAGAACCCCTGAACAGGCAGAAATGGGTGTATTCTTTCTGGATAATGTGTCAAATTCGATTAACCGGGTAGCGAGGATTATGGCTGTTGAGAAAGCGCTCGACGGATGGGAGACAGCCAGGTTACTGGCCCTTACCCATATGGCGCAGTTTGATGCATGTCTCAGTTCTTTCGAGGGTAAATATCATTATAATCTCTGGAGGCCCATTACTGCAATACGATCCGGTGGCAATGACGGGAATGACGATACGGAAGGAGATCCCGTCTGGAGCATTCTTCAGGCTGCCAGGGCCACACCTCCAACGCCCACATATCCGTCAACTCATTCCGAAATGGGGGGTGCCGGTGCCGAAATATTAAAATTGTACTTTAGGAGGGATAATATACCATTCACCATCGGGAGTTATGCTCTGCCGGGCACTGAGAGAAGTTTTGCAAGTTTCTCGCAATTTGCAACGGAGTGCGCAACGTCGAGAATTTATATCGGCTATCACTTTCGGAATGACGTTGTGGAAGGAGAAAAGATGGGGAGACTTCTGGCAAGATATGTTTTTGAGAATAATTTAGAAATATTGAGGTAGGGTTGGTTTTAAGACCATAAGAATCCGGCCGGGGCTCCGCTTTTGCCGGATTTTTTTTTGCTCGCCTGGTGTTGTGGGCATGGTGTGAAAAACTGCTCCGACTGATGATCCCTTATCTGGCAGTTTAAGGTAGATCTTTAATGGAACGGAAGGAGTTGTCATTTGTTAACTTTTTAAACACATCCGGGTAACTCCGGCTGATCGGCAACTCAGTTTTTCCTATCTCGACATCGTTATTTGTGAATGCTGTAACTTTTTTCAAGGATACAATATAGGATCGGTGAATTCGCAGGAATAAATTATGAGGCAACATATTTTCGACGCTGCCGATGGCATACTTTACTTTTAGATCTGCTTCATTTTGCCTGTGAATGACAATGTAATCCTTAAAACTTTCAATATACCTTATGCCCTCCAGGAACACTTTCACCATTTTCCGGTCCGCCCGGAAATATAAAAACTCCGGGGAATTAACATACTGATCTGTTTCATCAGTATTAATCTGGCAGAATCTGTTTACCGCTTTTATGAAGCGTTCGAATGATACCGGCTTTAACAAATAATCAATAGCGTCAAGATCAAATGCATCGACAGCATAATCCTTATGAGCAGTGGTGAAAATTACCCCGGGGGGATATTTGATTGTCTTCAACAATTGTGTTCCCAACAATTTAGGCATGCTGATGTCCAGAAACATGAGGTCGACCTGTTCTTTATTCAGCACATCCATAGCCTGGCAAGCATTGTTGCAGACTCCGATGATTTCAAGATACTCCAGGGCTTCAACGTAGCTTTTAATAATTTTTACAGCCGGCGGCTCATCATCTACGATGAGGCATTTCCAATTCCGCATATTGATCTTCTAATTGTTCCAAATTAACCCCGGGATCATGATGAGGCATTTCCAGTTCCGCATATTGATCTTCCAATTGTTCCAAAGTAACCACCAGATCTACAACAAACACGTCTTCGAGCCTTTTCGCCTCAAAGCTGTGCTTGTCTTTATATAATAGATCCAGTCTTTTCTTTGCATTCCGCAAACCCAGACCACCAATTTTTGTCGGTTTTTCAACCTTGTCAGGTTCAACACTATTTACCAGTTTAAAATACATTACAGAATCTTCCATCGTAATATTCAGGCTTATCCAGCTTTGATCCAGTTGTTTGCTGGTTCCGTGTTTAAAGGCGTTTTCCACGAAAGGAAGCAGCAGAAAGGTTGCAATCTGATATTTCCCGACATTACCCGTAATCGTTACAGACATCTCAAACCAGTCTCCATAGCGTAGCTTTTCAAGTGTGATATAGTTTTGGATCAGGTCGATCTCTTTTTTCAGCGAAATCTTCGGTGTATTGCTATCATATACCATAAACCGCAGTAGTTCTGATAGTTTAAGTACAATTTCCGGAGATCTGGGCGAGGACTCAAGGGTATGAGAGTATAAATTATTCAATGTGTTAAACAAAAAATGAGGGTGAAGCTGGGCTTTTAACAATTGTAATTCAATAGCAGTTTTTTGCTTCTCTGCTTCAAGAGTTTGTTGTTTTTGTTGATACCAGTAAAATGATAGTTTAAACGAAAGTGCTATTCCTCCGACATGCAAAAAGGGTAAAACATTTTTGCCAATAGTAATTGTCATGCCCCTGAAGGCTTTGGAATCGTCTAATGAAAGCTGCGCCACAACCGTATAGAGAGCACAAAGCGCCAGGACTATGAATAGACCGGTAAAAAATGACAGAAACCTTTTTGTAAGTAAGTACCTGGGCACCAGCACGTATAACAGCGAATAAACCATTATAAAAAATCCGGGTAAAAAAAACGAGGCATTAATTAAAGATCTGAGCGGATTGTTATTAAAGCCAAATCCCCACCCAAAATAAATCACAATGAATATCCAAAACAAAATATGATACAGAATGGTCCTTGATATAGAGCTCCAATCCAATTTCCTGGTTGCCATAGTCTGTTTTTAAACTGTTCTAGGGATGTAACAAACTATTATAGAATTGGTTCAATCACAATTCCTTTTTAAGCAAGGCTGGATCAGGATTATACCGGTATCGCTCGTTTCTTATGTAATTGGCGCCCCATATTTTTTATTCATCCTTCCAATCATTCCATTTTATTCGGTTGTTTTTCCGTCAAATTTTAAATCACTCGTTTCACCATCTTTCTTTGTTGCATTTATGAGGCCATCTTTGTGTTGAGGAGGGGCATAGATTGTATACAATTTTAATCCTTTTACGGAATCCGTATTTATTACATTGTGTTTAGAGCCAGCAGGTATAACAATCGCATCACCATTTTCAACCTTGTATTCATTTCCATCAATGATGCATTTGCCCTGTCCGCCTTCGAACCGGAAAAACTGATCTGTGCTGGCATGAGTTTCTAGACCAATATCTTCACCGGGTTTTAAGCTCATTATTACAACCTGAAGATGTTTGCCTGAGTAGAGTACTTTTCTGAAATTTTCATTTTTTAGAGTATCTCTTTCGATGTTACTTTTAAATCCTTTCATGATAATATTTATTTGGTTCAACAAAAATTTTGAGAGACATTTTCTACGTTATGGAAGATCTTTTATCTTCTACAAAGTTCCTTCTCTTTATTTCAATTATTGTTACAAAACTTTTTAATCAAATTACATCATTCACACATTTTTGAGTCGGCGGATATGATTTGAGAAATTACTGAAATATTGTAATTCCCGATGGTTTATTATTAATTACCGATGATATTTCAAACATAATATGGAGGGTACGTGCAGTTAAATAACGGGATACACCTTTAGAATAAATTCCGTTTGGTGGCAATCTTTTAGAATGTTCCGATTAACGGGGAACAGGCTCGTGTACCATTTCGTTGGTCATGGAAAGAAGATTGGGAAATTTCCATATTCCTGATGCCGTTTAGCCAACCTGACAAACCGGTAAAGACACCACCAAACAGAATTTTAAAATGACCTGTGCAATCCTGGAAATAAGGATTGCAGGCCATTAAACTTATTTTCCCGCAAATTTGACCAGCTCTGCGTTGAACTTCTTAGTTTCCTCCAGAAACACACTATGGCCGCTAATTTCAAAAGGAACAATGTATGAATTTGAGATTTCGGCTTTCATTTGTTCCGCCAGATCAAAAGAACATATTTTGTCTTTTTTACCATGCATAATCACTGTCGGAATTTTTATTTTTGCCAGATCACTTCTCAGGTCCGTATCGCGCAAAGCGATCAGACATTGACCTGTTGCATAAGAAGAAGCACTTAAACAGATCCCATTTAACCAGCTGCTGATCCCATCATTTAATGATGTTTCAGTAGCAGAGAATATGTTTGCGAAATTGGATAAAAGCTTTGGCCGGTCCTTATAGTTTAATTCAATTAAATCATCAACCGCACTCTTTGTAAAATTGAATGGAAAATCTTTGCGTTGTGTCCAGATCGGTGCTGCTGCACTGAATAAAGCCAGCTTAGAAACATGGGCTCCATTATCTGCTGCAGCATAACGCACTGCAATGGCCCCTCCCATGGAAAAGCCACCTAAAACAGCATCTTTTATTTCCAGTTTACCTAAAACCCTTTTTATATCTAAAACGTGTACATCATAATTGTATGCTGAGTAAGGTTTATCTGATTTGCCAAAACCTCTTAAAGTAATGCCAATTACGCGAAAATTCTTACTTATCAAATCGTTGTATTGATATTCATACATTTCGTCACTTAACGGCCAACCGTGTATTAGTACAATTGGTCTTCCTTTGCCTGCATCGGTAATATGAAGACGTACGTTGGTTTCTACTTCAATATACTCTGCTCTTGCCATTTCCGGTATTATTTTATCTTGTTGTTCTTCCATCATTATAAATATTAAATTGTTTACAGAGTAGATATTGGGTTGTTATTTCTCCTCCCTTATAATTCATCCTTATCCTCATCCAGATCGTTGTGATCATCTCCTCCAATACTGTAATAGTTATTCTCCTCATCTTCATTCCCGATATTTTCCTGTTCATCATCCAACTCTGAACCTGGAATATCCAGATTACTGCCAGATGCATCATCTTTGGATTCTTTCTCAATATTAGTCCGGGCTTTATCACTTTTATCCGATTTTTTTATTTTGGAAATGTCCTCAGGATCCATGTTTTTCTCTTTCTTAAATCTATTGTAGATATCTTCACTTTCCGGATATAATGGGTATTCCAGGTGATCGTCCGTCTCATCATTGTTCGGCATATGGTCAGACGGATTAGTATCCAGTTTCTTTTTCATTGTAATAATTTGATTTTCATTTTTTTGTACTTAATTGTATCTTCATTATCATTTAATCTTTTTGGGTATCATGTGCTTTTGCAATAACAGCCCGTTGCAATCCATAATTCCCAATTTATAAATGAATTTGGAGTATAAATTTAACCTCCTGCTTACAAACAAATGTTATATAACTTTATTAAAGAGTTACATAATTTACGCATTTTTCAAATGCGTCGTATCTTTTAATCACAGTCTGCTGCCAAATAATCCGGGACTTTGAGAACTGGTGTTATATGATGAGCTTAAGATCAACATCCCATTGCAATGGGATATGTGTGAATGATGTAACTCTTTTCCGGAATATTGTAATGCTTTACGGAATTAAAGGACTGATCTTTGTAATGTGAAAATCCATTCACAATTTTAAAATTCAAAAAAATGAATCCAACAGAATTAGAAGGAAACTGGAATGAGCTGAAAGGCAAGCTCAAAAAGAAATTTGCAGTCTTAACGGACAATGACCTGATGTTTGAAGAAGGTAAGAAAGAGGAGATGCTTGGAAAACTTCAAATCAAACTTGGCAAAACAAAAGAAGAATTGGACAAGATTTTTAAAGAGCTTTAATCATCTTTTTATACCAAAAAAATCGTCGGGTATTTTGCAGTTTTTAACCAAATAATTTTGGATTAAAGAATGTATATGAAGAGGCTTCCTTTTTCTAAAACGAGTTTTTCGACATAGATACAACCAGGGATCTTCTTATTGGTTGACCAGTCTGACTTCCAGGAAAATTCCACTAAGTTCTCACATGATGATCCTATTGCCTTATATCACTGATAAATCAGTACCGTAATTTCCTGGCCGTTCAGCATTATCTTATTTCCAGTGATGTTTTCAGGATTCATTTCCTTATAATTTACCATTACCTTTTTCGAATTCTTAACATCAACTATAATTGTCCAGTCAGCCAGTGTTTGTCTGCCAGAATACTCTATGTGATCACTTTTCTGGCTTATAGCAAGGCTAATTCCATTTGGATATCCGTTACCATCAATATCGTTATTCAGTAACCATTTAATTCCTTTGATAACATCAGGAAATAATTCTGTTATAAGTTCTTTATCTCCTGTCCATGCAAAATAATTTCTCAAAAGAGTAATAAATAGTGCGGTTTCGCTAAGGAGGCCAGGATTTTAAACTGATCCGTTCGTTGAAACTTCATGAATGATTCATCCATTTCCATTCGTTTCTTTCGATACCTTTTCCAATAAAATAATGGCGTTTTTTGCCAGCTCATGATCGCCCGTTGCCAAAACTCCCTGCAAAGAATAAACAACATCTCCTGAGAATAGGGAGTATTTATAAGAATTTTAAATTGAAAATTTTACCTTATAAATCAGCTACTAAACGGGCTTTATTAATTATTTTTCGATTAAGTTAGGCAAACAAGTTTCATTTATCATATCGTAAGTAATAATATCATGAAGTGTACACTTTCAACTTTAATTCTGCTTTCCTGTTTAATTTCAGGATGCACCCATCAGATTCGTTTTTCGGGCAATCCGGTCTTTCCCGGATGGTATGCTGATCCGGAGGGAACAATTTACAATAAAAGGTTCTGGATATTTCCCACGTATTCTGCCCCCTATGAGGATCAGGTTTTTATGGACGCATTTTCGTCTAAGGATTTGACAAACTGGAAGAAGCACGGAAGGGTCATAGATACCGGAGCTGTCAGCTGGGCTGAAAAAGCTATGTGGGCTCCTTCAGTCATAAAGAGAAACGGTAAGTACTTTTTATTGTTCGGCGCAAATGATATACAGTCCGATGACGAGACCGGAGGTATCGGAATTGCTGTTGCCGATAAGCCGGAAGGCCCCTACCGGGATTACCTCGGCAAACCTCTGGTCGATAAATTTCACAATGGAGCACAGCCTATCGATCAGTTTGTTTTTGAAGATTTTGATGGGAAGCTTTACCTTATTTATGGGGGCTGGCGACATTGTAATATTGTAAAGCTCAGAGATGACCTTACGGGAGTCGAACCATTGGAGGACGGAACACTGTTCCGTGAAATAACCCCGCAGGGTTATGTTGAAGGTCCCTTTATGTTCATACACAAAGATAAATATTATTTCATGTGGTCGGAAGGAGGATGGACAGGTCCGGATTATAGTGTTGCATATGCGATAAGCAATTCACCTTTCGGTCCTTTCGAAAGGATAGGTAAGATCCTTCAGCAGGACCCTTCAATAGCAACAGGAGCCGGACATCACTCAGTTATACGGATACCCGGCACTGAAAAGTATTATATTGTCTACCATCGGAGGCCACTTGGAGAGAAGGGCCGTAATTCCAGAGAAGTATGTATAGATAAATTGGAATTTGATGAGAATGGATTCATAAGAGCAGTTGCTATTACAAAGGAAGGAGTACCGGCCCAAAAAGCCAGGTGAAGGCAATTTTATCAATGGCTGTTAATTTGTGTCAGACTATCTTAATTATCACAGGCGGGCCCCCCAGTTGGAATTTTGATCCAATCATCAGATCACACAAGTACATGAAACATACAGCTACTCATTCCTCAAGGTATCAGCCGGATTCATATAAGCAGCTTTGATTATATGAAAACCCAGGGTTAGTGCTGTAATCGCTACAATTATCAGAAAAGCTGTAATAAAATAGACCGGTGTTAAGCGGATATGATTTACATATGATTCCAACCATTGGGTTATAATGTAATATCCAACTGGAAGTGCAAGCAAAGAAGATGTCAATAGAAGCTTCCCATAATCCTTCTGAAGCATAATCATTACCTCAGGGATAGTTGAACCATAGGCTTTCCTTATACCTATCTCCTTCCGTCTTTTAACTATTGTAAAAGCAGTAAGACTAAACAGACCAATACATGAAATTACAATTGTCAGAAAAGTAGCTGCATTTATCAGAGTACTTAATTTTCTTTCATTGTCATAATATTTATCAGCTTCCTGATCAAGAAACATATAATGAACCGGAAATCCTGGCGAATTCTTTTTAACGAGTTCAACAATATTGTCGACTACCTGAAAGTGATTTCCTGGTTCAAGTTTAACAAATATCCTCTTAGCCCACCAATCTTTATTTTTATAAATAAATACCGGTTTTACTTCGTCTTTGAGTGTGTGGAAATGGAAATCCTTAACAATTCCTACAATAGTATATCTGACATCCCCCAACCATATTATTTTTCCAAGAGGGTCTTCCATTTCCATTTTTTTCACTGCGGCTTCATTAATAATCACCTCCGGGCTAATTGTACCTTTAAAAAACTGTCTGCCCTCAGAGATCCTGATATCAAGGAGATCCAGATAGTTATCATCTACCTGCATCATAAAAAACATTAAAGGCTTACCCGATAAATTCCCTTCCCATTTTCTAATAGTATTAAAATTGCCCATATTAACAGGAACATTACCCCCCAGCGCAACCTTTTTTACACCCGGAATCTTCTCGATCTGTTCAGCAATCGCTTCTATATTTTCAGGTTTGATGTGGGGATACATTGTCATAACACTCTCTTTATCAAACCCAAGGTCGCTTTGTTGCATATATCTAATTTGCCTGTTTATTACAAGGATGCAGAAAATAAAAATAATCGCCAGTCCAATCTGTATAACAACCAGAATCTTCCTTAAACCGGAGCCCTGCACAGCATCAGAAGGCATCGGTTTGATTACCTTCGCCGGATTAAAGGAAGAAAGAATAAGTGCAGGGTAAATTCCGGAAATGAATCCTGTAAAGAATGTCAGAAGGAGATAGATCATTATATTTCTGAGAGAAAACAACATTGAAATATCAAATTCCACTCCGCTTACCCTTACAAAAACAGGAAGAAAGAGAATTACTAAAAATATAGCAGCCATTGTTGCCAGAGAAGTTTGAAAAAGTGATTCTCCAAAAAGCTGAAAAACAAGATTCCTCTTGCTGGCTCCATTAACCTTTCTGACGGCAATCTCTTTTGCTCTCTGAGAAGCAAATGCAGTAGAGAGGTTGATAAAGTTGATACAGGCTAATAAAAGGAGGACAAACCCGATAACAGAAAATAATATCACCCGTGTTATTGGTCCTTTGTCCGAAACAGGGTATTTAATTGATTCAAATCCTGGATCTCTATATAAATAAAGCCTGGTAAGGGGATTAATGAACAGGGTTCCTGCAAAACCCTTGATTTTAGTTTGCCAGTAACCTGCTAACTTATTATTGAACTGAATTGCATCAGTCTGTTCTTTTAACAAAACGTAAGTAATAAAATCAATTCTGCCCCAGCTATCTAAAGTATTTCCCTCCTTCTCCAGGATTACAAACGATACAAGATAATCAACTTTCAGATGCGAATTTGAGGGTGAGTTTTCGATAACACCTGAAACTGTAAGTACATCAGTATTATTAAACAAAAGAGTTTTTCCAATCGGATCTTTATCTCCAAAAAGAATTCCGGCAATTTTTCTTGATATTACAATTTCATCCGGATTGGCAAGTAATTTTGAAGGGTCACCTGAAATAACATTTGTTGAAAAAATATTGAAATAGGAATGATTTGTATAGTAAAGATTATCAGCAGAAAACAACTTATCATCAATCTTTATTGCTCTTTGGTAACCGGGCATGAGTACCACAGCATCCTGTACCTCTGGAAAATCGACAAGTAAAGATTTAGCTACAGGTGCAGGTGTAATAGCCCAGACAGATGGATCGCCCGAAAAATTAATGAGCGATTCGATCCTGTAAATCCTGTCTGCATTCTTAAAAAATCTGTCATAGCTTAGTTCATGACTGACCCAGATAGCTATAAATATTACACTTGCTAATCCAAGTGCCAAACCCGCCATATTTAGTAATACGAATCCGTTAAATCTTCGAAATAACCTGTTGAATTTGTAATTATAGATACTTTTCATGAAGAGAAATTTTCTGATAATATTTTTCTAATGACTTCGAACCTGAATTTTTGCTGCATTGCTCTACGACAAAATGAATTTTACAATTAAATATTAATAAGAATCCCGAATAATGACATAAGGTGGATAATAACAGAAAATCTTGATGCCATTTGACATGAAATGAAAAATAGTAATTATAATTTTGCTGATACTCCCGAGCCGGAATATATGATTGGGATGTATGATATCTGTACTGGTTAGCAATTGCTAATTACTTAAAATAGTAATAATGGACACACCAATTATTTTCTGGATACTTTTCAATGCTTTTGTTCTGCTCATGTTAGCACTTGACCTTGGTGTTTTTCATCGAAAATCTCATGAAGTATCTTTAAAGGAAGCATTAACATGGACTTTTATCTGGGTTTCCCTTGCATTGATTTTTAACGCAATAATTTTTTATTGGAAAGGCCGGCAACAGGCGCTGGAGTTTTTTACCGGATATTTAGTGGAAAAAGCACTTAGTATTGATAATATCTTTGTTTTTATAATGATTTTCACATATTTCCAAATCCCTTCAAAATATCAGCACAAAGTGTTGTTCTGGGGTATTTTAGGCGCATTATTAATGCGTGTGGTTTTTATATTTGCCGGAGTTGCACTCATCGAAAAATTTCATTTTACCATCTATATTTTTGGTGCATTATTGATTTACACAGGCTATAAAATGTTTTATCATCATAATGCAAAGATTGAGCCCGATAAAAATCCATTAATAAGGTTTTTTAAAAAGTTTATGCCGATAACACCTCATTTACAAGAAGATAATTTTTTTGTAAAACTCGATGGTAAACGATATGCAACGCCGTTATTTTTGGTTTTGATACTAATAGAAACTACTGACCTTATTTTTGCAGTGGATAGTATCCCCGCAATTTTAGCAATAACACAGGATCAGTATATTGTATATACGTCCAATGTGTTTGCAATACTGGGATTACGTTCCCTCTATTTTGCATTGGCAGGTGTAGTGCATCGCTTTTGGTTGTTGAGTTTTGGTCTGGCAATAGTATTGGTCTTTGTAGGTATAAAGATGCTGCTGATCGACTTATACAAAATTCCAATCGAATGGTCGTTGATTTTTATAGCCACTATAATTACAGGTAGTATCCTCTTATCGTTAAAAATAAAGAGAACTAAATAGTTTATTATTTTGATTCTTTTAGAATTATCGCAAGAGCTTAAGGAGATTAAATTCCGGGATATTAAATCGGAAGAGCTTTATATTCATTTAATGTCTAAAATAGATGAACTGGAGCATTTGTGAAATTAAGAAATATTTTAATCGTGGATAAATTTCCCGTAATGAAAATCAGCAGTTTGCAGGTATGCACAGAAGGCGGCAGTGGGGATAGTATAAAATGGCGTTATCTTGTATGACTTTGAAGGCTGTCTGAAATTTTAACAGTTGTTTCATCATTGCATAATTCCAGACTGATTTTCCAGAGTTTTTCCTGTATTTCCTGGCTAAAGGCCGTTTCTTCTTCCTTCATCCCTACGAACTCATTGTTCTTCCACGTGACAAATTTTCCGGACTTCTTCAGGTTTTCTTCCCGGATTTCGGTGAATAATGGAGCCATTATCATCCCGCATTTCTCTATCGAAATGAATGTCCCGAAAAACTTCATTATAGTTGCCATAATTTTCATGGAGACAGGAATTATATTAAGCTGATTACTCCACACTGTTTTAGATATTTCAAAACCAATGAAGGAGACTTTTGGAGCCTTAACTCCTTTATATAAATCATGTAACGTGACTAAGAACATTCTTTTTGCAACCATAGCCTGATGTATCCCGTTTTCAAAGCTCCAGTTTTTTTTCATCTGGATATCGTCCCAAAAAATGTTGCCACCCCGGGTTACATTGAAAATCACTCTACCCCCATTTTCTGAATTTTCCAGCAAGTTCAATAAATTCAAAGTCAACATAAACTGGGACAAATAATTTACCTGGAAATGTGAATCCATAGCATCTTCAGTTTCAACACGTTTTGCAGCATAACCTAATCCGGCATTTATGAAGATACAATCCAGAAACTTATGTTTACTTTGAATCTCGCTTATAGCATTCCTGACATCACGGA
>Ga0209592_1000270_pt1 | contig 14911 bp, 7 predicted proteins | sample PPLLak2March2015_2_FD_187251 | JGI IMG/M metagenome (GOLD analysis project Ga0209592, IMG submission 187251) | Freshwater sediment microbial communities from Prairie Pothole Lake near Jamestown, North Dakota, USA - PPLs Lake P8 Core (3) Depth... | ecosystem: Environmental > Aquatic > Freshwater >... | reverse complement strand
GGACATCACGACTCTTCGGAGAGAAAAATGTGAATGCGGGAGAACGCTCATCAAGATGGATAAAATCTATGGCCGGAGCGACGACATGCTCATCATCGGCGGGGTCAATGTCTTCCCCTCCCAGATCGAAAGCATCCTGTTAGATGTGAAGGAAATAGAGCCCCAGTATGTCATCATCGTCAAAAAGAAGGGCTATTTAGACCAACTCCATGTGGATGTAGAGGCGAGGCAGGAAACTTACGATGCCGGCCCTAAGAAGATTGCCGAGGTAGAGAAGATGGTCGAGAGCAAGATTCGTGGGATGATCGGTATCGGGATGAAGATCCGACTGGTGCCACCTAAAACCATTACGCGAAGCGAGGGGAAGGCCAAACGGGTGATCGATGAAAGGAAAATGTAAATAGAGCGATCTTTGGCAAGGCTGGAATCTATAAGAATTAAAAAGAACAGGCCAAAAAACAAAAGGCGAAGCCGCAAACAACCAGGCTTCGCCTTTTCTATCCAGTCTCTCTCAGGCTTGATGAATTTCCCCTCGACCCGTAGCAAACGCTTTTCTATTCAGCTCGTGGACTTTCGGGGGAAGGTATTTCAGAATGGTATCTAACCACAATTCCTCCTTGATGTCGAAGAATCTTGACATGGCCCCGAGGAGTACGACGTTGGCAGCACGGGCGTCACCTATCTGGAGTGCGATCTCTGTCCCTTTGACTAAATAGAAGTCTTTGAATTTAGAACCGATAATTTCAGGAATGCCTGCAGGATACTCCATGTCGCCCAGGTTGACAACGGGAGGATTCACCTTATGATCATTCATTATGATTTTTGCTTTGGGTTGCAGAAAGTTCAGCCATCGCAGACCCTCCAGTTGCTCAAAAGCGAAGAGGATATCCGCCTCCCCTTCCTTGATCAGTGGGGAGTAAACCTTCTTGCCAAATCGGAAATGGGAGCTGACGATGCCTCCCCTCATGGCCATTCCGTGAATCTCGCTTTTCTTGACATCATAGCCCGCTTGCATGAAGACTTCAGACATGATGTCACTGGCCAGGATGACTCCCTGCCCGCCAACCCCTACCACCAGCACATTCGTTGTATTATCGTTCATAGACCCTTCTCCTCTTCTTAAGAATCGACTACATCGTTTCAAAACCCAATACGGGCTTCTCTTCCTGACTTTGAATCGCCCCGAATTTACATACTTGATAGCAGAGGTGGCATCCCGGACACAGAGTGGAATCGATATAGGAGATACCTTTGCGCTTCTTCCCATCCTTTGTCAACGCCATCTCGCCTTCCACCTTCTGGTACGATATGGCCGGGCAGCCCAGGTTGACACAGGTCTTACAACCGATGCATTTGGTGGAATCTACCATCAGGGGTTTGTTATACTTTTTAAACTCTCTTCGAAGAAGAACGCACGGACCTTGAGTGACGATCAAGGACGGTGAGTCTTTTTCAACCTCCTCTTTGATCACTTTCTCGGTCTCTTCCAAATTCCAGGGGTTCACCGTTCTGATACTCTCAATCCCCAATACCTCGGCCAGCCGGATGAAATCGATCTTATGCGTTTTTTCACCCCGTATCGTATATCCGGTCCCCGGATGTTCCTGTGAGCCGGTCATGCCGGTGGTTCGATTGTCGAGAAGGATAACCGTTGCGTAACTCTTATTGTAGGCCATGTTCATTAAAGGAGCGATCCCGCCATGAAGGAAGGTCGAGTCTCCGATCACTCCCACGAATTTCCCCTTTCCGGCCTCCCCCAGCGCTTTCGCCATCCCGTGAGCCTGACCAATGCTTGCCCCCATACAGATGCAGGTGTCCAGAGAGTTCAACGGCGGATAGGCGGCCAGTGTATAACATCCGATATCGCCCGCGGCAACGAGTTTCAACTTTTTTAAAGCATAAAATACCCCCCGATGGGGGCATCCCGGACAAAGATTGGGCGGCCTGGGAGGAAGAGGTTCTTTAAACACAGGCTTGGGGCTCTTGAACTTTTTCCCCAATATCCCTTTCTCTACGATGAGCGGGTTGAATTCCCCGCACATGGAGAATAGATTCTTTCCTCCTTTCGGTTTGAACCCCATGGCCCTGATGTTTTCTTCCAGGAAAGGATCCAACTCTTCTATGACAATGACCTTCTTTACTTTTTTGAAAAACTCGGCGATCAAATTTCTGGGCAGAGGCCATACCATCCCCAGTTTAAGATAAGAATAATTGGGAAAGACTTCCTTTGCGTACTGATATGAAATACCCGCAGATATAATTCCAATCGCCGGATCATTGATCTCGATGCGATTCCCCGGGAATTTCTCAGCAAATTCCTGCAATTTCACAAACCGCTCCTCAACGACCCCATGCTTCACCCGGGCGAAGGAAGGCAACATCGTATATTTTGCAGTCTGTTTCCGGACCTCGATAGGGATCGGGGAAACAACCGGTTCTTGTAATTCGACCACTCCTTTTGAATGAGAGATCCGGGTGACGCCTCGAAGCATGACCGGGGTATCGAAGGTTTCGCTGACTTCGAACCCCAATTTTAGAAAGTCTTTTGCCTCTTGGCTATCACTCGGTTCAAACATGGGGATCTTCGCAAACCTGGCATAGTGGCGATTATCCTGCTCGTTCTGTGAACTATAAAGCTCCGGGTCATCACAAGTCACGAGGACTAAACCGCCGTTCACCCCGACATAGGACAGGGTCATCAAAGGATCTGCTGCCACGTTCACCCCGACATGTTTCATCGAAGCCATTGTCCGTGCACCGGCCAAGGAGGCTCCGATGACCACTTCCAAGGCCACCTTTTCATTGGGAGCCCACTCCGCATAAATATCTTTATATTCTCTGGCGATGGTCTCGAGGATCTCCGTACTTGGAGTTCCTGGATACGCCGCGGCCACCTTGACACCAGCCTCGAACGCTCCTCTTGCAATGGCTTCATTCCCTGTCATCACTTTTTTCATAAAGCACTCCTTCAAATTGGGCTCTGTCTTGGAAAAGTCATAATTTTGGCTGTTCCAATCGACAGTTTTTCTTATTATTCTAGTGTATTTGATGTTGCCAAACTCACTATAACAAATATGGATTTTATGTCAAGCCCAACGTCGACCCCAAATCCCGAGACAGAACAATGAGAAATATCTCACAATCAAACTAACTTGTCAAATCTGATGGATTGTCCCCCCTTCGCAACCCACCATTCAATTCAAGATTGATGGTTTCTTCAAGTAGAAAGACAAAAACATCCCTACCAAGGCGACTCCGCTAGCCAATAGAAAAGGGACGAAGAAAGAATGGGTGACATCCGCCAGGTAGCCTCCCAAAGCAGGTCCTAACGCTTGCCCAACCCCGAAGAAAAGGGTGATAAAACCGAGTCCCGCAGGAGCCAGTTTCGATCCTGCATAATCCCCAGCGGCTGCAGCCATAATGGTGGGTATGCTCCATGCCGTGATGCCAAAGATAGCGGCAGAGAGGTAGAAACCGATTGGATTCCTCACCAAGGCAAAGATGGCATAGGCCGCCGCCAGGGTGGCATAAGCCAAGGCTGAACCATATTTTCGACCCAGAACGTCAGAGATTCCACCCCAGATCACGCCGCAAAAAATGCTTAAGCCTCCGACCATGGCCCAAATACCGCCTGCTTCGGCCTGGCTCAGCCCCATCTCCTTGGTGAGATAGGCAGCAAAAAAAGTCATATAAATGATATAGGAAAACCCATACATGAAATATACGAACCCGAGATACCACATCTCCTTGACCCGGTAGACAAGGCCCCATTGTATGGACTTTGCCTTTCCGGCCTCCGCCGGGGATCTTAAGGAGTCTTTTGCTTCGTCAAACCCAATGGGAGAGAGTCCCTTCTCCTCCGGCTGGCTTCGAACAAAAGCATAGACGAGGCATGCGATGATCAGGACTCCCCCGCCCAGATAGTACCAAGCAAACCTCCAGCCTTCTGATCCGTAGATTATTAAAAGAGGAGGAACAACGAGACCCGCAATAAAGGTACCCCCGCCGATTCCGCCTGAGACGATGCCAGTGGCAAACCCCCTTCTTCTCAAGACGAACCAGGCAGAAGCGAGCACCATTGCCGGCACATTGGCAGCCCCATTCCCGAACCCTGTTAATAGTCGCATGATAAAGGCGAAGGAAAAACTCTGGGCAAAGCCTGTAAGAATCATCGTCAACCCCATCAGAACCAGGCCAAGACTGATCACGACTCTCGAACCATATCGAGAAGCTAAGAACCCTCCGATAATGGCAAGGCTGAGGTAACCGATGAAGTTCCCCGTCCCTAAAAGTCCCAGTTCCGCATAACTGAAATGAAGGCCGTCCTTCATGCTCGGCAGAATGAGCGTGTAGGCCATCCGACCAAACCCGTGGGCCCCGATGGTTGTCAATGTTCCCATTGCAATCACAATCCAACCGTAATGGATTCTTGGCGCCTTTCTAGGACTTTCCTTCATCGCTCTCCTCCCTATTAGAAAATCGTCCAAAATGATGCTATCAGAAAGCAGATGTTTATTCAACCGTTACCTTTCCGTTACCTTTAACAGTGCACTCGCGATCATCTTAAGAATCTTTATAGGAGTGGATTATCACCAATCTTAGAATCAGATCGCCGAAGTCACACCATTTCCCTCTCCCGCCGGCGCCTGCCTGCGCGTAGCCGCTTCGGCGAAGGCAGGGGAGAGGGTTCGGGTGAGGGTGGACACCCGTACCATCCCCCTCACCTTTGTCCTCTTCCCCAAGAGGAGAGGAGATTAGAGGGTGTGATCCAACAAAGTTCTCTCACATGCCTCCTATTCCCCACGGGTTTCCTCCTACAAACAGCCCGTGAGGGGACGACGGCAACGGCTAGGTTTCGCAGGATGCGGCGACCCACTGTTACTGTAGGATAAGGATTTTATGGTGTGTGACCACGAATAGCAGGTCGGGAAATGGGTCTAATTCAACCGGACTGAGACGACCTTCGATACCCCGGGGGTCTCCATCGTAATCCCGTAGAGAGTTTGGGCAGCTTCCATAGTGTTCTTGTTGTGGGTGATCATGATAAACTGAGAACTCTTTGAAAATTCCTTGACCAATTCGATAAATCGATTGATGTTCGCATCATCCAGAGGCGCATCTATCTCGTCCAGCAAACAGAAGGGAGTAGGTTTGATCATGAAGATCCCAAAAAGCAAGGCCGTCGCCACCAGAGCCTTTTCTCCCCCGGAGAGGAGGTCGATATTCTGAAGCTTCTTTCCAGGAGGTTGAGCAATGATGTCGATCCCTGTGGTGGAAGGATCTTGTTCGTCCAATAGGACGAGGCTCGCCTGCCCGCCTTTGAAGAGCCTTCCAAATACCTCCTTGAATTTTTCGTTGACCAGATGGAAGGCCTCCAAAAATCGTTTGGTCGTCGTCCGATTGATTCGGAGGATCGCTTTTTTCAAAGAATCGAGGGCCTGGTGAAGGTCGGTTTGTTGCTCTGACAGGAAGTCGTGCCGCTGTTTCAATTCTTGATATTCCTCGATGGCCATCAGGTTGACTTCGCCAAACCCTTCCAGGGCGTTCTTTAACTCTGCCAACCGTTTTGTCATCTCCTCCTTTTGGAATTCTGTCGGGAGGGCCCCGATCGATGTGGAGAGCGTCGCACCGTATCGCTCCTTCATCGACTCCTGAAGGTGAGAGAGTTTCAATTGGACCTCCGAGGCCAAGATCTCTTCCTCATGGATCTTCTGCCTCACCTCCTCCAACTCCCGGCGCAGATATTTCGAGGAAGCCTCGACTTCCTTCCATTCGTTAAGAAGAGTCTCCACCTTTTCTTTCTGCGTGGCAAGCATTTCTTCTTTAAGCCGGTGTTGTTTCAAGCCCTCTTCTAACTCCCTCTCCCACTTTCGGATTTCCTCGGAAAGAGAAATCGCTTGCTCCCGGCATTCCCTGATCTCTCTCACTTTTCTAAAGATCTGCTCCTTTAAAGTCCTCTGACTCTCTAAGAGATTCTGGATCTGACCTTCCAACCCTTTCTGCTTCTCCTCGAGGGAGGCCAGAAAGACCTTCTTGTCCGTAAGCTTTCCTCCTAGTTCTTCTGTCCCTTCCCCAATTTCCTCCATCTTCTTCTTCCATGAATGGACCCGGTCTTCTCTCTCTCTTTTCGCAGTCTCCTCTTTCTCCATTTGAGCAGAGGCCTCGGTCTTCTCTTTCTCTAAGTCTTGATTCTCCTGTTCGAGTTGCTTCTGTTCAAACTGGATGACCTCCATCCTCTGTCGGAATTGGGAGATCTCTTTATTCAATCCTTCCAAATCTCTTTCTTGATGGAGGAGTTCTATCTCCTTTTCCTGAATCTCTCTCTTCCTGTTTTCCAGCTGACCTTCTCTCTCAACAATCTCCCGTCGAAGGAGATCCTCTTCTTCGTTGGCCTTTCGGCAGGCTTCCTCCCCCTCCCCAATTCTCTTCTCCAGGTCCTTGATTTCTCTTCTCCTCTCTAAAATGCCGAGGCCCTGATCATGGCTGCCGCCGGATATCACTCCGGAGCGCTCTACTATATCCCCTTCCAGGGTAACGAGAGTTTTGAACCCTTCTTCTTTCTTGATCCACAGAAGTGCGTCTTCCAGGCAATTGACGACACCCACCCCTCCAATCAAGAACTCCGCCAGGTGGAAAAACTCTTCCTTCACCTTCACGAATTGCAGAAGGGGAATGGGTTTTCCATCTCCATGAAGAACTTGATTTCCTTTTCCTATCCCTTGAACCCCTTTTGGGATGAAACTGCCTCGACCGAGTGACTCTCTCTTCAGGAAGGTCATGGCCTCCATTCCCTCCTGTTCTCCTTCCACAATCAAGTACTGCAATCGTTGCCCCAGAACGGCCTGCAGAGGAATCTCATATTGGAGTTCCGGTTCGAGAATATCGGCAACCACCCCTAAGACACGTTCCCACTTTTCCTTTTCTTCCCTTTTCCTAAGAAGAATGGACTTCACCCCTTTTTCAAATCCCTCAAAATTTTCTTGAAGTTCTTTGAGAGAAAGGTACCGGGAGCGGTCTTGTCTCAGGGTTTCCTCTAAGGCTAACCGTTCGGTTTGTTTCCGGCCCAAGAGTTCCTTAAACCTTTCGATCTCTCCTTCCCACCGCGCCTTCTCTTCCCGATGGGTCGACCGGATGGAGAGGTTGTGTTCTTTATCTTTCACTTTTTCATAGAGGGCCTCTTCCAATTGTTTGAGCCTCAAACTGACTTCTTCAAACTCCTCACCATTGGAGCAAATTCGTTTCTGAAGATCTTCCTTTCTCTCCTCGAGATGGGCCAGGTGGTTTTTGAGAGAAGTGAGTCGAGTGAGCGTGTCGATCAAACTGAGCTTATCTTCCTCCATTTCGTCGGAAAGCTCGCGGTGGGTTGTCCTAAAATCGTTGAAGAGGGTCTCCCACTCTCTCAGAATTTCCTCGTTCTCACGGCGTTCTTCTTCCAATCCCTGCCTGGTCTGTTCCGCTCTCTTGCGATCCCTTCGGGTTCCTCTCCAAGCATGAAGGGATTCTCTGATCTCTTCCAGAAATTGCTTTTCATCTTTCTGGAGGATCCCTTCTTCTCTCTTGAAAAATTCGATTTCGTTTTCCCCTTTTTGAATTTTCTTGCCCAGTTCGAAAAGCCCCTCCTGAAGACTTCGAAGCCTTTCCTCCTCTTCTGTTGTCTCCAGCCTCTTGGTTTCCGCGAGAGCATCCTTCTGGGCCGTCTGGGTGGAAACCCCCGTCTCCCGGTCTCGAAGGGCTTTGAGATAACCTCTGGCGGCCTCCCCCTTCTCCGAAAGCTCAGTGTATTCCTGAAGGGCAAAACGAATTTCGATCTCCTTCACTTCCTTCCGTACGGCCTTATACTCCTCTGCCCGCTTCACCTGACGTTCCAGGGTGACGATCTGTCGCTTCACCTCAGCGATGATGTCCTGAATCCGAAGAAGGTTTTGCTGAGTGGCATCCATCTTCATCAGGGCAAGTCTTTTCCTCTCCTTGTATTTAGCGATGCCCGCCGCCTCTTCGATCAAAAAACGCCGATCCTGCGGGTTGGAATTAATCAGATATTCCACGCGTCCCTGTTCGACAATCGAGTAACCGTTTACTCCGATGCCGGTATCCAGGAAAAGATCCGTGATGTCTCGCAATCGGCAGGGCGTCTTATTAATTAGGTATTCGCTTTCTCCGGATCGATAGAGTCTTCGCGTGACGGTAATCTCACTGTACTGCGCATATTCTTCGGGAGCCGTTCCGTCGTCATTCGAGAAGGTTAAATTCACTTCTGCCATCCCAAACGGTTTCCTGCCGTCCGTCCCGTTAAAGATGACGTCCTCCATCAACTTTCCCCGCAAGTGTTTAGCGCTCCGTTCGCCAATGGCCCAGAGCACTGCATCCACGAAATTAGACTTTCCACACCCATTGGGACCCACGATCGTCGTGATCCCGCCCGGAAAGGTAAGATGGAGGCGATCTACAAAGGATTTGAATCCAATCGCCTCAAGTGATTTGAGCTTCATCGGTTCCCCTTATTTCTAACTTGCACCTGCCATCTGTTGCGGTACAACGTAAAGCTAATTTCTAAGTCTCGTCTCTCAAACCTAAACGTGTTGCACGGACTTATTCCCCTTGGGTAACAAAATCTACTGGGAACGTTCAATATACTGGATCGCCTTCCAGAGCCGTTGAATCACCTTTTCTTTGCCCAGAACCTCCATCACCTCATCCATGGGGGGGCTGATGGTTCGCCCGGTGAGGGCCACCCGAATGGGTTGGGCAATTTTCACTAAAGGCTCGCCTCGCGTTTCAGCCAGTTGTTGAATCAGACCATGAACCCTCTCTTTCTCCAGAACAGATTCATTCAATAAAGAAGTGATCGCCTCATGGAGCATGGGGAGGGTCTCTTGATTCAAAAATTTCGCGGCGGCCTTCTCATCATAAGTGATCTCTTCACAAAAGTAAAATTCCGAGACGTCTGCCATCTCCACCAAGGTCTTAACCCGTTCCCTGAGAGAGAGGAGGGCCTTTCTGAAAACATGAGGATCTATGTTCAAATACCCCTTGGCTTCAATGAAAGGCCGCGCTCTCTGAACCAGTTCCTCCAATTCTATTTTCTTGATATACTGCGCATTGAGCCAATCCAATTTCCCAGGGTTAATCGCCGCAGCGGATTTCCCCACCGCGTCCAGGCTGAACTTCCCGATCAACTCCTCACGGGTGAACTCTTCCTGGTCGCCGTACGCCCATCCCAGGCGAACCAGATAATTGACGACAGCCTGAGGGAGATAGCCCAGCTTCTGATACTCCATCACCGACTGGGCCCCATGTCTTTTCGATAGCTTCTTCTTATCCGGACCTAAGATCATTGAGACATGACCAAATTGGGGGAGAGGGTAACCTAAGGCTTGATAAATCTGAATCTGGCGAGGGGTATTGTTAAGATGGTCGTTTCCCCGAATGACATGAGTGATTCCCATGGTCGCATCGTCCACGACCACCGAAAAATTATACGTGGGGAGTCCATCACTTCTCAAGATGATGAGGTCATCCAATTCCGCATTATCAAATTCCACCCGGCCTTGAATCAGGTCTTCCACCACCGTTTCCCCCGTGTCCGGAGAGAGGAAGCGGACGGCAGAGGATCTTCCGGGAGGAAAGGATTTTCGATGAAGGCAAGTCCGGTCGTATTTGGGCTTGATCCCCGCCTTCAAGGCAGCTTCCCGCTTTATCTCCAACTCTTCCGGAGTACAACAACAGCGGTAAGCCCTGCCTTCGCTCAGGAGTTTCTCCGCTGCTTCCTGATAGAACGACATCCGTTGAGTTTGATAAAACGGACCTTCGTCCCAATCCATTCCCAACCAGGTCATGGCATCCAAGATCACTTGGATCGATTCCTGGGTGGATCGAGCCACATCGGTGTCTTCAATGCGCAGAACGAACACCCCGTGGGCATGGCGCGCCAGGAGCCAACTGAATAACGCCGTTCGTGCCCCACCGATGTGGAGATCGCCCGTTGGGCTGGGTGCAAATCGTGTTCTCACGTCAGACATAGTGACTTTAAGCCTCACACTCGATTCATAGGATTCAAGGGTTCCAGGGTTTGAAGGTGGAAAGGATAAGGTGGTGTGTGGTTTTGACCACTTTCTATCCTCTACTTTCTGCCCTCTTATCCTTGACCCCTCGACCCCTTAAACCCCACTGTTTTTCTTACAAAAAATCCCCTCTCGCCACCTTTTCTTGAAGGGGGTGGGGGGATGACATTGCTCAATGAAGGACTCAAATAAGATTCTCAATCGCCTTAAGGGCCTCGTTCAATTTTTCAGTATCCGCCCCTCCTGCCTGCGCAAAATCGGGGCGACCTCCTCCCGTTCCTCCAATCAGAAGAGCAATCTTCTTAATCAACTCGCCGGCATTGAAACGCGGGGTGAGGTCTGGGGTTACTCCCATGAGCAAGGAGACTTTATTTTGGCTCTGGCCTCCCAGAAGGATAATGCCCGATCCCATCTTTCCCTTCAGCTGGTCAACGAACTCCCTCATTCGCTTGATATCCTTCCCATCCACCTTGGCCGAAAGGACCTTCACGCCTTTTATCTCTTTGACCAGAGGAAGGAGATTCGAGACTTCCTGGGAAGATAACTTGTCCTGAAAGGATGAAAGCTCCCTTTCTAACTCTTTGTGCCTTTCAAGCAACCGGTCTATCTTCGAAGAAAGCTCCCCGGGAACCGCTTTCAGAGAAGAGGCAATTCCCCAAAGCTCCCTTTCCTCTTCTTTCATAAATCGATAGGCCCCTTCCCCGGTCAGGGCCTCGATCCTTCTCACCCCCGCAGCGACACCCGACTCGCTCACGATTTTAAAAAGACCGATATCGCCCGTCCTCGAACTGTGGGTCCCTCCGCAGAGTTCCATGCTGAAGTCCGAGATCCTCACCACCCTGACCTTTTCGCCGTACTTTTCTCCAAAGAGCGCCATGGCTCCTGTTTGGAGAGCTTCCTCCACATTCATGATTTTCGTCTCTAATTTCAAGTTCTCTCGAATTTTTTGATTGACCAGGGCTTCCACACGCTCCAACTCTTCCTTTCCCATCGGAGCAAAATGGGTGAAGTCAAACCGCAGCCGATCCGGCGCCACCAGAGATCCCGCCTGATGGACATGATCCCCTAACACTTCTCTTAATACAGCCTGAAGGACATGGGTAGCCGTATGGTTCAACGCGATGGCTTTCCGACGCTCCAGGTCCACCTGGAGAACTGCCGACATCCCTTCTTTCACCCTTCCTCTCTTTACCTTCGCCCGATGAATGATCAACTCCTCCAAGGGCTTGATGCTGTTCTCCACTTCCAAGGAGAACTCCTCATGGAAAATCACACCTCGATCCCCTATCTGACCACCGGATTCCCCATAAAAGGGTGTCTTTTCCGCAACCACTTCAATTTCGTCCCCTTCTGTCGCAAAAGGAACGATTTCATCGCCTTTGATCAATTTCAGAATCTTCGATTCAGATTGAATCTCTTCATATCCTAAGAAGGCCGTCTTTATTCCTTCATTTGCCAGACGCCGGAAAACTTCTTTGATCTTCCCCTCACCCATCCCCTGCCATGCCTGCTTGCTCTTATGCTTCTGTTCCTGCATCTGAGCCCTGAAACCCTCTTCATCAAAACTCATCCCTCTTTCTTGAAGGATCTCGGCGGTCAGGTCGAGTGGAAATCCATAAGTATCATAAAGCCGGAAGGCCACCTCTCCCGAGAGAATGGTCTTGCCTTCCTTTCGAAGTTCTTCCAACTCCTCCCTCAGAATTTTCAGACCTGAATCGAGGGTTTCAGAGAAACGTTCTTCCTCATTCTGGATGACCTTTGAAATGAAGCCTTCCGTCTCCCTCAACTCTGGATAAGCCCCCCTCATCAAATCCACGACTTTGGAAGAAGTCCGGTAGAGAAAAGGCCCTTCGATGCCGAGGATCTTCCCATGTCGCATCGCCCTTCTCATGATCCGGCGGAGCACGTATCCCCTGCCCTCATTGGAAGGTAGAACTCCATCGCTGATCAAAAACGTCGCCGCTCGGCTGTGGTCGGCGATCACCCGAAGGGAGGTGTCGGTTCGATCCTCCTGCCCGTAGGAGATGGAGCTAACCGCTTCGATCTCTTTGAAGAGGGGTTTAAAGAGATCCGTTTCATAGTTGCTTTTGACTCCCTGAAGGACGGCGGAAATCCTTTCCAGGCCCATCCCGGTATCGATACAGGGCTTGGCAAGAGGCTGAAGTTGACCCTCTGAATCACGATTGAACTGCATGAAGACAAGATTCCAAAGCTCTAAGAATCGATCGCAATCACATCCCACACGACAGTCAGGTCGGCCACAACCCACTGCTTCGCCTTGATCAATCACAATCTCCGAACAAGGACCACAGGGCCCTGTCTCCCCCATGGCCCAGAAGTTGTCCTTTTCCCCTAACCGGACTATTCGTTCTCCCGTGACCCCAATTCTCCTCCAGAGGTGAAAGGACTCATCGTCATCCAAATAGATGGTGATCCACATCTTTTCCACGGGCAATCCCCATCGGCGGACGAGGAGATCCCATCCCATTTCAATGGCCTCTTTCTTAAAATAGTCCCCGAAGGAGAAGTTCCCTAACATTTCAAAGAAGGTGTGGTGCCGGGCAGTCTTTCCCACAATCTCCAGGTCATTATGTTTTCCGCCAGCACGAACACACTTTTGGGAGGTGGTCGCCCGCTGGTAGTCCCGAGTCTCTTCGGCTAAGAAAACCCTTTTGAATTGAACCATTCCGGCATTGGTAAAAAGCAAGGTGGGATCGTTTTGGGGGACCAATGAGGAGCTTCGAACCACGCGGTGTCCTCTTTCCCCAAAGAAATTGAGAAAGGCCCTTCGAATCTCGTCAGAGGTCATTGTTTCAAACCTGGTCCCCTTCGGCCGTCCATTTTGACATCCGAAGGCCTTGCGACTTTCAACTTCTTCTCGTCAACCTTCTCCTTATCTTTAACCGTCTCCTTCTCTTTCTCTAACGTCTCAAAATCCTCCCAACCCGCGTCGCTCGCTGCAAGAATTCCCTTTACCCTCAGAGCAAAGTCATCCGGATTGGTACAATGTTTGAGAGCCTCATCATAAGTGACCAAACGTTCCTTCATCAAATACATTAGGGACTGATCGAAGGATTGCATTCCGTAACTCGTGGCTCCCCGCGCGATGGCGTCATTAATCTCACTGGTCTTATCCTTTTCGATGATGCACTCCCGCACCCTTGCCGTGGAGACCAGGACTTCAGCCGCGGGGACTCTTCCCATCCCATCCACCCTGGGCACGAGTCTTTGAGAGACGACACCCTTCAGGACACCCGAGAGCTGAAGTCTCACTTGTTTTTGATGATAGGGGGGAAAGACGGAGATGATTCGCGTGATCGTCTCCGTAGCATTCAATGTGTGAAGCGTGGACATAACCAGATGGCCTGTCTCGGCAGCGGTCAGAGCGGTCTCGATCGTCTCGAAATCCCTCATCTCACCGACTAAAATCACATCCGGATCCTGCCGGAGGGCTGCTCGCAAGGCGCTGGAAAAAGTGCTTGTATCCGAGCCGATCTCCCTTTGGTCTATGATCGCTTTCTTGTCTTCATGGACAAATTCGATGGGGTCCTCAACGGTGATGATGTGGCAATTTCTTTCGGTATTGATGATATCGATCATCGAGGCCAGGGTCGTGGACTTCCCGCTTCCGGTTGTCCCTGTGACAAGAATGAGACCCCTCTGCTCTAAAGAAATGGTCGCGAGCACAGGAGGGAGATGGAGGTCCTCCAAAGTCTTGATCTGATACGGTACAATTCGAAGGGCAATCCTGAGCTTTCCTCTTTGCTGGAAGACATTCACTCTAAATCGTCCCAGGCCGTAGACTTCATAACCCATATCCACTTCTCGATTCTTGATAAACCGCTCTTTCTGCCAATCATTCATCAAACCGAAAGCCATCTTGGATAAATCATTATGATCGAAGGGCTTGGTCTTACTCCAGGGTCTCAAGGTGCCATTGACTCTGAAGATCGGAGGAGCCCCCTCCTTGATGTGAACATCAGAGGCTTCCTGGGAAAGGGCATCCAAAAGGATCTGGTTTAAATCCATCTTCTTCTCCTTTCTGGTTCTATCCTACCGATCCCGCTTTGGCGATGCGAAAGTTCTCAAGGACTTCCTTCTCCATCTGCTCCAGGACCTTAGGATTCTCTTTGACGAACTGCTTTGCGTTCTCCCTTCCCTGACCGATGCGTTGGCCGCCGTAGGCATACCAAGTCCCGCTCTTCTCGACGATATTCTTGTCCACCGCCAGGTCGAGGACATCTCCCTCTCGTGAAATGCCCTCTCCGTAAATCAGGTCGAACTCCACCTCCTTGAACGGGGGGGCCACTTTGTTCTTCACCACACGAACTTTTGTCCGGCTGCCGATGACCTCCTGGCCCTGTTTGATGGAAGCGATTCGTCGAATATCAAGCCGAACGGACGAGTAAAACTTGAGGGCATTGCCTCCGGTGGTCGTCTCCGGATTTCCGAACATGATTCCGATTTTCATCCGAATCTGGTTGACGAAGATCACGATCGTATTCGACTTGCTGATCGTGGCAGTCAATTTTCTCAGGGCTTGAGACATCAATCTGGCCTGAAGCCCCATATGGGCATCGCCCATCTCTCCTTCAATCTCCGCTTTGGGAACCAGGGCAGCTACAGAGTCCACGACGATCACATCCACGGCGCCGCTCCGAACCAGAATCTCTGTAATCTCCAAGGCCTGTTCCCCCGTGTCGGGTTGGGAGATGAGAAGGTCGTCGATTTTTACGCCCAACTTATTTGCGTATTTAACATCTAAGGCATGTTCCGCATCAATGAAAGCAGCAACGCCTCCCTTCTTCTGTGATTCCGCAACGACATGGAGGGCTAATGTCGTCTTGCCT
>Ga0209592_1000269_pt1 | contig 14914 bp, 6 predicted proteins | sample PPLLak2March2015_2_FD_187251 | JGI IMG/M metagenome (GOLD analysis project Ga0209592, IMG submission 187251) | Freshwater sediment microbial communities from Prairie Pothole Lake near Jamestown, North Dakota, USA - PPLs Lake P8 Core (3) Depth... | ecosystem: Environmental > Aquatic > Freshwater >... | reverse complement strand
GAACCATTACAGGATCGAGCGCAGGGGCATCTATGAAATAATTCGGCTGAGGATATGCCTGGTCGCATGAGATATACCAGGTAGCTTCTCCTCCTTTTGCCTGCTCCTCTCTCAAAGCCTGCTTAACCTCAGGATCATTCAGACTATTGCCATGTACACAAAAATTATTTACATAACCTCTCAGTGTTCCCCAATCGGGATTGTCCGGAACAGGAGATTCGGTTGCCAGAAACGGTATTCCGGGAACTGCTTCGTGAACGAGTTCAGCATACCGGCGTGTCTCTTCATAATCCTTTTTTGTATTTGGTTCATCAATAGGACTATTAAAAACAAGTCTGTCCCTCCATCCGTTCTTCCTGAAATAGGATTCGACAGCTGACAGGTATGATTTTACTTTCTTATTGAATTCTGCAGAAAAAGGTTCTGCTTTGATATTTACCTCAAGATAATGCGGAACCGTTTCCAATATCACCCTTTTCAGTTTCATCTTGTTAAGAAAATAGTCATACCTCTGATCATTGAATTTTACCTCAACATTTTCACCTTTCATAACCAGTTCAGGAACAAGCGGATCATTAAACCAGGTTTCCATCCTGTGTGATGACAGGAATTCAAAGTAATTTAGGGAAAGCTGATCTATTTCGGGAGAGGAAACCGGTTTATTGTAGAAACGTGCTATCTCCCCTTTTGAAATATTCACATAAGTTATAAGATGAGTCTTTTCCGGCAGTGAAAAACCATAAACCTCAACTTCAACATTAAGATTCTCAATCGCTTTATCAAACCTGGTTACCGTGATGGTCCCCTTGTATAATCCTGCCGGCGTACCGGTTGGAATAAAAACATCAACCCATATTGGTCTGTTCCCTACTACTGCATACTGGGCCTGCATACCGAATGGTTCCTTAAGCGGAGCCAGGGCATCGGGCCAGTAACCTGTAGTTCCCACCGGGCTTGATACTGCATATATTTGTATGTAATGTTCAAGAAAGAGATTTACATTATTCTGCGGTATCATCTTTCCTGAGGCAGAAACGAGTTCTGAAGCTTTTATGAAAAATCCGTCAGGAGCTTTTGGCCTCCATCCCGGAGGTACAGGAGTGGTTATTACCACCTGAAAAGGAACATGTTCGTTTCCTGCTCCTGCCACTTTAATCTGCTTTTTCTCGCCTGACCAGACAAGATTACTGTTTTGAATCCTGTCAGCGGGACGGACTTTATGCTCTGCAGGAACTGCCCATACTTTCACATCTCCAGGGATATCAGTTTGCTGCGCACTCCCTGATACGAGGCCCAAAATGAAAAGTAAAAGAGTTCCTGTGCAGCGGATTAGTCCGCATGGTTTAAGTTTATCCGGTTTGATACCGGAACCAGCTGTTAATGCTTTCATATTTTTACTAAGTTTTAAATGGTTCAGTTTGTTATTGTCCTTGATTCCCCCTTATTATTGAATATTATAACTGAAGTGGCTCCTGCGGGCATTTTACAGATTCTTGATGACTGCGACAGATAACCACTGCCGTAATAGAATTCCCTGTATTCTTTCTCGCCGGTAGAATAGATAAGCTCAGCATTGATTTCATTACCTTTTAGCCTGATTATCCTGACGGGCTTTACGGTAGATTCCAGTACCTTAAGGCTGTCTGAATTTCTTGCGACAAGAATCAGAGAACATCCGTCATTCATTGTTAATCCGGCCATTGCTTTTGTATCACCGTCCGCAAAAAAACCGCTCTCTCTGCCCGGAACGGGTATAAAATCACCTTTACCGTTCCCTGACAGAAAAAGCCCGATAGATGCATCATATTGACCGTCAGCAATACTTGATGAATAGGAATTTCCGGCAAGCAGGATATCGGAATTCCCGTCATTATCATAATCACCTGTCAGTGCACCAAATACAGGAGCAGTCTGTGCCTCAATTGGCAATGTGTGGATTCTAAAGGCTCCACTGCCGAGATTTTCAATCCAGGCAGTTTCTAAAAACCTGCAATCTCTCAAATAAGCGCCAGTTCTTGAACTTTGAGGGAAAATATCATCCATTGAGGACTTTGCATAATCTTCATAAGTTTTGAATTTATTCTTAAGGGAAGGTATCTGCATAAGAAGCAGGTTTCTCTGGTAGATCGGATAACTTTTGCCCTGCACATAATAACTGCAAACAGGATCAAGTGAACCATTCGTGTCAAAGTCCTTTGCGATAATCTGCATCGGCTGATCCTGTGAAACTTTATATTGTGTATTTAATCCAAGATTTCCTGCAACATAATCAATATCACCATCTTTGTCAAAATCTGATCCGGTGATGCTGTTCCACCATCCTGTGTATTTTTCCATACCTGTTGAGGATGTAACATTTACAAATTTCCCCATGTTGTTTTTAAAGAATGTCAGAGGCATCCATTCTCCGGCAAGTATCAGATCAGGCCAGCCATCTTTATCGAAATCAGTCCATAAGGCTGCTGCCAACAGGCCTGTCCGTTCCAGATCGGGGCATACCAGACCGGTGACATCTGTGAATCGTACCGCTCTTCCCTTACTGTCGTTCCGGAGAAGAAAGCTTTTTGGGGGTAGGGGATAGTTTTCGAGATCCACTCTTCCGCAGACAAACAGGTCAAGGTCTCCGTCCTTATCAAAATCAGAGGCTGTAACCTGGGAGCCACAGGAACTTTCATCGGGCAACGCGTTTTTATCCATCATCAATTGTCCGTTGCCGTCATTGATATACAACCTGTCAGAGTAATATTGATTACCCGGAGGCAGCCCTGATCCGCCGCTTACAACATAAAGGTCCTGATCACCATCTCCGTCTGCATCAAAGAACAATGCGCCCATATCCTCATAATTGTTGTTACCCGGCAAGGAATGCGATGAAAAGCTTCCATTTTTCTCCTGGATGAAAATATTGCCTGAATAGCTTGTTGACCCTCCGATGAAGAAATCATCCATTCCGTCTGAATTTACATCCCCGACAGCGATTCCGGGGCCCTCCTGTGAATACATGTGAGGTACAAGGGTCTGGATATCAAAATCGATGAACTTTCTTTCATTGTGTCTAAATTCTATCTTCTTTTTGCCGGAAATAGTTTCAAAGATCTTGCTTACCTCGGCACCATTGCTCTTTTTCAATGTCCCGGTCAATGCCTGATTATAGAAGAGTGTGATCATCTGGTCAGATGATATATTATATAAGGTTTGCTCTTTGCGGTCAGGCCACATAATATGCAATGAATCTATCTTATTTATTTCACCCAGTCCGAAATGTATTCTGGGATCGACCATTGACTGAAAACCCCTTACCGGGAAATGCTCATGATACTGGTGATTTTTTCCGTAGAATAAACTGACACTGGCGCCTATACCTCCTTTGTTCAGTGAATGTCCCGACAACTTAACCATAAAGAAATGGTTGTTCAGGTCCGATGAATCAGGGGATATGGTCCTGTTCTCATATACTGACGCAAAATCATTTATATTATTCAGCACGAGGTCAAGATCTCCGTCGTTGTCGAGGTCTGAAAAAGCAGATCCGGTTGAGTATAACGGCTCTGCCAGACCCCAGGCAGCAGTTTTATTCTCGAAAACCAACCCGTGTGAGTTGCGGAAAATAACATTTGGTTTTTTTACATTTCCTTTTTTATCAAGCTCTGGCTTAAGGATTTTATAGAGTACACTGAATTCGATAGATGGATTTTCTCTTATTTTTTTCATCCACAACTCTGAAAAGTCCATATTGGTCATATCATGTGCGATGCCATTTCCAATAAACAGATCTTTATACCCGTCATTATCGAAGTCAGCAAACAGAGGAGCCCAGCTCCAGTCGGTCTCATATATGCCTGCCAGTTGTCCTATCTCACTGAATCTGTACTGTCCTTCGATCTCCCCGTTGTTCAGATGCAGCATGTTCCTTATATACTGAGGTGAGTAACCTGTCTGAAGTTCATCAAGGTATCTCTTGTAGGTACGCATTCCCAGAGCCATAATTCTTTTCCTGAAATAATCCTCCGGCAGCATATCAAGTGTCAGAATATCAGTCAGGCCATCATTATTGAAATCGGCAATATCCACCCCCATGGTACTGTTGCTGGTGTGGTTCAGGTAATCTTTGACCATTTCTCTGAATGTGCCGTCACCCTGGTTCACATAGAGAAGATCGTTTGAGATATAATCGTTACCAACATAGATGTCCGGCCATCCGTCACGGTTGATGTCAAAAACTGCAACCCCAAGACCGAAACCGTCCCATGTGATACCTGCTTCTTTTGAGACATTATGAAATACAGGCAGTTTGCTCACCGGATCAATACCATCATTTCTGTACAGCCGGTCAGTGTTGATCATTGATCCGTCATTTTTGCGGGGCCGGAGGGCGTTTTTATTTGGAATTATCATGGCAGCGGTAACTATATAAGCATCCAGGTCACCATCGCAATCGTAATCAAAAAATTCAGCCTGGGTTGAATATCCGTCATCATCAAGACCTACGGCAGCGGCACTCTCTGTGAAAGTCAGGTTTTCCCCGTTCCTGCTGCTGATATAAAGCAGATTATGGTAATCATAATCAATATTACCGGCAGCACAAAAATAAATATCAAGCCAGCCATCCTGGTTAATATCAATCAGGCTGACACCGGTTATCCATTTTCCTGAAGTATTTATACCACTGTGATCTGTAATATCGGTGAAGGTCAAATTGCCTTTATTAATGTAAATCCTGCATCTGGTCATGTTCGCGCCAAAAACAATATCGCTCAGGCCGTCATTGTTTAGATCCCCGATTGCAAGGCCGGCTCCATTGTAATAATACTCATAGAATATTGAGTTTGCACTGTCTGTCTCCTGAAGCTGATTTATGAACTTTATGCCGCTTTCACCGGGATTAACTTTCCTGAATAAAGCTTGTCCCGGTGATTTTAAGCTATGAGCCTTTGGCTGACAGCCTGTTATGGCCATAGCTGCAAGTCCAATAAGTAATGCTGATCCGGCGAATTCTAAATGTTTCATTACTTATATTTTAAACACTGTCTGCTTAATCACATTTTATGCTTTCCAAGTTACCATAATTATACCAAAAAAGACATAAAAAAATTGCCACCCGTCTGAGAAATGGAGTGGCAATTAATTATGTTTTAAGATCAGATAATACTATGGTGTCGGATCTGTATAGCCTGGATTCTGAGTCAGATTTAGATTAAGTCTCAGATCTTTCTGGGGGATAGGCATCAGGTAATCATTCACAGAGAAATTTGGCAGAAAATTGGGATCAGTAACCTTGTCCAGGATCCTTTTACGCTGAATATCGAACCATCGGTCATATTCGAAGCACAATTCAAGGTTTCTCTGCTGAATGATAGCATCATCAAATTGAGTTTTTGTCATCGAGATGGTAAACAATGGATCGTTCGGATTTGCCACTCCTCCGGTTGCCCTGTTAACAATCTGATTCACTGCATCACAGGCAGCCTGTGTAGGACCGCCGCTTGCCATATTTTCTGCTTCTGCAAAGAGTAAAAGAGCATCAGCATACCTGATTATAGGGAAACACTCATATGATACAGTCTTTTCCAGGTTTTCAGGGGTATCGTTCACGTATTTTCTAACGTATGGAGTTGATTCATCCCAGTCCAAATAGGTCGTTCCTGTACCGAAAATGTCGTCCTCAAGCAGCAGATAAGCATTTTTACGGGGTTCTTCCGGGTAAGCTTCTCCCCACCTTTTTTCAGTTTTAACGTCACCCCATCCACCGGCCATATCACCCGGCAGCCATATCTGAGGCTCTATCACATATTCTTCCTGTGAATTATGAAAACTCCACATGAATTCCGGCCCGAACTCTTTGTCCAGTTTAAATACATCCTCAACATTCGGAACAAGGGAATAATTACCGGCATCGATTACCTGTTTCGCCATATCCCTTGCCTTTGCATAGTTGGTGACATCGTTCATCGGAGCAGTTGCCATAGTAATGTACACTTTTGCCAGCAAAGTTTTTGCCGCATCAGCAGCGGGACGTGCCTTGCCCTCTGCGGGCCATACAACAGGAAGCTTTTGCGTGGCAAACAGCAGATCATTTACGATAAAATCATATACTTCTGATACCGGATTTCTTACTATCTCTTCTTTAACCACGTCGGTAGTTTCGGTGATGAGGGGTATGTCGCCATAATAGCGCACCAGCATGAAATAATTCCATGCCCTGAGGAATCTTGCCTGTGCCATCAGCTGGTCTTTCACCTCCTGTGAGGCACCGGTCACCATATCATCAACCAGGGCTTTGATGGCAGGATTAATGTCTGCAATAGCCTCATAATGCTTGCTCCAGCAATCATTACCGAGACCGTCGCCTATCACGAGGTCGCCATCAAACACCTGGTCGTCCATATCATAAATTTCCGGATATCTGTACCAGTCATAAAATGTCCAGCCGCCGAACAACACATCCATTGAAGCTGCGAATGCAGATTCAATTTGTGAGGGAGTGCTGTAAAAATTATCCGGACCGACAAAATCGGTTGGTTTTTCCTCCAGCAGTTTCGAACACCCCGCAGTAAGAAGGAGCATCACGCCTGATAACATTACCAGATTTAATATATTCGATATTTTTCTATTCATGATTTTAAGATTTAATATTGTCATCAGAAAGTAAAGTCAACACCAAAGGTATACATCTTTGCCAATGGATAAACGCTCATGTCCACCCCGATGGTAGCATCATTGCCCGGGTAAGCTGCAATTTCAGGATCATAGCCTGTGTACTTTGTCAGAGTCAGAAGATTTGTTCCGCTGAAGTAAACTCTGGTTTTGGAAAAGCCGATTTTATTAAGCAGTTTTTGTTCAATGTTGTATGCCAGTGTTATTGTTTTCAACCGGATAAAGGAAGCATCTTCCACCCATCTGGATGTGGTACCACTTGAAGTCCCGAAAATATATTTATTCTGCAGCAGCTGATCCTGAACCCACTGTCCGTCGTAAAGTGCCGGAACATCTGTATCCTGGTTTTCAGGTGTCCAGTAATTCCATACTTTCGGATCAGTTGCCTCATATGTTTCCCTGCGGATCCTGAGAGTATTGAAGAGATCATTGCCATGGGAACCAATGATCAGGGACGACAGCTCAATTCCCTTCCAGGTAAGCAGGTTGGTAAATCCCCAGGTGAATTTGGGATAACCGTGGCCGATGATTGTCTTGTCGAATGAATCAACCTGACCGTCAGGCACACCTTCCGGACCACTGAGATCGGCATATTTAGGTCGCCCCGGAAGCTGACCATAGCTTCGTGCTTCAGCATCTTCGTCAGCGCGCCATAAACCAAGGTATTTCCAGCCTTTTATAGTACCAAAAGGCTGACCCACCTCGAGAAACATATACTCTGTACCAAGGTTATATCCTCCGGAAGTTGGTGTGTAACCGATCTTTTCTATGCCTGGCCCCAGGTCGAGCACTTTGTTACGGTTTATTGTCAGGTTAAATGAGGTATTCCACCTGAATGTCCCGGCGATAGGATCTCCACCGATCAGTATCTCAAGTCCTTTGTTTTCTATTGAACCTACATTGTCAATAACGCTTGATACCCCTACATATCCGGGTAATTGCCTTGGCATCAGAAGATCGTCTGTAACTTTTCTGTAAACATCAATCGTTGAGATCAGTCTCCCTTTGAACAGGGAAACATCAATCCCAATGTTGCTCTGCGCAGTGGTTTCCCATTTCAGGTTAGGATTGGCAATATCTGATATGCCAAAACCTATATCCAGGTTTGATCCGTTTCTGTACGGATATCTGAACCAGGAACCGAGGCTGGCAAGGGAACCATATGGGCCGATACCCTGGTTACCTGTAATGCCGTAACTTACCCTTAATTTTAATTCAGTCACTACCGGAGAATCTTTCAGGAAACCCTCCTGGGATATTCTCCATGCCAGGGAACCTGAGGGGAAGTAACCCCATTTATTATTTTTACCGAAAACTGAGGAGCCGTCACCCCTGTAGCTTAATGTAAGAAGGTATCTATCCATAAGCCCGTAGTTGATACGGCCCATAAATGATAGCAGTGCCCTTTTACTGCGCCAGGAGTCAACAGATACTGATTTAGCACCATCCATGTTATCTGTTCCCAGCTGATCAACCAGGAAATCCTGACCTCTCATTGAACTGCCAATGGAAGAGCTGAAAATTTCCTCGACAACTCCCGTAAAGGTAATGTGGTGGCGCCCGAAAGTATTATCGTATGTAAGTATATTTGTATTCTGATACATGTTGTAGGTTGATTGGTCTATGGTTCCAACCCCATTCATGGCATATCCGTTCCGTGTTTTAGTATTCTCGTATTTTTGTTTATAGGAATTTGAAAAGGTTCCACCCCCCATCATCTTTAAACTCAGCCCCTTCATTAGTTTAAAATTCAGGAACAGGTTGAGATTGTTCTGGTACGTTGGATTTTCAATTTTAGTCTCCAGGGCAGTGGCAACAGGGTTCCAGGTGTCGTATGCGGCATACCCGGGCCTGTGTCTCCAGTAATTACCATTTTCATCATACACAGGTTCTGTCGGTGCCCATCTCGGGGCATCTTCTACCGGCATAAAAAGAACATCTCCCTCTTGTGAATTGAACGGAGGTGACTTGTATCTCTCACTTGTATATGAGTAGTTCAGCCCGAAATCAACCCAATTCGTAATGTCAGCTGCCAGGTTTGCCCTCAATGAAAGTCTGTTGTAAGCTGAGTTTAACAGAATACCCTGATGATCGAGGTAAGCTGTTGAAACCATATATTTAAGCCTGTCGGTTGCTCCGCTTATGGCGAGGCTGGCATTCTGCATCACACCGGTGTTATATATCTCATCCTGCCAGTCGGTTCCGCCGTTTTCCTCATAATAGGCAATATCTGCTTCGGTAAAATAATATTTCGGTGTTGCACCATTTTCTGTCCCGAAACTTTGATAAAAATTATTGTACCTGGCGAATGAAGCTGCATCCATAACAGGCAGTTTACGGGCAAGGTTCTGGATACCGATATTATATCCGGCATCAATAACCGGTTTGCCTAATTTTCCCAGCTTGGTCGTGATAAGGATCACCCCGTTTGCACCACGCGATCCGTAAATAGCTGTCGCTGAGGCGTCCTTCAGGATCTCCATAGAGGCTATATCGTTTGGGTTCAGTTGGTTGAGGTTTGCACCCTGGAGGCCGTCAACTATTATCAGCGGGTCATTACCACCCTGGATAGAGTTGTTGCCCCGGATACGGATCATTGTATTACCACCCGGAGAACCGTCTGTATTCAGGATATATACACCTGTTGTACGGCCCTGTATAGCCTGGTCAACACGCTGGACGGGCAATTGCAGAAGATCAGCTGTTTTTACCGTACTTACAGATCCGGTCAGATCACTTTTCCTGACTGTTCCGTAACCGACAACCACAACATCTGACAGTGCCTGAACTTCTTGTACCAGAGAAACATTAATTGTTGTTCTTCCTTCTATTGCAATATCCTGCGTAACATAGCCGATAAAGGATACCTGCAATGTACCGGTGAGGTTTGGAACATTTAAGCTAAACTTGCCACCATTATCCGTGTTTGCACCTATTATAGTTCCCTTTACGACAATGTTTACTCCGGGAAGCGGCTCACCGGTATTGGAATCGGTGATGTTACCGGATATTCTAATCTGTTGAAGTGTTAAAAGATCACTTGCACCAGGGTCACTGTAGGTGCCATATGTACTTAATGGTAAAAATACCATCAAGCCTATGAGTACAGAAAATCTCAGAACCTGACAATAACTGACATAGGTGTGAGACAGAAACATTGATTTCAATTTTTTTTTCATACTTTATAAGGCTTTAAGTAAACTGGTTAAGGGTCTGAATTAACTTCTAAAGGTCGTGATTAATTAAAAAACTGATTTTCTGTTTTACCACCGCATTAAAAGTCAAACGCCATAAAAAGATTCAATTTACGAAAATTTAATTATTGATAAAGCAAATATATATTAATTTTAATGACAAGATAGTAATAGCTTAAATCCATTAAGTGTCATTCACTTCGTAAGATATATCTTTTATGTTGCTGTAAAACATCATAACACCTTTATAATATGAAAGTTATTATGATTTTTATTTTAAGTTTTTTGAGGATCAATGGTCTGATAATATTCCTGATATGCATTATTACAGGGTGCACTTCGTCTGACGGTAATCAGTCTGACGGACTGCCGGAAGACAAAGGGTTCTTACAAATACCGGGAGTAGGCTGGCAGACTTTTTTCAGGACTGCCCAGGATGATCCTGCACTTATCGGACTACGCTTTAAATCAGGCTGTGCTTATATGCGCTGGACATGGGGTGACCTCGAACCCGAAGATGGTCAGTACGCTTTTGCAATGATCGATGACTGGCTGAAAAGGTGCAGGGAGGCAAATCAGGCCCTGGCTTTCCGGGTTATGCTTTCATGGCCGGGGCATGAGGGTACTATACCTCAGTGGCTTATTGATAAGGGTATTAAATATTCCTACTCGGCATGTCCCGAAGAGGGGGCTCATTATGAAGTGGATATAGAAGAACCTGTAGTCAGAGATCTTCATGAGAAACTTATCAAAGCTCTGGGTGAGAGATATGACGGACATCCTGATCTCGCACTTGTCGATATAGGCTCAGTAGGTCTGTGGGGTGAATGGCATAACTATTGCGATCCGAAGCTTATGCCCGGAGATGCAGCACGTAAGGCTATCATTGATCTTTACTATGAAGCTTTTCCTAATACTCCGCTCACAGCTCTGGTTGATGACAGGCCAAATGTGGTTTATGCCAATTCAAAAGGGAGGTCCGGCTGGAGAGGTGACTGCTGGGGAAATGGCGAAGGACCCGGCGTCGGATGGAATCATCATAAAGACTCCTACTGGCCGATGGCCACTCTTATGCCCGATGGATGGAAAACAGGGACTGTAGCCCTTGAGCCATGCGGCACTTTCGGGGGATATCCTACACCTCCGAAAACTGTCGTGGATGACGCTATCGCCTGGCATGCAACATTTGTCCAGAACAAATCACATTCCATCCCTGTAAACTGGATGGCCGAAATTGAACGCCTCGTAATGAAACTTGGTTTCAGGCTGGTGCTCAGAGAGTTGGAATTTGATAAAGAGGTCAGGCAGGGATCGGATATGAATATATTCATGAAGTGGGAAAACCTGGGAATAGCCCCACCTTACAGGGATCATCGCATTGCCTTCAGATTAAAAGATAAAGAGGGCGCAAACAAAGCAGTTACTATTACCGATATATCAATAAAAGGATGGCTACCTGGCGGGAAAAGCATTAATGTCAGCTATAAGATCCCGCAAGACTTGCCGAATGGTAATTATTATCTCGAAATGGGGATAGTGTTCCACAGTTCGATTGATCATGTGATACCCATAGCAAACCAGGGAAAAACCATTGACGGATGGTATTCATCAGGCAGATTGAAAGTAATTCCCTGATTATATTCTGAATGACAAAAATAAGTGTAGTAAAATAAAATTAATTTATATGATGAAGTTTATCAATTCCATTACCGTTACGATAATCATCTTTATCCTCACTTCATGTTCAGAACAACAAAACTCAACAAAAAGAGCTTCACTATTGATTGGACTGGCAGAGGTAAATTACACACCTGAAGTTGGCCTTGACCTTGTGGGTAACTATCGCGGAGACGATTATGCTTCACGGGGAATCCACGACTCACTTTATGCCCGGGCAATAGTTGCCGCAAATTCAGATGGTGAGAAAGCTGCTGTTTTGTCAGTTGACATTTGTTCAATTACAAAAGAACCGGTGGAAATGATGCGTTCTTTTATAGGCTCCATGACTGATATTAAGCCCGAAAACATAATGATACATGCCACTCACACTCACAGTGGTCCAAAGTCAGATCTCTCTGCTCCTAAAGCGAAAGAATATCTTACCAGGGCCGCAAATGCAGTTGTCCTGGCAAATAAAAATTTAAAGCCTACTGTAATTTCAATCGGACGTTCAAGTGAAAGCAGAGTATCATTTAACCGCCGGTTAAAATGCGTTGACGGCACAACACATATGTGCTGGGAAAAGTTTGAACCTGGTTTTGTTACAGGACCTTTAGGACCGGTTGACCCGGAATTAATAACCATTTCGCTGAAACAACAGGATAAATCTACGGGTGTGATAGTAAATTTCGGCTGCCATGCTACTACTTTAACCGGTAACAACTGGTTATATTCAGCTGACTACCCTGGTTATATTGCTGAATCTGTCCGGAGGGTTAAAGGGAAAGAATATATACCAATGTTTTTAAATGGTCCCTGTGGCAATGTTACCCAGGTCGATTACAGGATTGGATTCCCGGATACATACCAGGAATGTCAGCGTATAGGGTATATTCTCGGCATAACAGCATTGGAAGCCATAAAAAATGAAGAAGTTATTTCGGGAGATAAAGTAGCTGTGTCCAAAGAAAGGGTGCCATTAAAAAGAATGACCATTACTGAAGAGCAGTTAAATTGGGCCAGAGCTGTTATGAAAAAGGTGGAAAAAGAAGGTATGCCCCCGCTTCAGGCTGACGGAATACCAGACGCTGAATTTGCTCAACAATGGATTAAAATGTATGAAACCCAAAATCTGACCGACAGCCTGGAAGTTATGGTAATTCGTATCGGTGATGTTGCATTCGTTGGATTGCCTGGTGAAATTTTCTGTGAATTTGGAATTGAAATCAAGAAAAATTCTCCTTTTAAAAATACAATGGTAATGGGTTTAACAAATGACGACAGAAACTATTTCCCGACTAAAATATCATTCACTCAGGGACCGGATGGTTTCACTCCGATGATCACAGGGTACGAGACAACACCAGGTTCAACCCTTTATGATATAGGTGCGGGTGAAAAGTTAGCTGCGTCTGCAATCAGCCAGTTGCATAAATTATTTAATAATTAACGTCTTGTGCGGTTGAAATCTTAATATATTTGAAATTAAATCACACGTACTCACCCCCTTGCGTCCCCCTCTCTTTCTTTGACCTCACCCCAACCCCTCTCCCAAGGGCGAGGGGCTAAGACATTAATATTGAGATCCATACCCCCTTCTCCCCTGAGAGAAGGGGGCAGGGGGGATGAGTACATGCAGCCAGAGAAGATGGTTAACTGCACAACGCATTAATAATTAACTCAATCCGGCATTTATTGATTAGGAAATTAGATCTTACTCCCGAAAATCCCTTTGCAACCAAAAATTGACTACTGTATTATATTATTTATCAGATACCTTTGAAGATATAAGCTTCTGTATTTCAGGATCTTTGAGCTTTTCTTTAGTCGCTTTGTACCCGATCCGAAAGACATCTTCTGCTTTTTCCGGATCCAGGATCCCGTAATTTTTTAATTCGGGTGGCGCTATAAACAGATCGAATTTTTTAGCCTTTTCTCCAATCTCCCTCGACATTGTAAGCATAAACGCTCTCACTGCTATTTTGGTAAGTCCACTGATAATATCCTCATAACCGACAGGATTAACAAAAGATCCTATTGTTATGCAACATTTATTCTCAATCGGTTTTATTGGCAGATTGTCCAGCACACCACCATCGACATAATATCTTTTGTTGATTATAACAGGCTTGAACAATACTGGAATGCTGGCTGATGCAATAACTGCGTCAAGCAGTTCTCCTGATGAGAAGTAAACCGGTTTACCGTTGTTAAGATCTGTAGCTGTTACAAAGAGACGAATTTTAAGCTCCTCAAAGGTTTTTGCCCGCAGGTGCGTCTCAAGTATCTTTCGTATTCCCGAGATCTGTAATAATCCGTCACGGGGCAGAGTGGGACGCATATAATTCAGCCGGCTGCTGGTCTTCATTATGGTGAGAGCCTCTTCAGGGGAATACCCGTCGCAATAAAATACTCCGGTAAGGGCTCCGGCACTTGTCCCTGAAAGAACATCAGGATAGATCCCTTCCTCATTCAGCGCCTGCATTACTCCAAGATGAGCAAAACCCCTGGCTCCTCCGCCACTGAGCACAAGTCCTGTATTATAGTTTTCAACTGCCATGGATATTTATTATTACCTGAAGATTATATCAAAAAGTAATTTAAGGTTAAGAAAGATCACAGTACCTGCTATTGTCAGTAATAAAGCAATCAGGAACGAACTGTTGACGTATTTACCCATTACTTTCCCTGATGAGGTCAAATATACCTGTATTGCAACAGTAAATGGCAACTGAATGCTCAAAAATACCTGGGAAAGAATTAAGCCCATGAAAGGATCGCCGATAAAAAAGATAACCAGCAGGCCCCCCAGAAGGGAAATCATGACTCCGGCACGCGTATGGCTGTCTTTAATATTATATGGCTCAGTGAACATGCCGGAAACAATCGATCCTCCCGCCATTGCAGATGTAATGGATGAGGCAACACCCGAAAAAAGTAACGCTACGGCAAATACAACGGCTGCGTTTGATCCGAGCAGCGGTTCAAGAAGGCTTTTTGCCTGCTGAAGCTCTTCGACCCTGATATTATTTTTGAAGAATGTTGCCGCAGCAAGAATTATTATTGCGCTGTTAATAGCCCAGCCCACGACCATTGAAAGCAGGGTGTCGGCAAATTCATATTTAAGTTGTTTTTTTATGATATTCTCATCTTCGAGGTTCCACTGGCGGCTTTGTATAATTTCGGAATGGAGAAATAGATTGTGAGGCATTACAACGGCGCCGAGTACACTCATAAGTAACAACATTGAACCCTCAGGGATTGAAGGCTTTACCCATGAGATCCCTGCAGCAGTCCAGTCAACATCAATAATGAAAAGTTCATATAGAAAAGAGAGGCCGATGATTGATACAAACCCGATTATCCACTTTTCAAGTTTTTTGTAGGAATGTGTAAAAAGCATAATT
>Ga0209592_1000267_pt1 | contig 14935 bp, 10 predicted proteins | sample PPLLak2March2015_2_FD_187251 | JGI IMG/M metagenome (GOLD analysis project Ga0209592, IMG submission 187251) | Freshwater sediment microbial communities from Prairie Pothole Lake near Jamestown, North Dakota, USA - PPLs Lake P8 Core (3) Depth... | ecosystem: Environmental > Aquatic > Freshwater... | reverse complement strand
TCAGAAGAAAATTAATATGAAAAGGATAACTATAGATCCCATAACCCGGCTGGAAGGCCATGGTAAGATAGAGATTTTCCTGAACGATGAAGGAGAAGTCAATAATGTTTATTTCCAGGTGCCTGAATTAAGAGGTTTTGAGAAATTCTGTGAAGGGAGGCCTGTGGAAGAGCTTCCGGCAATTGTCGCGAAGATATGCGGTGTTTGCCCCGGCTGTCATCATATGGCATCAGGTAAAGCAGTTGATGCTGTTTTTGGCGTTGACCCTCCACCTACAGCAAAAAAGCTAAGGGAGCTTTTTTACATGGCTCATTTTGTGCACAGTCATACGGCCCATTTTTATGCTCTTGCGGCACCTGACTTTGTTGTGGGTCCATATGCACCGGCAACTAAAAGAAACATAGTTGGAGTTATCGAAAAAGTCGGTAAGGAAATAGGTACCGAAGTCATTAAACAACGTCGGATAGCCCAGGAAATCCAGGCGCTGCTTGGCGGGCATCAGACTTTTGTAGTTATGAATATTCCCGGTGGTGTAAGAAGAGGACTTTCAGAAAATGAACGGGATGATATTATCGGGAAAGCAAAAGGATTTGTTGAATTTGCAAAATTTACACTTAAGATATTTGAAGATTTCGTACTGAAGAATAACGAATACGTTGATTTAATCCTTAATGGACCCTATTCCCTTAAGCTTCATTCCATGGGACTTGTGGATGATAACAACATGGTTAACTTCTATAACGGCAAAGTAAGGGTAGTTGATACGGAAGGAAAGGAACTATGCAAATATTCTCCTCCCGAATATCTGGATTATGTTGCGGAGCATGTCGAACCATGGACCTATCTTAAATTCCCGTTCCTTAAAAAAATAGGCTGGAAAGGATTTATTGAAGGACAAAATTCCGGTGTCTATCATGCCACACCTTTATCCAGGTTAAATGCTGCCGACGGCATGGCAACGCCACTGGCACAAAAGGAATACGTTCGGATGTACAGCACTCTTGGAGGGAAGCCGGTTCATGCAACTTTAGCCATGCACTGGGCAAGACTTGTAGAGCTGTTATATTCTGCCGAACGCTGCCTTGAGCTCGCACTGGATCCGGATATAACAGGTAAAGAACTACGGGCACAGCTTGGCCCTATTCCGGGTGAGGGAGTTGGAATCGTCGAAGCCCAGAGAGGTACTCTGACTCATCATTATTGGACTGATGACAAAGGGATTGTAACTAAAGTCAATATCATTGTCGGAACAACAAACAATCATGCAGCTATTTGTATGTCGATTAAAAAAGCTGCTGAAGGGTTCATCAAAAAAGGTGTTGAGGTATCGGAAGGAATCCTGAACATGATCGAGATGGCTTTCAGGGCATATGATCCCTGTTTTTCCTGCGCCACACATTGCTTTCCCGGACAGATGCCTTTAATTCTTGAGATTCGTGAACCTGACGGTGAATTATTGCAGCGGCTGATAAGAAATTAAAATTGACAGTTAAGTTGTTAACCAAAAATTAAGAAATTATGCGAACCGGAGTTTTTTTCTGCCAGACCGGTGATAACAGGAATCTGAATATTGATGCAATAGCAAAATATTCAGCTAACCTTCCTGAAGTTGAGACGGTCCAGATCCTGAGGTTAAAACCTCTGCCTGATTTAAGATTTCTCCGTGACCAGATAACGACTCATAACCTGGGAAGGATTGTAATTGCCGGAGATATACCTGGTTATTATAAACCGGTCTTTACCAGGGCAATGGCAATGGCAGGAGGCAATACAGATGAAATTCGTCTTGCTTCTTTCCAGGAACATGGGGCAAAAGGAGAAAATGCCATGGACCGTGCCAAGGCAATAGTCGCCTGTGCTACAATGGGCGTTCCGTTTCCTCTCGCTGCCGTTCCGGGTGGAAATCCGGTCAACCATGCAACTCTGATTATAGGAGGCGGTATAGCAGGGATACAATCTTCCCTGGAAATAGCCAATGCCGGAAAGCAGGTATTCCTTGTGGAACAAACAGGGACTATAGGCGGACACATGGCTATGTTCGATAAAACATTCCCTACCCTGGATTGTGCAGCATGTATCCTGACACCAAAAATGGTATCAGTCGGGCAGCATGAAATGATCCGCCTGCTGACGAGATCCAGAGTGGTTGCTGTTTCAGGTAAACCCGGATCGTACCGTGTAAAGATCAGGCAAAGTGCGCGTTATGTTGATATTAAATCATGTGTTGCCTGCAACCAGTGCACTGAAGTGTGCCCGGTTAAGGTTAAAAGCGAATTCGATGCAGGAATATCCTTGCGAAAAGCCATTTATATACCTTTCCCTCAGGCTGTTCCCAATGCATACCTGGTCGACGATAAAAATTGCACTTATATCCTTTCGGACGGCAAAAAATGTGGTGTCTGTGTTAAGAAATGTCCCAAGGAGTGCATTAATCTGAATGAGACCGACCATACCATAGATATTGAAGTGGGAAATATAATCCTGGCCACAGGTTATGAGCTTCTGGATGCCAGTAAAATAGAACAATACGGATATGGTGTTTTTCCTAACGTATTGACTTCCCTGGAATTTGAGCGCCTTACAAATGCATCAGGTACAACCGGCGGCAGGATTGTTACCAAAACAAAACGATTTAATAAAAAAACAGAAAAGGAGGAATGGATTTTCTCACCTGAAGGTGTCCCGCCAAGAAGTGTGGCGCTTATTCATTGTGTCGGATCCAGAAATAAGAAATATAATCCTTACTGTTCAAGGGTTTGCTGCATGTACTCTCTGAAATTTGCTCACCTTATCAAAGAAAAAGTCCCTAATGTCAACGTATACGAATTCTATATAGATATGAGAGCTTTTGGCAAAGGTTATGAGGAGTTTGCCGAAAGGATAAAACAGGAAGGGACTTTTATTGTCCGTGGGCATACTACCTCTATCGCGATGAAAAACGGACAACTGACGGTAGCCGGTGAGGATATTTTAAATGACAGACTGGTAAATCTTGAAGTTGATATGGTTGTCCTTGCTGTTGGTCTTGTACCATCAAGCGGAGCTGAAGAGCTCAGTAGGATGCTGGGAATTGAAAGGGATATTGATGGCTGGTTCTCTGAGCTGGATTATAATGGTAGTCCTACAGATACCGACAGAGGTGGTATCTATGTTGCAGGCATGTGCCAGGCACCTAAGGACATACCTGATACGGTGGCTCAAGCTTCAGCGGTTGCTGCAGGCGTATTGGGAAGTCTTACAAGCGGGAAAGGTATAGGACACCTGAGCAGTATTTCCCTGAGCGAAATAGAAGCCCGGGCAAAAAAAATTCATTCAGTTTAAGGAGGTCATTATGGCGGTCAGAGTAAATCCTATGTTTATTGATGATCTGAACAGTTTCGGGGCTGAAGATGTTCAGTTGTGTTACCAGTGCGGTGATTGTACCACAATCTGTACGCATGCTGATGATGTCTACAAATTCCCGCGTAAATCCATGCGCCTGCTCCAGATGGGGCTTGAAAATAAGCTTGAGACAACCCTGGAACCATGGTTATGTTACTATTGCGGCCAGTGCTCCGAACAATGCCCGAGAGAGGCAGATCCCGGTGAAACCATGATGAGCCTGCGGCGCTGGCTTATTTCCCGCTATGATTTTACCGGAATTGCCCGGCAGTTTTTTAAATCGAGGATTACAGAAATCATTGCGATCACTATTATTGCTCTGTTAACGGGAACATTTCTGTTATTTTATGGATTTTCCGGAGGCAGCATTCATATATATGATGGCGACGGAGCATTTTTACCCAGTCCTTTCATACATAAATTTGACCTTTCGGTTGGGGCAATACTGTTGGTCTTCCTGGTTATCAATGCAATCCATATGTGGTATCTGGTAATGGTTAAAGGTACTCCATTTGACGTACCATGGTGGCTCTATATAAAAGAATTATACCAGCTTCCATGGCATTTCTTCACACAGAAACGTTACTCGGAGTGTGAGAAAAAACGTGAACATACATTTTATATGCCATGGATGATCCATCTGGGGCTGATGCTCGGATATGTTACCATGCTGGTATTGGTAATGGTCTATATTGAACAGTTGCAGGCAGGACCTGAAATCCGCTGGCAGGTACATATTTTTGGATATCTGGCAACAATCGGTTTAATAATCGGGACTATTTATTTTATACGGAGCCGTTTTAAGAAACATTATATCCAGTACAAAAAATCGCATGGCACCGATTGGGTGTTCGTGGTCTTATTGTTCTTCATAGTTATAACCGGGATCGCTCAGCATGTTTTTCACCGTACCGGCCTTCCTGAACTTGCGAATATCACTTATGTTGTTCATTTAATGAGCGTTGTCCCCTGGTTGCTGAGAATGCCTTTCAGCAAATGGGCGCACCTCATTTATCGTCCCCTGGCTATGTATTTAGCGGCTATCCGCAGGGAAGCACTGGCCAGGCAGGATTCTATATTAAATTCTTATCCGGTAGTAATTAAGTAAAAAACGAGCTTATGAAAAACTGCAGAATAGGTGTGTATATTTGCATGTGCGGAACAAATATTGCCAAGATAGTTGATGTAGAGGCTGTTGCCAAGTTCGCTTCAGAGATTCCAAATGTTGTTCTTGCAAGATCTTATAAATATATGTGCTCCAATCCCGGACAGGAGATGATAAGCCAGGATATTAAAGAGAATAAGCTAAACAGGGTGGTTGTGGCTGCATGCAGTCCGAATATGCATGAACGTACATTCCGTAGTGCTTTGAGATCTGCCGGTTTAAATCAGTATCTTCTTGAGATGGCCAATATCCGTGAACAATGCAGCTGGGTCCATTCTGATACAATAGAGGCAACTGAAAAAGCCAAAGCGCTTGTTTATGCTGCCATCTGCCGCGTTGAACTTCATGAGGAGCTGGAAAGTATGTCAGTCAATATGTGCCCCAATTCTCTCATTATAGGCGGAGGAATAGCAGGAATGACAGCTGCTCTTGAACTGGCAGATGCAGGCAATACTGTTTATCTTGTTGAAAAAAACAATCAGCTTGGAGGCAACCTTGCCCGTGTTGACCTTACAGCGCCCTATCTTTACTCTGCCCGTGATCTTCTTACAGAAAAGATAACACGTACCTGCAACAATAAAAAGATTCATGTCCATCTGCAGTCAAAAGTGAAAGACCTGACAGGATACATCGGGAACTTTAAAGCGACTATAAATTCGTTAAACGGAAATCCATCTGACAGGAACAAATCAATTGAAGTCGAAATAGGAAATGTAGTGGTTTGCACAGGATATAAGGAATTCGATGCTTCACGCATCGTACATTATGGATACGGTAAGCTTCCAAATGTCATAACCTCCTTTGAGCTGGAAAAGATGATCAGGGCAGGACGAATCGAGACAAAAAATGGCAAAATACCCAAATATGCTGCAATTATTCACTGCGTCGGGAGCCGGAGCCAGGAATTCCACTCCTATTGCTCAAGGGTCTGCTGTATGACTGCTTTAAAGTATGCACATGAGATCAAATCCGCTAATCCTGATTGTTATATTTCTGATGTCTATATTGACATGCATGCATTCGGAAAAGGACATGAGGATTTTTACCGCCGGTCATCAGAAGCCAAGACACTATTCCTTATGTATGAAAAAGGCGACCGTCCTGTGATTCATAAAGCCGGACCGAAAGACAACTGTGAAATGCTTATTGAAGTCAATGAAAAGCTTTCGGGAGAAGTTATCGAGATTCCTGCCGACCTGGTAATCCTGATGGTCGGGATGGAAGCCCGTGAAGATTCCCGCGAAGTGGCTCGCGTTGTAAATATCAGTCAGGATAAGGAGGGATGGTTTATAGAGAGTCATCCAAAGCTTGAACCGGTTGCCACCACAACAGATGGGATATTTATTGCAGGGACCTGTGTTGCTCCGAAAGATATCCCTGATACAGTTGCCCAGGCGAGAGCTGCAGCAGCCCGGATACTGGCAAGAATAGCGAAAGAAAGAATTGAGGTTGATGCACTGTATTCTGAAGTAAATGAAAAACTCTGCTCCGGGTGCCGGCTTTGTAACCAGCTTTGTCCGTACAGCGCCATTGAATTCCTTGAAGATAAAAAACAGAGCCATATCATAAGTGCGTTATGTAAAGGCTGTGGGGTTTGTGTTGCAGCCTGCCCTTCAGCAGCAATAAAGGGTAGGCACTTTACTGACCAGCAGGTACTTGCACAGGTTGACGGATTATTTGGAATTGGTTAAAGGTTCATTCATTTGCAGTTTTTTTTGATCTGAACAATTTTTCCCCGATTATGCAATGGAAGAAAAATTAGTTCCGGCACATATACTTTTTGCAAAATGGTTCATCAGGATCAGGTGGGTTGCTTTAGGTATTCTTATTGTCTCAAATTACATTGTTACCCAACTCCTTGATATTTCGATCCGGGAAATTCCTATATATATACTTTCCGCTATCCTGCTTGGTTTAAATGTTCTTCACAGGATCATCCTGCAACGGATAACTAAAGAAGGCGGCAGAAAAGTTACCCAGTTGATCAAACGGGATATCCATTTTCAGATTATAACAGACCTTGTTATATTGACTCTGATCCTCCATTATTCGGGTGGCATAGAGAATCCTCTTATTCTTTTTTATTTCTTTCATCTTATTATTGCAAGCTCAATATTCTCAACATTCCAGAGTTATGTTTATGCCGTTTTTGCACTGATTCTGGCAGCATCCCTGGCTCTTCTTGAGTGTTATTCAATCATACCGCACTATCCGCTGGAAGGCTTTGTTACCCACGAATTGTATAAGAATGTTTTCTATGTATTTGGTACAGGATTTATTTTCGCCTGCACATCAGTAATGGTTGTAAGTCTTTCACATATGATCATCTACAGGTCAATTAAATCAGAAGAGACATATGTTAAAACTAATATAGAACTTGAAAACAAGGACAAATTGAAAAATGAATATGTTCTTCGGGTAACACATGACATAAAGGGACATATTGCAGCAATCCTGAGCTGCCTTGAGGTAGTCAGATCAAAAACCACAGGGCCTCTCAACGAAGTGCAGGAAGAATTTACAACCCGTGCTTATGAACGGACCGAGCTTCTTTCAGGTTTTATAAAGGACCTGCTGAACCTTACAAAAAAACGATTAAAGCACGATTATGAGTTTGAAGAATTTCCATTGACTGACCTGATAAACAAGGTCGTAAAACAGATCCAGATCCTCATTAAGGACAAATCAATCGATTTCAATATCTATCTCGACAAATCGATCGGGATGATTACGGGTAATCCTTATACTATTGAAGAATTGTATTCAAACCTCTTATTGAATGCAGTAAAATACACACAATCGAATGGACATATTGAACTAACAGTGAAGAGTCGACATAACCATATTATAACTGAAATATCAGATTCCGGAATCGGCATACCTAAAGACGACCTTACAAAAGTTTTTGATGAATTTTATCGTGCATCCAATGTTCCCAGGGATATTAAAACAGGATCCGGATTAGGCCTCTCCATTGTAAAACAGATCGTTGAAGACCATAAGGGAAAAATCTGGGTAGAAAGTGAAGTCGGGATTTGGACGAAGTTTACTTTTATATTACCTGAAAATCCAGTCATTAATTCCTGAATCAAATTAGCTAAATGTGGTCAGGATATTCAGCTTCTACTATATCATCTTCATGAATTAGTAACGTGGAGTGATCCCTGCAGATTTTTAATAAAAAATCCTTTAAATGTAGGGTAAAATTCTTTTCATTCGGTAAGAGTTTAGTTAACTTTATTGTGAGAATGAAATTAAATAATAACTCACGATTGTTTTCAATTGACTAAGGAAGAGTTTAAATCATTGTTTGATGCATATTTCGATTCTGTACGCAGTTATCTGTTCTATCGTGGTGCAGAAAAAGAACAGGCTTCGGACCTCGCCCAGGATGTGTTTTTAAGGGTTTGGGAAAAACAGATGGATATTGATATGAAGAGAGCTCTCGGGTTATTATATAAAATTGCAGGTGACATGTTTATAAGCCAATATCGGAGAGAAAAGCTTGAGATTAATTATAAAGCAGCCCTGGAAAACGATTCAGTCGATTTTTCACCTGAAGATCAGCTTCGTTATAAGGAATTATTTTCCAGGTACACAAAAGCTCTGGCTGCTTTAGGGGAAAGGCATCGCACTGTTTTTATGATGTCAAGGATGGACGGGTTGAAATACCAGGAAATAGCCGACCGGTTACATTTGGGCGTTAAGGCAGTAGAGAAAAGGATGAGCATAGCGCTGGCTTTTCTTAAAAAAGCATTACAGGAATGAATAAATGAAAAAAGAAGAGAAACATAAAGAGCCAGATCGCTTTTCAGAAGAAACCGAGAAGATGATTTCCGGCACTCAAATTCACTGGAAGAAAAGCAGGGATGAGGTATGGATGGAGTTGGAAAAGAAGATAGCAATTGCACCATCTGCCGGGAAAATCATCCTGTTCAGGCCATGGCTAAAGATAGCCATAGCCGCAGGGATAGCCTTAATGGTAGGTATTTCTGCACTTATTAATTTTTATACAAAAACTATAAATGTACCAATGGGACAACACGCTGAAATTTATTTTCCCGATAATTCCAGAATTAATCTTAATGCCCAGTCAACACTATCGTATAAACCTCTTTTATGGAAATTTTCGCGTTCTGTTAAGTTTGAAGGAGAAGCCTATTTTGATGTTATGAAAGGAAAACAATTCGAGGTTTTTTCCGGCAAAGGAAAAACCATTGTTCTTGGAACTACCTTTAACATATACTCCAGAAATATCGACTACCAGGTGACCTGTATCTCAGGTAAGGTAAAAGTCTCAGGAATATCCGGTAGTCAGGATGTAATTCTGAATCCCGGTCAACAGGCACTGTTAAACACTGAAGGGACATTGGTTATTCAATCCGAAATAGATACGGACCAGACTTTATCATGGTTAAACAATAAACTTAGTTTTACATCTGTACCGCTTAAAAAAGTATTTGAAGAGATTGGCAGGCAGTACGGAGTTCTTATCAATATTCCGGAAGATCTTGAATATACATATACAGGTACATTTATGAAAGAAGGCTCTGTTGAAAATGTATTAAATTTGGTTTGCAGACCTTTTGACCTGGAAATTACCCGAAAGGCAGACAATGAATACATTATCACGGGAAATAAATAAAAGCTTGGCACTTAAAAAGCTTATTATTTCTTCGTTTTTCCTGTACCTGTTTTGCTTCTCCTACTCACAGGAAATCAGGATAAAATGTACAGAAGAACCATTGAATAAACTCCTGATTAACCTAAGGTCTGAGTACGGATTGATGCTTTCGTTTGATGATACACATTTATCATCATTTAAGCTTTCCTGTGATACAGCCTTAGCATCTGCAGAAAAAGCAATTGACTTTCTTTTGATGGGATTGCCACTGAGGTATGAAATAAACAATGGAGTATTTATTATTTATACGTTCAGGATTAAGGAAAAGCCGAAGAAGTATATCATTTCCGGCCGTATCACTGACAGAACCAATCAGGAAACTCTCCCTTTTTCGGGAATACAGATCAATAATAATGTGCTTGGTTCAGATGTAAAAGGTAATTTTTCATTAATATCTACAACCGACAGTATTTTTAATGTCAAAATATCATATATAGGCTATTATATTCTGGATACAATAATAAATGCCGGGACAAATTATAATTTTAAACTTATACCATCGGTTATTGCCTTGCAGGAGATTGTTGTTAAAGGTTTGGTTGTGGCGCGGACAATCCAGACAGGCAGTTCACCTGGAATAATCAGACTGAATCACAAGATAGCCTATTACCTTCCGGGTAATGGCGACAACTCGATATTTAACCTTCTGAGGCTGCAACCAGGAATCCTTGCAGCAGGTGAACAATCAGCCGACCTTATTATCTGGGGAAGCTACGAAGGACAAAGCCAGGTCATTTTTGAGGGATTTACAATTTATGGAATGAAGAATTTCAATGATAACATCAGTGCTGTGAATCCTTTTATGGCTAAAGACATCAAAGTATTAAAAGGCGGATTTGGTGCTGAATATGGCGAAAGAGTAGGAGGAATAGTGGATATTACGGGTGTGGATGGAAACAGGCTGGCAACATCAGCGCAATTTTGCATAAACAATATGACAGTCAACGGAATGGTAAGTGTTCCTTTCCAAAAGAAGTCAGCATTGTTACTTGCATACCGGCAAACCTATTATGATCTTTATAATCCTGTAATGTTTTCTACTTCGTCATATGGGAGGGGCAGGCAAAACTCCCAGGCAGACTATTATCTTACACCCGATTACAAATTCCGCGATATAAATCTGAAATATTCAGGAAGCAGTACTAAAGCCAATTATTATTTAAGTCTTTATGGTGGCAGGGATAATTTCTCATATGCTTTTGACCAGGAAACCTTTCAGAGGACTATCACGATGGATCACCATGAAAAGAATAACCAGCTTGGTGGTACTGCATTTTATGGTCTTCGCTGGAAAGATAAACATACCAGCAACTTCATAGTAAGTTTTTCATCGTTGCAAACTGCCCGGACTCATAATGAAGATATTATACGAACATCAGGTCAACAGGTGACCACAAGCATCCATGATAACTATCGTCTCTCGATAAATGAAGTAAACGGAAGGATAGAAAATAAATTCAGCCTGTCAGAGAAACACCAGGTCGATGCCGGTATCGGGCTACTCAATTATTTTACAGACAGGGACGAAACAAGTATGTCGTATTCCATTCAGGATGAAAGAAATAATCTTACTCTTCCTTATTTTTACCTTCAGGATAATATCAACCTGAATAAAAATATCACAATAAAACCGGGAATGAGGTTTGATTACCATTCAGCTGCAGATAAACTATTTCTTCAACCGCGTCTTTCACTGCTGTACAGGATAAATGATTATCTGAGAATAAATTCGGCGGCAGGAATATACAACCAGTTTGTGGCAAAGAACATGATAATTGAAACTTCGGGAAATTATCGGCTGGCATGGTCTGTTTGTGATAACAACGAGGTGTCAGTATTGAATTCGCAAAGCCTGACTTTTGGACTCACCTATAATAAGAAAGGATTTATCTTCAGCGCTGAAGGTTACCTGAAAAGTACAGGTGCCATCACCCGTTTCCTGGAAACAGACAGCGGAACAGACCTGTATGAAGGTGACAGTAAGACAAAAGGAGTGGATATATTTATCAAGAAGGATTTTAAGGATCAGACACTCTGGGTTTCCTACACCCTTAGTAAAACTGTTGAGCATTTCGCATATTTCCCAACACTGGAATATATTCCGGCCATGCATGACCAACGGCATGAGCTAAAATTAGCGGGACTTACGAAGTTTAAATCATTTCATTTTTCGGTCAATTATGTATATGGGTCGGGCTTCCCTGATCCGGTCCAATTACCGGCCATCGTTGATTATCCTCATCCATACAGCCGGCTTGATGCTGCATTTATCTATAAACTTTCCGCCCGGAAAATCCATCTTGATGCAGGAGTTTCTGTTTTGAATATACTCAACAAGGAAAATATCAGGTACTCGAATTATACCCGTATCCCGACAGACGAAACCACTACGATAAGCTTATATGCTGAAGCTGTACCTCTTACGCCTACAATATTCCTGAACATCTATTTTTGATGACTCGCATAATAGGTACGACCCGGCATTTGTTGCCTGTTGCCGGAGTACTTTAACGAAACAATCTTACAAAATTCGGAAAAAGTAGGGTAAAAATCATCTCATACGGTTTCCTCTCAAAGAAGCAATAGAACAAGATGGTAAAAAACGCTTCTTAAATGTATAATTAAATCGTAAAGACATGAGAAACTTAGCGTTAAAAATTTCTACAACCAGTATGGTACTTTTACTTCTGGCAGGAGTTTCCTTTGCACAGGAGACTGGTACCCGGACCAAAATCAAAGATCAAATCCAGCTGAAAGATCAGGATCAACTGAAAGACCAGACCCAGCTGAAAGACCAGGATCAGCTGAAAGACCAGATCCGGTTGAAAGACCAGGATCAACTGAAAGACCAGACCCAGCTGAAAGACCAGATCCAGCTGAAAGACCAGGTTCAATTGAAAGATCAGACTCAGTTGCAAGATCAGACACTGTTGAAAGATCAAAATCAGGTGAAGGATCAGAAACAATTACGGGTTCAGGACCAGGTAAAGGAACAGAGCCAATTAAAGCAGCAGAATCGTGAAAAATTCCACAATTCCCTGACAGAGGACCAAATAGGGATCCTCGAGAACAGGGAGATGGCACAGAATCAAAAGCGGAAAGCTTTTATGAACTCACTTACTGAGCAACAGCGAAATATGCTGATGGAAAACCAGGAGTTACACCAGCAGCAAAGGAATGAATTCCGGAACAACACTGCTTCAAAAGAGCAAAATCGAACAATGATGCAGAACCGTGGAAATGACGGAACCTCAACTGGCCAAAAAAGGAATGGCCAGAGATAGCATTGTCCTGAAAGAACTTAGGAGATCCGGAAATACATGCAGCTATTTCCGGACTCCTTCCTCAATACGGGAAAAAAGTCTAAATCAAATTGCGAAATAAATGAAACGGGGTACCATTCTGATAATGTTATTGCTCTGGGGATTGCCGGCATTGTCGCAATATGACAGGATTGACTCCTTACTTTTAGATGTGTTCGGGAATGACAAAGCATTAAACCACTTATTCGATCAACCCTCAGCCAGCAGTTATATATATAGCGGAATCAACTGCGACAGCAAAACATTTTATGCAGGAAGGGAATTGGGAGACAATATGTATTCACTAAATGGGAATCTTTATATGTTCCATTCCGGTGGGTTATATTTCGGTGCATCGGGCTCATGGTACAGTGATCTCGATCCGGGCTATAATTCCACACTTGTCACGGCGGGGATAAGAAAGCCATTAAATAAGAAAAAGAATTTGAGTTTAAGGGCTTCATATAGCAGGTTTTTCTTTAATACTGCCGACTCAGCCACTGAAATTGTTTTTAATAACAACCTGGGAGCAGGACTATTATTAAGGAATAATTTTATCGGGGGTCGTCTTTCGTTCAATCTGTTATTCGGGAAGGAAATTGGAATGAACCTGACACCCAGCATTTTTTCGAATATTACTCTGGTCAGGTTTGGAGGATTTGGGAAATTTTTTTTAGCTCCTGAACTATCTCTCTTCATTGGATCTGAAACTATTGAATATGAGAACGGAAGCAGTATAATTGATCCGCTGGATTCGCCTTCTTCTGTAACAAAGAAGTATGGACTGTTAAATACCCAGGTATATATACCGGTATCTGTGTATGCCGGAAATTTTGACATCGAATTTGGCTATTCAGTGAATTTTCCCATGGCACAGGATAAAATTTTTACATATCCGGTGAGTTCATTTTTTTCATTTTCCATTGGGTATCTGCTGCCTTTGAACTGAATTATACTATACATTAATAAATATCATGAATCATATCAGATTATATGCTCGTTTACTGGCGGCAGCCATTATCCTGGAGATACCACCTTTAAATGCTTCAGCACAGGAGAATTCTGCAGTGGTTACCCGAAAATCAGATGTTACTTCACCCCCAAAAAATGAGCCTCTTCATTCACTTTATACAGGTATCGGGTACAGCAATAATATGATTTATATGGGTTCAAATATCTCGCAGGATAAGCCTGTTTACTCCGGATCCATAACCTATGGATACAAAAATGAGTTGTTTGCTTCTGTCTCTCTTAATCATCTTACTGCTTTTGATCCTCTCCTTGCTTTTTCAACTTTTTCCCTGAGTTATAACCATGATTTTAATTCATGGTTTGATATATCACTCAGCGTTTCAAGGTATCAGGTTAACAACGAGCTTACAGATACTTTATTCAATAATTTCTTTTATGGAAACCTGGCACTGGGTTTTGACTGGAAGATCCTTTATACAAATCTTTCAGTTGGCGGGATCTTTTCTGAAGCAAGCAACGCCTATTTTCAGATTAAGAACTCAAGATATTTTGAGACTCCTAAATTTATGAAAAACAATGCTTACTTCTCATTCGATCCTTATGCAAACCTGTTATTTGGAACTCTTACTAAAACCACTACTGCGGATGGGACTTCAATAGGAGTATCACCTCCATTCCGATCCCCAAAGTCTTCAGGACAACATTCCTCAGCAACAACCTCGACATTTTTTAGTCTTATGGAGGTTGATCTCGGAATGCCTGTTGCATTCAATTCAGGCAAATTAACAGTTGAAGCAGAACCGGGGTATATCCTTCCTGCATACTCTGATACCAGTATTCAAAGCCCGAAAGGTTTTACCTTTTTTCTGAATGTTTATTACAGGATTTTTTAAAATCAGTATTTATTCACCTATTGTAGATTTTTTTTACTAATTATTAAACAAAAAAATGAAGATTATGAAGAAACAGATTATTATGGCAGTTACGGCACTTTTCATAAGTGCAGCCATTACAGCACAGCAGGCTACACAAGCCGGTACACAGACCAGGGAGAAGGCACAGAGCGGAACTCAAGCTCAAACCAGGGCCGGTGCACAGACTCAAACCCGGACTCAGGCAGGGACCAGGACTCAAACTCAAACCCAGGATCAAACGCAAACCGCAACTAAGGCTCAGTCAGGAACCATGGCTCAGACCCAAACACGGATACAGGATCAGTCACAGTACAAGAATCAGGGTCAGATGACGATGGCACAGAAGCAGGCCAGGAATGAAGAAAGAAAAGCTCTGAAGAAACAACAGAAGGAGATGAAAAATCAAGAAGCTGTAAAGGAAGGTAATGTTTACAGGGAGCAGGAAAAAACTGCCACACAGAACAGAGGGGCACGTACAGCTACTCCGCAGCGCCAAGCCGCAAAAGTCTCAAGAAGC
>Ga0209592_1000263_pt1 | contig 14994 bp, 14 predicted proteins | sample PPLLak2March2015_2_FD_187251 | JGI IMG/M metagenome (GOLD analysis project Ga0209592, IMG submission 187251) | Freshwater sediment microbial communities from Prairie Pothole Lake near Jamestown, North Dakota, USA - PPLs Lake P8 Core (3) Depth... | ecosystem: Environmental > Aquatic > Freshwater... | reverse complement strand
GGTGCACCACGGCTACCTGCTGGTGGCGCTGACGTGGACGGTGCTTCCCGCCTTCGCCGCGCTGCCGCTGCTGCTCGCGCTGCCGGGGCTGTCCTTCACCGACGCCTACTTCGAGACCGCCTCGGCGATGAGCACGACCGGGGCCACGGTGCTCGTTGGCCTCGACAACCTCCCGGCCTCGATCAACGTCTGGCGCGCCATGCTGCAATGGCTGGGCGGCATGGGCGTGGTGGTGCTCGCCGTCGCCGTGCTGCCGCTCCTCGGCGTCGGCGGCCGGCAGGTGTTCCGCGCCGAGACGCCCGGACCGATGAAGGAGCAGAAGCTCACGCCGCGCATCGCGCAGACGGCGAAGGGGCTCTGGACGGTGTACTTCCTGCTGACGCTGGCGTGCCTCGGCGCCTACCGCTGGGGCGGCATGACCTGGCTCGACGCGCTGATCCACGCCTTCACCACCATGCCGCTCGGCGGCTACTCGAGCCACGACGCGAGCTTCGCCTGGTTCGAGTCGCCGCTGCTGGAGGCGATCTCGGTGGTCTTCATGCTCGTCGCCGGCGTCAATTTCGGCACGCACTTCCTCGCCTTCCGCGGCCGCACGCTGGCGCCCTACCGCCGCGACCCGGAGGTGCTGGCGTTCTTTCTGGTGATGGCGGTGAGCTGCTGGGGCGTAGCCATCTATCTGCGCCTCGCGGGCGCCTACCCCGACCTCGTCACCGCGGCGCGCTTCGCCACCTTCAATGTCGTGTCGATCGCGACGACGACCGGCTACGCCAGCACCGACTACAACCAGTGGCCGCTCTTCGCGCCGCTGTGGATGCTGGCGCTCTGCGTGTTCGCCAGCTGCTCGGGCTCGACCGGCGGCGGCATCAAGATGATCCGCGCGCAGCTGCTGTGGCTCAACACGCGGCGGATGCTGAACCTCCTGGTCCATCCGCGCGCGTACATCGTCGTCAAGCTGCGCCACATGACCGTCGAGGAGCCGGTGCTGTTCGGCATGGCGGCGTTCATGCTCATGTTCGGGGTCACCACCACGGTCGCGACGCTCCTCCTTGCCGCCACCGGGCTCGACTTCACGAGCGCCGCGACGGCGGCGATCGCCTGCATCACCAACACCGGGCCCGGCCTCGGCGTCGTCGGGCCGGCGGGCAACTACGCCTCGCTCACCGACTTCCAGAAATGGACGTGCACGGCGGCGATGCTGCTGGGACGGCTGGAGCTCTTCACGCTGCTGGTCGTGTTCACGCCGGCGTTCTGGCGGCGCTGAGCCGGTTTAAGCTTCGCCCCATGGACAAGATCGTCGACCTGCGCTCGGACACCGTCACCCGCCCCTCGCCGGGCATGAAGAAGGCGATGCTGGAGGCCGAGCTCGGCGACGACGTGTTCGGCGACGACCCGACGGTGAACCGCCTGCAGGCACGCGCGGCCGAGATCTTCGGCTTCGAGGCGGGGCTGCTCTTTCCGTCCGGCACGCAGTCCAACCTCGCGGCGCTCATGAGCCACTGCCAGCGCGGCGAGGAGGTGATCCTCGGCATGGAGGCGCACAGCTACCGCTACGAGGCGGGCGGCGCCGCGGTGCTCGGCTCCATCCAGCCGCAGGCCATCGCCAACCGCGCCGACGGCTCGCTCGACCTCGCGGAAGTCGAGGCGGCGATCAAGCCCGACGACCCGCACTTCGCGAAGACCCGCCTGCTCGCATTGGAGAACACGATCTCCGGCCGGGTGCTGGCGAAGGAATACCTGCGGGAAGCGGTTGCGCTGGCGAAGAAGCGAAACCTGGCGACGCACCTCGACGGCGCGCGCGTCTTCAATGCATCTGTAAATCTGCAGATGAAGGTCAAAGAGCTGTGCGCGGGCTTCGACTCGGTGTCGGCCTGCCTGTCGAAGGGCCTGGGCGCGCCGGCAGGCACTGTTTTACTTTCCAATAGAGAAATCATCGGGAAAGCGAAAAGGGCGAGGAAAATCCTCGGCGGCGCGATGCGCCAGGCGGGGGTCATCGCCGCGGCGGGGCTCTACGCGCTCGAGCACAACGTCGAGCGGCTCGAGGAAGACCACCGGAACGCCGAAACGCTGGCGAGCGGCCTGCGCGAGCTCGGGCTGGGAGTTGAGCAGCACACCAACATGGTCTTCGTGAAGATTCCTCCGGAAAGCGTTTCCGCCGTGGTCGAGCAGCTCAAGCAGCAAGAAATACTGGTGCTCCCCGGCGCGCGCATGCGCCTGGTGACGCACCTCGACGTGGACGAGGCCGGGATCGAGCGCGCGCTCAGCGCGTTCCGGGCGTTCTTCCGCCGCGCGTCATCGCCGCCAGGCCGGCAAGCGCGATCGCGGTGAAGGCGGCGCCGGCGTAGAAGGTGAACTCGGGGCCGAAGCGGCCCCAGAGCCAGCCGGCGAGGACGCTCGCGCCGAGCAGCGCGATCCCCGAGACGACGTGGAACACGCCGAACGCCGTGCCGCGCAGGTCGGCGGGCGCGGCGTCAGCGACGAGCGTCGAGAGCAGCCCCTGCGTCAAGCCCATGTGCACGCCCCACAGAACGACGCCGACGAAGAAGCCGGTCAGGTTGCCGAAATAGCCGAGGACCAGGTCGGACGCGATGAGGGCCGCGAGTCCCCACACGATCAGGTTCTTGCGATGGCCGTTGTCGGCGGCGAGGCCGGCGGGATAGGCGATCGTGGTGTAGGCGACGTTCATCACCACCAGCGCGAGCGGCACGAAGGCGAGCGAGAGCCCGACGTCCTGCCCGCGGATCACCAGGAAGGCTTCCGAGAAGCGCGCCAGCGTGAACACCGCGCCGAGCGAGACGATCGCCCAGTAGCGCCGCCCGAGCGAGCCGATCGCGGCGAAGGACACAGGATTCTTTTCCGCAGACTTGACGGGTCCCTCGGCGACGAAAAAGACCAGGATCAGCACCGAGATCACGGCCGGGACCGCCGCCAGCCACAGCACGGCGCGGATGTCGTTCGCGAGGGCGAGCATCAGGCCGATCGCCGCGAGCGGCCCGAGCACGGCGCCGACGGTGTCGAGCGCCTGGCGCAGGCCGTAGGCGGCGCCGCGCTGCCCCGGGGGCGTGATGTCGGCGATCAGCGCGTCGCGCGGCGCGCCGCGGATGCCCTTGCCGACGCGGTCCATGAAGCGCGCCCCCATGACCAGGGCCACCGTGCCGGCGAGCGGGAAGAGCGGCTTCGAGAGCGCCGCGAGGCCGTAGCCGAGCACCACCAGGGGCTTCCTGCGGCCGAGCTTGTCGGAGAGCGCGCCGGAGAAGAGCTTGACGATCGAGGCGGTCGCTTCCGCGATGCCCTCGACCACGCCCACCGCGACCATGCTCGCGCCGAGCACCACCGTCATGAACACCGGCAGCAGGCCGTGCACGAGCTCCGAGGACAGGTCCATGAAGAGCGACGTGGCTCCGAGCGCCCAGACGGTGCGGGAAAGGCGGGTGCGGGAGAGCGGCTTCATGCGGAATCGGGCTGCGCGGCGGCCTTGGGTGGCGGGCCCGCGCTGTACTGCGCCCAGGCGACGCCGGCGAGGGCGAGCACCGCGCCGGCGATCTTGAGCGCGGTGAAGGTCTCGCCGAGCGTGAGCCACGCGGCGAGGCCGGCGATCGGCGGCATCAGGTACTGCAGCGGCGCCGAGCGCGCCACGCCGCGCGCGGCGTTCACCCAGGTCCACACCAGCCAGCCGAGGAAGTTCGAGACCAGGATGCCGTACACGAGGCCCGCCCACACCCGGGCGCCCAGGCCCCCGAGGTCCGCGTCGATGAAGCTCTTCGCGCACAGCACGAGCAGCGGCGGCGCGCCGAAGGCGAGCGTCCAGGCGAGCACGATCACCGGCCCGTAGCGCTCGGCGAGCGGCCGCACCACCACCGTGTAGAGCGCGAAGAGGGAGGCGGCGAAGAGCAGGACCAGGTCGCCCAGGCCCGCGCCGAGCACGCCGCGCGCGAGCTTGTCGGAAAGGAACACGACGATGCCGGCGAAGGCGACGAGCGTGCCCGCCACCTGGCGCGGCCGCAGCCGCTCGGCGCCGAGCCAGGCGAGGATGAGCAGCGTGAACACCGGGCCGCTCGTCAGCACGAGCGACGCGGAGAAGGGCGTCGAGAGGTCCATGCCCCAGGTGACGATGCCGACGTGCGCGCTGTGGCCGAGCACCCCGCAGGCCGCGAAGCGCGGCCAGTCCTCGCGCGCCGGCATCGCCTGGCGCGGGTTGCGGCGGAAGACGACGGCGAGCAGCGCGAAGCCGAGCAGCGGCATCACCGCGAAGCGCATGAAGAGGAAGGGCCCCGGGCCGATGTGCTCGAGCACGTACTTGACGACCGGAAAGTTCAGGCCCCAGACCACCATCGTCGCGATGGCAGCGATCAGGGACCAGCGCGCGGCGGACATTAGGGGTAAGAGTCGAAACGTCCGGGGTAAGAGTCCAGACGTCCGCCAGTCTAGAATAAGAATCGCAATGAAAAGCGAAACGCCGCTCGCGGCGCGCGCCGCGGTCCGCGCCCTCGCCGCCTCCAGGATCCGCGAGATCTACAACCTCGGCGTCGGCATGCCCGGGCTGCTCGCCTTCTGGGCCGGCGAAGGCGACGAGCCAACCCCGGAGTTCATCCGCCGCGCCGGCCAGGCCTCGATCGAGGCCGGCGAAGTCTTCTACAGCCAGAACCTCGGCATTCCCGAGCTAAGGGAGACCTTGGCGGCCTACACAAGCGCCCTTCATAAGAGAAGCTTTTCTCCGGACTGCATCGCCGTGACCTCCTCGGGGGTGAGCGCGCTGATGCTCGCCTCGCAGCTGCTGCTCGACCCGGGCGACCGTGCGGTCGAGGTGGTGCCGCTGTGGCCCAACCTGCAGGAGATCCCGCGCATCCTCGGCGCGCAGACCGTCACCGTGCCGCTGCGCTTCGGCGAGGAATGGACGCTCGACCTGGGCGAGCTCCTGGATGCGCTGACGCCGCGGACGCGCGCGGTCTACATCAATTCGCCCAACAACCCGACCGGCTGGACCATCACGCGCGAGGCGCAGAACGCGATCCTCGCGCACTGCCGCCGCCACGGCATCTGGATCGTCTGCGACGACGCCTACGAGCGCATGTACTACGGCGAAGGCGGGGTCGCGCCGTCGTTCCTGGACATCGCGGAGCCCGAGGACCGGGTCATCGGCGCCAACACCTTCTCCAAGTCCTGGCTCATGACCGGCTGGCGGCTGGGATGGCTGGTGGTGCCGCCCGCGCTCGCCCCGGACCTGGCGAAGCTCATCGAGTACAACACCTCGTGCGCGCCGGTGTTCGTGCAGCGCGCGGGCGTCGCCGCGGTGAGGGACGGCGAGCCGGTGGTCGCGCATTCGCGCGAGCGCTTCAGGAGGGCCAGGGATTTCTTGGTGAAAGCGCTAAAGGAAACTGAAAAAGTTCATGTTTCCCTTCCTTCGGGGGCGATGTATGCGTTCTTCCGCATCGAAGGCATGACCGACAGCCTGGCCTTCTGCAAGCGGCTGGTGCGCGAGGCGGGACTGGGCCTCGCCCCCGGGTCCGCGTTCGGTCCGGAGGGCGAAGGCTTCGTCCGCTGGTGCTTCGCGGCGAGCGAGGAGAGGCTCGCCGAGGGTGTCGCCAGACTGCGAAAGCTTCTCTAGGCGGCGGCGCGGCGCGGGGTCACCGAGACCCCGGTCTGCCCCTTGTCGAGCACGGCGACCTCGCCGGCGAGCTCCGCGCCTTCCTTGATGCTGATCTTGGCGTAGCGGATCTTGCCCGAGACCTTGCCGGTGCCCTCGATGGTGAGCTGCTTGCGCACCGTGAGCTCGCCCTCGAAGCGGCCGTGGATCGTCGCCTGGTCGACGGCGATCGTGCCCTGGAACACGCCGTGCTCGTTGATCTCGAGCACGCGCGAGTCGAGCGTCGCTTCCATGCGTCCCTGCACGACCAGCGTGTCGCAATCGCTGATCTCGGCGCCCTTCATCTTGATGTCCGGACCGACGACCAGCCGCGCTTCCTTGCGCTCGTCGAGCCTTTCGGTCGGCGCGGGGGAGGGCGCGGGTGCCGCGTTGGCGGCAGGCGCGCTCGCCGGCGCGGCGGCCGGGGGAGTCTGGCGGAAAAGGTTATCGTCGCGCTGCCTGCGGAAGAACCCGTCTTTCTGTAGCACTGTGGATGCCCTCTCTGTAGTGTTGGTTGGTACCGCGCGTAGTTCTACGCATGAACCGTACCAGCGTAAAAGCGCCACAAATTCAGGTTTTTGAGGGCATTTTCGTCGCCCGGCAGCGACACCTCGCGCCGGAAATGATGCAGCCTGCTGTTTGCCTTCGCTTTTTCTTGTCGTGCAACCGCTACGCAGAAAATTCACGCAGCAGCCGGCCGGGCAGTTGCGCGTCCGCGCCGAGCGCGACGCCGTTTATCCATACGCCATGCACACCGACCGGCTCGACGGTAAGGCGCGGCTGCCCCGCCGGAAGATCGAAGACACGCTTCTTCGGCCCGCGCGCAACCCGCGCCGGGTCGAAGAGCAGCAGGTCGGCGGCGTAGCCCGGTTTCAGCGCGCCGCGGCCGCGGATGCCGAACACGTGCGCCGGCTGGCCGGCGAGGCGCCATGCCGCCTCCTCGAGCGGGAAGAGCCCTCGCTCGCGCACCCAGTGACCGAGGAGGTGCAGGCCGAAGCCGGCGTCGTTGAAGAACGTGAGGTGCGCCCCCGCGTCCGAAAGCGACACCATGGCGCAGGGGTCGCGCAGCATCCGCCCGACCGCCGCTTCGTCGGAGTTGAGCAGCAGCGCGTTGAACACCGTGTCGAGGTCCTCCTCGAGCGCGAGGTCGAGCATGAAGTCGAGCGGGTCCTTTCCCGCCGCGCGCGCGAGTTGCGCCACCGACTTTTGCTCCATTTCTTTCCTCTTGGATTCCACGACCTCGACCTTGTCCCATTCGCCGTTGAAGAGGCGGAAGTGCGCCGGGCGAGACAGCTCGAGGCGGATCTCGTCACGAAAAGATTTCTCCGCCAGTTTTTTCCTGAATTCCTCCCCCTTCAGCGGCAACGCGGGCTGCCACGACTCCAGTCCCTCCAGCGTGTAGGGCGAGCGCAGCGTGAAGTCCATGCTGAGCGGGCAGCAGGACACCGCGCCGACGAGCCGGCGCCCGCGCGCATTGGCGTCCCTGATTTCCTCGAGGTCCCTGAAAACCGCATCCGGGTTGGTGCTGCTATGGAGCAGCGCCGCGATCACCACCGGCCGCATCGAGTCCGAAGCGAGGTCCTCGAGGAAGGAGATCTTCGTGTGGCCGCCCTTGGTGAGCATGAACACGCCGCGGCCCGCCTCCTTCAGCACGCCCACCAGCGCGCGCAGCTCGCGCTCGTCGGCGAGGCGCGAAGGCATCGGCAGGCCGCCTTCGCCGTTGTGCGCAGGCGAGGTGCTGGTGGAGAAGCCGACGGCGCCCGCGCGCATTCCTTCAAGGACCAGGGTTCTCATTTGAGAAACTTCAGAATCGGTTGCCACACGCTGCGTCGCTGCTTCGCCCATCACGTAAGTGCGCACGGAAGAATGGCCGACGAAGGCGGCGATGTTCACCGCCGCGCCGCGGCGCTCGAGCATGTCGAGGTACTGCGGCACCGACTCGAACTCCCAGCGGATGCCGGCCCGCAGCGCCTCGAGCGACATGCCCTCGACCTGCGTCAGGTTCGCCATCACGCGCTCGCGGTCGGCCGGCCGGCAGGGCGCGATGGTGAAGCCGCAGTTGCCGATCACCGCGGTGGTGACCCCGAGCGCGGGCGAAGGCGCGAGCCCCGGGTCCCAGGTGATCTGCGCGTCGTAGTGCGTGTGGTTGTCGATGATGCCCGGCATCAGCGCCAGGCCGTCGGCATCGATGGTCTGTCTTGAAGGTGGGGTGGCTTTGCCCACCTCGACGATCTTTCCGTCCTGAACCGCCAGGTCCCCCCGGCGGGCCGGCGAGCGCAGGCCGTCGAGCAGGAGCGCGTTGCGGATCACCAGATCATGCATGGGTGGCAAAGTATACTCAGCGGAAAATCGGGAGGTCTCATCTTTTCCTTAGAGAGTAAAACAGCCGTAGTCACCGGCGGCGCGAAGGGCATCGGCGCCGCGACGGTGAAGCTGCTGCGTGAAGCGGGCGCGAAGGTGCATTCGCTCGACATCGAGTCGGGCTGCGACGTCACCGACGAGAAGCAGGTGAAGGATGCCTTCGCGCGCATCGGCGGATTCGACATCCTGGTGAACAACGCCGGCCGCGCCATCCGCAAGACCGCGCTCGAGATCAGCGGCGAGGAATGGGATGCCGTCCAGAACCTGAACCTGAAGGCGGTGTTCTTCTGCTCGCGCAACGCCGTGCCGCACATGAAGAAGCGCGGCGGCGGCGCGATCGTCAACCTGGCTTCGGTGATGGGCCTTTCGGGCGGCATCTACCCGAACGCCTCTTACCAGGCGTCGAAGGGCGCGGTGGTGAACCTCACGCGCGCGCTCGCGCTCGAATGGGCCGCGGACAACATCCGCGTCAACGCGGTCGCGCCGACCTACGTGCGCACCGACCTGACGGTGCCGATCTTCGGCAATCCCGAGATGATGAAGACGGTGATGGCGCACACGCCGCTCGGGCGCTTCCCGGAGCCCGAGGAAATAGCCGCGGCGATCGTGTATCTCTGCAGCCCGGAGGCGAACTGCGTCACCGGCATCGTGCTGCCGGTGGACTCGGGCTACCTCGCCCGATAGTCAGGACGCGTCGAACTGCTCGCGCGTCTCGGCGAGCACCTGCTCGACGATCTTGTGCCCGGCCGGGCTGTCCCCGACAAGCGCCGCTTTCCAGCTTCCCTGGGTCAGCTCGATGCCGGAGACGTGGCAGCCCTCGCACTCCTCATAGGCGGCGAGCTCGAAGTTGAGCAGGTCTATCAGGTCGTGCCGGCTAAGTTGCTGTCTGGATTGTAGGTTTGGCATGGCGGGCCACAGTATGCGCCTCGTCACCGGGCGGCGCTTGATCATCGTCAAACCGCCGGGACTTCAATACCCCGCTTCGCGATCGACGAGGTGCAGCGGCGCCTGGCCGCGGCGCACGCGCTCGATGTTCTCCACGATCACCGGCACCGCGGTGCGCGGCTCGGTGAGCGCGGCGACGTGCGGCGTGAGGGTGACGCCGGGATGGCGCCAGAGCGGGCTGTCCGCGGGGAGCGGCTCCTCGTCGAAGACGTCGAGGTAGGCGCGCGAGACATGGCCGGAGTCGAGCGCGGCGATGAGGTCCGCGGTGACGACATGCCCGCCGCGCGCGAGGTTGATGACGCAGGCGCCCTGGCGCAGCCGCTTCAGATTCTCGCCGTTCAGGATGCCCTGCGTCTGCGGCGTGAGCGGCAGCAGGCAGACGAGCGCGTCGGTCTGCTCGAAGAGAAGCTGCAGGTCGGTGACGCGGCGCACGCCCTCGATCGCCTTCGGCCGGCGGCTGTAGCCCGCCACCTTGAAGCCGAGCGCGACGAGCTTGCGCGCGGCGTCGGTGCCGAGCTCGCCCAGCCCGAGAATCCCGACGGTGCGGTCCGACGCAAGCTTCTGCTCGAGCTGGCGCCAGGTCGCGTGCGCCTGGTGGTAGCGGTAGAGGTAGAGGTGGCGATGCCAGTCGAGGACGTGCGCGAGAACGATCTCCGACATCGCCGCCACCATCCCCGGGTCGACGAGGCGCGCGAGCGGCACGTGGCGCGGCAGGGCAGGGTCGGCGAGCAGCTTCTCCACGCCCATCCACAGCGACTGGATGAGCCTCGCGTTGCCGAGCTTTTCCAGCGTGCCCGGCGGCGGATTCGCCACGAGGGCGACGTCCACGGGCTTTGCCGTTTTCAGAAGAAATTCATCTTCCGGCAGAGCCTGCTGCAGCCGCGGCAGCCAGTCCTCGGGCTTCTCGCTGCGCGAGGCGAACAGGACCTTCACGCCGGGAAAGCGAGGCTCAGTTGCCCGGCTTGAACCCCGAGGCGCGGATGACCGGGCCCCACTTGTCGTAGTCGGCTTTCATGATGCGCGCGAGCTCCGCCGGGCCGTAGCCCGTGGGCTGCAGGCCGATCGCCAGCATCTTCTGGTTCACGCCGGCGTCCTTGATCGCGGCGATTGCCGCCCTGGACAGCCGATCGATGGCCGCCTGCGGCGTTCCCGCCGGCGCGAACAGGCCGTACCAGCCGGTGCCTTCCATGTCGTAGCCCTGCTCCCTGAACGTGGGCACGTCCGGGAACGCCGGGTCGCGCGTCGCGCCCGAGACCGCGAGCAGGCGCGCCCTGCCGCCCTTGACGAGCGCGCCGATGTCGGCGGCGAGCGTGGTGGCCGCGGCGATCTCGCCGGCGGCGAGCGCCTGCAGCGCCGGCGCCGTGCCCCTGTAGGCAACGTGCGTCATCTCGATGCCCGCGGTGCGCGCGAACATCACGCCGAGGAAGTGCGGGATGCTGCCCGCCGCCGCCGAGGCGTAGAAGCCCATCTTCGGGTCCTTCTTCACCAGCGCCACGTACTCCTTCAGCGACTTTGCCGGCACGCTGGCGCCGACGCCGAGGGAGAGCTGGAAGTCGGAAAGGTGCGCTACCGGCACGAAGTCCTTGAACGGGTCGTAGCGCAGGTCGCCGAAGGAATGCGGGAAGATCGACATGGTCGCGACCGGCGTCATGAGCAGCGTGGTGCCGTCCGCCCGCGCCGCCTTGACCGTCTCGTTGGCGACGCGCCCGCCGGCGCCGGGCTTGTTCTCCACGATCACCGGCTGGCCGAGCGTCTGGCGCATGTTCTCCGCCACCAGGCGCGACAGGATGTCGCTCGTCGCGCCCGCGGGAAAGCCGAGCACCATGCGGACGCTGCCGTCCTGCGCGGCCGCGAGGGCCGCAAAGCTGGCGAGCGCAATCGTTGCGAGTAGTCGAAACACGGTTCCTCCTCCAGAGGGTCGGTTCGCGCCGATGGTAGCATCCAACGCGATGAAGCCTCCCTTCCGCGCCGACCATGTCGGCAGCCTGTTGCGGCCGCCCGGCCTGAGCGAAGCCAGAAAGAAGAAAATCGGGGACTGGAAGGAACTGCAGAACCGCTCGATAAGAGAGGTCATCAAGAGGCAGGAAGCGATCGGCCTGCAGGCGGTGACCGACGGCGAGTTCAGCCGCGAATGGTGGCACCTCGACTTCCTCTCGCAGCTCGAAGGCGTCGTCGCGCGCGAGAACCCGGGCCCGAAGTTCGGCGGCACCGAGGAGCAGCCGCCCATCCCCAACGTCACGGGCAAGCTGCGCTACGCCAGGCCCGTCATGGTGGAAGATTTCTCTTTCCTCAAAAAAAGCACCGGCAAGACGGCGAAGTTCACGATTCCCTCGCCCTCCATGCTGCACCTGCGCGCCGGGCGCGCCGGCATTTCGCGCGAGGCCTATCCGGACCTGAAGGAATTCTGGGCCGACGCCGCCGCCGCCTACCGCGCCGCCATTGCCGCGTTCGCGGCGGCGGGCTGCACCTATCTCCAGCTCGACGACGTCGCCTTCGCGTATCTCTGCGACCCGAAGATCCGCGAGAACTGCCGCAGGAACGGCGACGACCCCGACCAGCTGCCGCGCACTTACGCCGACACCATCACGCGCGCGGTGCGGGACCGCCCCGCGGGCATGACCATCGCCATGCACACCTGCCGCGGCAACTTCAAGAGCGCCTGGGTCGCCGAGGGCGGCTACGAGCCGGTCGCAGAAGCGATGTTCTCGAGCGGCGTCGACGCCTTCTTCATGGAGTTCGATACCGGGCGCGCCGGCGGCTTCGAGCCGCTGCGCTACGTGCCGAAGGGCAAGAAGGTGGTGCTGGGCCTGGTGTCTTCCAAGACGCCCGAGCTCGAATCGAAGGATTTCCTGAAAGAACGAATCGAGCAGGCGGCGAAGCATGTTCCGCTCGAGAACCTGTGCCTCTCGCCGCAGTGCGGCTTCTCCAGCACCCACCACGGCAACAACCTGACGATGGACGAGCAGTGGCGCAAGCTCGAGCGCGTGATCGAAGTGGCGCAGGAGGTGTGGCGATGACCAGCGAAGGAATCCTCGCCCTCGAGGACAAGCGCTTTGCCGCGATGATGGCCAGGGACTTCAAGGCGCTCGACGCGCTGGTGCACGACGACCTCGTCTATACGCATTCCCACGGCGGGGGCGACACCAAGGCGAGCTGGCTCGACGCGATGCGCTCGGGCAAGACGCACTACCGCAGGATCGTCGCCGGCGAGCGCACGGCGCGCCTCTACGGCGACACGGCGCTCGTCAGCGGCAAGGTCGATTTCGAGGTCGAGTCCGCCGGCCAGATGCGCGCGCTGAAGCTGGTCTATCTCGACGTCTGGGCGAAGACGCCCCAGGGCTGGAAGTTCGTCGCCTGGCAGTCGACGCCCCGGCCGGCGTGAAGCTCGAGGTCAACGGCGCCTCGCGCAGCGTCGAGGCGCATCCCGACACGCCGCTCCTCTACGCGCTGCGCAACGAGCTCGGCCTCACCGGCTCGCGCTTCGGCTGCGGCAGCGGCCAGTGCGGCGCGTGCTTCGTCCTGGTCGACGGTAAGCCCATCGCCAGCTGCGACCTGCCCCTGTGGTCGGTGGAAGGCAGGAAGATCACGACCATCGAGGGCCTGGGCGGCCGCCACCCGGTGCAGAAGGCGCTCGTCGCCGAGCAGGCCGCGCAGTGCGGCTACTGCATGAGCGGGATCGTGATGGCGGCGGTTGCTTTGCTTTCGGCGAACAAGAATCCCTCTGACAGCGAAGTCCGGCAAGCACTCGACAAAAACCTCTGCAGGTGCGGCTCGCACAACCGCGTGGTGCGCGCCGTGCTGCGCGCAGCTCGCAATGAATAAGCCCGCCGAGCTGCCGCAGCGCGTGCGTCCCGAAGCGGACGGCACGGTCTCGATCGCCACCGGCAAGGTCGAGCTGGGGCAGGGGATCCACACGGCGTTGGCCCAGATTGCCGCGGAGGAACTGGGCGTTGCTTTGGAAAAAATAAAAATCCTGCCGCCGAGCACGGAATACTGTCCCGATGAGGGCGTGACTTCCGGCAGCCTCTCGATCCAGGACGGCGGCCGCGCGCTGCGCAAGGCGTGCGCGGAGCTCCTCGCCGCGCCGGAGAAGCCCGCCTCGCGCTACGGCATCGTCGGCACCAGCACGCCGCGGCGCGACCTCCCGGCGAAATTCGCCGGCCGCGCGAGCTTCATCCAGGACATGACCCTGCCCGGCATGCTCCATGGCCGCGTAGTCCGGCCGTTCCATGGTTTTTCTAAGGTAACGAATTTCGCTACTCCCCAGAATGTTTCCATTGTGAAAGACGGAAGCTTCATCGGGGTGTTCGCGGAGCGCGAAGAAGACGCGGTCGCCGCGGCAAAGAAGGCGCGCGCGAGCGCGACGTGGAAAGAGGGTTCGCGCGTTCCCGAGGACATCCACGCGTGGCTGAAGGCACACGTCGCCGAGGACCACGTCGCGAAGGAGAGCCCCGATCCCGCGGCGAAAGCGCGCGGCGTGAAGCGCGTGCAGGCGACCTATCGCAAGCCGTACATCGCGCACGCCTCGATCGGGCCCTCGTGCGCGCTGGCGCAGTGGAAGGAGGGCAGGCTCGAGGTCTGGACGCACAGCCAGGGAATCTTCAACCTGCGGCGCGAGCTCGCCATGATCCTGGACCTCTCCGAAGAAAATATCGTCGTGCGGCACGTGGAAGGCGCGGGCTGCTACGGCCACAACGGCGCCGACGACGTGGCGCTCGACGCGGCACTCCTCGCGCGCGGCGCGAACGGGCGGCCGGTGCGCGTGCAGTGGTCGCGCGAGGACGAGTTCGCCTGGGAGCCCTATGGCCCGGCGATGCTGGTCTCGCTCGACGCGCAGCTCGACGCCGCCGGCAGCCTCGTCTCGTGGCGGCACGACCTCTGGAGCAACGGCCACACGCGCCGCCCGGGCCGCGCCGGCAAGCCGGTGCTCGCCGCCGCCGCGCACCTCGAGCCGCCCTTCGAGATCGCGCCGCCGTCGAACCCGCCGCTTCCCGCGGGCGGCGCCGACCGCAACGCGATCCCGATCTACGACGTCCCGGACCTCCTCGTCATGAACCACTACGTGCGCGAGGCGCCGCTGAACGTCTCGTCGCTGCGCTCGCTCGGCGGCTTCGGCAACGTGTTCGCCATCGAGTCGTTCATGGACGAGCTCGCCGCTGCGGTGGGCGTCGATCCGGTCGCTTTCCGGCTGAACCATCTGAAGGATGACCGTGCAAAGGCAGTGATCAATAACGCACTCCAGGCGTTCAACTGGAATTCCTTCAAGAAAACCGAGGGCCGCGGCCGCGGCATCGGTTTCGCCAGGTACAAGAACATCGGCGCCTACTGCGCGGTCGTCGCGGAAGTCGAGGCCGGGCGGGAGCTGCGCGTGACGCGGCTCGTCGCCGCGGTCGACGTCGGCCTGCCGGTCAACCCGGACGGCGTCGCCAACCAGATCGAGGGCGGCTGCATCCAGGCGGCGAGCTGGACGCTGAAGGAAGCCTGGCGACCCGGCGTACTCGGCTGGGACGACTATCCGATTCTGAGATTCACGGAAGTTCCTGCCGTGGAAGTCGTGGTCTTGAAAAACCAGCATCCATCGGTCGGCGCGGGCGAATGCTCCATGGGGCCGACCGGCGCGGCCATCGCCAATGCGCTGCACGACGCGCTCGGCGTGCGCGTGCGCGAGCTGCCGCTGACGGCGGAGAGGATCGCCGCTGCGCTCTAGGACGCAGGTCGGCATCGTGGGGGCGGGCCCCGCGGGGCTCATGCTTTCGCACCTGCTGCACCTCGAGGGCATCGAGGCGGTGGTGCTCGAGAGCCGCAGCCGCGCCCACGTGCGCGAGCGCGTCCGCGCCGGGGTGCTCGAGCAAGGCGTGGTCGAGCTCATGCAGCAGACCGGCATCGGCGAGCGCGTCTCGCGCCTGGGCATCCGCATGCGCGGCATCGACTTCCGCTTCGGCGGCGAGCCGCACCTCGTGGAGTTCAGCGCCGCGAGCGGCGGGCGCTACGCCATGGTCTGGCCGCAGCACGAGCTGGTCGAGGACCTCGCCAACGCGCGGGTGGCCGCAGGCGGGGAGATCCGATAC
>Ga0209592_1000262_pt1 | contig 15017 bp, 17 predicted proteins | sample PPLLak2March2015_2_FD_187251 | JGI IMG/M metagenome (GOLD analysis project Ga0209592, IMG submission 187251) | Freshwater sediment microbial communities from Prairie Pothole Lake near Jamestown, North Dakota, USA - PPLs Lake P8 Core (3) Depth... | ecosystem: Environmental > Aquatic > Freshwater... | reverse complement strand
GCCCACAGCATCGATCTTCACAAACCCCACGCGCTCGAACTGGACAACCCTGCCCAGCTCCTGTTTCACCGCAGGTTCGCAGGCACCCGATATCTCGCCTTCCTGCGTGAGGAGTGTGCAGTTGACAGAGTCCCGGGCTGGCAGCCACTGGATGATCGGGGCCTTTGCCGCACGGGCTTCCGGAAGGGATTCCCCGGCATAGGAGAAGGTTGGGATGTTCCCGTTCCATGCGATCTTCACATTGAAGAGGTCCTTGAGCCGGACCATCGTTACCTCCGGAGTGATCTCGCTTCCGGGCAGCAGCACCGTCCCTTCAAATGCCAGGGTGCGGGTGCCGGCTGAAGGGTCGCCGGGGTGGAGCATCGCGTGCGCAGTATGGGGTCGTGCGCCAGCGATTTGTGCGGTCACCGGGTCGGGCACAAAGAAATACCGGTTTGCCACCGGGTCCACGATCTTCTTGTTTTCGGCATAGAGGTTGTCCCAGGAGAACGAGATATCAGTGTCACCGATACCAATAGCAAGCATCGCGTTCCTGACGGCGTCGGGGCTGATTCCCCGCCGGGCAAGAGCCCGGAGAGTGCCAAGCCGGATATCGTCCCAGCCGGTATAGGTGCCTTCATTGATTCCCCGGCGCATCTGGGATGTCGAAAGCACGACTCCTTCAATCCCCATCCTGCCGTAGTGCCGGTATACCGGGACCTTCCAGCCAAAATGGTCGTAAATAAAGCGCTGCCGCCGTGTATTGGCAATGTGATCCTTACCCCGGATTACATGGGTCACTCCAAGGAGGTGATCGTCTGCTACGACCGAGAAGTTCATCAGAGGGTAGACATGTGCTTTCACTTTCGGGTGAGGTGGCGCGTCGAGGATACGGAACGCCGGGAAGTCACGCATTGCCGGATCGGGATTGTTGAGGTCGGTTTTAATCCGTACCGTTGCTTCCCCTTCCTTAAACGTATGATCGAGCATGCTCTCCCAGAGATTGAGATTTTTCTCTACCGTTTGATCCCGGCACGGGCATGCAGTCATTGCCTGCTTGAGTTCCTTGAAGTGCTCATTATCGCAGGTGCAGACATATGCCCCACCCCGCTCGATCAGCTGCCGGCAGAGATCGTAGTACAGCGGCAGGCGCTCGCTCTGCGTGACCGTCTCGGTTATGCCAAGGCCCATCCAGGCAATATCCTCTTTCACCATTTCATATGCATCAGGGTCGACACGTTTCGGGTCGGTATCCTCGATCCGCAGGATATACCTGCCTCCGTACAGTTTCACGTATGCATCGTTGAGCACCGCAGCACGTGCGTGCCCGATATGGAGCGGCCCTGAAGGATTGGGAGCAAACCGCATGACTACGCCATGTTCTGCAGATTCGAGGTCGGGCAGTACCTTCCGGTGCTCGTGTTTTGCATAGATGGCATCGTACATTTCGGGTGCACGGGCCTGCAGCTGTGCAACCCGGTTATCTGAGGAGAGAGCCGCAACATCTGCAATCGCTTCTTTTGCAAGAGATGCAACTTCCTTTGCCCGCGGGCGAAATTCAGGATGTGCACTCATCACCATACCGACTACGGCGCCGGACTGTGGCACACCCCCGTGCTTCACGGCGTTCTGAAGTGCACAAAGAAAAAGGATGTCTTTCAGGTCTTCCCCTGCCATTCTAATAGCTCCGGGTCACAAAAAATTCGCCGATATCCATCAGGAGCTGGCGTTCTTTTGACGGGGGGAGCAGGGATACATGCTTGTTGCTTTCCTCGATAAGGTCTGCTGCCATTTTTTTCACCTCATCGATAACTCCGGCAGCTGTCAACTCCTGAATGGCCGCGTCTATATCGGCATCCGAGAGGTCGCGCCGGTATTTTAACAGGTCAATACCCTTCTGCCGCGCCTTGATCATGATCAGGGTCTGCTTGCCTTCCCGCAGGTCTGATGCCCGGTCCTTGCCACTCTTTTCAGAAGGGGTCAGGAGATCGATGAGATCGTCCTGGATCTGGAATGCAATGCCGGTCTTCAATCCAAAGAGGTAGAGAGCTTTTGCCTGATGTGCGGTGCTCCCTGCGAGAATCGCACCAATGCCGGCGGCTGCAGCGTACAGGACCCCGGTCTTCTTCTTCACCATTTCGAGATATTCATACTCGTCCACGTCATTCCTGTGCGAAAAGGACATATCCATATGCTGGCCTTCACAGATATCGGCACAAGTACGGGCGAGCATGGAAATTGCACGCACTTTTGTATTGTCATTCGCCAGTGACATGCAGATGAACTCGAATGCACGGGCGTACAGGACATCCCCGGCAAGAATACCGGTCGGCATGTCCCATTTCGTATGTACGGTCTGGACGCCCCTCCGGAGGGTATCATCATCCATGATATCATCATGGATGAGGGTAAATGTGTGCGTCAGCTCGAGGGCAAGAGCCGCGGGCATGATATCCTGGGAACTTCCCTGTTTCACCGCATCGGCGGCAAGCATGACAACAGCAGGGCGGAGCCGTTTGCCTCCTGCCGCAAGGAGGTGTGCACTGGCGTTGTTCAGTTCACCAACCTTGCTCACAAAATACCGGTCGATCATGAGATCGATATCTTTTGCAACAGAATCCAGGTACCCTTGAAGGTCCGACATTGTAACAACTCCGTTTCAGGTAATCACGAGCCGCTGTCCGTTCTTCAGCATGTGGACGGTTGACTGGGCGGTGTACCCGAGTTCCGTTGCGAAATCCGTGTAACCGGCAGTCATCTTCAGGTGCCCATGAGCCGGGATGATATGCTGGGGATTCAGCAGGTGAATGAACTCGTAATGATCTTCGCGGTAGGCGTGGCCGCTGACATGGAGATCCTCAAAGATGCGCGCACCGGCCATCTTAAGATGCTGCTCGATCTTATAGCGTTGCCCGTAATTCATAGGATTCGGGATAATATTTGCCGAGAAGAGAATCTTGTCACCTTTCGTCAGCTGGTAGGGAGTATCCCCGAGTGCAAGGCGGGTGAGGATTGAACCGGGTTCACCCTGGTGCCCGGTGATAATCGGGAGAAACTTGTCTTTTCCTGCCTTCATCATCCGGCGCATCGTCCTGTCGACAGTGCGCCGGTTCCCGAACACACTGGTCGTCTCAGGGAATGATACCAGCTTCATCTGCTCGGCAGTTACCGAGTATTTCTCCATTGATCGGCCCAGCAGCACCGGCTTCCTCCCAATCTCGTGGGCACATTCAGCAATCGTCTTCACACGGGCAATATGCGATGAGAATGTTGATACAAGGATCGCATTCTTGTCATCCTCGAAACTGGTGATAGTATCCCGCACGAGGTCCTTGGCAATCCGTTCGCTGGGACACCTTCCCGGCCGGTCGATATAGGTACATTCTACAATCAGGGCAAGTACGCCTTCCTTGCCAATCTGCTGGAACCGGGCAAAATCCGGGGGTTCACCGATCACGGGAGTCCGGTCCAGCTTGAAATCACAGGCATAGACAATAGCGCCCCGCGGGGTATGGAGTACCGGCGTAACAGTGTCGATAATCGAATGCTGCGTGCGGACAAACTCCAGGACAAGGTTCTGGGAGAGCGTGTAGCGTTGCCCGGACCTGAGCGCGAAGAGCTTGTTATTTACACCAAACTTCTGCTCACCGGATATCTGTTGCCGTATCAGCTCGGTCGCATAGGGTGAAGCGATGATGGGAGCATTATACCGGTGAGCAAGTTTCGGAATGGCCCCTATATGGTCAAGGTGCCCGTGCGAGCAGACAATCGCTTTTACGGTTCCCTCGACCGAATTCATCATCGTGTCATCCGGTATCGCCTTGATCTTGATCAGATCAAGGGAATGCATATTTTCAATCTCCGCGTCCTCGTGGATCATTACCTGATCCAGCCGGAGCCCCATATCAAATATGACAATTTCCTTTCCACAGCGGACGGCGGTCATATTTCGCCCGACCTCATCATATCCGCCCACTGCAATAATCTCAATATCCATGTTTTATCTCCTTATGTTCGTCTTTTTGGTATTTCTCCGGAATAGATCCCGGTTTGTCTGTTATCGCTTTATACGCGCCGGATTGTCCTTACCTATCATCTGCCGCGTTCTGCCCGTGATAAACATCGGGGCCTTTCTGAGATCTGCCAGGTGTACCGATCCCGTCAGGAACATTGCAGCGACCAGTTCCTGGTGTATAGCCTCAATTGTGCGATCCAGCGCCTCATCGCTTTCCATTGCCGGTTTTAAGAGGGGCAGTGCCATCCCGTAAAGACCTGCACCCAGTGCGAGACCTTTGGCAATATCAAGTCCCGTCCTGACACCGCCGGATGCAATAACCGGGCTGCCGGTTGCGAGCACTTCAGCAAGACTAACAACGGTAGGAATTCCCCACTCGGTAAAATCCTCCCCGATTGTTTTCAGCCGCTGGTCTTCCGGGTTCCTGCTTTCATCTGCCCTGACACTCTCAACAGCAGCCCAGGACGTCCCGCCCCAGCCGCCTACATCAATTGCGCTGACACCTGCTCCCCAGCACTGACGTGCCGTAGCAGCAGAAATACCACACCCGGTCTCTTTAATGATGACCGGAGTCCTGACCTCCCGGCAGAGTTCCCCAATGGCGGCCAGACAGCCACGGGCATCATGATCGCCCTCGGGCTGGATTGCCTCCTGGAGGAAGTTGAGGTGAATCGCAATCGCATCTGCGCCGATCATCCCGACTGCCCGCTCCGCCCACTCAATCCCGTGGTCCCGCAGCTGGACAGCACCAAGATTTGCTGCAAGAAATGCATGGGGGGCCTCATTTCGGACAACCGAAAAGGTATCTTCAAGCGCCGGGTTCTCGAGTGCGGCCCTCTGTGAGCCGACACCCATGCCGATCCCAAAGCGTTCTGCAGCACGGGCAAGCCGCACATTCACTTCTTTTGTGCCGGGGTGACCCCCGGTCATTGCTGAAATGAAAAGGGGTGATGAGAACGTATGGTTCAGGAACCTGGCGGTAAGATCGATAGCGCCCATATCACATTCCGGCAGGGCATTATGTACAAACCTGATATCGCTAAACCCGGCATCACCGCTCTCGACTGCCTTCTCCCGGCAGATCCGCAGGTGATCGAGCTTGCGCACCGAGGTGAACCTTTTTTTATCTCCCATACGATGTTATTCCCCCTTAACTGTTGTCCCGTCGGTGCTGGTTCCTGCAAGAAAGTCGCCGATCCTCGAGACATGGAATATTTCTGACCCGATCCCGGCTTGTGCAAGGCCGAGCAGTTCATTCATTTTCCCTCTCATTCCACCGGTGACGTCGGTATGCATCGAGCTGCCGATCTGGAGCCCAGGCGCCATGGCCGGTGTAACCACCGGCACTACCCGTCCTCCATCCAGCACTCCCGGTACATCGGTGGCGAGCCCTATGCGGTTTATGCCGAGGGCAACCGCGAGATATCGTACGAGCTGGTCGCCCGAAACGATGCAGGCTCCTTTCGAGAGGTCCATCACCACGTCACCATGGATCACAGGGACCATCCCGAGCATGAGCATCTTTTCCAGGTGCCGGCATTCGAAGGAGAGAAGCCTTCCTTTATCCGCCACGGCAGTATGGAACGGATGAATGCCTGCTGCCGGTATTCCCATCTGGCGGAGAGTCCCGACGACTGAATCGTTCAGCCTTCTCACCGCACGATGGGTAATATAGATCCCGTCAGTCCGGCCTGCAACCACACCTTCATCAAGCCGGTAGTGTTTTGCCTCAGGGTGCCCGCACGAACCGGCGCCATGAATAATAACAAGGGGGTTGGTATTTACCCGGGAGATCTCCGACGCAACGAGAGAAAGTTGGCCATAGTTTATGACACAATCCGCACTCTTGTCAGTAATGACGCTTCCGCCAAGCTTCAACAGGATGCGTTCAGACATTTTTTTCCTTCCTCGCACCTTCGGTATCGATGCCTGTCATGATCGCACGGGCCTCGCACGCCTCAATTGCATTGGCAACGCGTTGCTTCAGCTGCCGCGGGCACAGTGCAATCATGCACCCGCCTCCACCTGCACCGGTAATCTTGGCCCCGAATGCCCCTGCAGCCCGCGACGCAAGCACGATCTTCGAGAGCTGCGGATGACCTACTCCCAGTGCTTCGAGGAGCGCGTGGTTCATGTTCATATACCGCCCGAGTTCTTTCGGGTTATCCAGATAGTGGATCGCGCTCAGACTTACTCCTTCAATGGCATCGAGGATTGGATCGATGATACCCGGGTGTTTCTTTTTTTCCTCTCCCACCAGCTCCACCATCTTTGCCGTACTGTGAGATACCAGCGAATCCCCGATAACAATATGCATGTTCTGCGGGGGCAGCCTCCTGCGGGAACTTCCCGTGATAAGCACGATCCCGCCATAGATGGAGACCGTTGTATCCGTAGGGCTCGCACGACCCTTCTGCACCTTCTTTTCTATTTCAAATGCCATATTTGCAACTTCTTCACGGCTTTTATGGAGGGAAAACTCATCGTTGATCGCAGAAAGCGTTGCAACGGTCACTGCAGCGGACGATCCAAGACCTGAAGAACTCGGGATCTGGGAATTTATATACACGCTTCCCATGACACCCATCGCTTCGAAACATCCATCGATATACGGTGACTTTGCGTGCTGGGGACGTTTCGTATTTCTGACCGTCACGAAGACCCGGGGTTTGATTGCCATTGCTATGCCGGGCTTTCCATATACCACCGCATGCTCGCCGAACAAAAATACCTTGCCCGGCGCACTCCACGTTGCCAACCTATATCACCGAAATGGCTGCGTAGCCAACAACCTCATGACGGTCGCCCGTTACATCGCCACTTGTCGCGTAACGGATGAGCTGAGCTTTCTTCGCCCCGAGATGTCCGCATACCGTCACCATTGCGGCAATCGGACCATACCCGCAGGCTGATACACCCCTCTCCCCTATCCGCCGGTAAAACTCCGGGATATTTAACGTTTTTAACGGCTCAATTGCGTAAAGATCGTTACTTTTTGCGGTGTCTTCCGGAACATAATGAGAGAAGTCGCTGGACGCAACAATACGAACATCCCGATGAGTCCGTTGTATGGCAGCACCAATCTTTTCGGCAAGACGAATCGCACTCGGGTAATCCTGCTGTCCCATCATGATAGGCGCGATCTGTGCCCGTGGAAACCGGTACTTGATAAACGGCATCTGCACTTCGAGCGAGTGCTCATCCCGGTGGGAAAACTCGTCTGTCTCGATATCGAGCGATTCAACGAATGCTGTATCATTATCAACCACACCCAGGGGGGTTTCCCATGGTACCTTCGAAACACAGTTGATATAACCGCGGTGCGATGGTCCGATTACCACGAATGTGCCTGAAAAATCAGGTGAGATCGTGGAGAATGCACGTGCTGCAACTTCGCCGGAATAAATATACCCTGCATGGGGAGACACGATACCCACGGAATTTGCTGCACCCGGGCTTACCGAGAAGAACTTCTCCAGGAGTTGTTCGAGGTGGGATGGATCCCTTGGATAAAACATGCCAGCCACTGCGCATGTACGCATCGTCATCGGATCAACCCTCTTGTCGTTATATTATATCTAACGATCGATCACACAGGAAAGGGATCGACCGGATCAGATCTCGATTTCGAAGTCTTCCGGGGTGAGAGCGGTTGAGATCCCCCGAAGGCGGAGCATCTCGCGGGTGAGCAGGAAGTAAATCATCGAGAGTGCTTTACGACCTTTGTTGTTGGTAGGGATAACCAGGTCAACAAACTTGGTCATGTTATTGGTATCGCAGAGTGCTACGACCGGAATACCGCACTGGACAGCTTCATTTATTACCTGCGCATCACCTATCGGGTCGGTAACAACGACCACCTGGGGTTCGATATAGCCGTTGAGGACAGGGTTTGTAAGGAGCCCCGGGATAAACCGGCCTGTTGCCGACATTGCACCGATTGTGTCTGCGAATTTCTTGGCCGGGTACTGCCCGTACTGACGGGAAGTGACCACAAGGATATTCGGAGTCTCGTACTGGTTCAGAAATTTTGCTGCGGTTTTGATCCGTGCATCGGTCTCGCGGATGTCAAGGATATAGAGTCCATCACCGCGGACGCGGTAGATGAATTTTTTCATGTCCTCGCTCTTCTGCTGGGTACCGATGTGAATACCGGCGGCGAGATACTCCTCGACTGGGATGAGCGGTTCTTTTAATTCAATTTCCATCTCGTTTACAGTGGTCATAGCTGTTCCTCAATTCGTATCAGTTCATTCAGTTTTGCAATGCGTTCTCCACCCACAATACCGCATTTTAAGAAAACACAGGAGAATGCGGTCGCAAGGTGTGCGATTGTTGTATCGGTCGTTTCACCTGAACGGTGACTCATGACGGTATCCAGACCATTGGTATGGGAAAGACGGACCGCTTCGAAGGTGTCAGTCAGCGTCCCGACCTGGTTGGGTTTGATGAGGACGCAGTTTGCGGCCTGGGTCTCGATACCACGCATGATGCGTTCGACCTGGGTCACAAAAATGTCATCCCCGCAGACAAGGCAGCGATCGCCGACCTGGCTGTTGAGCTCCGCAAACGCGTCAAAATCATCTTCGTGAAGGGGATCTTCTACGTAGACAAGGTCATAACTGTCAACGAGCCCTGCAATGTATGCTATCTGCTCTTCAGTCGTGCGTACCCTGTCACGGTACTTGTATCCTTCAGAGGTCCACATCTGGCTCGATGCGACGTCAATACCCATATCGACCGAGACATTCATCTCGTCGGCAACAAGTCCGGTCGCCTCGGCAATGAGCTCAAATGCGAGGGCATCATCAATCTGCGGTGCCCAGGCACCCTCATCACCCTTGCCGCAGGACTTCCCCCGTTTTGCGAGGAGTTCCTTCATGTGCCGGTGTACGGCAGCATTCGCGAGGACCGCTTCTTCTGCATCGGCTGCATCCCGGGGTACAATAAGGAATTCCTGGATCTCAGTCGAGTTTGCAGCATGCGCTCCTCCCCCTATTACATTTCCCAGCGGGAGTGGCATTTCATTTACAAATGCTCCGCCAAGGTAGCGGTAGAGGGGAAGTCCCATCGAGGACGATGCCGCCTTTGCATTCGCAAGCGAAAGTGCTACGGCAATGTTGGCACCGATCTCGGCAAAGTTCGCTGTCCCGTCGATATCGCGGAGCTGTTCATCAAAGCCCTGCTGATCTGTGCTGTCCAGGCCGATGAGTGCCGGGATCACATTCTGGATTGCATTTTCTACGGCCTCTCTTGGGGGTCTGACTTTTGCTTCCAGGGACCCGGTACTGGCCCCGCTCGGGGCAGCGGACCTGCCAAAACCGCCCTGCGTATGAATATCGGCCTCGACAGTCAGGTTACCCCGGCTGTCAAGGATTGTCCGCAGCTCGATTACCTCAATTGTAGTCATAGAGTCTTACTTCCTTTTTACCGTAATGGGGATGGTGTTGTTGTTGTACTCTTCAATGGCGATCTCCAGCGGATCGATGCGTGTCGTCGTGATAAGTAAGGGAGCACCCATTGATATCTGCAGAGCCCTTGCTCCAATAATTCTTGCCCGTTCATACCGGGTGTACGTCTGCGTCTGCATTCTTCGTCCTCAAAATGATAGTTTTTTTTAATGTACTATGGGGTCGCTGAGATTCGAACTCAGGTCACTGCGTCCCGAACGCAATAGGATGGTCCAGGCTACCCTACGACCCCTCGTTCTTACGTCGATCTACTGGTACGGGTTGAGCTCATCAATGATCTCTTTATGAGTCAGGAGCATGCGCCTGCAGCAGTACCGGGAAATATTAAGATCGTCGAGGATCTTTTTGGGATCCTCGCCTTTCTCCCGCCTCTGCCTGAACTCTTCCCACGCTGTTGAGATTGGTTTTCCACAGGTGAAACATCGAACGGGTATCAAGATTTTTTACCTCTCATCATATCTTTTATCTTAACGATAAGACTTTTGGAACTTCTTACGGGCTCCACGGCCATGCGGTTTCTTTGCTTCTTTCTGCCGGGAGTCATTGACGAGGAGCGTCCGGTCATACGTGAGATAGATATCCTTGATCAGGGGATCGTTGTGCCACTGGAGGATGCCCCGTGCAAGAGCAGTACGGACAGCTTCTGCCTGCCCCATAACGCCGCCACCGGCCACATCAATTACTACATCAATGCCATGTGTTGCGTTGGGTACCAGGAGGAGGGGCTCCGAGATCTTCATCCGGGTGACATCGCTCCCATATGCTTCGAGCGGTACGGAGTTGACCCTGATGATGCCCTTTCCGGCCTTTAAGGTCGCCCGTGCGATTGCCGTTTTGCGTTTTCCGCTTGTATTAATGATCTTTGCCATGGTGACCACCTAGAACTTCGCTCCAAGGAATGTGCACACTGCACCGAGAGTTACGTATGCCGGGTTATTAAGCCGGTTCATATGTGCCCCATCAGGAACTTCCATCTCTTTGCCTGCAAACGCTACCGGAATACCGACATAACACCTGATGCGCTTCATCGCATCGACACCACGGGGGCGCTTATAGGGCAGCATCCCGCGGATTGTCCTCTTCATGAGGTGGTCCGGGCGGCGCGGGACGAACGGACCCCATCGGGAGCCGGATGCACCGCGTTCTCTCTTGTGCTCGTAATTCGCGAGCACCCGTGAACGGCTGCCGGAGATGATCGCTTTCTCTGCATTGACGATGGCAATTTCCTCACCGGCAAGCGCCCGCTGTGCAGTGATGCTTGCCAGCCGTCCGAGCAGCAATCCGTCACCATTGATTATCGTAACCATATTTTTTTCACCTCAGGATCCGGATACCGCTCCCCTTCGGGTTATCCTGGAGGAGTTGCTCTATTGTCATACATTGTCCCTTCGCGTCCCTGATCTTGCTGGTGGCTGATGCCGAGAAATTCAGCGCCGCAACCTTGACGGACTGCTCCAGCACACCGCTGCCCAGCACTTTTCCGGGAACGATGATCGTCTCACCATTCTGGGCGTAGCGGTTGATCTTGGACAGGTTGACCTCAGCGTAATTCCTGTTCGGAGTCTCAAGCCTGTTTGCGATCTCGCGCCAGATCTTTGCCTCATTTTCCCGTGAATTATTCTTCAGGAGCAAAATAAGGTTGGTAAGACGGGGGTTCGTCTTTTCCACAATTCTTGTCATTTCTTTTCATCCCCTGATATTTCGCCTAACTGTCTCTCCAGCTCGTCTGACTGATCCCTGATGTATTGCAGTGCACGGCCCATGATCTCTTTTACCGTCAGTGACCCGTCGCTTTCGACCACGAAAATATACCGGTCTTCTTCGGCAGATATGGTGATTGCCGGTTCCTCCCCGATGCCACTTGCCAGACATGCACGCTCGCAGAGTCTGCACATGGAACAGTCGGGAAGTTTTCCCTCAACAACTTCGACTTTTTTGCCACGCACCGCAAGGACATTGCGGGGACATTCTTCCACACACATACCGCATGCATCGCAGGCTTCACTTATGGAGACCACAGGATGGTTCTTGAACCCGCACACAAGAGTCGGCTGCCATTTTGCGTGCACTCTGCCGGTATTGAGGGTTGCTCGCGCTTCAATGACAAGTTTCTGACCCTTTGCGAGTTTCACAATGGGTATGTTGTCATATACCGCAGTTGCATGGGGATCCTGGGAGATGAGGTCACTGGACAGAACGGTCTTTGGACCTTCGACACTCAGGGTAAAGGTAACCATGCAGCCGGGGCATCCCGCTCCTCCGCATGTGCATTTTTCCTGGGTCGAGAGGGTTGAAAGATCTGTTTTCAGGGGGATAAGCCCGAGGCGGTGTGCCAGCATTTCATCGAAGAACGCACTGGTGTTATCGTAGATACGTACGTCATCGATCGCAAGGGTCGGCACTTCACCGATCATTGCGCGTCTGAACGCGTTGGCAAAGGCCGGGGTCGCTCCCGCAAGAGTGAATCGTGCAAGGGAATCGTCAATACTGCTGAACTGGATCTCCATCACACTCTCCTTCCTCGCCTGCCACCTTTCGGGCGACATGAGTCGTGGGGGATAGGCGTGACATCTTCAATACGCCCGATGCGCATCCCGGCACGGGCAAGGGCACGGATTGCGGCCTGGGCGCCGGGCCCGGGGCTGCGCTGTTTACCCTGACCGGGTGCACGCACCTTGACATGTACCCCGACAATTCCCTTTTCACGGGCGTTCTGGGCGACATTTCCTGCCATCTGCATTGCTGCATAGGGCGATCCCTCGTTCCTGTCCTGCTTGACTACCATCCCGCCGCTGCTTTTTGTTACCGTCTCTGCTCCGGAGAGATCGGTGATGGTAATGATGGTATTGTTGAACGAAGCGAAAATGTGGGCAACGCCCCACTTTTCCTTCTCATTTGCCGCCATCTTACCTCACCCCTGCCGGTTTGATAATCCGCGTCTTTTCCGGGTGTGAATCACTTAAGAACGGGGATTTACCGTAATAGGCGATCTGCGTCTCTTCGTTCCGGTTCACCCGGTAGCTCGGGATATTGATGCGCCGGTCACCGATTGCGATATGCCCATGGGTGATGAGCTGGCGGGCCTGTTTTGGCGAACGTGCCAGCCCTTTCCGGTATACAAGGCTCTGCAACCGGCGTTCGAGCTGTGTCTGGACCTTGAGTGCCAGGATATCTTCGATATCTGCATTTGGCCCGAGGAGCCCCGACCGCTGCATATGGGTGATCAGCTCGGCCTTCTTTGCCTCAAAAAGATCCCTGTCGACAGCACTCGACATGAGCGCAAGAAGTTCACGGGCACCTTTCCGGTACCTGCGCAGGTAGCTCTGCGCCTTCCAGACCTCCCGCTTATTGCGCAGCCCGTATTCGATCACAAGACGGGTTTCCGATTCAATCCGCGTCTTTTCGAACGGGCGCTTGGGTGTCTGGTATGACTTATGATTCTTTCCCGGGTATCCCATGATCAGGCGCCTCCCTCTTTCTTCCTCTTGACACCGACAGTTGTCCCGGTTCTTCCGGTCGACTTGGTGCGCTGGCCGCGGACTTTCTGCCCGGTTTCATGGCGGATACCGCGATAGCAGCGGATCTTCCTCATGAGGTTGACGTCTTCGTCTTTGGCGAGACTTACCTCGGGTCCGAGCAGGTGCTTTGCCTCACCGGTGTAGATATCCTTTGGCCGGTTTGACATCCATGGCGGGATCTTCGTCGAGTATTGTTCAACAGCGGTGCGGAGCCGGTTGACCGAGGCTTCATCGATGCGACCAAGCAACGCGTATTCGTCAACATTTGCCATACGGGAGATTACCGTAGAGGTATGTCTGCCAACGCCCGTGATGCCGGTCAGGGCAACCCTCACGGATTTGGTGCCGTCCAGATCGGTGGTACCAATCCTTACAAAATATTTTATGTCTTCTTCCTGAGCCATCCAATCCCCTCGATGTGTGAGATTTTCTCTTGAGCGCTGAGGGAGGGATTTGAACCCTCGAGTCCCAAAGGGACACAGGTTTAGCAAACCTGCGCCATACCGGGCTTGGCTACCTCAACAGAGGAATCTCGCATCTTTTACAGACACTCGCAGTGGATAACCACTGCTCCATGAATGGTGCTTTATAATATGGGCAGGATCTGGTAATAAGTGTTTGGCAGGAAACTACCGGGACTCGTTGACTGCAACAACATACAGCTATGGATGAACAGATCGCAGTGCAATCACTTTCAGTATCTCTGTATTGATTGCATATATCAAACGTTGTATCCGGATCCGGATTACTGTTTTATTGATTCTTCCTGAACTGCCAGAGGGCACAGTATGAGAGCAGCGGCACAATCGCAGTTTGAGTGCGGCTCTCAAAGCGTGATTACCTTATTACAGAATCAGTACCCACTAGCGATGCGTGAAACTCATCAGGATTGCAATAATCGCCGGGCTCCTCATCACCGTTATTGTTACACTTGTTGCCTATCCATCGGTCCCGGACCGGGTCGTATCGCACTGGAATACTGCGGGCGAGGCAGACGGATACATGTCGAAACTCTGGGGACTCAGTCTCATCCCCCTGATCATGACGGGATTTGTCGCCCTGCTCGCCGTACTCCCCCGCATAGATCCGTATAAAAAAAATTACGAGAAATTCGGGGGCTATTACGAGGGGTTCATCCTCCTGTTCGTCTTCTTCATGCTGGCGATCCAGGTCCAGATCATCCTCTGGAGCAGCGGATACCAGATCAGCCCGAACCTCACGTTTCCCTTCCTCATCGGGACGCTCTTCATCTATATCGGTTTCCTCCTCGGTCACGCGGAACAGAACTGGTTTGTGGGGATCCGTACTCCATGGACATTAAGCAGTAAAACAGTCTGGAAGAAGACCCATGAGCTCGGCGGGAAGTTATTCAAGATCGCCGGCGTCATAGCGTTTGCCGGGGTATTGGCGGCGAAGTATGCGATATGGTTTATCCTCGTGCCGGCACTTGCAGTTGGTGTGGTCACTGTGATCTTTTCTTATTTCGAATACCAGAAGGAAGTAAAGAGTCAGGAAGAAAGATCCTGAATTGTTCTTTACCCGTTTTTGATTTTTGATGATTCATCATAATGCCACTACCTTTTTTCATGGCGTAAGATACTTTCAATGAACTTGCAGAACTTTCGGGAAAAATTCAGTTTATTTTTTGAGAGCAGGTAATTGAGAGTAATCGTAACTTGGGGATGCCCCAGTGGCGGGGGCAAAGCCCCCAAGAACGTTTTTGAAATGAGAGATTAAAGAAATATTTGCACAGGAAAAATCCTCACAATATTTTTCTTAACGCTCTTTAAGGGCTACGGTATGCAATACCCCCCACCCCCACCCGCTGTGGCATCCCACTGGAGCGATAACTCAGAGAAAAAATAATACAACACAGTCGCAAAGCGCAGGGGCGGGCCGGGGGAACAGGCACTGTCCCTCGGTAAACTGGTGTTTTGCACTTGTTGAAAACTCCGGGTTTCCCATAAAAACACATACGATGCCTGCGGCCGCAGGCACACAGAATGGAAATACCAAGACCATTTCCACATTAAA
>Ga0209592_1000261_pt1 | contig 15084 bp, 13 predicted proteins | sample PPLLak2March2015_2_FD_187251 | JGI IMG/M metagenome (GOLD analysis project Ga0209592, IMG submission 187251) | Freshwater sediment microbial communities from Prairie Pothole Lake near Jamestown, North Dakota, USA - PPLs Lake P8 Core (3) Depth... | ecosystem: Environmental > Aquatic > Freshwater... | reverse complement strand
GGTCGCGTCGGAGTTGTTGCTGGTCTGGGCGCGCACCGGATTGCCCCAGTTGGGGTTGCCGACGTCGAAGGAGATGCAGCTCGCCGGGCTGCGCGCCTGGGACAGCGTGGTTTGCGCGCGCGCCGCCATGGGCAGCAACAAAACGCTTCCCGCCAGCAGCGTCGCGATCAACCGCAAGAAGCTCATTGCCCATCCTCGCATGGCGCGCTTCTGGCGCCGTGCAAGAAGTGATCAGGCCGCGTGAACCAGGTCACGGCGCTTATCCGCAGTCGCAACGCGGCGCGGCGGCGGACGGATCTTTGCACTTGGAAAGCGAGGCCTGCACCTGACGCTCGACGTAGCCGTCGGCGGGCGCGGGATTCGGGCAGGCGCCGCCGGAGGGCTGGTTGCAGGCGGTGGCGACGATCGAGAAGACGCGCACGCTGCGGTTGCCTTCGGTGGTGTCGGCGGCCTGCGCGCAGGTCACCGTGACGGTGAAAGGCGCCAGAGACCCGCCGAGCCCGGCGAGGTTCGTCGGCGAGACGGGGCAGCTCGGCATCACCGGCGGCGCGCAGGTTGCCGGGTTGAGCGCGTTGCCCGGGTCGAGCACCGCCCGCGCGCCCCACTCCATGCCGGCGCGCGCGCTGTGGTAGGCGCGCACGCCGAGGAGATCGAGCTGGCTGGAGGCCTGCTGCACGCCGGTGATCGAGGCGATGAGCGCGCCGAGCAGCGTCAGCACCACCAGCAGGAAGATCGCTGCGACGGTGCTGAATCCGGGTTGCCGGTCAGGGAGCATTGTTGACATGGACCTGCTGGAAGAGCTGGATCGGCTCGCCGTCGCGCTCGACGCGCAGGCTCAGCGCCACCGCGCCGGTGCGCGTGCCGGCCGCGGCGTACACGAAGCCGCACGCCGTGACGTTGGTGGCGAGGAGCGCGTTGTTCGGCGTCGCCGGCGGCGTCGGCTGCGCGGCGAGGATGCCGTAGTTCCAGTAGCGGCGCAGCTCGCCCGTGGCCGGGTTGCACAGGTAGGTCACGGCGTGCTGGACCACCTGGAAGCGCCGGCCCGGCGAGGGGAACGGGAACTGCTTCGCCGCCGCGAGCGTGATCGCGCCGCCGGCGTTGGCTGCGTACGCGGCGCGGTTGTCGCCGGCATAGGCGTTCGCGACGGCGCCGCTCGCGCCCAGGTTGTAGACGACGATCGACTCGCCGCCGGCGAAGGCGGGCATCGCGCCGATGACGTCGAACGTCGTATCCGGCGCCGCGAAGTCGAGGATGTCGCCGCCGCCGCCGCTGTCGGGCTCCGAGCGGTAGCGCCCGCCGCCGCTCGTCTGCAGGAACTCGAGGTAGAGCACGCCGCTCGCCGGCGGGCTCTCGGTGATGCGGATGCTGTTGGGCAGCGCGGTGCGCAGGTCGCGCGTCATGCGGCGCAGCGCGGTATCCGCGATGTCGGTCAGCTCGGCGCGGCGCGCCGCGTCGATGTAGCCCTCCACGGGCCGGCTGATGAAGACCGCCACCCCCACCGCGATGATGCCGGTGATGGTGATCACGATGATCAGCTCGATCAGCGTCACGCCGCATTGCTCGAGCTGCTTACGGCAGTGCATTTGGCGCATAGCGGACGCGATAGCCGTGCAGCACCACGGTGGTGTCGCCGGGACCGGTCACCGTCACGGTGATGAGGAGCGAATCCGCGGCCGGCACCACCCCGAGCGCCTGGTTGGCGACGCTGACGCTCGCCGTGTAGGCGTTGAGGCCGGGGATGGCGGCGCCGGTGAGGTCGATGATGCCCGGGCCGACCACCAGGCCGTTGTAGTCGCTGACGTTGTCGTACGGCGTGGTGGCGCTGGCGCGCGTCTCGCCCGCTTCCGGGCCGAGCGGCAGGCGGCTCTCGTCGTTCGCGCCCCCGGCGCCGCCGGTGCAGTCGGCCGCGCCCAGCGCGTTCGCCGCGTTGGGGTCGTCGGGATCGCAATGGGTGAAGGGCTGCAGCTGCGCCTCCTCGAGCATCGCCTCGGCGACCGCGAGCGCCTGCTTCTGGATCATCGGGTCCGCGCTCGAGCGCGTCGCCAGGTCGAGCACGGTCAGCACGCCCATGACGGCAGTGCCGACCACGACAATAAAGATGATCAGCTCGACGAGGGTCACGCCTCGCTGGGCGCTAGCGCGAGACATACCCCGTTTCGGAGGCGACCAGGATCTGCCGCGCCGGATCGTCGGCGATGCTGCTGGTCAGGACGATGGTCACGGCCGCGCTCGGACGGCCGAGCCCGTCGAACTGGAAGTTGCCGATGGGGGCGAGCGTGACGCCGTCGGGCGCGAGCGAGCGCAGGTCTCCCCCCGTGGCCGGGTGCACGACGAACGCCGGCGCGGTGCAGTCGTTGTTCGAGATGGCGCTGATCTCGGTGGCCAAAACGCACACCACGATGGGCCGGCGCCAGGCGATGGCCGTCTTCTGCGCGAAGCGCACCACCGACTGCGCCTCGTCGTAGAAGCCGCGCGAGGCGAAGTTGCGCGTCGCCAGCATGCGCGGCGCCACCAGCGCGCCCAGGACGCCGAGGATCACCAGGACCATCACCAGCTCGGCGAGGGTGAAGCCCCGCTGCGGCGCGCGGCGCGGCGGCACTACTGCGCCCGCGTCGGCGTCAGCACGATCGGCGTGGCGAAGTCCTTCGGGCAGGCGTGGACCTCGCAGGCGCCGCCGGCGTAGCCGACGCGCAGCGGCACGGTGACGCCGGTGCAATCGGCGGCGGCGCTCGGCGTCTGGCCGCCCAGCAGGCTGCCGACCAGCGCCGCGCAGGTCGCCGCGCTCGCGTAGGTCACGCCCACGTCGGGAAAGCCGGCGGCGTTCATGGTGATGGGCGTGCCGCCCGCCGGGGTCACGGTGCCGGTGCCGCCCTGGGCGAGCCAGCGCGAACGCACGATCTGCACCGCCGAATTGAGCCCGCCGGTGGTGCCGGCGCGCGAGGCGGCGAGCGCGTCGTCGCTCAAGTTCAGGAAACGCGGCACCGCCACGGCGGCGAGGATGCCGAGGATGACGATCACCATGACCAGCTCGATCAGGGTGAAGCCTGCGCCGCGCATGTGTTTCACGCGGCGCAGTTTACCAAACCAGCAGCCTTATCCGCCGCCCGCTGTGGTCGCCTCCGCGGGCGGGACGGCGGGCTCGGGAGCGCTCGCCGCAATCTCGGCGAGCACCGGCTCGGCGGCTTGCGCCTTGCGGATCAGGTGGTACGCGAGGCCGGTGCCGGCGGGAATGAGGCGCCCGACGATGACGTTCTCCTTCAGGCCGCGCAGCTCGTCGCGCTTGCCCATGATCGCCGCCTCGGTCAGCACGCGCGTGGTCTCCTGGAACGACGCCGCCGAGATGAACGAGTCGGTGGACAGCGAGGCCTTGGTGATGCCCAGGAGCATGTTGCGGAAGGTCGCCGCCTGCTTGTTCGCCTTGAGGGCCTTCTCGTTCTCCTCCAGCAGCTCGGCGCGCTCCACCTGCTCGCCCTGGATGAACGGCGTGTCGCCCGGGCTGTCGACCTCGATGCGCCGGAGCATCTGGCGCACGATCACCTCGATGTGCTTGTCGTTGATCTTCACGCCCTGCAGGCGGTACACGTCCTGCACCTCGTCGATGATGTAGCGCGCCAGCTCCTCGATGCCGAGCAGGCGCAGCAGGTCGTGCGGGTCCACCGGGCCGTCGACGATCATCTCGCCCTTGTTCACCACCTGGCCGTCGTGCACCAGCAGGTGCTTGTCCTTGGCGATCAGGTACTCGTGCTCCTGCTTGTCGAGGTCGGTGATCACCAGGCGCTGCTTGCCCTTGGTGTCCTTGCCGAAGCTCACGGTGCCGGTGACCTCCGCCAGCATGCCCGCGTCCTTCGGCGAGCGCGCCTCGAAGAGCTCCGCCACCCGCGGCAGGCCGCCGGTGATGTCGCGCGTCTTCGACACTTCCTGCGGGATGCGCGCCAGCACCTCGCCGACCGCCACCTGCTGCCCGTCGCGCACCGCGATGACCGCGCCCACCGGGAAGCTGATGTTGACCGCGTGGTCGGTGGCGGCGATCTTCACTTCCTCGCCCGCCTCGTTCATGAGCTTCACCGAGGGCCGCTGGCCCTTGCCGGTGGCGGTGCGCCGCTTGGAGTCGATCACCACCAGGGTCGAGAGGCCCGTGACCTCGTCGATCTGCTTGGCCACCGTCTGGCTTTCCTCGACGTTCTCGAACTTCACCGTGCCGGCGTACTCGGTGATGATCGGCCGGTGGTGCGGGTCCCAGTTGGCGAGGGTCTTGCCCGCGCGCACGTTGTCGCCGTCGGCGACCGAGAGCAGCGCGCCGTACGGCACCTTGTGGCGCTCGCGCTCGCGGCCGTTGTCGTCGGTGATGGTCACTTCGCCGGAGCGCGAGATCACCACCTTGTCGCCCTTGGCGTTGGAGACGTAGCGCATGGTGGCGGTGAAGCGCACCGTGCCCGAGGACTTGGCCTCGACGTGGCTCTGCACCGCGGTCCGCGATGCCGCGCCGCCGATGTGGAAGGTGCGCATCGTCAGCTGCGTGCCGGGCTCGCCGATCGACTGCGCGGCGATCACGCCGATCGCCTCGCCGACGTTCACCAGCGAGCCGCGGCCGAGGTCGCGGCCGTAGCACTTGGCGCACACGCCCCAGCGCGTGTCGCACGAAAGAGGCGTGCGCACCTTCACCTCGTCGATGCCGACGTTGTCGATCTGGTCGACCGCGTCCTCGTCGATGAGCGATCCGGCGGCGTAGAGCACGTCCTGCGTCTCCGGATGCAGCAGGTCGGTGGCGAGCACGCGGCCGAGGATGCGCTCCCTGAGCGCCTCGACCACCTCGCCGCCTTCCACCAGCGCCTTCATGGAGACGCCGTTCTGCGTGCTGCAGTCGTCTTCCGTCACCACCAGGTCCTGCGTCACGTCGACCAGGCGGCGGGTGAGGTAGCCGGAGTTCGCCGTCTTCAGCGCCGTGTCGGCCAGGCCCTTGCGGGCGCCGTGCGTGGAGATGAAGTACTGCAGCACGTTCAGGCCCTCGCGGAAATTCGCCGTGATCGGCGTCTCGATGATCGAGCCGTCGGGCTTGGCCATCAGGCCGCGCATGCCGGCGAGCTGGCGGATCTGCGCCGCGGAGCCGCGCGCGCCGGAGTCGGCCATCATGTAGATGGAGTTGAACGCCTCCTGCTTCACCGTCTTGCCGTGGCGGTTCACCACTTCCTCGGAGCCGAGCTGCTCCATCATCACCTTGCCGACCTGCTCGCCGCAGCGCGACCAGATGTCGACCACCTTGTTGTAGCGCTCCCCGGCGGTCACCAGGCCCGAGGTGTACTGGTTCTCGATCTCCTTCACCTCGTTCTCGGACGCGCGGATCAGCTCCTGCTTCTGCGCCGGGATGGTCATGTCGTGCACGCCGAAAGAGATGCCGGCGCGCGTGGCGATGGTGAAGCCCGCCTGCATCAGCTTGTCGGCGAAGATCACCGTCTCGCGCAGCCCGACGCGGCGGAAGCCGATGTTGATCAGCTTCGAGATCTCCTTCTTCTTGAGCGGCTTGTTGAGCAGCTCGAAGGACAGGCCCGCGGGCAGGATCTCGGACAGCAGCGAGCGGCCGACGGTGGTCTCGTAGCGCTTGATGCGCTCGCTCACCTCGCCCTGCTCGTTGATGTCCCTTTCCTTGATGCGCACCACGACGCGCGCGTTGATCTCCACCTGGCGCGAGTCGTAGGCGCGCTGCACTTCCGCGAGGTCGGCGAAACTCATGCCTTCGCCCTTGGCGTTGATGCGCTCGCGCGTGGCGTAATAGAGGCCGAGCACGATGTCCTGCGAGGGCACGATGATCGGCTCGCCGTTGGCGGGCGAAAGCACGTTGTTCGAAGCCAACATCAACGTTCGTGCCTCCATCTGCGCTTCCAGCGACAGCGGCACGTGCACCGCCATCTGGTCGCCGTCGAAGTCGGCGTTGAAGGCGGCGCACACCAGCGGATGCAGCTGGATCGCCTTGCCCTCGATCAGCACCGGCTCGAAGGCCTGGATGCCCAGGCGGTGCAGCGTCGGCGCGCGGTTGAGCAGCACCGGGTGCTCGCGGATCACCTCCTCGAGGATGTCCCACACCTCGGGCACTTCCTGCTCGACCAGGCGCTTGGCAGCCTTGATGGTCGTCGCCAGCCCCAGCAGCTCGAGCTTGTTGAAGATGAACGGCTTGAACAGCTCGAGCGCCATCTTCTTCGGCAGGCCGCACTGGTGCAGCTTGAGCTGCGGGCCGACCACGATCACCGAGCGGCCGGAGTAGTCGACGCGCTTGCCGAGCAGGTTCTGGCGGAAGCGGCCGCCCTTGCCCTTGATCATGTCGGCGAGCGACTTGAGCGGGCGCTTGTTGGCGCCGGTCATCGCCTTGCCGCGGCGGCCGTTGTCGAGCAGCGAGTCGACGGCCTCCTGCAGCATCCGCTTCTCGTTGCGGACGATGATTTCGGGCGCCTTCAGCTCCAGCAGGCGCTTCAAGCGGTTATTTCTATTAATGACCCTTCTGTACAGGTCGTTGAGGTCCGACGTGGCGAACCTGCCCCCGTCAAGCGGCACCAGCGGGCGCAGCTCCGGCGGCAGCACCGGCAGCACCTCCATGATCATCCAGTCGGGCTTGATGTTCGACTGCTTGAAGCCTTCCAGCACCTTCAGGCGCTTGGCGAGCTTCTTGATCTTCGCATCCGAGCTGGTGGCTTCCAGCTCCTTGCGCAGCTCGTCGAGCACCTTGTTCAGGTCGAGCGAGCGCAGCAGCGCGCGGATGCCCTCGGCGCCCATCGCGGCGGAGAAGTCGTCGCCGAACTCCTCGACCTTGGCGAGGTAGTCGTCCTCGGTGAGCAGCTGGCAGCGCTTGAGCGGCGTCAGGCCCGGGTCGGTGACGACATAGGCCTCGAAATAGAGCACGCGCTCGATGTCCCGGAGGGTCATGTCCAGGACCAGACCCAGCCTGGAAGGCAGAGATTTCAAGAACCAGATATGGGCGACCGGCGAGGCGAGCTCGATGTGCCCCATGCGCTCGCGGCGCACCTTCGCCAGCGTCACTTCGACCCCGCACTTCTCGCAGATCACGCCGCGGTGCTTCAGGCGCTTGTACTTGCCGCAGAGGCACTCGTAGTCCTTGATCGGCCCGAAGATCTTGGCGCAGAACAGGCCGTCGCGCTCGGGCTTGAAGGTCCGGTAGTTGATGGTCTCCGGCTTCTTCACCTCGCCGTAGGACCACGAGCGGATCTTCTCGGGCGAAGCGAGCCCGATCTTGATCGCGTCGAACTCCTCGTCCTGCTGGACCTGCTTGAAGAGCTCTAGAAGCGCTTTCATTAGTACCTCTCCAGATCGATGTCGATGCCGAGCGACCGGATTTCCTTGACCAGCACGTTGAACGACTCGGGCATGCCCGCGTCGATCTTGTGGTCGCCCTTGACGATGTTCTCGTACACCTTGGTGCGGCCGGTGATGTCGTCGGACTTCACCGTCAGCATCTCCTGCAGGGTGTACGCGGCGCCGTAGGCCTCCAGCGCCCAGACCTCCATCTCGCCGAAGCGCTGCCCGCCGAACTGCGCCTTGCCGCCGAGGGGCTGCTGCGTCACCAGGCTGTACGGCCCGGTCGAGCGCGCGTGCATCTTGTCGTCGACCAGGTGGTGCAGCTTCAGCATGTGCATGTAGCCCACGGTGACGTTGCGGTCGAACGCCTCGCCGGTGCGGCCGTCGAAGAGCTGCACCTGCCCCGACTGCGGCAGGCCGGCCATCTCCAGCATGGCGTTGATCTCGCCTTCCGCCGCGCCGTCGAACACCGGCGTGGCGAAGGGCACGCCTTCCTTGAGGTTGTGCGCGAGCTGGAACACCTCCTCGTCGGTCAGCTTCGAGACGTCCTCGTCGCGGCCGCTGTAGATGCCCTCCAGCGTCTTCCTCAGCTCGGCGAGCTTCTGCTGCTGCTTCGCCATCTCGCCGATCTTCAGGCCCAGGCCCTTGGCCGCCCAGCCCAGGTGCGTCTCGAGGATCTGCCCGACGTTCATGCGCGAGGGCACGCCCAGCGGGTTCAGCACGATGTCCACCGGCGTGCCGTCGGCCATGTGCGGCATGTCCTCGACCGGCGTGATCTTGGAGATCACGCCCTTGTTGCCGTGGCGGCCGGCCATCTTGTCGCCGGGCTGCAGGCGGCGCTTCACCGCAACGTACACCTTGACCATCTTCAGCACGCCCGGGGGCAGCTCGTCGCCCTGGGTGAGCTTCTTCCGCTTCGCCTCGAACATGGCGTCGAACTCGCGCCGCTTCTGCGCGAGCGACTCCTTCAGCCCCTCGACCTGGGCCGCGGCCTCCTCGTTGGCGAGGCGGATGTCGAACCAGTCGAAGCGCTCGAGCGAGGCGAGGTAGTCCTTGGTGACCTTGGTGCCCTTGGCGAGGCGCTTGGGGCCGCCGTTGGCGGTCTTGCCGGTGAGCAGGCGCTCCAGGCGCTCGAAGGTGTCGCCTTCGACGATGCGCAGCTGGTCACCGAGGTCGGTCTTGTAGCGCTTGAGCTCGTCCTCGATGATCGAGGAGCTCCTCTTGTCGCGCTCGATGCCCTCGCGCGTGAACACCTGCACGTCGATGACGGTGCCGGAAATGCCCGAGGGCACGCGCAGCGACGTGTCTTTCACATCACTCGCTTTTTCCCCGAAAATGGCTCTGAGGAGTTTTTCCTCCGGCGTGAGCTGGGTCTCGCCCTTGGGGGTGACCTTGCCGACGAGCACGTCGCCCGCCTCGACCTCGGCGCCGATGTAGACGATGCCGGATTCGTCCAGCCTGGCCAGCTGGGCCTCGGAGAGGTTGGAAATGTCCCGCGTGATCTCCTCGGGCCCGAGCTTGGTGTCGCGCGCCACCACCGTCAGCTCCTCGATGTGGATCGAGGTGAAGCGGTCGTCGCCGACCACCCGCTCGCTGATCAGGATCGAGTCCTCGAAGTTGAAGCCGTTCCACGGCATGAACGCGACCAGCATGTTCTGGCCGAGCGCGAGCTCGCCGAGGTCCGTCGAGGCGCCGTCGGCGACCACGTCGCCCTTGGCGATGCGCTCGCTCTGTTTCACGATCGGGCGCTGGTTGATGTTGGTGTTCTGGTTGGAGCGCGTGTACTTGGTGAGCTTGTAGATGTCCACGCCGACGTCGCCCGGCACGGTCTCGTCGTCGTTCACGCGCACCACCACGCGGTTCGCGTCGACGTAGTCGACCACGCCGCCGCGCAGCGCGATGACGCAGGTGCCCGAGTCGATGGCCGCGGTGCGCTCGACGCCGGTGCCGACCAGCGGCTTCTCCGGGCGCAGGCAGGGCACGGCCTGGCGCTGCATGTTGGAGCCCATCAGCGCGCGGTTGGCGTCGTCGTGCTCGAGGAACGGGATCAGCGACGCCGCCACCGAGACGATCTGCGAAGGCGCCACGTCCATGTACTGCACTTCCTCGGAGCTCTTCAGCTCGAACTCGTTCTTGTAGCGGCACGACACCAGCGTGTCGACGAGGCGCCCGCTCTTGTCGAGCGTGGCGTTCGCCTGGGCGATCACGTAGTTGCCTTCCTCGATGGCGGAGAGGTAGTTGATCTCGTTGCTCGCCTTGCCGTCCTTCACCTTGCGATAAGGTGTTTCCAGGAAGCCGTAGCGGTTCGTCCGCGCGTACAGGGCGAGCGAGTTGATGAGGCCGATGTTCGGGCCTTCCGGCGTCTCGATCGGGCAGACGCGGCCGTAGTGCGTCGGGTGGACGTCGCGGACTTCGAATCCCGCCCTTTCCCTCGTCAACCCCCCTGGTCCGAGGGCCGATACACGACGCTTGTGCGTGATCTCGGAGAGCGGGTTGGTCTGGTCCATGAACTGCGACAGCTGGCTCGAGCCGAAGAACTCCTTGATCGCCGCCGAGATCGGCTTGGCGTTGATCAGGTCGTGCGGCATCAGGTTCTCCGACTCCGCCTGGGAGAGCCTTTCCTTGACCGCCCTTTCAACTCTGACGAGTCCCGCGCGGAACTGGTTCTCCGCGAGCTCGCCCACCGAGCGCACCCGGCGGTTGCCCAGGTGATCGATGTCGTCGATCTCGCCGCGGCCGTTGCGCAGCTCGACCAGGATGCGGATCACCTCGACGATGTCCTTCGGGCTGAGCGTGAGGCGCGGATCGACGCGCACCTCGAGCTTGTTCTTGTCGATGCCCTTGCCCTTGAGGTCGTGGAACATCTTGTCGACCACGGCGTGCGCCTCGGCCTCGGTGGCGATGCCTTCCAGGCCGACCTTGCCGAGCGAGAGCTCGGGCGCGTGCTTGAAGTAGCCGCGCAGCTCCTCCTCGGCCTCCTTGGGCAGCTGCACGCCGCGGAAGCGCAGCTGCCAGCTCACCTCGGCCGGCGCGTTGATGCGCCGGTTGAACTTCATGCGGCCCACCGCCGAGAGGTCGTAGCGCTCCTCGGCGAAGAACAGGCCGTTGAACAGCGCCTCGACGGCGTCCTCCGTCGGCGGCTCGCCGGGGCGCATCATGCGGTAGATGGCGACGCGCGCCGCCTGCCGGTCCGCGGTCTCGTCGGCGCGCAGCGTCTGCGAGATGTAGGGGCCCTGGTCGAGGTCGTTGGTGAACAGCGTCTGCACCTTGCTGACCTTGGACTCGCGCAGCTTGGCGAGCAGCGTCTCGGTAATCTCGTCGTTGGCGTTGGCGATGATCTCGCCGTCGCCGCTGATGACGTTGTGCGCGAGCGTGCGGCCGAGGATGAACTCGTCGGGCGCGGTGATGCGCTTGATGCCCGCCGTCTCCATGTCGCGGATGTGCTTCACCGTGATGCGCTTGTCCTTGGCGACGATGGTCTTGCCCGACTTGTCGTTGATGTCGAAGCGCGCCACCTCGCCGCGCAGGCGCTCGGGCACCACCTCGAACAAGACGTGATCTTTCTCGAGGTGGAAGCCGTCGAAGGCGAAGAATTCCCTGAGGATCCGCTCCGGCATGTAGCCGAGCGCCTTGAGCAGGATCGTGACCGGCATCTTGCGCCGGCGGTCGACGCGGAAGAAGACGATGTCCTTCGGGTCGAACTCGAAGTCGAGCCAGGAGCCGCGGTAGGGGATCACGCGCGCGGAGAAAAGCAGCTTCCCGCTCGAGTGGGTCTTGCCCCGGTCGTGCTCGAAGAACACCCCCGGCGAGCGGTGCAGCTGCGACACGATCACGCGCTCCGTACCGTTGATGATGAAGGAGCCCGTGGTGGTCATGAGCGGGATCTCGCCCATGTAGACCTCCTGCTCCTTCACTTCCTTGGTGGTCGGCTTTGGCGCGTCCTTGTCCATGATGACGAGGCGCACCTTCGCGCGCAGCGGGCTCGCGTAGGTGAGGCCGCGCTGCTGGCATTCCTTGACGTCGAACGGCGGCTCGCCCAGCGAGTAGCTGACGAACTCGAGGCGCGCGTTGCCCGAATGGCTGACGATCGGGAAGATCGAGGTGAACGCCGCCTGCAGGCCCTCGTTCCGCCGGCTCTCGGGCGCGACGTGCGCCTGCAGGAAGCCGGTGTAGGACTCGAGTTGCGTCGCGATCAGGAACGGTACCTTCTGCACCGTGGCTCGCTTCGCGAAGCTCTTGCGGATGCGTTTACGCTCGGTCAGGGAGTAGCTCATTAAGGCTCCTAAGCACTTCAACGCAAAGGGGTATCCTTTGCCAAACGAAACCCGGGGAGGGCCATACGACCCTCGCCCGGTTCCGAAGTTCCTGCTTACTTGATTTCGGCCTTCGCCCCGGCGTCGATCAGCTTCTTCAGCACCGCGTCCGCGTCGGCCTTGGAGACGCCTTCCTTCACCGGCTTGGGCGCGCCGTCGACCAGGTCCTTGGCCTCCTTCAGGCCCAGGCTGGTGACTTCGCGCACCGCCTTGATGACGTTCACCTTGTTGTCGCCCACCGCGGTCAGCATCACGGTGAACTCGGTCTTCTCTTCCGCAGGCGCGGCCGCGGCGGCGGCCGCGGGGCCGGCCACGGCGACGGCAGCCGCGGCCGAGACGCCGAACTTCTCTTCCATGTCCTTGATGAGCTGCGAGAGCTCGAGGACGGTCATCTTCGAGATTTCTTCCAGGATCTGCGTGCGTTCCATGTCATTTCTCCTAAATTAGGTTCCTGATTTCTGGTCTCGCAAGGCCGCGAGCGTTCTGACGAACCTCGCCGGCACCTCGTTCATCGTGCGCACCAGCTTGGCGACCGGCGCCTGCATCGTGCCCATCAGCTTCGCCAGCAGCTCTTCGCGGCTCGGCAGCTGCGCGAGCGCCTTGACGTCCTTGGCGGACATCAGGGCGTTCGGCATGGCGCCGGCCTTGATGACGAAAAGCTCGTTTTCCTTGGCGAACTCCGACAGCACCTTCGCGCCAGCGACCGGATCCGAGGCGATGCCGTACATGAGCGGGCCGGTCAGGCTGTCGGCCAGCTTCTCGAACGGCGTGCCCTGGACGGCCCTGCGCCCGAGGGTGTTCTTCAGCACTCGCAGGTACAACCCGGACTTCCTCGCCCTGTTGCGCAGCTGCGTGACGTGCTCGACGTCCAGGCCGCGGTACTCCGCGACGATGAGCGCCTGCGCGCCGGCGAGCTTGGCCGCGACTTCCGAGACCATCGCCTGCTTCTGCTCCAGACTAAGACCCAAGGTCTGCCTCCTTCTGAGTACGATTTGAACGGCCGCTTTCTGGCCGTCCATTTCTTACGGCGGACCTGGAATCAGGAACGCCGTCTGCGTAGGGCGAACAGCCGATTAAGCCCGTGGCGGTTTCCCACCCGTGACCCCTACGGTCTTTGACGACAACTGCCAAAGTCATTGCTGCGCCGAGAGCGATGCGGGGTCGACCTTGACGCCGACCCCCATCGTGCTCGACACCGAAAGCTTCTTCAGAAAAATGCCCTTCGTGGCGGCGGGCTTGGCCTTGTTCAGCGCGTCGACCAGCGCCGCGAGGTTGTCGCGCAGCTGCTCGGGCGTGAACGAGGCGCGGCCGATCGTGCATTGCACGATGCCGGTCTTGTCGGCGCGGAACTGCACCTGGCCGCCCTTGGCGTTCTTCACCGCGGCGGCCACGTCCGGCGTCACCGTGCCCACCTTCGGGTTGGGCATCAGGCCGCGCGGGCCGAGGATCTGGCCGAGTGCGCCGACCACGCGCATTGCCTCGGGCGCCGCGATCACCACGTCGAAATCCATCTTGCCGGCCTTCACCTGCTCGGCGAGGTCCTCCATGCCGACCAGGTCCGCGCCGGCGCTCTTCGCCGCCTGCGCCTTGTCCCCCGCCGCGAACACCGCGACGCGCACCTTCTTGCCGGTGCCCGCGGGCAGAACCACCGAGCCGCGCACCGTCTGGTCGCCCTTCTTCGCGTCGATGCCGAGGTTGACGGCGACGTCGACCGCCTCGTCGAACTTGGCGGTGGCGGTCTCCTTCACCAGCTTCAGCGCCTCGATGGCGGGATAGCTTTTCGCCCGGTCGACCTTCGCCACGAAGGCCTTCCTGCGCTTGGAAACGTGGCTCACGTTACATGCCCTCCACGATCACGCCCATCGAGCGGGCGCTGCCCGCGACGATGCGCATCGCCGCCTCGAGGTCCGCGGCGTTGAGGTCGGGCATCTTCGCCTTGGCGATCTCCTCGACCTGCTTGCGGCTGATCTTGCCGACCTTGTCGGTATGCGGGCGCGGGCTGCCCGACTCGATGCCCGCCGCCTTCTTGATGAGCACCGTGGTCGGCGGCGTCTTGATGATGAAGCTGAAGCTCTTGTCCGCGTAGGCGGTGATCACCACCGGCAGCGGCAGGCCGGGCTCGACCTTCTGCGTCTGCGCGTTGAAGGCCTTGCAGAACTCCATGATGTTCAGGCCGCGCTGGCCCAGCGCCGGGCCGATCGGCGGCGACGGATTCGCCTTGCCCGCCGGGACCTGCAACTTGATCAGTCCAACGATCTTCTTCGCCATGCTTCTCTCCTAATGTGGGTGCAAGCGAACGCCTCGTTTCCGGGCGCTCTCCCCGTCCAAAAAAGCTACGCCTTCTCGACCTGCCCGAACTCCAGCTCCACCGGCGTCGAGCGGCCGAAAATCGTCACCGCCACGCGCAACCTGCTCTTCTCGTAGTTCACGTCTTCCACGGTGCCCTGGAAGTCGGTGAACGGGCCGTCCTTGACGCGCACCATCTCGCCGACCTCGAACAGCACCTTGGGCTTGGGCTTCTCCACGCCCTCGCGCATCTGCTGCATGATGGCGTCGACTTCCTTCTCGGGGATCGGCGCGGGCTTGGTGGCGGTGCCGCCGACGAAGCCGGTCACCTTGTTGGTGTTCTTCACCAGGTGCCAGGTGTCGTCGTTCATCTCCATCTCGACCAGCACATAGCCGGGGAAGAACTTGCGCTCCGACATGTGCTTCTGGCCGCCCTTCATCTCCACCACTTCCTCGACCGGCACGAGGATCTTGCCGAACTTGTCCTGCATGCCGGCGCGGGAAATGCGGTCCTCGAGCGCGCGCTGCACCGATTTCTCGAACCCCGAATAAGCGTGGACGACGTACCAGCGCTTGCTCATGTTTTCTTCCAGCCCAGGATTAAGTCGTAGAGAACCCATTCGAGTGTCTTGTCGCTGATCCATAGAAATACCGCCATCACCACCACGAAGGCGAACACCGCCGCCGTGGTCTGCATCGTTTCCTTGCGCGTCGGCCACACCACCTTCTTCACTTCGCCGACCGCCTCCGAGGCGAACAGCACGAACTCCTTGCCCGGCGCGCTCGTCCAGGCCACCACCACCGCCGCCGCGAGGCCGCCGAGCACCGCGAGGATGCGCAGCACCAGCGCCTGCTCGGCGAGCCAGTAGTAGCCCCAGATTCCCGCCGCCACCAGCGCTACCGCGATCCCGAGCTTGATCTTGTCCGTCATGTTCCCGCTTGCAAGCGGCCACTCCGCGTACTCTTGGCAGGGGCAGAGGGAATCGAACCCCCAACCTTCGGTTTTGGAGACCGACGCTCTGCCAGTTGAGCTATGCCCCTGTGCCCTTGCTTTACCAGCGGTTTCTCCGCGGTCCTTTATTCAATGATTTTCGCCACGACGCCCGCGCCCACGGTCTTGCCGCCCTCGCGGATGGCGAAGCGCAGGCCCTGCTCCATGGCGATGGGCGTGATGAGCGTCACC
>Ga0209592_1000255_pt1 | contig 15169 bp, 15 predicted proteins | sample PPLLak2March2015_2_FD_187251 | JGI IMG/M metagenome (GOLD analysis project Ga0209592, IMG submission 187251) | Freshwater sediment microbial communities from Prairie Pothole Lake near Jamestown, North Dakota, USA - PPLs Lake P8 Core (3) Depth... | ecosystem: Environmental > Aquatic > Freshwater... | reverse complement strand
CTTTCGAAGAATTTTTCAAGGGGCATGGGGGGCCTCCCTCGAAGCGAAAGCAAATGGGAGAAGGCTCAGGAGTCATTGTGGACGCAAAGGGCTATGTTCTTACAAACTACCACGTTGTTGCAGGAGCGGAAAAGATCTCCGTCCGTCTTTTTGATGGCCGGGAGTTAAAGGGAACGGTTCGAGGAACCGATTCGAGAACCGACCTTGCGGTCGTGCATGTGGAGGCTGCCGATCTTCCTGTAGCCTTGCTCGGCGATTCGGACAAAATACAGGTGGGAGAATGGGCCATTGCCATCGGTTCGCCTTTTGGCCTTGAAGAAACCCTAACGGTAGGCGTGATTAGCGCGAAAGGTCGCTCGGGGCTCGGAACAGGTAATTATGAAGACTTTATTCAAACCGATGCCTCCATCAACCCCGGGAATAGTGGTGGTCCGCTCGTCAACATTGATGGCGAAGTGATTGGAATCAATGCCATGATCATCCAGCCGGGCCAGGGGATCGGTTTTGCCATTCCCATCAACCTTGCCAAGACGATTATGATGGAGTTAATCAAGACTGGGAAGGTTATTCGTCCGTGGGTGGGTATTGGTCTTCAGGATATTACCCCGGATCTAATGAAATTCTTCAATCTTAAGGAGAAGTCAGGGGCACTGATCAGTCAGGTCTATGGAGGAAGTCCTGCGGAAAAGGCTGGTCTTAAGGCGGGAGATGCTGTGATCGAAATCGATGGAGTGAAGGTTACAAATAGTCAGGACGTGGTCCGTGAAGTTTTGAAAAAACAATTAGGACAGAAGGTTAATTTTGTGGTCCTCCGTGAAGGAAAACGAACTGAGATCCCTTTAATCACTGCTCAGATGCCCGAGAAACTGGGGGAGCGAGAGCCCGTTCAGCCTGCGAGAGAATGGTTTGGCCTACGGGTATCGAATGTCACTCCGGATCTTGCCAAACAGCTGGGCCTCACAAAAACAGAGGGTGTCGTCATTGTGGCAGTGGAACCCGATTCCGTCGCCCAACGTGCGGGTTTGAGGGTTGGAGATATTATCCTGGAGGTAAACCGCCAGAAGGTCTTTAACGAAAATAATTACCGCAGCGCCATGGATAAAACGAAGCCAGACGGAGGCGTCCTGCTGTTGATCGATCGGGCAGGCTCAATGTTCTTTGTCACATTGGCCGAAGAGAAATAATTCCCTCTTCCCCTCTCTCCTTGAGGAAGAGGGGCGGGTGAGGGGCCAAGAAAGGAGCTGGGATTGAAGTTTTCATTGAAATCAGCGAGGAGAGTCCTTCTGCTTCTGTTACTCTTCTTCATTCTTTTTGTTCCAGTTTCAGAAGCGGGTTTGAAGGAGAACGTCTTCGAAACCGTCCTGCCCAATGGCCTGAAGGTGATCCTTCTTGAAAATCACAAAGCCCCTTTGGTAACTTTTCAGGTCTGGTACCGTGTGGGATCTCGAAACGAGGCATGGGGGAAGACAGGCCTTTCCCATGTCCTCGAACATATGATGTTCAAAGGGACAGAAAAGACCGGCCCTGAGGAATTCTCAAGGATCATTCAGGAGAATGGAGGAAATCTAAACGCCTTCACTTCCTATGACTACACGGCCTACTTTGAAAATCTCAATGCAGATCGAGTACAGGTGGCCATCGATTTGGAAGCGGACAGGATGCAAAACCTTGTTCTTCGAGAGGAGGACTTTCGGACCGAGCGAATGGTCGTGATGGAGGAACGGAGACTTCGCACCGAGGACAATCCCCAGGCTGTTTTGATAGAGCAAATCATGGCCACAGCATTTCAGATTCATCCTTATCGCTGGCCCATTATCGGCTGGATGGAAGATCTTGCGGGTTTGACGCTTGATGACCTGAAGGAGTATTATCGAACCTACTATAACCCGGCCAACGTCTTTCTCGTCGCGGTCGGAGATTTTAAGAAAGAAGAGCTTCTTCCAAGAATTGAGATGGCATTCGGCCCCATCCCGAAAGGGGTGGTTCCAGATCAAGAGAAAATCAAAGAGGCTCCTCAGGTGGGGGAGCGAAGAATCTTCGTCAAGAAAGAAGCTCAACTCCCCTTCCTGGTCATGGGGTATCATGTGCCGAACCTTCGGGAGCCGGATAGCTACGTACTTGAAATGATTGCCACGATTCTCTCCGGAGGCAAAAGCTCCAGGCTCTACCAGAGCCTTGTTCGGGAGAAAAGGCTTGTGCTCAGTGCTGATGCTGATCACTCCCTGACCTCCCGAGACCCAAGCCTCTTTACCTTTGCAGCAGATTTACTTCCCGGAAAAGAGGTGGCAGAAGTGGAAAAGGCACTCGACCAAGAAGTGGAGAAACTCCAGAAAGAACCGGTGGGGAAACAGGAACTGGAAAAAGCAATCAATCAACTTGAAGCCTCTTTTGTCTTCGCTCAGGATTCTCTCTTTTATCAAGCCATGCTCCTGGCCCGGCATGAGATTACCCTCAGTTGGAAAACGATTGATGACTACCTTCCTTCCATCCGAAAAGTTTCACCTGAAGATATTCAGCGAGTTGCAAAGAAATATCTGACTCCGGACAATCGAACGGTGGGAATACTTATCCCTCTCCCACCCAAAGAAGGGAAACCTGCTCCGGCTGGAGGTCCTGTCAAAGAGCATCTGGTGAGATGAACGATCAGATTTCAATTTTCAGATTGAAGAAGGACATAAATCATGCTTTTCATTCTTAGGTGCCTCCACTCGCGATTGGCATTCCGCATTCCGAAATGGAAATGCCTTGTCGTCCTCGTAAGCTTAATGTTATGGGTAGGTCTGCCGGAGGGAAGCCTTCATGCCATGCCTCCGGTCCAGAGGATGGTTCTCCCCAATCACCTTGTCCTTCTTGCTTCGGAAGACCGCTCTCTACCGTTTGTGACACTGCAACTCCTCATCGATTCAGGATCCCGGAGAGATCCTTCCGGAGAAGAAGGTTTATCCCATGTCACCGCTCGTGGTCTTCTGCTGGGAACTTCAAAACGCAAGGTAACAGCCATCCATGAAGAGCTGGATTTTATGGGTGCCTCACTCAATTCTTCATCCGGAAGGGACTACGCGACACTGGCGCTCCGGGTTTTGAAAAAGGATCTGGACAAGGGTCTCGATCTCTTCATGGAAGTACTGTCCCAACCCGTCTTTCCTGAAGAGGAAGTCAAGAGAGAGGTCGAAAAGACGCTGGCTGCCATTCAATCTGCTGAAGATGATCCAGGGACGGTTGCAGAAAAAGAGTTCCAGAAAACCCTCTTTCCTAACAGCCCCTATGGTCACCCCGTGGAAGGAACAAGGGAATCTGTCCCCAGGCTCACACGGGAAGGGATCGTTCGTTTTTATCGTTCCTATTACCGTCCTAATAATGCCATCCTAACGGTTGTCGGGGATATAACGAATGAAGAAGTAAGAGGGAAACTTGTCTCTCGTCTCGAGAAATGGCCCATCAATGAGATTCCAAAGCTACCTTTCATTTCCAAATTTGAAAAAGGGCAGAAGACGGTGAAGGTGAACCGACCGATCACCCAAGCCAACATCTTTCTTGGCCATGCCGGTGTAAGCCGGGACAACGCTGACTACTACGCTCTTACGGTCATGAACTATATTCTGGGTGGGGGGGGGTTTTCTTCTCGATTGGTAGGGGAAATACGAAACAAGAGGGGACTTGCTTACTCTGTAGCAAGTTACTTTGATCCTGGAAAATACCCAGGTTCTTTCCAAATTGCCCTCCAGACAAAAAATTCCTCTGCTCGCGAGGCCATTGCCCTCTCTATTCAGGAAATGGAGAGGATTCAAAAAGAACTCGTTTCAGAGAAAGAACTGGAAAGTGCAAAAAAATATCTCATCGGAAGTTTCCCCATGCGGTTCGATACTCAGGGGAAATTGGCCAATTTTCTCACCCAGGTGGAGTACTACGGATTAGGCCTCAATTATCCTGAGAAGTACCCTTCCCTCATTCAATCCGTCACCAGGGAAGAAGTGCTCCGGGTTGCAAAAAAATACCTTCACCCGAAAAGATATGTCTTGGTCATCGTCGCCAATCTGAAGGAAGTAGGCATGGAATGATTTCTCTCTCCTGCCTGCCTCTCCGTCAATGAGTAGAAAATCTCTCCACAGACTTCTTGATAGATAGAAACGAGTGGGGTAATATAAATACCATCTATGCAGAATTCAGGGATATGTTAACGGATATTCGGAAGGGAGGAAGAGAATGAACGAAAAAGATCGTTTGAATGCCTTAGAAGTGGCTCTCAATAACGAGACGAGGGAGCGAGAATTCTATCTCAAGAATGCCAAAAGAACGAAGAATGCTCTGGGCAAGAAAATGTTCCAGCAGATCGGGGACGACGAACTGGAACACTACGAGCGTCTGAAGCAGCTCCATCAGAAGTGGGCAAAACAGGAAAAATGGCCTGAGACCGTTCCTCTGAAAGTAAAAGATACGATCGTGAAGGATATCCTCCTTGAATTCGTCAAGAACGTCGATAAGACGGCTAAAGGAGATTCGAATGACCTGGAGGCTGTCCGCACAGCCATTGACTTCGAGGCCAAGGGAGCAAAGTTTTATGCTGAGCTGCGGGACGCTGTGACGGACCCCGCAGAAAAGCAATTCTTTGATCTCCTGTCAAAGATGGAAAATGAGCACTATCTCTCCCTCAAGGATACGGAGGAATACTTCATCGATCCAGCTTCTTGGTATCGGACAAAGGAACACCATACTCTGGATGGAGCGTGAGCGACTATCGGGGCAAAAACCAGGATAAAGCCCAACTCACGAGGCTGATGCAGATCGACCCGAACACCGCACCCCAGAACCCGCTGACATGAAATCCCTTGACCAGGGCCGACACCAACCAGAGCATCAGTCCATTGATGACGAGTAGAAAGAGCCCCAGAGTCACCAGCGTGATGGGAAAAGTGAGGAACACCAGGATGGGTCGGAGGATAGCATTAACAATCCCCAAGAGAAAGGCGGCCACCAGGGCCGCTAAGAAACCGTCCACCCGGATCATCTTTGGAAAGAGATAAGAGACAATGAGGATCGCTACCATACTCATGATTAAACGAATGATGAAGAACATGATTCCTCCTTTTAATGATGATAATAACCCTCCTTCCTGACCTTACCTCTGAAAACCACATAGCTATAAACCGTATATCCCACTACCAAAGGTAAGACGATGATGACTCCCCAGAGGGTGAAGCGCAGGGTTTCATGTTGTGCCGCGGCTTCCTGAAAGGTGATGCTGGGTGGAATGGCGTAAGGGTAGATCGAAGCAATGAGACCCAGGTAGCCAGCAAAGAAAAAGATCACACTGAAAAAAAAGGGCAGAACTTCGCGCCGGTCTTTTAGACTCTTCACCAGTCCATAGAAGGCCAGCAGGCCCAATAGAGGAAAAGCCCAAATAAAATAGATTCGGGGTGGATGGATCCAGTTTGTCAGCGCCGAGGAGTAATGGAAAGGCGTCCAAAGGGTGACCAGGATTTGGAATAGCAGGACGACCCATGCCGCCCGGAAGGCCTTGTGGTAAGCACGTTCCTGCACCGTTCCTTCGGTCTTGATGAGGAGATAAGTAGATCCAAGAAGTATATATCCTGCGATGAGTGCAAGGCCTACCGTCACCGAAAAAGCGTTTAGCCAGTCGAAGGGTCCACCTGCGAATTGACCTTCAGCCACCTTTGTTCCAGAAAGAACGCCGCCAAGGGTCAACCCCTGAGCGATCACAGCGACCAGGCTCCCCAAAAAGAAAGCTGCGTTCCAAGGTCTCTTTCGGGTTGCATTCGCCCGGAATTCGAATGTCACGCCCCGGAAGATCAGACCAAAGATGAAGGTGAGAAGAGGAATGTAAAGGCCGCTGAAAAGAACGCCATAGATCATGGGAAAGGCAACAAAGAGGGCTCCTCCGCCAAATACCAACCAGGTTTGATTCGCATCCCAAACCGGGGCAATGCTGTTCATCATTGTATCCCGCTCTTCCTCGTTCCGGGTGGTGGGAAACAACAGGGCTATCCCCAGGCTGAAACCGTCGAGGACCACATAGAGGAGGATGGTAAGGGCTAATAAACAAGCCCATAGAGTGATGAGATCCATACCTTACCTTTTTAAAACGGCCCGTTAATTTGAAATTACAAATCCCAAATTTCAAATCCCAAATAAATTCCAATCTTCAATGTGGAGCCCCACGGGCAAAGCCCGCAGCACCTGACTAATGCCCCTGTGGGGCGACATCCCGGCCAAAGGTTGGCGCATTCATCCACGGCCAGAGGCCGTGGCTTTCTGCTGCCGGGGTCAAACAACCGAAACGTTTTGTCTGAGGCCAGAAATTTCGGTCATTGGGATTTATTTTGTATTTGGTGCTTTGCTTAGTTCTCCTTCCATTTTGCTCTTGGTCTCCTGGAAGGCCCGCATCCCTGCCAGCCGCTGGATCGACGGGATGGGGCTCGACATGTCCGGGCCGGTCTTTAGTGTCTTCAGAACATAATAGAAGTAGCTTGTTCCGACCACGATGAAGATGATCAGAAAAAGGCTTAGAGACCAGATGACATTCCCCGCCGGGATAGGAGAAACACCTTCGCTCGTTCGCATCAAATTGTAGACCAGCCATGGCTGCCGGCCCACCTCATTGGTTACCCAACCCAGCTCCGTGGCGACAAAACCCAGGGGGTGGAGAACCAGTAGAGTATATAAGAATGGGCGGTGGTCATAGAGACGTCCCCGTCGCCACAGAAGGGCAGCCCAGACCATCACGAATAAGAGGATGAACCCGATGGCGACCATCAGTCGGAAGCTCCAGAAAAGGATGAAAACATTGGGGCGATCTTTCTTTGGAAATTCCTTAAGCCCCTGGACTCGACCCCCAAAGGAATGGGTCACCAGCAGGCTCAGGCCGTCAGGAATGTCGACTGCAAAAAGATTCTTCTCGGCTTCCATGTCCGGGAGAGCGATGACTGTAAAGGGAGCCCCTCCTTGGGTGTTGGTTTCCCAATGAGCTTCCATGGCAGCCATTTTTAACGGTTGGTGATGAAACACCTGACGACCGCTCACATCCCCTTGATAGACCTGGAGGGGTGCGAAAATTGCAGCCATCGCCAGGGCAATCCCCAAAGACCGTCGAAAAATATCCAGGTACCTTCCCTTCAGGAGATAGTAAGCGCTGATTCCCGCGATGACAAAAGCAGATGTCTCAAAGGAAGCCAATGTCATGTGACCCATTCGGGCGAACAGAGAGGGGTTGAAGATCGCTGCCGAGAAATCCGCGACCATAAACTTTCCATCAACCAGTTCGTACCCTGCCGGGGTTTGCATCCAGGAGTTTGCGGCTAGAATCCAGAAAGCAGAGAGGATAGATCCAAAGGATACTAAGCACGTGGCCAGAAAATGGATGCTTCGGCGGACTCTCTCCCAGCCGAAGAGCATGATGCCCAGAAACCCGGCCTCCAAAAAGAAGGCGGTCATTACCTCGAAAGCCAGAAGAGGAGAAAAGATGTTGCCCACCATTTGGGAAAAGCGAGAAAAGTTTGTACCGAATTCAAACTCCAATACGACACCGGAGACTACGCCGATCCCAAAATTGATGGCGAAGATCTTTACCCAGAAACGGTACATCCGATAATAGATCTCCTGCTTCGTGATTAACCAGAGAGACTCCACGACCACTAGGTAAAGGGCAAGGCCGATCGTCAGCACTGGAAACAGGATGTGAAACATCGTGGTGACGGCAAATTGAATTCGAGAGAGAAAAACGGCATCCATTGCCAACCCCTTTACAATCATCCTTCCTTCACTTTAGACTCCCTCGGTCACCCTCCATCTGTATTGAGATCTCCATTATTCGTCCCTCAGGAATTGAGCGGTTTCCTCGGGAAAGGAGACGTTGATGTAGATGCCTGGCCCCATTTCGAACCCTGCCGGGGTGGTCAGTCGAGGAATCACTTGAAGATGCCAGTGATAGTAATCCTCTTGCTAAGACACCATTCCTGAACCCTGCTTGCAGTCTTTCCACTTCGAAATCCGCAATCCGAAGTCGTCAATTAAGAAGGCTTTAACCTAAAGCCACCAGTAACCCCACGAAAGCCCCCAAAGGAGTGGAGATGTAAGGGTTACAGGTGAAAGCTCAAGAACTTCCGATGCCTCGGGTGAGATAACTCAGAGCAAAACCGGCAGCCCCGCCTAAGAGCACACCAATGAGAATCTTTGGGATCATACCTTCCTCCTTTTTACAAAAATACCATTCTGCAGGGTCTAAATCAACAACAAGATGACTCAATAATCATTTTTGATGCTTTCTTAAGGATATTTACTTGACAGGTCGGCACGCGGCGAATAGACTAACTTTTATAAACTGGGAACAAGGGATTTAGGAATTGGGAGTCCTAGAAATGATCAAAGAATTTACCCAAGAAGAATTGGCATCTTTTAACGGAAAGGAAGGGAGGCCCGTCTATATCGCCTTTCAAGGAAAGGTCTACGATGTCTCTCGGAGCCCCCTTTGGTCCAAAGGCCTCCACATGAACAGACATCCCTCAGGCAAGGATCTTGTGGCAGAGATCTCCGCGGCGCCCCACGGGACAGAAGTGCTTGAACGATATCCCCAGGTGGGGATTTTGAAGGAAGGGGCACCCGAAGAGTTAAAACACCTTCCTCCCGGTCTTCAGACCCTCCTCCAGAAATTCCCGATGGCAAGACGCCACCCTCACCCCATGATCGTTCATTTTCCCATCGCCCTTTTGATGGCCTCATCCTTTTTTGTCCTTCTCTATCTCATCTTCGATAATCCTTCCTTCGAAAATACCAGTTTCTACCTTCTCATGCTTGGAGCAATCGCTTCTCCCTTTGCCATGGCTACAGGGCTTTTTACCTGGTGGGTAAATTATCGATTGAAGGTCACTCCCTTCGTAAAGAGAAAAATTCAGTTTTCCACCCTCCTCCTTATCTTCGAGATCATCCTCATCCTTTGGCGTGGTTCTTCGTCTCCGATATCCAGCCCGATTTATTTCATCCTGATGGTTCTCCTCACGCCCATCGTCTCGATCCTGGGTTACTATGGGGGTCAGATGACTTTTCCGGCCGAACAATGAAAAAAATGGGGCGTTAAAATGACATTGACATAGGGTGGTATTATTTGTTAACCTTATTTCTCTGTTTGGTTGACAATAAGCCGGAGATCCTTATGTCGGTTGAAAAACTGAGATGGATGGTCCTCGCCTCCCTCATGGCTGCTCTGACCGCGGTCGGCGCTTATATTCACGTCCCCTTCGGACCGGTGCCTATTGTTCTCTCCACGCTCTTCGTAATCCTCAGCGGCCTTCTTTTGGGCAGTCGATGGGGCCCGGCCAGCATGGCTCTTTACCTTCTGGTAGGAGCTATCGGAATCCCCGTCTTTGCAGGAGGCAGGGGGGGATTTGCTCATTTCATAGGCCCCACGGGTGGTTACCTTATGGGTTACCTCGTCTCCGCCTGGATCACAGGCCTCATTTCAGAGAGAGCGAATCGTCTTCTTATACGCGATGTGATTGCTGTCGTGATCGGATCTCTCACCCTCTATGGCTGCGGGGTCCCCTGGCTTAAAATCGTCACCCAGATGTCTTGGTCTAAGACTCTTCTCATGGGCGTGATTCCGTTTCTCATCGGAGATGCCATCAAGGCATCTGTCGCCGTCATCTTGGCCCGTTCTGTTCGACCCATGTTAACCCGCCTGTCCCAATCCCCTTCTTCCCATTCCCATTTATAGAGAAAGAATGATGATCGAGATCCGAAACCTCCATTACCAATATCCCGACGGAACCCTTGCTTTAAAAGATATCAATCTTACGATTCCGGAAGGCGAATTTCTTCTCATCTGCGGTCCCAACGGAAGCGGTAAAACGACGCTTATCCGGCTGATCAGCAGTTTATTAAAACCCACGAGAGGGTCTATTCATATAAAGGGCCATGACATTCTCCACCCTTCCAAGGAAACCCGTACTCGGGTGGGGATGGTCTTTCAAGATCCTGATAGCCAAATCGTCGGAGAAACAGTAAAGGAAGATGTTGCTTTTGGTCCTGAAAACATGGGGCTCCCCGTGGAAGAAATGATGGAACGGGTCGATTGGGCGCTGGGTGTCATGGGGCTTAAACATCTTTCAGAAAAACCTTGCTACCTCCTTTCAGGAGGGGAGAAAAGGCGTCTTGCCGTTGCCGGTGTGCTTGCGATGAAGCCTCAGGTGATTCTTTTCGACGAGCCCTTTTCTTTTCTAGACTATCCTGGAATCCAGGAAGTGCTGAAACACATGATTCACTTAAATCGGGAAGGACACACTCTGGTGGTAACCACCCATGACGTGGAGAAGGTGATCGCTCACGTGAATCGCATCGCCATTATCCATGAAGGAGAACTCAAAATGGCAGGACCTCCAGAGGAACTTATCACAAAACTGCCAATTTTTGGAATCCGGCCTCCCTGCTATGCTCTTCTCGGAAGGGAAAAAATTTCATGGCTCGAATAGCCCTTCACTATTTTCCCGGGAATTCTCCTCTTCATCGTTGGGATGCCCGATGCAAATTCTTCGGACTCCTGATGATCACCGCGACCCTTCTCCAACCGAAAGTCACATGGCTTGTCTTCGATTCCATTCTGCTTCTCGGCCTTCTCATCCTCTCGAGATTGCCTCTTAAGCAATTTTTCCGTGACTTCTGGATCTGGATGATTTTTCTCTTTGCGCTCTTCCTTTTTCAGGCTCTTTTCACTCCAGGACCGCGACTCTCTTTTTTCCCACAGCTCCCCGTAAGCCAGGATGGGGTCCGCCTCGGAGGTTTTACCTGCTGGCGCCTGGCCGTTATCCTCGGTTATGCGGTCCTCTTTACGGCAATCACCCGTCCTCGCGAAGTTCAAGACACACTCGTCTGGCTCCTAAAACCTTTTCCGTTTCTCCACGGACGTCGGATTGGACTCATGGTCTCCCTAACCATCCGCTTCTTCTCAATCATTTTAGATCAGGCCGAGGAGGTTCGTCTGGCCCACAGGGCACGGCTGGGAGATTTGAAGAAAAATCCTGTTCGCAAAGCCAAATTTCTCGCACTCCCTCTTATTCGGCGTTCTTTTTCCCATGCCGAGGATGTTACTCTTGCCCTGGTCGCAAGAGGTTTTCGCGACGATTTGCCCCTCCAAATCCAAAAATTTCCGTTTTCCCATTTGATTCCGCTTTTCTTTCTTCTCGGGTCCCTCGTTGCGGTATGGCGGCTTCATTGACAGGAGGGTGAGACCGAGACGAGCAAAATCATCTTAGAGATAGCCTCATTCTCCAGGAAATAGAACGACACCTTTTGGAAATCGGCCTCTCCGGTGGAAAATAATAAAAAATACCCTATTTTTGTCTACAAAATACAATGTTCGCCCTATTCCCTTTTTTTGAGCCTTTTGTAAGATTAAATGTAAATCTCAATAAATCTTGAGGAGGCTCAAATGAACTGTCCTAGATGTCAAGGAGTGATGGCCTTTGAAAAATTCTACGGTCCTCACGAAAATTTTTTTGGCTGGCGATGCATCTATTGCGGAGAGATTGTCGACCAGGTGATCCTGGATAATCGAGGCTGGCGTCCGTAGCCATTGCCTTTTCTCTCAATTGGAAGGACGGGAACGATGAAACTATCGTGTGTACAGTGGTGTCATATCCAGGAGATGCTAGCGAATCTAAAATGTCCCAACTGTTTCAGTGCCAAGGTGAAACTCTGCGAGGAAGAAAATAAAGAGAATGCTCTATGTACGGATTGTAATTGTCGATTTGAATTCAATCCTGAACTAGCCGGAAGGTGGGATTAGCTCATGCTTTATGCTGGGACCATCTCCGGAGTGAGAAAGGAAAAGAAACCTTCTTTCAGATTCTCCCGTTCGATCTTCCCAAAGGCGCATTCGACGGCTGACTTGACCTCTGTCAAATCAACAGGTTTCATCGCCTGATAGAAGATTCCGGCTCCCCGAAGGCGCTTCGCCAATCCGATCGATTCTTCTGATGAGATGACAATAATCTGAATCTTCGCATCGATATTCTTCAACAGAGGGACGATATCGCAAGCTTTCACCCCTTCGATCTCATCGTCGATGAGAATGACATGGATATTCCCTTTTCGAATCCTTCGAATCATTTCGCTTACCGCTTTGGTCGTCTCAACCTTATATCCCGCACCATGGAAAAAAGTGGTGAGCGAGCGGTTCCCAAGATCATCCTGATAGGCTATAAGTATGGTCTTCGATTTCATGGTCATCCCCTCCTATTTGATAACTCCTACGCCACACGAATGGGAATCTCAGATTTTCTTGTAGGAGAAATCGCGGTTCCGATGAAAGAAGAGAGAAGGATACCCGCTGGGATCAATTGAGCCAGGACCACAATGACCCCGAAGGTAAAGAAGAACATGACTCCAACGAGTCCTATTCCCCTGACCCCTCCCTTATAAGCGATCCCAAAAGAGAATAAGGTGATCGACATGATCAGAACCAGACTCAGGATTGCAAAAATCTTTTTCATCTTTAAAGACATGGAGATCATCTCCTTTTCTGTAGTTTACCCTACTTTTTGACTGCTACAGGCTCAGCACCCGGAAGCATGACTTCCCCTTCAACCTTCTTCTCTTTCTTGAAAGCCATCGTGGTTGCTGTACCAACGAAGCTAAAGAAGAGAATGGCTGCCGGGATCAACTGAAGAAGAATGATAATTGCTCCGAGGATGATGAAGATCCAAAGAGCTGTCCCACCTTCCTTAAAGCTGATAGACCTCGCAAAAGCTGGGGAAGCCATCAATGTCATCAGTCCAACCGTTAACCCTGTCTTTATTCCTTTCATTGCTTTTTCCATTTTCTATTCCTCCCTTTTTTGACGTTCACCCTAGATAATGCATTTGGTATGCCAAATAGTAATATATTTTGTAATTACTTAATATTGTTATATTTTTATGGATTTTGAACTGCGAGAATGGACTGCTTTGGGGGCAAAATGAACATTTGGAATATATATATTTGAAGAGCCTGATCTCTTATATGTCTATAAGTATTTAAAATAACTATACTTTATTAATTATAAAAAATTTATACATTTAGTCGCTTAAAATATAAAAAAAACATACATCATATGATTTAGCGGCTCATAAGCAAAAAGTCATTTATTTTTAAATGGTTGACCTGAACTTCCCCGCAAGTTTCGCACTTGAGGACGGGTAGATTCGCAAGAGTCATTTCAGACGGGCCTGTATTGCAGATCAGGTAGATCTCCGGCAAAGGCTATCCCCTCTTCAATATTTCTTCAATACCTTTCTTATAATCCTGACTATTCTTATCAGCGGGGACCAGATCGATCTCAGAAGGAGACGATGCACCTAAGCCAAGCTCAGCAGCCCTTGCTATTTGTTCTTGGTCAAATATCTTTGGTTTCATGATGCTTTCATTACTCCCAAGAGACTTTAAGACGGCTACTCCAACGGCATCGATGGCAACCCGATCCGTAGAGGCAAGGAAGACCTCTCCTCTCACACGCCGTCCAGTCATGGGACCACCGTCCACAAACGCATCCATGCCATCAAGGATAACCAGAGCAGGCTTAAAGGGTTCGTTAATCTCTGCGATCATCTTTCGTTGATGCGGAGAACCATGAAGCTCCTTCATATAATCGTATCCATGCCGGGATGTAGGAACAACCCCGACATGAAGCTTGAGCGAAAGGGTGAAGATTCCTCCATACTGATGAGTCTTCAGGCAGCCGGTGGAGATCAAGCACTCGGTATCAAGAATAGGCCGAGCAATCCGAAACCCGTTCGGCCAATGACTCTTTCTCGGTTTGAATAATACCCAATCCTTGTCCTCAAGATCGTCAAAGTCAATGATCTTTACATTCAGCTTATCCAGAATTGGAAGAATACCTTTTTTCTCCATCACCTCACGGGTAGGCGGGTAGCTTCTTTCTCCGAGGCTAACGGATTTCGCACCCATCGCCCAGATCTCTTCCACTAATGCTATTAATGTATCGTTGTGTGTGGAGCCCGGCGGGGTATCTGCGGTGTTGAAATTGGGTTTGATCAACACATTTTTTCCTTTGACAGGATTGATATTCAGTACCTTCAAAGAGGTCTTTACCCCGTTCTTTCTATTATCTGTCTTCACCAAAGCAACACGGCTTGTTGTGTTGGGCATGGCTATTCCTCCGTCCATTCCTAAAAGTAGAGCGCCTCCAGATACTCCAGTAACCTTTAAGAAATCTCTTCGACTGACTTTCTTCATCGCTTAAGCCTCGGGCCAAACCCCCTTGAACCTTCGCGCGGCCGAATGGGCCAAAGATAGGTCATATTAGAGCTGCAATAAATGTCCGTTCTCTCTTAACCAGCTTCTGTGTTTTCTGTAGTTGGGAAGAACGGACTCTAAGTAGTTCCAGAATTTCTGGGAGTGATTTTTTTCTCTGATATGGACAAGTTCATGAATGAGGACGTAATCGATGATGGTCAAGGAGGCCATGATAATTCTCCAGCTAAAAGACAACCGATTATCTCGTGAGCACGACCCCCATCGGGACCTGGCGCTTGTGATCTTTATCCCCTCCGGAAGCAGTTGAAATCGATTGCCGTAATGATCGACCCGCTCCGTTATCTTCTCCTTCGCCTCCTTTTTGTACCAATGACAGAAAAGATCCCTTGCTTCCCCGATACGATCGTGGCTAAGGATGAATTTGCCGAAAGCTAATGTGAGAGGAGCCCCTCTATTGCTAGATTCCTGAATTTCTAACGGATACCATTCGCCTAAATACAAGAATTTCTCTCCTGGTAGAAACGTTTTTTCTACCTCTTTTGTCCTTTTTTCCCTTTCTGATATTTTTCCAATAATCCATGACTCTTTTTCTTCAATAAATTTTTCTATCTCCCATTTCGGTGTGCAATACGGAGTGTAAATGACTATTTTCCCATCCTCTTTAATATGGAGGGAAATCGTCTTTCTTCTCTTCTTGCTTCTTATTAAATGGTAACTGAAAGGAATGGCCACCTTTTTTTCACAATCATGGGATGAGATAGATCCTTAGGTCCCTCGATTGTCTTCTCCTTGCCTGAGACAGAGGCTGCATCGTGAATCAGAGCACCGTTGACAGAATTTACAGTCCGGGCAGTGGTGCTTTTTATCCGTATCTCCTTCTAAACAGCAAACAAGTCCATAAGGCGTTACT
>Ga0209592_1000253_pt1 | contig 15173 bp, 9 predicted proteins | sample PPLLak2March2015_2_FD_187251 | JGI IMG/M metagenome (GOLD analysis project Ga0209592, IMG submission 187251) | Freshwater sediment microbial communities from Prairie Pothole Lake near Jamestown, North Dakota, USA - PPLs Lake P8 Core (3) Depth... | ecosystem: Environmental > Aquatic > Freshwater >... | reverse complement strand
GGCCAGTATTCCCCGAAAGCCGCCTCGAGCCAGGCATCCGCCTCCTGTTGGCTCCGGACATGGACATGGTTTGCTGTCAAAGTCACTTCATACCTGTGCGCCAGCGTGCGCTTACATAAGATAGAACACCGCTCAGTGCGATTATATGACAAAAATACAGTGCGCCAGGGATATCCCCAGCGCACGCTCGATGGCTTTGAGAGATCGTTCCAGGCTGGCAGCGATCTTGATGACGCCAACAACAGCCACGATTTTATCTTCTTCTTTACGAAATCCGACAATCTCCCTATACAGTGTTCTTGGGGATCATGCGATCAGCATCCGCCCATGTCATTCCGACCCTGAACGCAGTGAAGGGAGGAATCCCTATGACGCTCATCGGAAAGACTCTATAAGCAGGGATTCCTCGTCGCAAAGATCGCCTGTCGCAAATGGCGCCTGTCGCAAAGGGCGCTCCATCGGAATGTCATCCAGTCAAGATACTTAGCAACACTCAAAAGGGTGACTACCCGAAATCCACGCTTTACAATAGGTTGGCCACCCAGCGGGCGCAGCAATCCAGCAATGCGTTCTTAGAAATGAATGCCCGCCCCTTTACTGGCGAACTCAGCCACCGTCAGGCCGGTAAGCTCTTGTTCGCTCATCGCCTGCAGCACTTTCAGCGGCAGGGTCTGGTGGTGTGCGCCTGCCCGGTGGGTGGCGACGGCCTCCTCAGGTGATTTGACGCTGGCTGCCAGGATCTCGGTGGATGAGTTCGCCAAAAGGCGGGCGATCTCGCTCACCAGGGCCAGACCATCTCCCAGCAGGTTGGTGGTGCGGTTGACGTAGGGGATGACGTAGCGTGCCCCCGCCGCGGCGGCAATCAGCGCCTGAGCCGGAGAGAAGAGCGCCGTTATCCCGCAGGGAATCTTGGAAGACAGGCGGGCGACGGCCTGAAAGCCCACGGGCGTGGCAGGGATTTTCAGCACCAGCTGCCGGCCGAGCAGGATGCTGGCAGCCCAGCCTTCTGCCAGCATATCCTCCAGGTCTGGAGCGGTGAGCTGGTAGAAGATCTCGCCTGGGGTAACAGCCGCCAGGGCGCGCAGGGTCTCCTCCGGAGGGAGCTCGCTTTGGGCCAGCAGGGTCGGGTTGGTGGTAATGCCGCGCACCCAGCCCAGATCGCGCGCCACGCGGGCTTCGTAAACTAGCGCGGTATCTACGAAAAATGCCATAAAATACCTCCTGGATTATCAGAAATGAAAAAAGAGAGTCGAGAGTGGAGACCGGTCAAGCTCACCCCACTTTCAGGAGTAAGACATCTGCTTGCTCGCCATCGAATTCGAGGCTAGCGGTGGGATTGTCAATAGAACGCAACTCAAGGCTGGTGGACTGCGTCTCGTCCAGGATGTAAGCTCGGTGGGCGGCGATGGCTTGCGCCAGGCGGGGACTGGCATCCAGCACCAGCTGGGCGCGGTCAGCGAGCTGCAAGCCAGCCTGCTTGCGCAAATCTTGCAAGCGGCGGACAAGCTGGCGCGCCAGACCTTCCATCTCCAGCTCGGGAGTCAGCTCGAGCCGCAGCGCAGCCAGATACACACCTTCGGAAGCCACCGCATAGCCCGTTTGGGCATCGGCACGCACTGCCACATCTTCCGGCAGGATAGTGTACGCCTGGCCATCGACGCCGACCGTCAGGTTGTGTCCTGCCAACAATGCCCGCGCCGCCCCCTCAATATCCAGGTCGAGGATGGCTGCACGCAGGCGGGGATAGAGCGCCTTGTACTTGCTGCCTAACTGCCTGGGCAGGGGCAGTAAGCTGTAGACGACCGCCTCGCGGGCCGAGCCAAGCAGGTGCACCAACTTGACGTTCAGCTCTTCAGCCAATAAGCTGGCATATTTCTCCACCAGGCGAGCCTCATCCTGATTGCTCACGGAGAAGGCAGCTTCGAGGAGCGGCTGGCGCAGCGGCAGCCCGGCCTGGCTGCGGGCGGCGTGACCCAGAGAGGCCAGATTCATCATCAGGCGCATTTCCGTATTCAAAGCTGGGTCGATGCGCGCCAGATCAGCCTGGGGCCAGCTCGCCAGGTGGACAGATTCAGGGGCCGCGGGGTCGGCCGGGCGCACCAGGTTCTGGTACAGCTCCTCCGCCAGGAAGGGCATCACCGGGGCGAGCAGCTTGCTGAGGGTGCCCAGGGTTTCAAACAGGGCAGAGAAGGCAGACAGCTTATCGGCTGTGTTGGCGCGGCGGGTAAAACGCCGCCGCGAGCGACGCAGATACCAGTTGGACAGACGGTCTACAAAGGACTGCAGCGGACGGGTCGCCCCGAGCAGATCGTAGGCTTCCAGGGCGGCGGTCATCCCTTCCACCAGGGCGTGCAGCTCGGAGAGCAGCCAGCGATCCAGATCGTTATCCGGAGGCGGCGCTTTCACGCTATTCACTCCAGGCAGCCACCCTTCCAGGTTGGCATGGGTGACGAAGAAATTAAAGACGTTCCAGAGCGGCAGGGTGAAGTTGCGCACCACCAGACCGACCGAGTCTTCCAATGCCTCAGCGCTGAAACGGCGGTCCTGCCCAGGCGGGGCAGCGGTGTACAGGTGCAGGCGAAAGGCATCGGCACCGTGTTTGTCGATCACCTGCCACGGGTCTATCCAGTTGCCCCTGGATTTGGCCATCTTCTGCCCGGCTGAGTCCAGCGCCAGTCCCAGGCTGATGGCATTACGGTAAGCCGCTCGCTCGAAGAGCAGGGTGCTGATGGCGTGCAGGGAGTAGAACCAGCCGCGCGTCTGGTCGACCGCCTCGCAGATGAAATCCGCAGGGAACTGCGCATCAAACTGCTCCCGGTTCTCGAAAGGGTAATGCCATTGAGCGAGCGGCATGGCGCCCGAATCGAACCAGGCATCGATCACGTGCAGAACGCGGTGCATGGCATCGCCGGCAGCCGGACCGCACTCCGGGCAGGGCAAGTGTATTTCATCGATATGCGGGCGGTGCAGGTCGAGCAGGGAAAGGTCTTTCCCGGTCAGCTTTTCCAGCTCAGCCAGCGAGCTGATACACAGCTGGTGGTTGCAGTTCTCGCACTGCCAGATGGGCAGGGGTGTGCCCCAATAGCGCTCGCGCCCCAGCGCCCAATCAACATTGTTCTCCAGCCAATCCCCGAAACGCCCATCCCGGATGTGGGCGGGAACCCAGTTGATGCTCCGGTTCAGGGCAACCAGCTGGTCCTTAAACTGTGTAGTGCGTAAAAACCAGGTGGGACGGGCGTAGTATATCAGCGGCGACTCGCAGCGCCAGCAGAAGGGGTAAGTATGGGTAATCCTATCCGAGCGCAGCAGCAAGCCGCGCGCCGCCAGGTCCTGGACGATAAGCGGGTCGGCGTCTTTGACAAACTTGCCGCTCCATGAGCGCACCTCGGGGACAAAGGTGCCATCGGTCGCAACGGTCTCCAGCCGGGGCAGGTCGTGATCCTGAGCAGCCTGCAGGTCGGCAGCACCGAAGGAGGGAGCCAGGTGCACCAGTCCGGTGCCGTCGACGGCAGTGACGAACTCTTCCAGCACCACGGTGTAAGCGGGCTTATCAGGGTGCAAGAATGTGAACAACGGATGGTAGCGGCGGCCTTTCAGCCGGCGCCCTTTGAAGCGCTCGATAACCTTAAGCGCTTCGCCCGGGAAGACCGCCGCAAGCCGGGCAGCTGCCAGGATCAGGCGCTCTGTTCCTCCATCCGGCAGGGGGCGCTCGACCTTGATATATTCCGCCTCGGGGTGGGCTGCCACGGCTACATCTCCCGGCAGGGTCCAGGGGGTGGTGGTCCATACCAGCAGGGACGCGCCTGGTTCATCCACCAGGGGCAGCCGCACATAGATGGAGAGATCCTCGGTTTCGGCGTAGCCCAGGGCGACCTCGTGGTCAGAGAGGGGCGTGCCGCAGCGTGGGCAGTAAGGCACCACGCTGTCGGCCTGGTAGATCAACCCCTTATCCCAGAAGGTCTTTAAAATCCACCACAGCGATTCGATATATTCGTTGGTAAAGGTGACGTAAGCATCTTCCAGATCGACCCAAAAGGCGATGCGCTCGGTCAGGCGCTCCCAATCCTGGATATAGTCGAATGTCGATTTGCGGCACAGGTAGTTGAAGCGATCGATCCCGTAGGCCTCGATCTGGCTCTTGGCAGTGATGCCCAGGCGCTTTTCGATTTCGACCTCAACCGGCAGCCCGTGCGTGTCCCAGCCGCCGCGGCGGGCGACATGGAAGCCGCACATGGTTTTGTAGCGCGGGAAAATATCCTTACAGGCGCGCGCCAGCACATGGTGCACGCCGGGAGCTCCGTTGGCGGTGGGTGGTCCTTCGTAGAAGACGAACTCCGGTCCGCCCTCGCGCAGGGCGATGGACTTGGCGAAAATGCGCTCGCGCTTCCAAAATCGCAGGACTTCTTCTTCCATCAAGGTGAGATTAAGGGTGGGTTCAATGGGAGGGAACATAGAAGTAGGGAAAAGGGATAAGGCAATCAGGTAATCAGAGGCCAATTGGCTGGGTCGACAATCAGCGGGGATGGGCGTGTCAGAAAGACGCCAGGTTCATGCTGAAAGTTTAGCAGATAAATGAAACCAGTACAAGAGTCATGGCAAAATGAGCATACCCTGTAGCCCGGATCGCCGATCCGGGCAGGGCGTGAGGTGAACCCGGCGAAGATCAGGCAATATCTTGACAAACACCGTAACTAAGAGTGTAATTGTCTCATTATTCCAGGGATGAGGGAGCAGGAGGATCTGATGCACTATTACCAGTATCTAATCATCGGCGGTGGGATGACTGCTGCAGCAGCGGTTAACGGCATTCGCCAGATAGATAACAGCGGGACGGTTGGTCTGGTCAGCGCCGAGTCGCACCCACCCTACAACCGCCCGCTGCTGAGCAAGGGGCTTTGGAAGGGCAAGCCACTGGATAAGATCTGGCGCAAGCTGGATGGACAGAATGTCAGCCTGCACCTGGGCCGGAGCGTCACGGCGATCGACACCCAGGCCAAACAAGTGCGTGATGACCAGGGCGACATTTACACGTACGACAAGCTGCTGATCGCCACCGGCGGCACGCCGCGCCGGCTGCCATACGGGGAGGGATTGATCAGCTACTACCGCACGTTGGACGACTATCTGCGCCTGCGGGAGGCAACCGAGCACAAACAGCGCTTTGCCATCATCGGCGGCGGGTTCATCGGCTCAGAAGTGGCGGCTTCACTAAAAATGAACGACCGTGAAGTGGCGATGGTCTTCCCCGAGCAGGGCATCGGCGGGCGGGTTTTTCCGAGCGATCTATCCACATTCATCAACGATTATTTTCGGGAGAAGGGCGTGGAAGTGCTCTCAGGCGACATGCCAGCGGGAGTGGAAGAGCGAGATGGGCGGCTGGCAATTAAGACCAACAGTGGGCTGGAGATCGTGGCCGACGAGGTCATCGCCGGGATCGGCCTGCGCTTGAACACGGAGCTGGCCGAGGCCGCCGGCCTGAAGATGGATAACGGCATCCTGGTGGATGAATACCTGCGCACCAGCCGGCCGGAAATCTACGCCGCCGGGGACGTGGCTAACTTCTACAACCCACTGCTGGGCAAGCGCATGCGCGTCGAGCACGAGGACAACGCCCTCAGCATGGGCAAGCTGGCAGGCATGAACATGGCTTCCGAGGAGCCCGAGCCTTACCATCACCTGCCTTACTTCTACTCGGACCTGTTCGACTTAGGCTACGAGGCGGTAGGTGAGCTGGATGCCCGGCTGGAGACCTTCGTCGATTGGCAAGAACCTTATCGCAAGGGGGTGATCTATTACCTGGAGGCAGGGCGAGTGCGCGGAGTGCTGCTGTGGAATGTGTGGGATCAGGTCGAGGCGGGGCGCAAGCTGATCGCCGAGCCCGGACCGTTCGAGGCCCGAGATTTAAAGGGACGGCTGCCCGTCGTCTGAAGGAACAATTAAAACCGAAATGTGCTCAGGGAACAGCAGTCAGGTCGATCTTGTGTCCTAGGGGTATTCTGTATGAGATGGAGGCCGGTAAACTGATGAAAACCTGGATTTCGAGGCATCCCTTGATCTCGTTCTTTGTGATGGCTTTTCTATTTTCGTGGATTGCTGTCATGCCGCTGATCGTTAATCGTTCGCTGCCCACCGAACCTTTCATGATCCTTGGAGCGCTTGCCGGGCCGACGCTATCGGCTGTAATTGTCATCGCGTTAACCGAAGGGCGAGGGGGAGTTGCAGCTTTCTTTAAACGCTACATTCAATGGAGAGCGCATATCGTCTGGTGGCTGATCGTGCTGTTCGGCATTCTCATCGCTCTGACCATAGCGGCAGCAATCATAATCGGCCCTTCTGTCTTGACTGAATTCATCAGAAATATGGGGCTGATACTCCCTACTTACATGGTCACATTGGTCGTTGGCATGATTCTCGGCCCCTTGTGGGAAGAGCCTGGTTGGCGCGGTTTTGCATTCCCACGCTTGCAGGCGCGCTACGGACCCGTTCTTGGCTCGATCATACTCGGCGCGCTATGGGCTATCTGGCACGCCCCTGGCTATTTGGGTGGATGGATGGTATCGGGATTCCCCGCCTTGCTGGTCATGTGTATCGGATTCTCTTTTCTGGCTGCCTGGATCTATAACAACACAAAGGGGAGCATCCTGCTGTTGATCCTGCTGCATTCGTCCAGCAATGCGGCGATATCGGTCGGAGCCAGAGTACTTCCTGCAAACCTGCCTGCAGCACTGCAAGCCTTTGTATACAGCGGCTGGATACCAGCCATCACGACTGGAACCCTGGCAATACTGCTGCTGGTATCTACCAAAGGCAGACTCTCTTACAAAGAGAAAGCCGGGGATTCGGGCCCTCTCATCCCAAACACCAGCCTCACAAGTGGGGATTAGCCTTCAGCTTTTCCTCGCCCCCTATCACTGATTACTGCACCTGATAGGGCACTTCAACGATCACAATGCCGGGTTTGAAGAGCAGAGCCATGCGCAGCAGGAAAGCTGTTTGGGTGTGGAGCAGGTTCTGCCACCATTTCTTGGGCAAGAACTGCGGCACGACGATCGTGATCATCTCACCAGGGCGACGCAGGGCGATGATCTGCTCGATATACATCAACAGCGGCTCGAGCATCAGCCGGTAAGGTGAGTCAAGCACAACCAGCCGTACGCCATTGCCCCACATGAACCACTTCTCCTTCACCTTCTCGGCATCCGCGGGGTCGAGCGAAACGTGGATGGCGGTGACATCGTTGGAAAGCGACTGGGCAAAATTGAGGGCGTTCAGGCTGCCGCGATGTACGCTGGCGATCGGCAGGATCACGCGGTGCCGCGTAGGCGGCAGACTGGGTGCGTACGTCTCCAGGCTCAACTGCCGTGCCAGGTTCTCATAATGATGGCGGATCGCTATGAAGGCCAGGACCATCAGCGGGGTTATGATGAGTACGATCCAGGCACCATATTGGAATTTCGTGATGGCAAATACCATCATGACCACGGCAGTGCAGCATGCACCGAAACCGTTGATTACCATCTTGCTCAACCATTTCCTGTCATAGCGCAAGACTGACCCCGGCTCTCGGATTTCTTCACCCGGCTTGATCCGTCCGGATTTCCACCAGCGCCGGGACATCCCAGACTGTGAAAGGGTAAAGGACATGAACACACCGATAGCGTACAGCGGGATGAGTGCCGTCACACTGGCCTGGAACAGGATGATCAGCAGGGAGGCAAAAGCTGCCAGGGTGACTATACCGCGAGAAAATACCAGACGGCTGCCGCGGTAGGTCAGCTGGCGGGGTAAAAACCCGTCGGCAGCCATCAAGGCGCTCAAGCGGGGAAAATCGGCAAAGGATGTATTGGCTGCCATGATCAGGATGACCGTGGTGGCGCTGATCGCTGCCAGGTAGAGGATGCCACGCCCGCCGAAGGCGGTGCGCGTCAGCTGTGAGATCAAAGTCTCATGCTCGGAGGGAATGGCTCCAATCTGGTGAGCCAGGAAGGTGATGCTCAGTAGCAGGGATCCCAGGATAATTGCCATCCAGATCAAGGTGGTGCCGGCATTGCGGCTCCGCGGCTCTTTGAAAGCCGGGATGCCGTTAGAGATAGCTTCGACTCCAGTGAGGGCGGTCGTACCGCTGGCAAAAGCCCGCAGGATTAAGAAGAGCGTCACTGCCTGTGTGGTGTACAGCATCTCCATCGGGGGCGGGGCCACCACCGTTCCTAGCGAACCCGTGACGTATCTTATCAGGCCCACACCTACCGTTATACATATCATTATCAGGAAGAAATAAGTCGGGAGGGCAAAAGCAGTCCCCGATTCTTTTACTCCACGCAGGTTGACCAGCATAACGAAGAGCACCAGTCCGACAGCGATCCACACACGATAGGGGAGCAGAGCGGGATAGGCTGAGACAAGCTGAGCCACACCGGATGAAATGGACACTGCCACGGTGAGGATATAGTCGGTGAGCAGAGCTGCGCCAGCGGTCTGGGCAGGCAGCTCGCCCAGGTTGTCGCGGGCGACGATGTAGGCTCCTCCACCGCCAGGATAGGCGTGAATGGTCTGTTCGTAAGAGAACGTAAGGATAAAGAGCAGCCCGACAATAGCCAGCGAGAGGGGTATGGAAATGCCAAAAGCCCCCATACCTGCAGCTGCCAGAACGACCAGCATCTCTTGGGGTGCATAGGCCACTGACGATAGGGCATCGGAAGAAAAAACCGCCAGTCCCACGGCTTTTCCTATCGCCTGATGGGGGGCATCCGCGGTGCTGAGGGGCTTCCCGATCAACCAGGTGCGCCATGAAGACTCGGGTTTGTAGTCGACTTCGCTGATCACCAGATCAGGCGCCACGGCGGGATTTGTGTTTAGTAATTTTGCAGACATGAACCGGTATATCCTTTTCTAACCTTAAAAATTTACCAGCCCAAAGTTATGCAGACATAAAAATATTACCCAAAGGCATAAAGAAATAATAAAAATGGTGGTTAATACCTGAGAATCGTGAGGAGGGGTTACTTCTTTTCCCGTTATATCGTCCTGATGTTAAGCTGGGAGCTTTGCGGAACGAAGATCCGCAAAGCTCCCTGAGAGTGGATCACCACCAGAACGGGCGGTTTATAGTATCAGTTACGCCTGACACCTAAGAACAGGCTCGCGCCGTCGATCTTGTGTTCTTCTGTATAAGCCCCCTCGGGTGGATCGCCTGCCACCAGCTCGGTGGTCAGGGTCTCGGCCTGGATGTATTCGCTCCAGGCGCGGAATACAGCCTCCAGCTCGACCTGCGCCCGGTAGAAGGTGCTGATACGGTCAGAGATATCGAAGCCAGCCTCTTTGCGCATGGATTGTACGCGGCGCACTACCTCGCGTGCCAGTCCTTCGGCTTTCAGCTCGGGGGTGATATTGGCATCCACCGCCACGGTAGCCAGCTTATCGGCGGCGACCGCCAGCCCCTCTGCAGGCCGGGTCTCTACCAACACTTCCTGCGGCGCCAGCTCGACGATCTCTCCATCCACTTCCAGCGTGACTGGCAGGCCAGCGGCTACGCTGGCAGCTACTCCGGAGGGATCAAGGGCCGCCAGGGCGGCACGGACCCTGGGGAACCTGGCCCCGAAGCGCGGGCCGAGCAGCTTATTGTCCGGCAGGACATGATATGTGACCAGCCTGCCGGCCTCCTCGACGAACTCGAAAGCCTTGACGTTGAGCTCGTCCATGACGACCTCTACCAGCTCGGGGTTCAGGCTGCGCCTGCCCCCTGCATAGGCCAGGACCCGCCCCAGCGGCTGGCGCACTTTCAGCCCGGCAGCGTTGCGGGCGCTCAGGCCCAGGCTGGCGACCTGGCGCGCCAGCTCCATCTGCTCGAGCAGATCCTCGTCAATCACTGCCAGGTCGCCCTGGGGCCAGGCAGTGTGGTGGACGCTCTCATAGGCTGTCGGACGCACCGAGCGCACCAGGTTCTGGTACATGGCCTCAGTCAAGAACGGGATGAAAGGCGCCAGCAGACGGATGAGCTTGACCGAGACGTGATAGAGGGTCTCATAGGCCGTGTTCTTGTCTGCGTCGTGCTCGCTCTTCCAGAAGCGGCGTCGGCTGCGACGCACATACCAGTTGCTCAGATCGTCAAGCAAGGCCTCCAGGCTCTGGGTGGCAGTCAGGCTGTCAGAGTTTTCCAGGGCCTCGGTGACGCGACCGACTGCCTGGTTGAGGCAGGCCAGGATCCAGCGGTCGAGCAGGTTGTCGCTGTGCGGGGTTGGACCTTCAGGGCAGGTGGGGTCGAAACTCTCACCACCCTCACCCCCCCTGCCCCCCTCTCCCGCTTCACGGGAGATGGAGGAGGGGGATGGGGGGTAGGGAGTGATGGAGGGTTCCCACCCGTCCAGGCGAGCGTAAGTCGCCAGAAAAGAATATACGTTCCAGAGTGGGATGAGGAAGCGCCGGCGGGCTTCATCGCCGCGGTTGTAGCCGAAGAGCAGGTCGTTCTCCGGCTTGTGAGCACAGAACAGCCAGCGCATGACGTCCACGCCTATCCTGTCGGCGGCCTCGTTAAACTCGATCGAGTTGCCCCAGGACTTGTGCATCGGACGCCCATCCTCCGCCAGCAGGGTGGCGTAGCCAAAATTCTCCAGGAATGGGGGACTGCTGTCCACTACGGTCGCCATCGCTAGCAGGCTGTAAAACCAGTTGCGGAACTGCCCGGGGAAGGACTCGCTGATCCATTGAGCCGGGTACCAGGCGCGCCAGTAATCCGGGTCAGAGCGGTAGCGCAGGGTGCTGAAAGGCACAATGCCCGCATCCAGCCAGGGATTGCCTACGTCCAGGATGCGGCTCATTCTGGCATGGCACTTGGGGCACTCCAGTTGGACTGCATCGATCATGGGACGATGTGGGGTGTGACCTTCGAACTCGTCCCAACCAGCCACGGCGCGCTGCTTCAACTCAACCTCATCCCCAATTACTTCGTAGTGCCCGCAGCTCTCACACTTCCAAATGGGCAGCGCCAGCCCCCAATAGCGCTTCTTGCTGATCATCCAGTCGTGCATGTTATGCAGCCAGTCCATCTCGCGTGAATAGCCAAACTCGGGGATCCACTTGATCTGGTCAACCACGTCCATGATCTGGTAACGCAGGCTGCGAGCTTTTTCCTCAGCAGTCAAGGTTTCGCGCGGTTTGTCGTAGACCTCGCCCATACTGATGAACCATTCGTCCACCAGGCGGAAGATCAGCTCGGTCTTGCAGCGCCAGCAGGTCGGATAGCGGTGGGTATAGGGCTCGACGTGATAGAGCAGGCCTTTGCGCTCCAGGTCGTCGAAGATCGGGTTGGCAACCTCACTGACCTGCATGCCGCTCAACCAGCCGAAGTCTTCGATGAAGTGGCCTTCCTCTTCCAGGGGGGCAATCAGAGGCAGCCCATATTGGCGACCTAATTGAAAGTCTTCTGCACCGCAGGCGGGAGCGATATGGACGATGCCGGTGCCTTCGCTCTCGCCGACCTCGTCCCAGGGGATGACCTGGTGGGCTGTGACGGCGCTGACAGCTGGGCGGTCAGCCATACCGAGCAGGCGCTTATCCAGACTGGTATTGCCACCGGGCTGCCGGGCAGCGGGCAAGTCATCGAACGGACCGTCGTATGTCCAGCCGACCATCTGGCTGCCTTGCAGCTCACCGAGTACCTGGGTATCGCCGCGCAGCATGTGCAGGGTGCCCTTAGAGAGGTAGAACACTTCGTCCCCCTGCCGTACCTTGAGGTAGGTAAGGTCCGGCCCGACGGTGGCAGCCACGTTGCTGGTCAGCGTCCAGGGCGTGGTGGTCCACACCAGCAGGGCTTCGGGCAGGCCCGTCTCGGGATCGAGCCGGCGACCACCGGATGCATCCTGACTGCGGGATGCATCCCGCAAGGGAAAGCGCAAGGTTACGGCGCGGTGGGTGAGCTCGGCGTAGCCATCGGTGACGATCTCATGCTGGCTGATGGCTGTAGCGCAGCGGGGACACCAGGGCATCACGTCTGCGCCGCGGTACAGCCAGCCGTTCTGCCAGCATTTCTTCAGGAAGGTCCAGATCATGTAGTTGTTTTCGTTGGAGAAGGTGAAGTAGCTGCCGCCCAGCTCTGCCAGTCCCAGCCGTCCGACGATCTGCTCAACGGTATCAGTGACCGGTCCATCCGGACCCTGCACCGTGATGACCTGGAACGGATCTTCCATCAACCGGTCAGCCAGCCAGCGCAGGTGTTCAGGATCGTTCCAATCCATCCAGTAACCCAGCCGGATAGACTGTTCGGTCATGATTGCGGCAAAGCGCAGGACGCGCGCCTTGCACTTGCGCACGAACAGCTCCAGCCCGTAGTCTTCGATGTCTTTCTTGCTCGTAAAGCCCATCTCCCTTTCGACTTCGACTTCGACCCACAGGCCCTGGCAATCGTAGCCGTTCTGATAGCGCAGCTTGCGGCCGCGCATGGTCCAGAACCGGTTGAAAAGGTCCTTATAGGTGCGGCCCCAACCGTGGTGCACACCCATCGGATTGTTGGCAGTGATGGGTCCGTCAATGAACGACCAGTGCGGGTCGTGGTCATGCAGGCTGCGCAGTTTCTGGAAGGCGTTGCTTCGTTTCCAGAAGGCGAGCAGCTCCCGCTCCTGGGCGGGAAAATCGATTTTGGCGGGAATTTCGTTGAAAGGCATAAGATCTCCTTGGCTGCGAGAATAGAGAGTCGAGATTCGAGAATTGTCTTATCACGAATCTCTATTCTCTACTCTCCATTCTCGAAATGAAAAAACTCTCGTCCCAAATTCAGGGACGAGAGTGAGCTGGTCGGGCCACTCGCGCGGTACCACCCTGGTTCCTGCAGCATGCAGGCACCTTAGTGGGTACAGACCTGTTTCCTGGTCTATACTCCTGCCCTGGATAACGGCTGGCGAGTCCGGCGTGTTTACTGGGGTAAAGGCAATTGGTAAATAGTAATTGGTCGATAAGGTAATTAGGCGACCAAAAGCCTAATTGCCTGATTCCTGATTACCAATTACCTGCCCCGTTCAACTTGCGGCTCCGGAAGGATTTTCAGCCCGCTGGTCTGCCCCGGCTCGCACCATCCCGGGGTCGCTGGCAGACCGCCGCTCCGTGTAGCCGGCGGGCATACTCGTTTCCATCAAAGCCTTTATAAAATCTGGTAGGCGGGATTATGCCACACTTCCCGGTTGGGGTCAACCGTGCATGGCAGAAAGAACATGGCTTTCTCACGAAGGGGTTTGGAGTGGTCGAGAAAGGTGCAGTGAAAACCTTGCATACGGCGAGGAGATAGGCATTCCTGGAGTGTATAATAAACCCACGCAATCAGGTGCCAATAGACAACAATCATGAGGAGCGAAGCTCTATGGCGAACGGGACCGGCAGTGCAGCCTTAATCGAAACAAAGAATCTGGTCAAACGCTACGGAGACAAGATTGCTGTCGATGACGTCAGCTTCGATGTCTACAGCGGGGAGGTGTTTGGCTTCTTGGGCCCGAACGGAGCAGGCAAAACGACCACGATCAAGATGATCGTCGGTCTGCTGCAGCCCACTTCGGGGAGCGTCAAGGTGGCGGGGTATGATGTCCAGGCGCAGCCTCTGCTGGCTAAAGCCGCCAGCGGCTATGTTCCGGATACGCCCAATCTCTATCCCAAGCTTTCAGGCAGGGAGCTGCTGCGCTTCGTGGGCGACTTGTACGAGCTCGACCGCCAGCAGGTCGAGCGGCGTATCGATGAGCTGCTCAGGCTGTTCAGCCTGGTAGAAGCCGGGGACGATTCGATCGATTCTTACAGCCACGGCATGCAGCAGAAGACATCCCTGGCGGCAGCGCTGATGCATGATCCCAGGGTGTTGGTGCTGGACGAGCCGACCGTGGGGCTCGATCCGCGCTCGGCGCGGTTGATAAAAGACATGCTGCGCCAGATAGCTAACCGGGGGGCAGCCGTATTTCTATCGACGCATATCCTGGAGATCGCCGAGCGTATGTGCGACCGGATCGGGATCATCAATCAGGGCAAGCTGATCGCGGTTGGCAGCATGGAAGAGCTGCGCTCGCTGGGCAAGGGTGAGACCAGTTTAGAAGATATCTTCCTGGGCCTGACCGGGGGCACCGAATACGCCGAGATTGCCGAGGTGCTGGGATGACAAGCGCAGCTCTGGATCACGTTCAGCCAGGCGCGAACATGTGGCGCAGCGTGGGAAAGCTGCTACGCTTGCGCTGGGTGATCTTTGCCAGCGGGTTCCGGCGCGGCAAGCTGCGGGGCAAAATCACCACCATCATCCTGGGCTTGCTGGTGGTGGGCGGCCTGGCGCTGGCTTTCGTACTGAGCTGGCTGATGCTGCGCTTCCTGCGCTCCCCTGATCTGGCTCAGTTTGTGGGCGATATCAAACCCTTTCTTGAAAGTGTGCCGGTGGTGGTGGTGTCGATGGCATTTATCGGCATCCTGATGACCAGCTTCGGCGTGCTGCTGCAGGCTTTATACCTGGCAGGGGATATGGAATTCTTACTCAGCGCCCCGGTGCCAATCCGGGCGGTTTTCATCACCAAGCTGCTGCAGGCCATCCTGCCAAACTTCAGCTTGATTTTGCTGTTCGGCCTGCCGGTACTGTACGGGTTGGGGGCTTCGAGCGGGTATAACCTGCTCTATTACCCCCTGGTGCTGGTGGTGCTGGCATTCCTGGCGCTGTCGGCGGCTGGATTGGCCAGCCTGCTGGTAATGGCAGTGGTGCGAATCTTCCCGGCGCGGCGGGTGGCAGAAGTGCTCGGCTTTCTGGTCGCAATCGTGTCGTTCACCTGCTCGCAGTCGGGACAATTTATGAACTACGGTGATGTCTCCGCTGATCAGGCCGTGCAGGCTATTAACATGACCACGCGCCTTAACACAGCCTGGTCACCGTTGGCGTGGGCTGGGCGCAGCCTGGTGGAGATCGGTGAAGGGCGCTGGCTGAGCGGTATGGGGCTGCTGCTGCTTACCCTGGGGCTGACGGGGGGTATATCTGCGCTTTCCCTGGCGACTGCCGAGCGGCTGTACTACTCCGGCTGGGCCAGCGTGCAGATCAGCACACGCAAGAAAGCCGCCCGCGCTCAGCGCCCGGTAGTGCGCTCTGCGGCCCGGGCAGGTGTTTTGAGCAGAATCGTGTCCCCTGCAGTGAGCGCCATCCTGGCAAAGGACTTGCTGATGCTGCGGCGAGA
>Ga0209592_1000252_pt1 | contig 15244 bp, 8 predicted proteins | sample PPLLak2March2015_2_FD_187251 | JGI IMG/M metagenome (GOLD analysis project Ga0209592, IMG submission 187251) | Freshwater sediment microbial communities from Prairie Pothole Lake near Jamestown, North Dakota, USA - PPLs Lake P8 Core (3) Depth... | ecosystem: Environmental > Aquatic > Freshwater >... | reverse complement strand
AGAGCAGTCTGGCCATCTGAGCTGCATTTTTGGCGGCGGATCCAGAGTAGCAGTTATTGAAAAAAATTAAGGTCTTTGCCGTTTTCTTAGAAATATCCTCGATGTCCGGGATAAATTCTTTTAACTCCCCCTCGCTGTAAAGGTAGTCATACCGAACCTTCAATGGAACATTGAACCAATTTGGATTCCGACCGTGAAACCGGAAGTAGCCGATTTCAGAAGTGGCTCTCGGAAGGTAGGGCATCAGCTTGGGTATTTTCGGCTCATCCACAATGCAAAATCCAACTCCATTCTTTTCCAAAAATGTGAAGGTCCCTTCTTTCATCCATGTCTGGTTCCGGAATTCATAGATCAGCGGGACGTCCTCCATCTCTGCTCTGAATCTTTCAAGATAATCGACATTTTCTCGATTGGGAAAGAACCCATAAGGGAACTGGGCAAGGACACAGGTTAACTTCCCATCCTCGATCAAGGGGGCAAGGCTATATTTGAACTTTTTAAAGATCTCCTGATTATCGATCATTGCACCGGTCTCTTTGTCTCGAATCTCATGGGTCATCCCTTTGAAGGCTTTCACAACAAATTCAAATTCTTTCGATGTCTTCTTGGACATGGCCTCAAAACTCTTTTGGGAGGGAAGGGTGTAATAGGTAAAATTCACCTCCAGGGCTTTGAACCCAAGATCTTTTTCGTAGAAAGGCAACATCTCCCTTTCCCGAAGCCCCATCGGATAGACTGTCCCTTTCCAGTCCGGAAAAGAAAACCCACTCGTTCCAATCTTGATCATGTCACCATCGATAACAAAGGAATAGAGCTTTAACAGCCCAATTTTCTCTAAAATAAGCGAAGGGGAAAGGATTGTCAAGCCAGGGCTCGTGGAGTAAAATAGGGTTGAAAAATCGAACACAGACGATGAACAAAAAGGACCTTATTATCTTAGTCTTCTTTTTCGCCGCCTTTATTGGAATAGCGGGCCAGGGGCAATGCCAGGAATCGACAAATCGCGAAAGAATCATTTCAAGATTTAACCGCAAAGTCCCACGAGAATGGGGAGAAAGGGTGAGGGGTGTAAAAACCAAGCTGAACACAAACCAGAAGCTCATCGCTCTCACCTTCGATGCCTGCGGAGGACCGAGAGGCAATGGCTACGATGCCAAATTAATCGAATACCTAAAAAGTGAGAAGATTCCTGCTACCCTATTTATCAGCGGCAAGTGGATCGATACAAATCCAGAGGTATTTGGGGAATTGGCAAAAGAACCTCTCTTTGAAATTGAAAATCACGGCTCAAACCATAAGCCGTGCTCCGCCAACGGCCGCTCTGCCTATGGGATAGCAGGAACAAAGGGTGTGGATGAGATCTTTGATGAAATAGAACAAAATGCCACGAAGATAGAAATCCTCACCGGCCGAAAACCAAAATACTTCCGACCTGGAACAGCACACAGTGACGAAATCTGTGTTGAGATCGCCACTGCCTTGGGTTACGAACTGGTGAATTTCAGCGTTCGTGGAGATGCAGGAGCGACTTACGGGAAGAGGCAGGTGAAAGAGGCTTTGCTCAATGCACCGCCTTCTTCCATCATTCTCCTGCACATGAACCATCCGGAGGGAGAAACAGCAGAGGGTTTAATCGAAGCCATTCCGGAATTGAAAAAACGGGGTTTTGGATTCGTTAAACTATCAGAATATACCTTAAAGTAATATGAAAACTCTATTCTGCCAATTGAAGCTCCCAGGCCATCCCGTTAGGACGGGACAGGCACGCCGGGGCTTCCCGGCAATGTAATGTCATTTTTATATTGTGCCCCTTGGCCCCGCCTATAAGGCGGGGATTGCGGGGCACTCTCCGGCCAAGGGTTCCGATGACCCTGCACCTTTTTTCTTGAGTCTATCGATAGAATAACCTATATTGGTTATTAACGGTGGAACGCATGGAGCCATCCTCCCCCAAGAATACAATCGTGATGGAGTTTCATATCTCCCGGAAGGCGCGGGACCTCTATCAATTTGACGACGCTCTCTTTACCCTCAGTGGAAATGTCATCCTCCCGAACTTCCACGCAGCAAGGGTCTTCGCCCAGAAAATAAATGAAAAAAGGGATCTGGTCAATTTCCCTGAGCAGGCGATCAGGGCCGGGCAGATCAATGCCATGGGACTCATTGACGAAATCCTCCATTACATTACTGGCTTGTACCGAGATGAAAAGAACCCTCAGGTCATAAAACAGGCCTTAGATTGGCTCTATGAAAAATCTGGGAAACCAGCAGTGGATGATGCCTTACGCCAATTCGCAGATGAATTCCCGACCGTCGCTGTCTATCGCCGCGAAATCGAACTCGACGCTTACTTGGAGGGCGAAACAGCGGGAGTTCCCCATCGCCAGATCGTCCTGGAAGAGATGCTCATGCTCTGGCTCGCCAATTTGAATCCGGCCTTCTCTCCCTTGATCGAACTCTTCGATGACTCCAATCTCGAAAAGGAGACCTCCTATTTTAAGATGATGGAGGTCCTCCATACATTCTTTAGTGCACAGCCCTTTTTCGGTCCTGAATATCAAAATATAATCGACATGCTGCGGACCCCTGCCATTGCCGCTCCTCATTCTCTTACGGGTCAGCTTGAATACATCCGGGAGAAATGGGGGTTCATGCTGGGCAAATATTTCTACCGATTGCTTAGCAGTCTCGATCTGATCAAGGAAGAGGAGATTGCGGAATTACGAAGGTGGGCTTCTTGGGGCCGTGCCCCTGCTCCGGTTTATGAATATGTAGGGATGGAAGCAGAACCGGAGCGTTTTAGCCGTGACCTGGACTGGATGCCAAGGGTCGTCCTGATAGCCAAAAACATCTACGTGTGGCTGGATCAGCTCTCAAAGAAATATCAACGGGCCATTCACCGCCTAGACCAGATCCCTGATGAGGACCTTGATATTCTGGCACGCTGGGGTTTTTCCGGTCTCTGGTTGATCGGCGTCTGGGAACGAAGCCAGGCGTCAAAGAGAATCAAACAGATGTTAGGTAATCCTGACGCAGTGGCCTCAGCCTATTCTCTCTTCGATTACCAGATCGCAAACGATCTGGGTGGGGAAGAGGCTTTTCAGAATCTGAAAGATCGGGCCTGGAGGCGGGGAATTCGCATGGCCAGCGACATGGTCCCCAACCATGTAGGAATCGATTCCCGATGGGTCATTGAACATCCCGACTGGTTCATCTCTTTAGATTACAGCCCCTTTCCCGCTTATCGGTTCAACGGACCAGATTTATCATGGCACGGAGATGTAGGCATCTATCTTGAGGATCACTATTTTGACAGAAGTGATGCCGCGGTCGTATTCAAACGGGTCGATCGCCAAAACTATAAAGAGAGGTATATCTACCATGGCAACGATGGGACTCACATGCCCTGGAATGATACGGCCCAATTGAATTACCTGAAACCCGAAGTCCGAGAGGCCGTCATTCAGACCATCCTTCATGTCGCACGGAAATTTCCCATCATCCGTTTCGATGCTGCCATGACTCTGACCAAGAGGCATTATCAGCGTTTGTGGTTCCCGGAACCGGGAACAGGTGGAGCCATCCCTTCGCGAGCCGAGCATGGTATGACGAGAGCAGATTTCAATCGACTCATGCCTGAAGAATTCTGGCGCGAGGTGGTGGACCGCGTCGCTCAAGAGGCATCCGGGACTTTACTTCTGGCTGAGGCCTTCTGGTTATTGGAAGGTTACTTCGTCCGCACCCTTGGAATGCATCGGGTCTATAACAGTGCTTTCATGAATATGTTGAAGGATGAGGAGAATTCCAAATACCGAAGCGTGATAAAGAATACTCTGGAGTTCAACCCTGAAGTCCTCAAGCGGTTTGTGAATTTTATGAGCAACCCGGATGAGGAAACGGCCCTATTCCAGTTCGGCAAAGGAGATAAATATTTCGGTGTGTGTACGATGATGATTACCATGCCCGGGCTTCCCATGTTTGGTCACGGTCAGATCGAGGGATTTGCTGAAAAATATGGGATGGAATATCGATATGCGAAATGGGACGAGCGGCCGGACTGGGATTTCATGAGACGACATGAGCGGGAGATCTTTCCCTTAATGAAGCGCCGCCACCTCTTTGCTGAGGTAAGAAATTTCTTGCTTTACGATTTCTTCGCTCCCGAAGGTTATGTGAACGAAGACGTTTTCGCCTATTCCAATTGCACAGGCGATGAACGTGCCCTGGTCATCTACCATAATAAATACGCCTCTGCCCGGGGATGGGTGCGGACGTCAGCCGCCTATTCGGTAAAGGCTGGAGAAGGGGATGGGCGCAGGCTGACTCAAAAGACCCTGGGAGAAGGGCTTGGATTGACCCCTGAGGGTGCCTATTTCACTATTTTCCGTGACCATGTGACCGGCCTTCAATATATCCGGAGCAGCAAGGAATTGTGTGAAAAAGGTTTGTATGTGGAATTGGGAGCCTACAACTATCATGTCTTCATCGATTTTCGCGAAGTCCGTGACAACCAGTGGCAGCAATATGCTCAGATTGCAAATTATCTAAATGGCCGTGGAGCACCCAGTGTTGAGGATGTCTTCAAAGAAATATTACTCCAACCTGTCCAGCACACTTTTAAAGAATTGATCAACGCGAATATATTTCGTCGATTGATAGAGGCACGTGTCCTTCAGGCCGATGTCAAGCCGGACCAGACAATCATGGAAGAGATAGAACAGAAGATGGCCAATCTGCTTCTGGAGGCTAAAAAATTCAGTAGTGGCAGCGAAGAAGAGAGAACCATTGCCAGGGAGGTCAGACAAAAACTGGAGGTTATTCTACGCTTACCTGCTATTTCCGGCCGGTTCCCATGGGTCGACGCGAAAGATGTTACGAAGGAAAAATTAACGGATCACCTGATCACCTGGTGGACTTTATTGAGTTGGCTATTCGTCCATGCTCTTGGAAAAGTGGTCAATCAAAAAGATTTTCCAGAATTGAGCCGTAGCTGGATCGATGAATGGAGGCTGGGCAAGACAATTCTCGATGTCATGGGCGATTTGGGTGTTGAAGAAGAACCTGCCCGGAGATCTGTAACCCTGATTAAATTGCTAACTGTTTATCAGAGGTGGTCTGAGGAAAAAAAGCCATCCAGAGTCTTAGATTCCATTCTAAAGGATACTGATGTCCAACAATTCTTACAGATTAATCGATATAATGACATTCTCTGGTTTAACAGGGAAGCGTTCGATGACCTGCTCTGGTGGCTGATGGTGCTGGCAGCAGTGGAAATCAGTTCCGACCCCCAACGTCCGACCCATCAGGGGGCAAGAGATTTGGAAGACTGTTACGGAACGATTCAGAGACTGAAGGAAGCCGCAAAGGCATCGGGTTATCAAGTGGAAAAATTATTGGAAGCACTACGATAGTAATACACTCCTTTGCGTTATTTGTGAAAGTCAGTATTTGACCGTACAGATATTGTCAAGTTTAGTGTAGATTCCTTCCTCAATCAATGAAACGCCGCTTTCCCCTTCCAATGCAGATTTCGACTAGATATTCACGGTTTAGAGTTAAGGCGAATTTCCTTCCTGTGAGGGCCTCGACTCAGTTCCCGAAACCTTATGCTATCCTACGCTGTCTTTGGGGTCTCCAAATTTCAATCAACTCGATACTGCGGCGGAAACTCCGTCGCTAACTGGAGGACCGCATCGGTAGGTTCAACGGCTTTAAGAAGCCGTGCATGAAGTCTGCCACACAAAGCATGGATTTCTTCGGGGCTCTCTTCAGCCTGGTGACCGTGCGCGGCAAGAAAATCTGCAAGATGATAGACCGCCTCGATTAATCCGGCTCCCCGCACTCCGTCAACGCAAAAGAACATCCTATACCGAACGGCAATATGTCTGTCGATATGAGCTTCATTAACTCTGAATGTCTTCTTGGGTCTTTTCCTTTCGGGAATATCCGTCCAGTAATCAAGCAGCCGGTTGGCAAGGTAGCGAGATTTAATCCAGCCGACCCCTTTGGTGCGGTGGAGAAATGCACAGAAACGCCACGCCAACGCTCGATAGAAACCATGGATTCTCTGTAAATCTTTACATTGAGTGATATCCCAATCAGATTGCACCGTCCTTGCCCATTCAATGCCTTCTCGGATGGTTCGCTTATGGGAATCGGTGAATGCCTTTCTGGTGCAAGGTTTGAATAATGCAGCGATCTGTTCCGCGATCAAATCCGGGGCGTCTTGCGAATCCATGCGGCGCACCTGCTCAACGAAAATGGGCCAATACAATTCCGACTCTTCATAGATTTCGTAGGGTAAATACCATCTCTCACCCGAGGTGATTTCGATGAATTTCAATAATTCCTCTTCCCTGTTCGTCCATGCGAGAAGGTGAATAATCTCGAAAACCTTGTCAAGGTTATGGCGCGGAAACATCCTGAAGAAGTCAAAGTAGGATGGTATTGAGTCGCCTGTCACGATCGCGTCAAGAATCAGATCCTGGTCGAAGTACTCGAAGCCACGCTGGTACATTTGCGGGTGCTTTTGCCGGATCTCCTTAAGAAGATCGATGTACTTTGACCACTGCTTTCTTCTTGCAAGTTCCGATCCCAGTTCAAAAAGCGTCGACTCTTCCAGATAGAGATAGGGAAATAGGTCTGGATGATCATTCATGAATTGCCGAATTCTCGCAATGGTATCGTCGGGATTCTTTTTCTCGTAGTGATTCGGAAAATCATCTATCCATTTTTCGACGATTTTTTGCTGTTCATCGAAAAGCTCAGGGAGCTCCGGACAGGGGCTTGACCCCCCTTCGTCATCCTTGTCAAGGTCTTCGTGGTTTTCCAAGTCATCACCGAGTATATTAATTTCCTCATCACTAACATCTTCTTCATCCGCAGAGTCTGGCCGCCAATCGCTTGAAGATTCCTCAACCAAATCATTCTCGTCCCAAACTTTGTGATTCTGTAAATCTTCAAATTGACTCTCCACCGATGCAGAGCGTCGTTCTCGTGTCTTTTGTTCATCCGCTGCCAAACAGCATTTCTTGTACTTCTTCCCACTCCCACAATGACATAGATCATTTCGTCCGAGCATTTCTATTCTTCCTTTCTGCGGTCGTTCACTTTGAAATCCACAGGGGTTCTGAAAGGAGCGAGTAAGAGACCTCCTCACTGATTTACCCCGTTAGAAAGCCCCGCTGCTTGCCCCGTGCGAAGTTCAGCTTCTATCGGGGCTTGCAGCGGGGATGGAGATAGAATTCCTTCTGGAGCGAACACGGGGTTTAAAGCCCCGTGTGAGCCTTCCCGTTAGAAGGCCGAAGGTCTTCTAACGGGGTTTACTTTTTTCGAGATCATGAAAATATATCCCTATTTCCCTTCTGAAGGATTGGAAAGCATTTGGATCAATTCTTCCCTGGAGAATGTCTTCAGTAAGCCTGGGTCATCTTCCGTGATGATGCTATCCATGAGGTTTCGTTTCTTCTCGATAATCGCTGCAATTTTCTCCTCCAGTGTCCCTTCGGTCACCAGCTTAAAGACCTGAACTCCTCGCCTCTGCCCGATTCGATGAACCCTGTCGGTGGCCTGATCCTCCTTCGCCGCATTCCACCAGCGGTCGTAATGAATTACAACCGATCCGGCTACAAGGTCGATCCCTGCACCCCCTGCCTTCAGGCTCCCCACATAAACCCGACAATCCGGATCTTCGTTAAACCGCGTAACGATATCACCCCGCTTCCGACTCGAGCCGGTGAGAGTAACGAAACCGACGCCCATCCCTTGCAGGAGATGTTCCATTATACTTATCATCCCAAGAAACTGGCTGTAGACGACTAACTTCTGCCCGCTCTCAAGGCTCTCAGACATAAGCTCTTTAAAAAGGTCCCATTTCCCGGATTGGTATCTGTCAGAATCATCCACCCTTTGCTCAACCAGAGCCGGGTGATTACAGATTTGCTTTAGCAGATTGAGTAGAGCAAAGATATGCATATAAGGGATGGGTTCCCCACCTCTCTTGAGAATATCGACCAGCCCTTTTCCTCTTGAAGAAATGGCATCACGGTAGAGCCTAATTTGGTCATCGCTAAGGCGGCATGTCCGGGTGTCCTCAATCTTTTGGGGCAGTTCATCGAGAACCGTCTTCTTGAGACGGCGCAACGTGAAAGGCGATATCAGCCTGTTCAGGTCTTGCCGTTTTTGATTAGACAGGTCCTGTTCGATCACTTTGACATATCGTGAATGAAAGTCCTCATCGGTTCCGAGGTAACCGGGAACGGTCAGATCCAAAAGGGCCTTCAACTCGATCAGGCTGTTTTCGATGGGAGTTCCCGTAAGGCCAAGTTTCATGCTTGCCCTGATGTTTCTGGCTGCTTCATAGGCCAGAGTCTGAGGATTCTTGATGTTCTGTATTTCGTCAAAAACGGCTATGGAAAAGGGAATGCGCCTCAACTCATCGATATCATTCCGAAGGATGCCATAGGAGGTAAGAATGACGCTGTTACCTTTTAGTGCATCCTGGAGGTCCCGCTGTCCTCCATGAAAAACGACTGCCTTCAAGCCAGGAGCATAGACCGATATCTTCTGGCACCAATGGCTTAGAACAGTGGTTGGACAGACAACCAAAAACGGCTCCTTTATGGCTTTCCGTTCCAGCAGCGACACCATGAAAGCCATCACTTCGTGCGTTTTTCCCATTCCCATGTCGTCGCACAGGAGACCTCCGAAGCCATTTTCGAAAAGGAAGAGAAGCCATTCTGTCCCTGTTTTCTGATAAGGTCTTAAAGCCGAGGTCAATCCCTTCAGGTCCGGCAAGGGTTGTGCAGGTCTTAACTCAAGTACCTTATTTAAAAGAGAGGCGGTGTCTGAGCCCCCGGTCACTTGGATGGGCCGGGAGGTGGAGGCCTTAAGGCGAAGCAGATCCATTCTGGAAAGCCTGACCCGGTCAACCTGGTCACCATCTTCCTCGATTGAAGCTCGATCAACAAGGGGATCCAATCCCTCAAACTCCTCTGATTGACAGTCCACCCATCCATCTCCGGTAGAGATATAATGCTGGCCATCTCTCTTTGCCCGAAGGATTTCCGTGAGTGAGAGGCTTGAGCTGCCAAAACCGTACTTGAAGGAAAGCCAGCACCAGTCCCTGTTGATGGCCTCAGGAGTAATCTTGATTTCATCAGATCGGCTGTAGATCTTGAGCCGTTTCACTGAAGCGTCGATGATATGCGAACCACCTTCAATTTCTTCCCTAAATTCCTGTAGGAAACTCGGAACCTGAGATCTTTTGAGAACCATCTTGATGGGTGATACAAACCTGCGTTGAAGATTCCCCGGGGATTCCATCTCTGCCAGCAGTCCTAGCTCTTTAATGTAGACTAAATCCCCGTACCGGAAACGTTCCAGATCTTCTCTTTCGAAAAACTTAGTTTCCCCGCCCTCATGAAGGACCTGAACAACGGGCCGGACCTCGAGATCCAGTTCTGTCGTTGCTGAAATCTTAAAGATCGATTTGAGAGGAACGGGGTGGATCATCAGCCCATGCTGGTTTGGGATAAACTCACTAAATGCCACGAGTAATTTTTTAACCTTGTCGCGTGGGACGTTTATTCGAAAAGCAGGGTCTGCTCCAGAATGTCTGCAGGTAATGGTGAAAGCGCCAGAATTCTCTTCGATCGCTGGATGAAATGTGTTTTCCTCTTCTCCAAACTCGCGAAAGCAATGATAGGCAAACCGGTACCAAACGCTTTCTTCCAAAACCCAGCGAAGGCTCTTATACCCGCTTTCCTCCATGACCCGTTCGTTATCTGAGAGCGTCATCCGGGCAAGTTCTTCCAGTAGGGCTGCCCGGTGCGGAACGGAATTGACTTCAGGCACCTGACCTACTCGTTCCAGAAGGCGTGTCCCGTCAGAGCTCTTGGAGAAATAGGAAAGTATCTCCTGACCGTCAGAACCCAATACCCGAAGACTTGGGCGGCTACCGAAATCAAGAAACTGAACCTGAATCGATTTCAGGGTCTCGTGGCTCTCATCCGCCAGGATGGTAACCAGATGATACCAGAGACTCGAACGGAAGGCCTCGTAAGGAGATTTCCCTTTATACTTTTTCTGGAGAGCCTTATACAATCCGACAAGCTTCAGAATATGCGGGCAGGTCTTCTTCTTAGCAATCGAACAGGAACAGATTCTCAGATCAGGTCCTCTTGAAGTTCCCTTCAGAAAATAGGCAACACCGGGCCGTCGATCGGTTGGATTAGGTACAAGGGCTAATCCATAGCGATGAAATTCAACCTGTTGAAGGCCGGCATCTGAAGAACTGAATTCCGTAGAGTCTGGCTTCTTTCTCGAGTGGTGGTTGATAGGGGAGGATGTTCTACGCGAATGGGACACGACAGTGTAACCTCTTTAGCCAGCTTCTCGTTTTATTTCTCAGAACGTAGAGGCGCGCCCGAAGGTGCAGCGAAGCAGATAATATCACACCGACTGAGATCGGAAAACGGACATAGCATCAGGCGAGAACTCTATTCATTTCAGAGCTTTTTATCCAGACAACACTTCTTATATTTCTTGCCCGATCCGCAAGGACAAGGATCATTGCGTCCCGCCTTCGGTTTAGTATCAGGCACTGGGTTCTCCTTTTCCTCTCTCCGGCCCATGCGTACGATTTCTCTGCCGATTGCCCTGAGGTTTTTTCGACGCTCCCGGAGCGTCTGCCTGAGATCAGACCTTTCCCTGAGCCGCTCCCATAGGGATCGGAGCTTTTTCTGAACACCCGGTTTTTTAGGATCGATCCCCTCCACTTGCCATTTACCCAGATGGATGGCAACGGTGCCGAGATCCTCATCCCCAGTGCTACTCTTCCCGTGCACCGGGCGGAAGGCGATCATCACAGCCTGGCAGGGACATCCGGGATTGATGCAATACATGTCGTTGGCCCAAAAAATAGCCCCGTCGTATTCGACAAGAAAGTTCAAATCATCCGGAAACACTTCTGTCCAGGATACCAGCATGCCGGGTTCCCACCAACTCCAGTCCTGTCCTCGCCACTGTTCAAGGTCAAATTCCTTCTTTACTGCTCTCCAGCGCCTTCTTACCGTTTCGAGAAGATCGCCTTTCATCTTCTCCTTGAGTAGCCGAAGCATTTCAAGATCATGCTCATTCCCAGCGGCACCATCGGCCAGGGACACCTCTCCCGTATCAACGTCCATGACGGCATGAAGTTGCTTCTCAGGTATTCCTAGATCGGCCGCTGCCTCTTCGGAGAGTTTCAATGTCAATCCTTTTTGTTCAACTCCCCTTTCGTTAAGCTGACCCTGAACGGCCATACCCCTGATCTGGACCTGCCGGCATCCGCACTCAGGATTGTCGCAGATCAGTGTCTGGACTACCAATCCGTGGCGCGGCGTTACCTGCTCATCGTCGTCCCAGATAACAAAAGGACCCCCGTCGTCGAATTGGAGATGCAGAGGACGCCCGCCTTCTCTGTTCATATCGCGTTCTCCAAAAATAAAAACAGAATGACAAAAGAATAACCGAAGCCAATAGTTTTCTCAACTGCTTCGGACGCGTAATCACCCTGAGGATTCCAGCCATCGGAATGGCTATCTGCTATGGACCTAGCATTTCTGAAAACCGGAAAAATCACGATCCGAAAATGATATTGTTCAGGGGTGAGGTCTTGAGGTCCCCACCCCCTTTCCTGCGCATCACCCATACAGATTGTCAATCCATCTCATTGCCTCAACGTCACTCACCGTCCCAAGATACCGCTGCGTGGTCGAAAGGTTTGCATGTCTTAAAATCACCTTGCTGACAATCTCTATCGGGACCCCTGAACGAGAAGCGTAAGTCGCTGCATGTCTCCTAAGATCATGAGGCCGCAAATGGATGCCAACCACTTTCCCTGCTTTGTTTACAACTCTCCTCCCCGCGGTGTAGGAGATAGGAAAGATCCTCTGATCGGGTCCAATTCCTTTGTTGATTATATATTCCTTGAGTCGGTCGGCTACTTTCTGGGGAATAAAGACAATCTCCCTTTCCTTCCCACTCTTGGGACTTCTAAGGGTTAACTTCCGATCTTCGATATCGTTGGGAGTTAATTGCAACACCTCGCTGATTCTCATCCCGCCCCGCGCCATCAGTTCAAGCATCAGCCGGTTTCTGGGTTTGATCGTGCGAAAGATGACTTCATCCACAACTTCCTTTTCGAGAATGGTCCAGCGGGTGAGTCCTGGGGATCGATAGAATTTTTTCAGCATAGGGGTATCACAGGGACTTCGGAAATCGTGATCAAGATTTTGGGAGATGAAATTGAAGAAAGAGGTTAGTTGAGAGTACCGGGTCCTTTTGGTTGCCTGTTTGGTGTCCTGATTGATTTGGGTGAGGAAAGAGAGGATTTCTTCTGGGGTCAGGGAGTTGAGGTCTCTTTCGCCAAATTGAGTGGTCAGTTTGGAAAGGATCGATTGGTAAGTTTTGATGGTGTTTTTTTTGAATGAAGCTTGTGATACTCCAGCCAACAATGGATACCTTGAGAGACTTTCATGGTGCACCTCCTTGGATGAATTTTCCTCAATGTTATCATTTGACTATCAAATCTACAATTAATTCTTCGAAGAATTAGGGTTCTGTTGTGGCAAGCTACTCTCGCTTTTGAAGATCCCAAAGACCCTCCTTATTGGGCTGGTTCCATACTGACTTTTATCCTGAAGTCCTGATTAATGAGAACTACCCTTTTATTACGTATAGCAAAGGGTAATCCTCAAAAAGATAATTTTCACAAGAGTTTTACACAAGAGTTTTACTGCTTGACTTGTTCACCATTTGATGATATCTGTTTCACGAAAAGTACCCACCCGAGGCTCAGTTAACCTAACTACCTAACCTCTAACCTTTTAGAGAAATATTGTGGGGGGAGGAATCCGGAAGTTGCCAATACGAAGCCTCTAAGAGAGCATATTGTCCTTTTTGAGGCTTTCTAATCTTTTGGCCATTGCAACAAGAATGAGACTGTGCCGGTAAGGTGGCTTACCATGTAATACGCAAATGGTCCAAAAAAGAAAGGAGGAAATTATGAGGAGAATGTTTCATGCATTGGTTGTGTTGGTGATGTTCACTGTTGTCGCTTTTCATGGTCCGCTTGGTGCTGTTGCCTCAGGGACTTCGGCGACGACGCCGATCAGAGTTGTTGTAGTATCCGGAACCAACTATGAGATGGGTGTTCAGTACGGGGAGCAGGCAGCGGAGCTTATTGCCAGCAATCGAGATGTAGTTAATGAAATACTGACGGAAAGCGTGGACGAAGTCCTCGGTGCCGGTACGGTAGATAAGGACATACAAGTCTGGACCTATTACCTTGAAAAATATAACCCCCAGCTGAAGGAGTGGCTCCTCGGAATTTCAAAAGGTTGCAAGAACAAGGGCTTCAATGTCAGTTATGTGGATCTTATGGCTATTATGGTCTTGCCTCAGGAGGTGTGGGCCCGTCCTCAGTTCCCATACCCTGCCGAAACCCAGGTAGCAGGCTCCGCGCCAGGCAAGAGCTCCCTTCTGGCAGCGAAGGAGCGTACCAACACACAAGCCGTGGCCTCTTGCACCGCATTCGCCGCCACGGATAGCGCCACCCCGGGTGGAGTGCCAATGGTATCGTTGACGCTCGGGTTCTTTGCGGAAATAACGCAATACGTCATCCTAGTCGCTTTTCCCACAGACGGTGAGCGATTCATCAATCTGACCATGGCCGGGAAAGTCACTAACAACACAGGGATGAATAGCAGGTATGCATGGGTCATGACTGCGGCGGTAACCGATCCCAGGACGCCATGCGCCAGTAACTGGGGCGTCCCATCGGAGGCCTACCATCACTATCTGCAGCAATACTGTAAATCTCCCGAAGAGGCAATAGAGTATATAAGCAGCACCCCTAAGGGAGGCGTGACCGGCATTTTCCTCTTTGCCGACAAGTCAGGCGACGTGTTTGCGTATGAATGTAGCTACTGCGGCTGTGTGACGCGGAGGCCGGGCGATCTCGGTGAAAAAGACTTCGTTGCTACCTCGAACAACTACAACCATCCTGACATGATACCTTACAGAATTCCTGCCGATTGGTTCCCTGACACCTACGTCCGGTACGACACCATTCTTAAGGAGCTCTCTTCAGCCCCGGGCGGAACGATCGGTGTGGACTTTGCGAAAGCCGCGTGGTTGTCCAACAAGTGGTATGATGCCATCACCGACACCTGGCATACGGTTCCGATTCCGAATGACCCGAACGACTATTTCACGTGCAATGTTCCGGGCAATAACTGCGAGGGTGGTGAGTCTCAGGTGATCCAGTTCCCCGCACAACATATTGCCTACCTCCAATCCGGTGGACCGCACGGCACTGCGATCCAATATTATTGGCCGGATAGCCCCAAGCCGACCGGAGAGTATACGAAATGGCATTTAAAAAATTCTATCGAGAAGGTAGCAACTGCAGCATCTGACGACGGCTGGAACATGATCAGCGCCGCGTGGGATGCGTTCTGGCACAAGGCTCATCTGCTGGATCCTGCCACTCGAAACGAGCTCAGGCGGTTACTGAATCAGGCAACTCTGGCATGGTGGAAAGGCAGAATGGCGGAGGAATCTGCGGAACACGCAGCGCACGGCCATCATGGAGGCCATAAGAAATCGCAGATGGCTCTGTGGAGCGCAGCGCTAACCGACTATGCTACTGCGCAACTGTATTCTCAAATGGTCACTACGAAGCTAAACCAATACTGATCTCGTTGCAGTCAATAAGTAAAGGGGGAGTGAGAATATCGCTCTCCCTTTCTCCTTTTCTTGCAGTTCAATAACCAGCACGTATGGGGACTGGGGAGGTATCCCTCAGTCCTTTTCTTTTTCAATCTTCCATTAGTGATTTATACTTCAAATGGTAATCGGTGATTCCTGATGTCACCCCCAAGGCACGATTCGTAGGTGAAAGAAATAACCGAAAGGGACCTGGGGAACTCCCTTTTACGAAGGCTCAATATCTGCTATAAACCTTCAGTTTTTCAACCATGGAAAATGTTTGGATTTGATTTTCATATATTTATCTGGCCTGATGATTTCTATCGGAAATCTGCGACTCCTGAAGCATGCCTCTGTTGTAGATAAGTGAAGCTACGAATTCATGGCTACTCCTACCATTCAAATCTTCTTTCACAATTTAACCGCCGTGTTTTCCTTTGCCGCTGCCCCCGCTTGGTTTATGTTCCCCCTTTTCCGTAGCATGCCGTTC
>Ga0209592_1000248_pt1 | contig 15430 bp, 10 predicted proteins | sample PPLLak2March2015_2_FD_187251 | JGI IMG/M metagenome (GOLD analysis project Ga0209592, IMG submission 187251) | Freshwater sediment microbial communities from Prairie Pothole Lake near Jamestown, North Dakota, USA - PPLs Lake P8 Core (3) Depth... | ecosystem: Environmental > Aquatic > Freshwater... | reverse complement strand
GAACGGATCTTTGAAGAAGGGCAGCATTGTCCCTACCGCCATCCAGGCCATGAGTGAGAAGAGCCACACGAAAAAGTAGATCACGTTGCCCACTGCCCCGCTCAACCAGGGCACGGTCTCGAAAACCACCGCCAGGGCGGCGGTCAGCGCCATGTAGGGCAGCGCCACGGCGAGAAACGGCATCAGCAACGTGCCCAGCTCCAGCGCGGCTTCCCGCTTGAGCAGCACCATGATCGCCGCCGAGGCTGCCAGGATCAGCACCAGTACCGCAAGGACCATGAAATTGCTGATCCACTTCCCCACCAGGTACGCCGCCCGGCTGACCGGGGTGGTGGCGATGATCTGCCCCACGCCAGTGCGGATATCGCGCTTGATGCAGTCGGACACCAGGTAAAAGCCGAACAGGCCCAGGAAAAGGTTGGTCACCATCACGGTCATCGTGCCGATCCAGGCCGAGTTTAATTCGCCGCGGTATCTGACGAGGATATTCGGATCGCCCGACGCCAGGTTCATGCCCAGGGTGCCGTTGTTGACCAGCACGCCCATGAAGATGACGGCTGCCAGGATCAGTAAAAAGCCGTATCGCCGGGCGCGCTCGTAGAAATCAGCCAGAGCCAAATGATAGAGGATTCGCAGGGTGTTCATTACGTCACCTCCTGGCGCTGCGCCACCAGCGAAAGGTACACGTCTTCCAGGTTTGGGGTCGCCGGCTGGGCTTCCAGGCAGGGCTGCCTCTCAGAGACCGCCCGCACCTCGACCCCATCCATGCGCCGTATCGCCCCGCTCACCAGGAACCGCTGTTTGAGCGCCGGCAGCTCCTGGCTAGTGACCGTCCATTCCCATACGCAGCCTTCCATCCCCTTGAGCAGCTGCTCCGGGCGGGCGTGAACTTTTAAATGCCCCTTATGGATGATGGCGATGTCGGTGGCGGTCGATTCTACGTCCGAGACGATATGCGTGGAGAGGATGACGATCCGCTCGCCGGACAGGTCCGAGAGCAGGTTGCGGAAGCGCACCCGCTCCTCGGGGTCCAGCCCCACGGTTGGCTCGTCCACGATCAAGAGCTGGGGATCGTTGAGCAGCGCCTGGGCGATGCCCACCCGCTGGCGCATGCCGCCGGAATAACCGCCCAGCCTCCGGCGGGCGGCGTCGTGCAGGTTGACCAGGTCCAGCAGGTCGGAGATCTTCCGCCGCGCCTTTTCGCCGCTCATGCCCTTGATGGCTGCCATGTATTCGAGGAACTCCCTGGCTGAAAGGTTGGGGTAGACGCCGAAATCCTGCGGCAGGTAGCCCAGCACCGAGCGCAGCGCCTCGGGATCCTTGACCACATCCACGCCGTTCCACAGGATGGTCCCCTGGGTGGGTTTGGTGATGGTTGCCAGCATGCGCATCAGGGTGGATTTACCCGCCCCGTTGGGACCCAACAGACCGAGGATGCCCGGGGTCAGCTCCAGGTTGAAATCCTGCAGGGCCTGCACCCCTTTGTAAGCCTTGCTCAGGTTACGAGTTTCAATCACCAAAGAATTAGACGGGTTCATTTTTCTTCGCTCCTTTCACAAAGTAGTACCAAGTTTTGCCTGGGCAGCGGCCTTCTCGACCGCTGCTGAATTTCCGGATACAGCCATGTCAACCGGCGCGGATTGGGGCAGGTTGCAGCCCTTCTCCCGCCAGATGGGGTCGCGCAGAATGAAAAAGGCGATGACAATCAGAGTGGCGATCCCGTAGATGCCGTTGAAGAAGGTAAAGACCCTATCGTACGGCATAAAGCCCATCTCAACGATAGGTGACATAATTATGTTACCAACGGCGTGCAGGAATGCAGCCAGCAGGACGCTGCCCGATTTGAGCACCGCGTAGCTCAGCACGATCCCAGAGGCGGTGCAATCCAGCACCATCAATGCTAGGCCGAGCAGCGGATAGCCCGGATAGTTCCAGCCCATGAGGATCACAGGCCAGTGATATACGCCCCAGATCACGCCCAGCAGGAGGACGCCGCGCACCCGGCCTAGCTTGAACAGCTCGCTTTGCAGATATCCCCGCCAGCCGTATTCCTCGCCGAATAAGTTGACGATCGTCAGAACCGACGCAAGCAGCACCGTCCCCCCTGCGTTAAGGATCATATACAGAATAGGATTGAAACCCTGCGGAGCGGGGCTCAGTACCATTTCAGAAGGGCCCAGGCTGAACAGGGCATTGAGCGCCGTCTGCAGGACGAAAAAAGCAACGTATGCCAGGCCAAAGAGCAGCCAGCAGCGCCAGCTTCCGCCGGAAAGCCAGACGCGAGCCATGGCCTCGCGACCTGCGGCGAAGCGCAGCACGACGAGTAGGAGCAGTCCTGCAACCATCACTAACTGGGGGGCGATGGTGACCAGCTCGATCATTTGATCTGATGGAACCAGCCAAATGCCGATCACGCCGATGGCGATGATCACCGTGTACAGCAGGAAGAAGTAGTAGAACCACCGTCCCCGTCCGGCGGGCCGCCGGTAGTAGATGGGGCTTCCTGGGAGGATGAACAGCCCCAGCAGGATGGCGCTGAAGGCAGGCATCATCCCCGTCAGCCATATGGCGTTGTACCAGCCTGGGCCGGTAAGACCACCGCGCAGGTAGATGACCAGGTCGATCAGGTAGGTCAGGCCGAAGGTGAGGCCGAGAAACCAGAATACGCCTTTTTTGTCAAACATAGGAAACTCCTTTCCTGGATTTTGGAGTGAGGGTTTGGTGTTCATATAAACCTCCTCTTAGATAATCAGGCTGAACTCCTCGAAAGGGATCCAGTCCGACCGGTCCGTGATCTTATCCGGTGCAACGTGGATCACGCCGATCTTTTGAGCAGACTCGAATTCGACCAGCAGCACCTGTTGTTTTGCGGACCAGTAGTTGTACTGGTCCTCAGTCAATTGGAGCCGGGCCTGCAGCTCCTTCAAGGGTTGGGAAAGATCTTCGTCCGGGCCGGCCTGGCAGGCAAAGACGCGCACGACAGTGGCTGCCACGCGCAGGTCGCACTCGTCCTTGTCCCGCAGGAAGTAGAGGCTGTCGCCCGGCCTCACCGGCTGGGCAACTGCCGCTGCGGGCATAAATTCCTTTACGAGCATGGTTTTTATCCCGCTGAGGATTTTCTCAAGCTCGCCGGCGCGCCGGTCCAGAAAAACGAGATGATTCATGGGGTTCATTTCTCAGTTTGTTGGTTGATTTGCCATTCGAACATTGGTAGCGAGACTCCCCGGTTGTAAGTCTCCCGCCGGGGAGTTGTCGATAGTCCCTAAGATCAGTTGCTTTGTTCGACCAAAGCAGGAACCTCCACCCGCAGGCTTTGCGAGCCCGCTTCTGCGCTCATTGCGAACGCCCTGTGGTTGAATAACAACACCAGGGCCAGGGCGAAATAGCCCAGCAAGCCGAGCACACCGGGGAGCCCCGGGCCGAGCAGCGGGTTAGCCGCGCCTTTCAGCATCAGCCCTGGTATGGCGCTGGTCCCGTTGATGAAGCCATGCCCGATCGAGGCGGGCCACACGCTGCCGCTGCGCAGGGTTACCCAGCACAGCAGGACGCTCATGCCGCAGACGGACACGACGTATAACCCGAGGTATGCCAGGACGCGCGGCAGGGTCATGATGGGATAGATGCCCATGAGGATCAGCGGCCAGTGCCACACGCCCCAGATCACGCCGCTCAGCAGGGAGGCCTTGCGGGCTGCGGATGGTTGGAAGCTGCCGCCGGGGACGGGCTCCTCCCCCGAAAAGCGCGCTACCAGTTTGGGCAGCAGGTACGCCCGCCAGCCGAAATCCTCCCCAATGGAGAGCAAGCAGCTTTGATACAGCCAGCGGATCGAGGCCACTAATGTAATGGTCAGAAAAGCCAGCCAGGGGTTGACCGACTCTGCTACGAAGTAAGGCCCGTATAGCTTGCGCACTTCCGCCAGGTTGGGGTCAAGGGAACCCGGGAAAACCAGGTAAAAGATCGCCGCGCCCCCGATGGTTGCCAGGAACGGCAGAAAAATGGCTGCCAGGTAGAAAGGCCAGCCGCGCCGGAATTTGGGCCACAGCCACAGGCGCCTCCAGCCCTCGCGGGTGATCAGGCGGGTGGCCACGTTGGCCAGCATCGGGGTCGATATGAAGATCAGATTTGCCACCGCGCTCGCCATAATCAGGTCCGTCCTCCCGAGGGTCAGGTACAGCACCAGGGCTGCGAGCCAGGGGACCCCAACGGCGATTGCCAGAAAGATCCAGATACGTTTGTTATTCGGGTGAGTGTCCATCATCAATCTCCTTTGTTCAGGTTATTGAACCTGCATACACTATATAAGAAAAACCCCTCAGGTGCATTCATCTGCCGAGGAGTTTCAGGTTATCCTTTAGATTGCATTTACTCTTATACTAAAGTATCAGCAGATAGGCTAAATGGTTCTCTCGCCAAGATTTTGTTGGCCATCGCTCATAAATCCAGAACCGTTCAAATAAATAGCCGGAGACAACCATCTGGCTGTCTCCGGCAGTTCTTAAGCTGGCCTTCGTAGCAACACGGTCATTCCCTTTATCCTTTACGGATCTTTCAATGCTTTGGCCTGCAGGGTACCAGGCTGGTGCATAAAGTAGCTGAAATATGCATCCTCGTCGCGTGGGTTGGGGAGACTGCCCTTCTCGGTTTCGAAGAATTCAATGAAAGGCTCATTCTCCGATGCATAGCCTGACGTGAGCATTTCTTGATAACCGGTCTCCCGGACCAGTACGGTCTTGAGGAAAGCGATCATGTACTGGCTGGTCAGGGTTCCTATTTCTTCTTCCGACACAGGCTCTGACGGGCAAGCAATCTTTAAGATTTGGTCGAGCGTCGCATCATCAATGATCCCCTGGTCATGCAATACTTGATTGATCGCGCAGACATTCGCGAAAGACATGTGCTTGGCATAGGCGACATCCACCCGGTAGTTGGGATGGCTCTGGATGGCGGCATGCTGCCTGGTCTGATCGTGTTCAAAGCCAGGAGCCTCCGATGCCAATGTACTCCATTCCCGTCCAATCCCCATATTCGGGATCTTGATCCTGGCCAATTCAGCATAGTAGAGGAACCAATTCGACCCATCGATTGTGACGACCGCCTTAATGCGTGGATCGGGCAGGATGGGGATACAGGTTTCGGGCGGGAACATGGTTGGATCCACTCCAGGGATATCACAAGCCCGATCGTCTCCGCCTGCCAATGTCAGAGCGGCCCCTCCGCCCACGGAATGCCCTGAAACCGCAATCTGATCCGGCTGGATGGTTCCGGATAGCAGGTTGCCGGATTGCTGCGAGTCCGCAACCAGCCGGGTCATCAGGTACTGGATGTCCCTGGTTCTTTCGATGTAGATCCCGAGCGTATACGACTCCTCTGACGGATAAAACTGTTTTTCTCCCGTCACCGTCATTCTATCGTCATAATTGGTCGGGATGACGACCACGAAGCCGTGGCTGGCCAGGCGCGTCCCAATGTGAATAAAGAATGTCGAACTTGCGCCTTGACCAGGGGACAGAACGACCAGCGGGAAGGGACCATCCTTCGAAGCAGCCACCTCCTGGTATGCCGGGTCGGTGCCATAATCCTCAAAATAAGTAGAAGAGGCATCCGGCAAGATAGTTGATCCTACGAGATTTATCATTGGGTAGACCGCGGGCGGCATCGGGTTTCCGTTGTTATTGGGTGCGGCCGGGTACCAGATAAAGGTCTGGATAGGCCTGGGACCCCCGGCGAAGTCGCTCCGGGCGCTGTCATAGTACGTATTCGTCACAAACCCGACCTTGTACGGTCCGGTCTGGTCCGCCGCAGGGCTGGCATCCGCCTGGACAGTCATGCGGATGATGAGTGCAGCTGCGACAATTGCGACGGCGCACAGTGTGATGAGGATCCATTTCGTTTTCATTTCAAGCCTCCTTTTGGTTCATTGGACAATTCAAGAACTCTGTTTTTACTATAGAAGAAAAACTCCTCGGGCGCATCCATCCGCCGAGGAGTTGCAGGTTATCCTTTGGATTGTATTTTTTCTTATACGAAAGGTGCTTCTCCTTATACCAAGGTAGTATATTTCACGATAATGTTTCAAGGGGTTGAACGCTGCGCCAAATCCTTTGCCTCAACAAGAAGTCGATCTAAGTCTTCACGACTGAAGTGTTCTCCGCGCAGGAAAACACCCTCGATATGCTGGGCGTTATGAACGTCTTCCAAAGGATTGGCCCCTAGAAGGACCATAGAAGCCGTCTTGCCTTCACGAATACTGCCCAGGCGATCACCCAAACCCATGAATTGCGCCGGCACGATGGTTGCGCTGCGCAGCACATCCGCAGCCGGGATACCAGCCTCTTGCCAGATCGCCATCTCTTCGTGGACGGAATAGCCGGGGATGATGCCGGGGACCATCAGATCCGTACCTACCATCAGCGGTATCCCCGCCTGGTTAAACTGGTTGACCATTTGAGCCCAGCTCTGCCAGACAAATTCCTCCATGCTTTGTCCGGACCATATAGATTTCCACATAGATAGAAGATTGGGCGAAATATATTCGCTATGGGATATGTCGCCTACATCGAATGTATCGATATCTGGGAACGCCTTGTAAACAACCACTGTGGGCACGACTGTCAGACCGCTCGCCCGCAGCCGTCGATAGAAATCTTGTAATGCCGCAGGGTCAGCATCATCCAGACGTTGCAAATAAGCCAGGTCTGAACCCATGCCACTGAAAGTGAACGAGACCGGCTCCCCCAGCAGCCTGGCGATCGCTTTCTCAAATCCGTACCAGTGTTCGCTGCTTGCCAGTCCTGCTGCTGCGGCATCTTCAATGTAAATGGAATCCGGTATGTGCCCGACAACCTTGAGCCCAAATTTATGGGCTTCATCCAGAATCGCCAGGTAGGTTTCTTTATCCAGGGTAGCGTAGACCTTGATCATATCCGCGCCTGCGTCTGATTGCTGGCGCACCGCTGCCCGTCCCTCCTTGGGCGTCCGGACGCCCATCGAGATCTGTGGAATCAGAGGCGGGTCCCCATCCAGGATCGCACCCGTGGCGATCATTTCCGGTCCGAGCGTATCGCCCCGGTTCAGTTCATCGCGCATTTTCAGGATGTATTCATTTGGCATGCCCATGTCCCGCACGAGCAAAACCCCGTTGGCAATCATTAAACGCCCAAACACAGGGGCTTCAAGGTAATGGACATGCGCATCGACTAGGCCGGGCATCAGGTAGAGCCCATGCCCATCGATCGTTTCAGCATCTGTAGGGATAGCAATCTTACCCTGCGGGCCGATCCGGTCGATCCGATCGTCCACGACGATGACCGTCTGACCGGGAACCACAGTCCCGATTTCAACATCAACGATCGCCACATCCGTAATCGCATACTTGCTCGGAGTGGAGGGGGTCGTAGGTTCAAGTGCGGCAGTGGCAACAGGTGTAGCAGTGATGGAAATAATTGTCGGGACAGTTGGAGAAGGTGTAGCTGCCGGAGAGCACGCAGTCAATAACGATACGAGAAACACCAGCAGTGTTGTGGGATATCTGTTGCTAAAGTTCATATGTTTTCTCTCTTCGGCGACGAGCTGCGTAGGAGAATCCCGAGCAGCCAGGGTTTGAGGTTTGACAGAACCGATTAGTCCTGTTAGAGAGAAACTAATTTATGCTTAATCGCGTACGAGATCGCCTCTGCCCGGCTGGAGACCTGCAGCTTCGAGAGGATGCTGCTGATGTGGGCTTTTACGGTGGCGAGGCTGATGACCAGTGTCTCGGCGATCTGCTGGTTGCTGTACCCCTGCACTACCAGATTCAATACTTCCCGCTCGCGTTCCGTCAGTTCAAACAAGGGCTGCTTCGTTGGGCGAGTTGCTTGAACAAGCACCCTGGCGGCCTCGGGGGAAAGCGTCGATCTGCCCGAAACCGCCTCCCGGATAGCCTTTGCCAGCTCGTCAGAAGTGACATTCTTGAGCAGATAACTGATCGCTCCCGCGGCCAGTACCCCATGCACCAGCTCCTCTTCTTCGAAGCTGGTCATGGCGATGATTTTAATACCCGGATAGTCTTCCAAAATCGCCCGTGTGGCGGCGATGCCATCCATCTCCGGCATCTTCAGATCCATCAAGATCACATCCGGTTGCTTTTTATGACAGAGATTGAGAGCTTCCAGGCCATTTTTTGCTTCTCCCACCAGCTCCAGATCATCATAGGCTCTCAGAAATGTGGCCAGACCGCTGCGCACCACGTTATGGTCGTCCACCAACAACACCTGGATAGTATGAGAAGTATTCATCGCTTCAATCCTTCCGTGCCGTTCTCCAGTCGAGCTCAACGGTGGTGCCCTGGCTTAACTGGCTTTCAATCTTCAAGCTGGCTCCAATCGAATTTGCCCGCTCGCGCATAATCGCGATTCCCATGTGGCCTGGGGAAAGCGAATCGGGCTCAAAACCAAGTCCATCATCTTTGATACGCAATGTAAGCTGCCCGGGCTGGCATTCCAGATGAACATCAACTTGCCGGGCACCCGAATGTTTGGCGATGTTATTCAGCGCCTCCTGGGCAATCCGGTAAAACACAAGCTTCACCTCTTGAGACAGCTCGCAATCTCCATTGATTTCGAGATTCAGCGGGACGCGGACGCGACTGATAAATGCATCCGCCAGCTGGCTGAGCAGAGATTTGAGATCAGCTCGCTCCAAAGATTCGGGGCGCATCTCCAGCAGTAATGTCCTCATTTCTGCCAGAGCACCGCGCGTCAGAACGCGCAGCTCCTCCAGGTTACTCATTCCTTCTTCTGGATTGCGTTTCCAGATACGGGGGATCACGTCGGCGATGAGATTGGCAGAAAAGAGTGTCTGTGTGACCGCATCATGCAGCTCACGCGCCAGGCGGTGCCGCTCTGCCGAAATGGCTGCCTGTTCTGCCTGTTCATATAAACGGGCATTCTCCATTGCTACACCGATTTGTTTGCCAATCGAGCTCAGCAGAGAGAGCTCTTCGGGGGATAGGCTGCCTGTTTCACGCTTCCCCAGGATAAAGAAACCCAGCTCACGGCCCTTTGTTGAGAGCGGAATAAAGACGAGCGATTGGAAGCCGAGCTGTGATAACTGGTCTTTTAGCTTTTCATCACGTAAGTCTTCGACGCCAAATGCAGTGACTTCCTTGGGGTATACTGTTGGGTCCATCTGGCTCGTGATGGCGTACCTGTTCACAAGATCGATGGCAACGGCTGGCTCAATGCCCTGATGAGCCATGAGCAGGGTTGATGTTGGGTCTGATTCGAGCCGGAAAGCTGCACCCGCATTAAAGCCCATCTGCTCGACCGTTTTATCCAGTGCATCATCGAGAATATCCTCGATATCCAGCGAATGGCTGGCGACTAAGATAATCGAGTTCAGGATCACCAACTCCCGGGTGCGGTCGGCGACTTTCTTCTCCAGGGAAGAATACGATTCGTCTAACTCTGCCGACATTAAGTTAAACTGTTCGGCCAGGGTCTCAATTTCGTCACCTGTTTTAACTTCAATTCGTTGCTTAAACTGTCCTGCAGTCACCTGCTCGGCAGCCCGAATCAATTTCTGGATTGGATTGGTGATGTGCCTGACGCCGAAAGCAGTTACCAGCACTGGCACGATCACCCCCAACGCCAGCAGGGCGAACAGGAGCTGCGTGTAGGGCAGAGTAGGCTCCATGATCTCAGCCCAGCTCTGCTCTTTGATGATAATCCAGCGGTTCCTATCGTTGACCACGTTATCCACCGGATTATAGCTAATCAACGTATCCTCGGTCCCTTTTCGGAACCGGATGCTCATATCCTGAGCTTGAAGTAGCTGTTGGATATATGCTTCACCCGATATATCTTTGCCCACTTGAGATGGATCCGGGGAATACAGGATGCGTTGGTTCCCATCCATGATAAATATCTCCGGACTCAGATCCAACCGGGTCAATGTTGTATAGAAACTGTTCTGGGCGGGCGGATAGATTGTAAAGCAGTAATAAGACGCTCCGATGAATTCCCCTTGCTGGTCGTTCATCGATTGGGCCAGACAAATGATTTCTTGCCCGGATGAACCACCAGGACGGAGATCAGTAAATGCAGCTCTGCCTGGATTAGCTTTGATAAAACGAAAATCGGGGGCGCCAGACCAATCTTGGTCAAGCAGATGTGACTGCTCTGGTCGGGTTTTGAATACCTTTCCCTGTCGATCGAGAAAATAAATACCCCCATCAAAAACGTCAAGGTTCTTTGCCTGGTCAAGGATATTCTGTGCGCGTACTTCGACCGGCGTTTCTTTTTGAATATCGATATCCAGGATGATCGGGAGCACAATGGGATTAACCAGATTTGCTATGGCCGCGTTAAACTTTACTGCATTCGATTGGATAATCGCCCAATCCTGCTTGATGGACAACTCCTCCAGCACTTTTTGGTAAGAAAAGAAGATGAACCAGGCTACTGCGGATAGGATGATCACCGTTGGAACGAAAGACCAGGCGATGATCTTGGTCCGCAGGCTGTTCCACCAGTTCTTTTTCATCCCTACTCCCGGATCATCTTTTGTAGGAAGCACAGGCGTGATTAACCGGTCCCCCTCCCATGGCTCTAAAAGGTGATTCTCATCTTTTATCAATATAGCATAATTTTAGTTATTTGTTCACTCGATTTCCCATCCTGTCCAGACATCTAATCTTGCGGTCCCCTAAGTCAAAATCGCCTTCCCGACGTTGGACAAGACGTCGTCTTGGAATGTCTTGACAGATGTCAAGGTAGAAAAACGGTATTTGTCAGCAGCGTTAAGTAGCTTGCTGTACCGCAATCTGGCCGGTCGTCAGCGCTTCGGGGGCGGCTTTCGCGGCTCTCAACGAAAAAGCCAGTGTTTGTCCGCTCCTGCAGCAAGCGGTGGAACTGCTCCATGCCGCTGAGCGGTGAGTCTGTTTTAGGTTGCATAGGTTCTCAAGCTAATATTACTTCTGTCATCCATTTATTTCCGCCGCTGCCGGATCCATTTGAACAACTCGACAGCAAAAAAGACGATGACGCTGAAACCGAGACTGATCAGCAGATCTCGCAGGCTGAGCGGGGTAGTGGAAAAGGCTCGATTGAGGAAGGGCACGTATATCACTGCCAATTGCAAGACAAACGTCAACAGCACGGAACCCACCATAGCCTTGTTTGAGAACAAACCGATTTGAAACAGGGTATCCCGATCGGAGCGGGTTGCTAGAGCATTCCCCATCTGGGCCAGCGTGAGCGTAGTGAAGGTGACCGTTTGCCACACCGCCGGAGAGGCGGATGGACTCATCCGATAATACAGAAAGCCAACGCCCAGCGAGACCAACCCCATCAACAGGCCGATCCACAGGATGTCGCGCCCCATCCCACGCCCAAATATGTTTTCGCGGGGTGGGTAGGGCGGGCGCTGCATGACCGATCGCTCGGCAGGCTCGATGGCCAATGCCAGTCCGGGCAGGCCATCCGTTACCAGGTTTATCCACAGGATTTGCAGTGAAGTAAGCGGCAGCGGCATGCCGATGAACGGTGCAAGCAGCATCACCCAAATCTCCCCTGCGTTGGAGGTCATGGTGTACTTGATAAATTTGCGGATATTGTCGTAGATCCTCCGGCCTTCTTTCACAGAAGCGATGATGGTAGCAAAATTATCGTCTAACAGAATCATGTCGGAGGCTTCTTTGGTAACATCGGTGCCGGTGATTCCCATGGCCACGCCGATTTCCGCTTTCTTGAGCGCAGGCGCGTCGTTGACGCCATCGCCGGTCATGGCAACGATATGCCCGCGCTGTTGCAGCGCCTGAACCAGCTTCAGCTTGTGCTCAGGAGAGACGCGGGCGTAAACCGGCACGTCTTCAACCACATCTTCCAGTTGTTCAATGGTCATCGCATCCAGGTCACGTCCGGTGAGAGTCTTCCTGTTCTGGGCGATGCCTAATTCCTCGGCGATGTAAGCGGCGGTCAGCGGGTGATCTCCCGTGATCATCACCGGGCGGATGCCCGCCGCTTTCGCTTCCTGCACAGCGTTCTTAACTTCAGGCCGAGCCGGATCGATCATGCCCACGAGTCCAATAAAGATCAGATTACTTTCAACCGGGTCAGCCGTATCGCTCTGGCAATAGGCAAGACCCAGAACGCGCATCCCTTTCTCAGCCAGATCATTGTTGGCCTTGAGGATGCGCCCGCGCCAGTCTTCATCCAGCGGTTCTGTCTGTCCGCCCGACCAAACACGGTTCGAAACCTCCAGCAGGCTGTCAACGGCGCCCTTGGTAATCACCAGGAAATGGCCCGGCTCAAAAAAATCTGGGCGTTCATCCTGATAAGGGTTGAGCAGGTCGGGCACAAGGTCCGGATTTGGGCGGTGAACGGTCGTCATCCGCTTGCGGTCCGAATCGAACGGCAGTTCGGCCACCCGCGGAAACGCCTGTTCTAATTCGGTTTTCCACAACCCCGCACGTGCACTGGCAATCACCAGCGCACCTTCGGTTGGGTCCCCGACGCTGGAAAACGTCCCCGGTTCGCTCTGTATCGCCTCGAGCACGGCATCGTTGCACAAGGCGCCCGCCGCGAGTGTAAGAATGATAGCTGGGCTTTCCCGAAGCAGCGGTTCAACCGGGTCCTCTTGTCTAACGGTTGGGCTAAAACTGCGTAAACGCTCTTGCATGTTGAGCGAATGTTCTGCTACATCCACCACGGTTACCGTCATACGGTTCTGGGTGAGCGTGCCGGTCTTATCGGAGCAGATGACTGTGACTGAGCCGAGTGTTTCTACGGCGGGCAGCTTACGGATCAGCGCGTTGCGTTTAAGCATACGTTGGGCGCCGAGCGCCAGCGCGATCGTGACCACGGCAGGCAGCCCCTCCGGAACAGCCGCCACTGCCATAGCAACAGACACGCGAAACATATCAATCCAATTCTCACCACGGAGCAAGCCCAGGACAAAGACGATCGCGACCAGCACCAGAGCGGCCAACGCCAGTCCGCGAGCAAGCTGTTCGAGCCGGCGCTGGAGAGGTGTTTTTTCAATGCCTACCGACTGGAGCATGTTGGCGATCTTTCCCAATTGGGTCCCCATCCCTGTATCGGTCACCAGGGCTACGCCGCGGCCATACGTGACGATCGTCCCCATATAAATGGAGTTGATCCGGTCACCTAACGGAGGGTTTTCCTCGGCCAGCGGGGCGGGATCCTTCTCAACCGCCTCCGATTCTCCGGTCAGCACCGCTTCCTGAACTCGCAAATTAGCCGTTTCCAACAGTCGGGCGTCGGCCGGGACGGTATTCCCCGTCTCGAGTTGGATAATATCGCCTGGGACCAGCTCACGCGCGGTAACTTCCTGCAAATGTCCGTCGCGCCGGACACGTACGTGCGGAACGGCCATACGCTTGAGGGCTGCCATCGCCTGCTCGGCCCGGTATTCCTGAGTAAAGCCGAGGATAGCGTTTAGAACTACGATAATCATGATGACCAGGGCATCGATTGTCTCCCCCAGAATGATGGAAACAACCGCAGAAATCATCAGGATCACGACCATGATGCCTGTAAACTGCTCAAGCAAAATCGCCCAAGGACTTTTATGCCCTCGCTCAACCAGCTCGTTTGGCCCGTGTTCTGCCAGCCGCCGGGCAGCCTCTGCTGCACTTAAGCCGTTCTGTAAATCGCTGTTGGTCTGCTTCACAGCTTCCTGTATATCAAGTCTGTGCCATTCAGTCATACCATCTCCTATTTGATTTTCCGATTTCCACAGCCGTTGGGAGAAATAACATGACAGCCGACCTGATTTTATCTCGATTTTGAATTTTCCAGAAGCCATGTGAGGCGATCTTCTCTTCGGAACCAACCCCTTGGCTAATCTGGACCTGCTGTGGCAGCATCTGGAGCAGTTACCGAAGGTTCCCGCTGAAACGCCCGCCGTCTACCCCAGCGTACGCGGGTCCCGTTGTTGGCTTCTCTTCTCAAGCCACTTGAGCAGGTGGTAGTTGCCAAAACCGATCACTATCATCGCTAACAGGAAAGCCGGATATGCGATCCGCCAGTTCTCAGGTCCAGTCATCATAGACCACTCTGACATCCCGCCGATTCCGGCTAGGAGCGTGAGTGGCATAAAGATCGTGGTGATGATAGTCAGCCGCCTGACTGTCGTGTTTGTCGCGTTGGCGGCTTTGGTCATCTGGTTGTTCAGCATCGACAGGTACATTTCCATGAGACTGGTGACGATATCCCGGTAAGACTCGGTCAACTCGAAGAATCCCACAAGATGGTCGTAGATGTCTCGATAGTGGAAGATTGCCTTTTCTGTTATGAAGGGACAATCTTTGCGACAGATCTTGACAAGGATCTCCCGCTCGTGGAAAAGACTCTTGCGGAGACTCAGCAGGTACCGACGGAATCGGATTAGCTCTGCGGGGTTGAAGCTTGAAGCGTCAGCCAGCATCGCACCTTCTACCGTGTCCAACTCGTCTTCGAGCGCTTCAATCGCCGAAAACTTTTGATCCACCACGTAGTCTAGGATGACGTGCATCAGGAAGGACGGTCCTTGCCGAGCACTCTGGATGTTCGTCTCCACGATGTGCTCAATGCCATCCAAAAGCCGGCGATTTTCGGAATTGCGTTGGATGACGGTAACCAGAAAGTTGTCGCCGATAAACAGATCGATCTCTCCGATCGAAAGTTCTTTATTTGAATAGTCAAAGCAGTTGAAGAGAATAAAGGTATTTCGAGGAAAGTCTTCAATCTTGGGAATCTCGTTTTCGTCAAAACAATCCTCGATAGCTAGCGGATGGAGACCCAAGGGATCGATGAGCTTCGAGAGTTCCTCCTTCGTTGTTTGGCTGTAATGCAGCCACACAAAACCTCCGTCCTTTGCCGCAGCCAGAGCCGCGTCAACGGTTGCGACGTGCGAGAGTTTTCCTGCCTGAGAGATATGATAGAACCCTGTTTCGGACATTACTGCCTCCGCCGACTCGCAAGACTAGACTGGACACGCGCCGAATAACATTTACGTCCCATCATCGCGAATGCTGCAATACGCCGGCTAAGCCGCAGGTCGTAGGTACGGTCACCCCACAGTCAGTTGGTGGGCGATCAAGCTGACCTGGCGCTGGATAGCTGCTGCCGGATCCACCGCCGCCAGGCCCAGGTATCTTCCAGCAAAACTTCCGGTTCATCAGGGGCGGCAATGCTCTTTTCGGCGCGGCTCCCCGGTTTTACCTCAATATCGAAGCCGACTGGCTGGGCGTCTGCTTCATGAACGACAGCGGCTACGACCCTCAGGACATGGTCAAGGTCATGCAGATCCTGGATTCACTCAGCCAGGGACAACAACCCCCCGAATTCCTCAGCTCCCACCCCGATCCCGGCAACCGCATCCTCCAGATCCAGGACGATATCCAGAGCATAGATCAATGCCCATAGAGATACCCCGCATTGGGCAATGA
>Ga0209592_1000243_pt1 | contig 15506 bp, 28 predicted proteins | sample PPLLak2March2015_2_FD_187251 | JGI IMG/M metagenome (GOLD analysis project Ga0209592, IMG submission 187251) | Freshwater sediment microbial communities from Prairie Pothole Lake near Jamestown, North Dakota, USA - PPLs Lake P8 Core (3) Depth... | ecosystem: Environmental > Aquatic > Freshwater... | reverse complement strand
GCGACAACGTCAGCATCAAGGTATCGCTGATTCAGCCGATCGCCATGGACGAAGGTCTGCGTTTCGCCATCCGCGAAGGCGGCCGCACCGTCGGTGCAGGCGTCGTGGCCAAGATCGAAGAATAAGGTTCAAACCATGCAAAACCAGAAAATCCGCATCCGCCTGAAGGCGTTTGACTACAAACTGATCGACCAATCGGCGCTCGAAATCGTGGAAACGGCTAAGCGCACCGGCGCTGTGGTCAAGGGCCCGGTTCCCCTGCCGACCTCGATCGAGCGTTTTGACGTGCTGCGTTCGCCGCACGTCAACAAGACATCGCGCGACCAGTTTGAAATCCGTACCCATCGCCGTCTGATGGATATCATGGACCCGACCGACAAAACGGTTGATGCCCTGATGAAACTGGATCTGCCTGCTGGCGTCGACGTCGAAATCAAGTTGTAAAAAGCGGGCGGCATGGTTATAATGCTGCCCCTTCAGTGGCATCAATAGTCGCCGGTCAATTGTAATCGGCACCTACAACCCTTGTCTGTGGCTCCGGCTGCCGGCTTGAGATAGGAAATATAAAATGAGTATCGGGCTCGTTGGCCGCAAGGTCGGCATGACCCGCATTTTCACGGAGAACGGTGCGTCCGTTCCGGTGACTGTGCTGGAAATGTCCAACAATCGTGTGACGCAAGTGCGCACGCCAGAAAATGACGGCTATTCCGCTGTGCAGCTTGCCTATGGCAGCCGCCGCAATAGCCGTGTCAATCAATCGGAAGCCGGACATTACGCCAAGGCGGGAGTCGACGCGGGCGAGTTGCTGCGTGAATTCCGCGTCTCCGCCGAGGAGGCTGCGCAATACCAAGCGGGTGCGGCTGTTTCGGTTGAGGTGTTCCAGGCCGGGCAGAAAGTGGATGTCACTGGTGTGACGCAGGGCAAGGGCTTTGCGGGCACCATCAAGCGCCACAACTTTAAATCGCAGCGTGCGACTCATGGTAACTCGCGTTCGCACAACGTGCCGGGTTCCATCGGCATGGCGCAGGATCCGGGTCGTGTGTTCCCGGGCAAGCGTATGTCGGGTCATATGGGTGCGGTCACCTGTACCAAGCAGAATCTTGAGGTTGTGCGTGTCGACGCAGAGCGCGGTCTGGTGCTGTTGAAGGGGGCCGTTCCGGGTTCCAAGGGTGGTCATGTCGTGGTGCGCCCGGCAGTGAAGGGGGGTGCCTAATGGATTTAACCGTCATTAATGACCAGGGTCAGCAGGTGGCCAGCTTGGCTGCCTCCGATGAAACCTTTGGCCGCGACTACAACGAGGCGCTGGTGCACCAGGTGGTGACAGCGTTCCAGGCGAATGCGCGCAGCGGTAACCGTGCGCAGCAAACGCGTGCCGAAGTGAGCGCCTCCACGCACAAGCCGTGGCGTCAAAAAGGCACCGGCCGTGCACGTGCCGGCCGTACTTCGAGCCCGATCTGGCGCGGGGGTGGTGTCACCTTCCCGAACAAGCCAAACGAAAACTTCACCCACAAGGTCAATCGCAAGATGTATCGCGCGGGCTTGGCGGCCATCCTGTCGCAACTGGCGCGCGAGGGCAAGATCAAGGTGGTGGAAAGCCTGGGCATCGAGTCGCCCAAGACCAAGTTGCTTGCCGACAGGCTGAAGTCGATGGGCTATGGCAAGGTCATGATCATTGCGGACAGCGTGGATGACAATCTGTGGCTGTCGTCGCGCAATCTGCCGAATGTCTATGTGGTTGAGCCGCACCAGGCGGATCCATGGAGCCTGGTCAAATTCGGTAACGTTTTGATCACCAAGGCGGCGGTCAAGCAGTTTGAGGAGATGGTGTAATGGGTGCGATCAGTCAAGAGCGTTTGCTCAAAGTCATTCTCGCGCCGGTGATCTCCGAAAAGAGCACGCGCATTGCCGACAAGCTGAATCAAGTTGTTTTTCGTGTGCTGCCCAGCGCGACCAAGCAGGAAATTGGCGCGGCAGTTGCCAGCCTGTTCAAGGTTGAGGTTACGGGTGTGCAAGTGCTGAACGTAAAGGGCAAGGTCAAGCGCTCCGGTCGTGTCACGGGTCGCCGTGACAACTGGAAGAAAGCGTATGTCACCCTGAAGCCGGGTCAGGACATCGACTTCGCGTCCGGTCTGTAAGGGAGAAAACCATGGCACTGATAAAAGTTAAACCCACCTCTGCCGGACGCCGTGCGCTCGTCAAGGTCGTAACAGAAGGTCTGCATAAAGGCACGCCGTACGCACCGCTGCTCGAGCCTAAGAAGCGCGGTTCGGGCCGTAACAACAATGGCCATATCACGATTCGCCACAAAGGCGGTGGCCACAAGCAGCATTACCGCGTGGTGGACTTCCGTCGCAACAAGGATGGCATTCCCGCAAAAGTTGAGCACATCGAATATGACCCCAACCGTTCGGCGCATTTGGCATTGCTGTGCTATGCCGATGGCGAGCGACGCTACATCATTGCGCCGCGCGGCATTGCAGCGGGTGCGCAGCTGGTGAGTGGTGTCGAGGCGCCGATCAAGGCGGGCAACTGCTTGCCGTTGCGCAGCATTCCGGTTGGCAGCACGGTGCATTGTGTCGAGATGATGCCTGGCAAGGGTGCGCAGATTGCGCGTTCTGCTGGCACCTCGGTGCAGTTGCTTGCACGTGAGGGCAGTTATGCGCAGTTGCGTCTGCGCTCGGGTGAAATCCGCAAGGTGCACGTTGACTGTCGCGCCACGCTCGGCGAGGTGGGCAATGAAGAGCACAGCCTGCGTTCGATTGGTAAGGCGGGTGCAAACCGCTGGCGTGGCATCCGTCCCACGGTGCGTGGTGTGGTGATGAACCCGTGTGACCACCCGCATGGCGGCGGCGAAGGCCGTACCGCGGCAGGTCGCCATCCAGTCAGCCCATGGGGCACGCCGACCAAAGGTTACCGTACCCGCAGCAACAAGCGCACCTCCAACATGATCGTCCGCCGCCGTAACGCGCGCTGATATAGGTAGAAAGATATGGCACGTTCAATTAAAAAAGGCCCCTTCGTTGACGGGCACCTGTTGAAAAGAATTGAAGCCGTTCGCGGCACCAACGACAAGCGCCCGATCAAGACCTGGTCGCGCCGTTCCACCGTATTGCCCGACTTTATCGGCCTGACGATTGCGGTGCATAACGGGCGTCAACATATGCCGGTATTCGTGACCGAGAACATGGTCGGCCACAAACTGGGTGAGTTTTCCCTGACGCGCACCTTCAAGGGCCACGTCGCGGATAAGAAGGCGAAGAGATAAGGAGCGCATGATGGAAGTTTCTGCAATTTTGCGTGGTACGCGTCTGTCTGCACAGAAGGGCCGTTTGGTCGCTGACCAGATCCGGGGTCTGCGCGTGGAGAAGGCGCTGAATATCCTGGCCTTCAGTCCCAAAAAAGGTGCTGGCATCATCAAGAAAGTGCTTGAGTCGGCTATTGCCAATGCTGAGCACAATGAAGGCGCCGATATCGATACCCTTAAGGTCAAGACGATTCTTGTAGACCAGGGTACGGTGCTGAAGCGCTTTACTGCACGCGCCAAAGGCCGTGGCAACCGTATTACTAAGCCAACCTGTCACATCAGTGTGACGGTTGGGGATTAAGGAAGCGCCATGGGACAAAAAATACATCCGATTGGGTTCCGTCTTGGGGTTCAGCGTATCTGGACGGCAAAATGGTACGGTTCGAACCGCAACTTCTCCAGCACCCTGCTTGAGGACATCAAGGTTCGTGATTATCTGAAGAAGAAACTCGCCCATGCGTCGATTTCCAAGGTGGTGATCGAGCGTCCGGCGAAGAATGCACGCATCACGATTTTCAGCGGCCGCCCTGGCGTGGTCATTGGCAAAAAAGGTGAGGACATCGAAGTGCTGCGCGGCGAACTTGCGCGCCTGATGTCGGTGCCGGTGCATGTCAATATTGAAGAAGTGCGCAAACCCGAGACGGACGCCCAGATCATTGCTGACGGCATTGCGCAGCAGCTTGAGAAGCGTGTGATGTTCCGCCGTGCCATGAAGCGTGCCATGCAGAATGCCATGCGTCTGGGTGCGCAGGGTATCAAGATCATGAGCGCCGGGCGTTTGAATGGTGCGGAAATCGCGCGTACCGAATGGTACCGCGAAGGCCGTGTACCGCTGCACACCCTGCGCGCCATAATCGACTATGGCTTTGCCGAAGCAAAGACCACCTACGGCATCATTGGCGTCAAGGTGTGGGTGTACAAGGGTGATACGCTCGCCCGTGGAGAGCAGCCGGCGGCGGTCGAACAGGAAAAGCGCGGCAAGAAACCAGGAGTGAAACATGCTGCAGCCAGCTAGAAGAAAATTCCGCAAGGAACAGAAAGGCCGTAATACCGGCCTGGCGACCCGGGGCGCCAATGTGAGTTTTGGCGACTTTGGTCTGAAGGCTGTCGGCCGTGGTCGTTTGACTGCACGTCAGATTGAAGCCGCGCGTCGCGCCATGACCCGTCACATCAAGCGCGGCGGACGTATCTGGATTCGTATTTTTCCGGACAAGCCTATTTCGCGTAAACCAGCCGAAGTGCGGATGGGTAACGGTAAGGGCGCGCCGGAATATTATGTGGCTGAAATCCAGCCAGGCAAGGTGTTGTACGAGATGGATGGCGTGAACGAGGCGCTGGCACGCGAGGCGTTCCGCCTGGCGGCGGCCAAGCTGCCGATTGCGACCACCTTCGTGACCCGCATGATCGGGAGTTGAGTGATGAATACAATTGAAATGCGCGGCAAGAATGCCGCGGAACTGCAGCAGGAACTTGAGTTGCTGTTGCGCGCCCACTTTGCTTTGCGTATGCAGGTGGCCACCCAGCAGTCGAACAAAACTGCCGATCTTGGCAAGTTGCGTCGTGATATTGCCCGGGTCAAGACAATTATGCGCGAAAAGGCGGGTCAAGCATGACTGAAGTCAAGAAGATGGTGCGCACGCTGACTGGGCGTGTGTTGAGCGACAAGATGAACAAGACGGTCACAGTGCTGGTCGAGCGTCGCGTCAAGCATCCGGTGATCGGCAAGTTCATCCGGCTGTCCAAGAAATACCACGCCCATGATGAAAACAACGAGTTTCATGAGGGTGACATGGTGCAGATCGAAGAGTCACGCAAGATGTCTCGCACCAAGGCATGGACGGTAAGCAAGTTGCTTGAGCGCGCACGCGTTTAAGGCTTGCGTGAAACGCAAAGACTCAGTATAATTCTGCGTTTTCCGGTAGTGAGCCGGTTGGTTTTAGTCCGGTTCGCTGGCTCAAGTAGTTCCGCGCGTAGCGGAATTTTCTCCCGAACGGGATCCAAAACTAACCGCCAGTTTGGTGGATTAAGTTGGAGGCAATTAAATGATTCAGATGCAGTCCGTATTGGATGTGGCGGACAACACAGGTGCACGCTCGGTTATGTGCATCAAGGTGTTGGGCGGCAGCCGCCGGCGCTATGCAGGCGTCGGTGACATCATCAAGGTCAGCATTAAGGATGCTGCGCCGCGCGGTCGCGTGAAAAAAGGCGACGTCTACAACGCAGTTGTCGTGCGCACTGCCAAAGGCGTGCGGCGTCCGGATGGCTCGCTGGTGCGTTTTGATGGCAATGCCGCGGTGTTGTTGAATGCCAAATTAGAGCCGATCGGCACCCGAATCTTTGGGCCGGTTACCCGTGAGTTGCGTACCGAGAAGTTCATGAAGATCGTCTCGCTGGCGCCCGAGGTTCTGTAAGGGGGAGTCATGGCACGAATTCGTAGAAGTGATCAGGTGATTATCCTGACTGGGAAAGACAAGGGTAAGCGCAGTGTTGTGCTCAAGGTGCTTGACGATGATCATGTGCTGGTTGAGGGCGTGAATCGCGTTAAGAAGCATCAGAAGCCGAATCCCATGCGCAATATCCAAGGTGGGATCGTCGAAAAGGAAATGCCGATCCAGGCTTCTAATGTCGCATTGTTCAATGCCGGCACGCAGAAGGCTGATCGCGTAGGTTACAAGGTGCTGGAGGACGGCCGAAAGGTGCGTGTATACAAGTCCAATGGCGAAATGGTCGACGCACAGGGGTAATCATGGCGCGTTTTCAAGAATTTTATCGTGAGACGGTGGTGCCCAAGCTGGTTGAGGAGTTTGGTTACAAGTCTGTCATGCAGGTCCCGCGCATCCAGAAGATCACCCTGAACATGGGGGTTGGCGAAGCTGTGGCTGACAAGAAGGTGATGGATCACGCGGTGGCGGACATGCGTAAGATCGCCGGTCAGAAGCCGGTCGTCACCAAGTCCAAGAAATCGATCGCAGGCTTCAAGATCCGTGAAGACTATCCCGTGGGCTGCATGGTGACCCTGCGGCGTGTGCGGATGTACGAGTTTCTGGATCGTCTTGTGACGGTGGCAATTCCGCGCATCCGCGACTTTCGGGGTGTTTCGGGGAAGTCCTTTGATGGCCGTGGCAACTACAACATGGGCGTCAAGGAACAGATCATTTTCCCTGAGATCGAGTACGACAAGATTGATGCGTTGCGTGGCATGAACATCACGATCACCACCACCGCCAAGACTGATGAAGAAGCGCGAGCCTTGCTTGCTGCCTTCAGTTTCCCGTTCAAGAGTTGAGGTAGGCATGGCCAAGTTATCCTTGATTAATCGCGAAGAAAAGCGCGCGCGCATGGTGAAAAAATATGCTGCCAAGCGTGCTGACATCAAAGCTGCGATCGCCAGCGTACAGACCAGCGACGAAGATCGCATGGCGGCGTACAAAGCATTGCAAGAGCTGCCACGCAATTCCAGCCCGGTGCGCCAGCGCAATCGCTGCCAGTTGACGGGGCGCCCGCGTGGCGTGTTCAGCAAGTTTGGCCTGGCACGCAGCAAGCTGCGTGAGTATGCGATGCGGGGCGAAATCCCGGGCATCGTCAAGGCAAGCTGGTAAGGGGTAAACGATATGAGTATGAGTGATCCCATCGCGGACATGCTGACCCGCATCCGCAATGCACAAGCGGTTGAAAAGGGGGCTGTCACGATGCCTTCTTCCAAGGTCAAAGTGGCTATCGCCAAGGTGCTGAAGGACGAAGGTTATATTGATGGTTTTGCCATTCGTGGTGAGCCCGGCAAGCCTGAGCTTGAACTTCAGCTTAAGTATTACGCTGGCCGTCCGGTCATCGAACGCATCGAGCGCGTTAGCAAACCCGGTCTGCGCATCTACAAGGGTGCCGAGGATTTGCCGCGTGTGATGAATGGTTTGGGTGTCGCCATTGTGTCGACCTCAAGCGGTGTGATGACTGATCGCCATGCTCGTGCCAAGGGCGTGGGCGGTGAAGTCCTGTGCGTGGTTGCGTAAGAGAAAACAGATATGTCACGTGTAGCCAATAATCCAATTACGTTGCCAAAAGGTGTCGAGGTCGCGCTGGGAAGCGCAATCTCGGTTAAGGGCCCGCTAGGTTCGATGAGTCAGTCAGCATCGAGCGATGTCTCGGTTGCGCTGAAAGACGGTGTGCTGACTTTTGCGCCCACCAGTGGAAGCATCCAGGCGAACGCCATGGCGGGAACCATGCGTGCGCTGGTCAATAACATGGTGCAGGGCGTTACCAAAGGCTTCGAAAAAAAGCTCTTGCTGGTCGGGGTCGGTTATCGTGCTCAGGCCCAAGGCGACGCGCTCAATCTTACGCTGGGTTTCTCGCATCCCGTCGTACACAAGATGCCTGCCGGCATCAAGGTAGAGACGCCGACGCAAACTGAAATTGTAATCAAGGGTGTCGATCGTCAGGTTGTTGGGCAGGTAGCCGCTGATGTGCGCTCATACCGTCCGCCAGAGCCCTATAAAGGCAAGGGCGTTCGCTATAGCGACGAAGTGGTTATCAAGAAAGAGACTAAGAAGAAATAAGGCTTAAGGACAGAAAATGAACACCAAGCAATCACGGATTCGCCGAGCGCGCAAAACCCGCGCCAAAATCGCGGCCGTCAAGGCGACCCGCCTGGCAATTCACCGCACCAACAGCCATGTCTACGCCCAGATCATTTCGGCGGATGGCGGCACTGTGATGGTAAGCGCGTCTTCCAATGACAAGGACATGCGTGCGGAACTGACGAATGGCGGCAACGTTGCCGCGGCGGCAGCAGTGGGCAAGCGCCTGGCTGAAAAAGCCAAAGGATTAGGCATTGAAAAAGTGGCCTTCGATCGTGCGGGCTTCAAGTTCCATGGGCGTGTGAAAGCCCTGGCTGATGCTGCGCGTGAAGGCGGTTTGGTTTTTTAACGAGGCAGAATCAAGATGGCCCGTACAGCACCTAGTAGTAACGAAGAGCGCGGCGACGGCTTGCGCGAAAAGATGATTTCGATCAACCGAGTCACCAAAGTGGTGAAGGGTGGTCGAATCATGGGCTTTGCCGCTCTGACCGTGGTTGGCGACGGCGATGGCGGTATCGGCATGGGCAAGGGCAAGTCCCGCGAAGTGCCGGTGGCCGTGCAGAAAGCAATGGAAGAGGCGCGTCGCAAGCTGGTCAAGATCAGCCTGAAGAATGGCACCTTTCACCACACCGTGGTGGGCCAGCATGGCGCTTCGCGTGTGTTGATCCAGCCGGCATCTGAAGGTACCGGTATTATTGCCGGTGGTGCGATGCGTGCCGTATTCGAGGTGATGGGCGTGCAGAACGTTCTTGCCAAGTGCCTGGGTTCAACCAATCCCTATAACGTCGTGCGTGCGACGATTGACGGCCTGTTGAAAATGTCCACGCCGTCCGAGATTGCGGCCAAGCGCGGCAAGTCACTCGAAGATATCACGGGGTAAGAAGCCATGAGTGAACAGAAAAAAATCAAGGTGACGCAGATCAAAAGTCTGATTGGCACCAAGGAGGCGCATCGAGCCTGTGTCCGCGGCTTGGGCCTGCGCCGGATGCACCACACAGTCGAGGTGCTCGATACTCCGGAAAACCGCGGAATGATGACCAAGGTCGCCTATCTGTTGAAGTGCGAGGCTTAAATGGAACTGAATACGATTAAACCGGCAGATGGCGCCAAGAAAGACAAGCGCCGCTTGGGTCGCGGCATTGGCTCCGGCCTCGGTAAAACCGCAGGGCGTGGTCATAAAGGCCAGAAATCCCGTTCGGGTGGCTTCCACAAAGTGGGCTTTGAGGGTGGCCAGATGCCGATGCAACGCCGCCTTCCCAAGCGCGGCTTTGTTTCGCTGACCAAGGCCAATACGGCGCACGTTCGCCTGTATGAGCTGGCGGCGGTGAGCGTGGACGAGATTGATTTACTGGTGCTGAAACAGGCCGGGCTGGTCAGTTCCGCAGTCAAGGCGGCAAAAGTCTACCTGGCTGGTGAAATCGACAGGGCGGTCAAGCTTCGCGGTATTGCCGTGACCAAGGGTGCGCGCGCTGCGATTGAGGCAGCTGGCGGCACCATCGCCGACTGATCTTGCGAAGGACGTAGACCTTGGCCACGCCCAAAACCGGTTTGAACAAATTCGGCGACCTCAAGCGTCGCTTGTTATTCCTGCTCGGCGCATTGATCGTCTATCGTATCGGTACCTTTATTCCGGTGCCGGGGATCGACCCGCTGGTGCTTGATCAGTTGTTCAAATCGCAACAAGGCGGCATCCTGGGCATGTTCAACATGTTCTCCGGCGGTGCACTGTCACGTTTCAGTCTGTTTGCGCTGGGAATCATGCCGTATATTTCGGCATCCATCATCGTGCAACTGATGACGACCGTTTCGCCCCAGCTTGAAGCCCTGAAAAAAGAGGGTGAGTCCGGACGTCGCAAGATTACGCAGTACACCCGCTACGGCACCCTGTTCCTGGCGGTGTTTCAGGCGCTGGGGATTTCCATCGCACTGGAATCCCAGGCAGGCCTGGTGCTCGATCCAGGCATGGCATTTCGTTTGATTACGGTGGCCACCCTCACTGCCGGCACGATGTTCCTAATGTGGCTGGGCGAACAGATTACCGAGCGTGGCCTGGGCAATGGTATTTCGATCATTATCTTTGGCGGTATTGTAGCGGGTTTGCCGCATGCGATCGGCGGCACGCTGGAATTGACGCGTACGGGCGCATTCCCGATTCCGCTGGTATTGATGTTGTTTGTTGCGGTGTTGCTGGTTACCGCGCTGGTGGTGTTTGTCGAGCGGGGCCAGCGCAAGATTCTGGTCAACTACGCCAAGCGCCAGGTCGGCAAAATGGTGGTAGGCGGACAGAGTTCCCACCTGCCGCTCAAGCTGAATATGGCCGGGGTGATCCCGCCGATTTTTGCCTCGAGCATTATTTTGTTCCCGGCCACTTTGGCGGGCTGGTTTGGTAGCGGCGAGGGTATGGGCTGGTTGAGGGATATCGGCTCATCCTTGTCTCCCGGGCAGCCGGTCTATGTTTTGCTGTACGCGTTGGCGATCATTTTCTTCTGCTTTTTTTATACGGCCTTGGTGTTCAACCCCAAGGAAACGGCAGACAATCTGAAGAAAAGTGGTGCGTTTGTCCCCGGCATCCGCCCGGGTGATCAAACTGCCCGCTACATCGACAAGATTCTCACCCGGCTGACGCTGGTGGGGGCGATCTATATCACCTTGGTATGCTTGCTGCCCGAGTTTCTGATTTTGAAATGGAATGTTCCTTTCTACTTTGGTGGAACATCTCTGCTGATTATTGTGGTGGTGACGATGGATTTTATGGCCCAGGTTCAGGCCTATGTCATGTCTCACCAGTATGAAGGCTTGCTCAAGAAAGCCAATTTCAAGAATGGCTTAGTGGGACGGTAATGTCTAAGGAAGTTGATGTCTAAGGAAGATGTCATCCAGATGCAGGGCGAGGTCATTGAAAACCTGCCTAACGCCACGTTTCGAGTCAAGCTAGAAAACGGCCATGTTTTACTGGGTTATATCTCGGGAAAGATGCGTATGCACTACATCCGCATTCTTCCCGGTGACAAGGTGACAGTTGAACTCACCCCGTACGACTTGACCAAAGGCCGAATCGTTTTTCGGGCCAAATGATTTTTTGACCGGCAGCATGCCGCCGGCGAGAGAATGGAGAAAACCATGAGAGTGCAGGCTTCAGTAAAAAAAATGTGCCGTAAGTGCAAGGTTGTACGTCGCAAAGGTGTTGTGCGCGTGATCTGCGATGATCCGCGTCACAAGCAGCGTCAGGGATGAGTCTGCAACCGCTGTCAAGTTTCAATTCGAGTCAACCTAAGAATAGGTTGACGTGTTATAATGTTTTGTTTTGCGTTCGGAGCTTTGCGAATGGCTCGTATTGCAGGGGTTAATATCCCGAATCATCAACACGCGATAATCGCGTTGACCGCCATTTATGGCATTGGCAGGACCTCGTCCGGCAAGATTTGCGAAGCGGCTGGCGTTGCCCAGACTTCGAAAATCAAGGACTTGTCGGAGGCTGAGGTCGAGCGCATACGCGAGGTCGTGTCCAAGTTCACGGTCGAGGGCGACCTGCGCCGTGAAACCACCATGAACATCAAGCGTTTGATGGATCTTGGCTGCTATCGCGGCTTGCGCCACCGAAAAGGCTTGCCCGTGCGTGGTCAGCGCACACGCACCAACGCGCGCACCCGCAAGGGGCCGCGCAAGGCCATCAGGAAATAAAGGTTAACCATGGCAACGAAACCAGCTACGCGCGTCCGTAAAAAGGTTAAAAAGAATGTCGCAGAAGGTATTGCGCACATTCACGCTTCATTCAACAACACCATCGTGACGATCACCGATCGTCAGGGCAATGCTCTGTCGTGGGCAACGGCCGGTGGTGCAGGCTTCAAGGGCTCGCGCAAATCAACCCCTTTCGCGGCGCAGGTTGCGGCGGAAAACGCCGGCAAAATGGCGCAGGAATGCGGTGTCAAGAACCTGGAAGTGCGGATCAAGGGCCCCGGCCCTGGCCGCGATTCCACCGTGCGTGCGTTGAATGCGTTGGGCTTCAAGATCGTTACGATCTCGGATGTCACCCCGATCCCGCATAACGGTTGCCGTCCCTCCAAAAAGCGTCGTATTTAATACTAGGCAAAATCATGGCTCGTAATCTTGATCCCAAATGCCGTCAGTGCCGCCGCGAAGGCGAGAAGCTCTTCCTGAAAGGCGAGAAGTGCTTCACTGACAAGTGCGCTATCGAGCGCCGTCCCTATGCGCCCGGCCAGCACGGCCAGAAGAGCGGTGCCCGCCTGTCCGGTTATGGCGTGCAGTTGCGTGAGAAACAAAAAATTCGCCGTATATACGGCGTGCTGGAAGGCCAGTTCCGCCTGACTTACAAGCGGGCGGACAGCCGCAAGGGCGTAACCGGTGAAAACCTGCTGTCGATGCTGGAGTCGCGCCTGGATTCGGTGTGCTATCGCATGGGCTTTGGTGCGTCGCGCACCGAGGCACGTCAGGTGCTGCGCCACAACGGCATCATGGTTAACGGTCGCCGGGTCAATATCCCGTCGTATCAGGTGCGTGCCGGTGACGTGGTTGAGGTGTCGGAAAAAGCGAAAGCCCATCTGCGCATTAAGGCGGCGGCAGAGGCGGCTGCGTCGCGGGGTTATCCCGAGTGGGTTGAAGTCGACGCCAAGGCGCTCAAGGGCACCTACAAGGCTGCCCCGCAACGCTCGGAACTGCCGTCGACCATCAACGAGTCCCTAGTCGTCGAACTGTACTCCAAATAAGTTGGCCCGGTCTCTGTGACCCGGTCTTAAGGAATCGCACTCTATGCATAGCGCTACGGAATTTCTCAAGCCGCGTATTGTGGAGGTGGATCGCTCCTCCCCACTGCACGCCAGGGTCATAATGGAGCCCTTCGAGCGTGGCTATGGCCACACGCTCGGCAACGCGCTGCGTCGTATTCTTCTGTCTTCCATGGTTGGCTATGCGCCCACCGAAGTGTCCATCAGCGGTGTCGTACATGAGTATTCGACCATTGAGGGCGTGCAGGAGGATGTCGTTGATATCCTGCTGAACCTCAAAGGCATCGCTTTCAAGATGCACGGCAAGTCCGAGGCTATCCTTAAAGTTTCCAAAGCCGGTGAGGGTGTGGTGACGGCGGGCGACATCGAGGTCGGGCACGACATCGAGGTGCTCAATCCGGATCACGTGATTGCTCACCTGACCAAGGGCGGCAAGCTCGACATGGAAATCAAGATCGAGAGCGGTCGCGGGTACCAGCCGGCTACCGTGCGCAAGGTTTCGGAAGAAACCCGCGCCGTCGGTTCGATTTTGATCGACGCCTCGTTCAGCCCGGTGCGTCGCGTCGCCTACACGGTGGAGAGTGCGCGTGTCGAACAGCGTACCGACCTCGACCGTCTGGTGATCGACATCGAAACCAATGGCGTGGTCGAGCCGGAAGAGGCCGTGCGTACCGCTGCCCGCATTCTAGTGAACCAGCTTTCCGTGTTTGCCGATCTGGAAGGCACGCCGGCCGAGTCCGAGTCGCCGCGTTCGCCGCAGGTGGATCCCCTGTTGCTGCGCCCGGTTGATGACCTTGAATTGACCGTTCGTTCGGCCAACTGCCTGAAAGCTGAAAATATTTACTTTATTGGCGACCTGATCCAACGTTCCGAAACGGAACTGCTTCGCACCCCCAACTTGGGCCGCAAGTCGCTGAACGAGATCAAGGATGTACTGGCTTCCAAGAGCCTGTCGCTGGGGATGAAGCTGGAGAACTGGCCGCCCGCCGGTCTTGAGCGCCCCTGAAGTATTTAGTTTAGCTAGACTCCCGTAACCCGAATCAAATAATAAAGTGCGGGTCGCCGTGGCTGGCGGCCTAGCCCAAGAATACTGACTGAAAGGAATCGCCATGCGTCATCGTCAATCCAACCGCAAGCTCAACCGCACCACCAGCCATCGTCTGGCCATGTTCCGCAACATGAGTGTGTCGCTGCTGAAGCATGAAATCATCAAGACCACGCTGCCGAAGGCCAAGGAACTGCGCCGCTTCGTCGAGCCGCTGATCACCCTGGGCAAGGAACCGACCTTGGCGAACCATCGCCTGGCGTTCGACCGTCTGCGTGACCGCGACATGGTCGTCAAGCTGTTCGGCGAACTGGGCCCACGTTACAAGACCCGTCCCGGTGGTTACCTGCGCATCCTGAAGTACGGTTTTCGCAAAGGCGACAATGCACCGATGGCGCTGGTCGAACTGGTTGACCGTCCCGAGACCGACGCTGAGTTGGTCGAGGCAGAGTAAATCACGTCAGTATCGTAGGCATGAAAAAAGCCGGGTGATCCCGGCTTTTTTCATGCCTGTTTTTCACGGCGCTTCGAGGAGCGGTACGTGCAATGGAAGGCTTCCTGCATGTATTTGCCGAGAGCCGGCCTTGTCAGGCATAGTCATCCTTCCCTTCACGCCAGGAAAAGCCTGTGATCGTTCTCTTCACCGATTTCGGCGTGCGCGATCCCTATGTGGGGCAGATGAAGGCGCGTCTCGCCGAACACGCGCCCATACAGTTGGTGGTGGACTTGCTGCACGAGGTGCCCGACTTCAACCCGCATGCGGGCGCGCATTTGCTGGCAGCGTTTGCCCCGGGCTTTCCGTCCGGCAGCGTGTTTCTGGCGGTGGTCGATCCCGGTGTCGGCACGCCGCGCGACGCCGTGGTGGTCATGGCCGGCGGCCGCTGGTTTGTTGGGCCGGACAACGGACTGCTGTCGGTCGTTGCCGCGCGCAATGCCGGCACTCAGCTGTGGCGCATTACCTGGCAGCCCGAGGGCCTGTCGGCCACCTTTCATGGGCGCGACCTGTTCGCACTGATAGCGGCTGACATCGCGCGCGGCGAATTCCCAACCGATAAACTGAGCCCGATAGACAAGCTGAATGTCGAATTCGACGCCGGCGACCTGGCGCGGGTGATTTATATCGATCATTACGGCAACGCCTGGACCGGCGTGCGCGGGGTGCTGCAGGATGCGCGCGTCAGCGCCGCGGGCGAACTGTTCAAGCACAGCGAGAGCTTCGGCTTCGTCGGCAAGGGCGAGGGCTTCTGGTTCATCAACAGCGTCGGCTTGCTGGAGATTGCGGTTAACCGGGGTAGTGCCGCGGCCACGTTCGGCTTGAAGGTGGGCGATCCGGTTCAGGTACAGCGGCTCAACTAAGCTGCACTCAATCCAGCCCCAGCAGCAGCGCCCGGTAGTCATTGACGTTGGTGCGGGTGGGGCCGCTGACGACGAGATCGCCGAGGTCGGCAAAAAATCCGTGACTGTCGTGCGCGGCAAGCAAATCGGCCGCGTCGAGGCCGCGCTCATGCGCGCGAAGCAGCGTGCCTGGGCCGATCAATGCACCCGCATTGTCCTCGCTGCCGTCGATGCCGTCGGTGTCGCAGGCGATCGCCCACGCAGGCGTGTCCGCCAGTTCAAGTGCCAGGGCCAGCAGAAATTCAGCGTTGCGGCCGCCGCGCCCGTGCTGTGGGCGCAGGGTGACGGTGGTCTCGCCGCCTGAAATTAATGCGATGGGACGGGACTTCACGGCGCGCGCAAGCGCGGCGTGCTGTTTGGCCACCGCCTGGGCATCCCCGCTGACGCAGTCGGAGAGCACCACGGCGGGAATGCCGCGATGCTCGAAATACCGGGCTGCGGCCTGC
>Ga0209592_1000235_pt1 | contig 15745 bp, 15 predicted proteins | sample PPLLak2March2015_2_FD_187251 | JGI IMG/M metagenome (GOLD analysis project Ga0209592, IMG submission 187251) | Freshwater sediment microbial communities from Prairie Pothole Lake near Jamestown, North Dakota, USA - PPLs Lake P8 Core (3) Depth... | ecosystem: Environmental > Aquatic > Freshwater... | reverse complement strand
TCCGCCTGCTCTCGCACGCCACCGAGGATGGCTTCGTCTTCCGCGTCGACATGCGGCTTCGCCCCTACGGCGACTCGGGGCCCCTCGCGTGCAGCTTCGACTTCCTCGACCAGTACTTCGTCACGCAGGGGCGCGAGTGGGAGCGCTATGCCTGGATCAAGGCGCGCGCGATTTCCGGAAATTCAGAAAAAGAATTGGAAAACATCGTGCGGCCTTTCGTGTTCCGCAAGTACCTCGACTACGCCACCCTCTCGGCGATGCGCGGCCTGCACGCCGAGGTGCGCCGCGAGGTGGCGCGGCGCGAGCTCGCGAGCCACGTCAAGCTCGGCCCCGGCGGCATCCGCGAAGTCGAGTTCATCGCGCAGGCGCTGCAGCTCATCCGCGGCGGGCGCGACGCGGAGCTGCGCATCAGGCCGACGCTGCAGGTCCTGAAGAATCTTTCCTTGAAGAGGCTTCTCCCGGAGGAAGCCGAACACGAGCTCTCCGCCGCGTACGTGTTCCTGCGCCGGGTCGAGCACCGCCTGCAGTACCTCGACGACGCGCAGCGCCACGACCTGCCCGAGGACGCGGAGGATCAACGGCGGGTCGCGCAGATGTGCGGCTTCTCTTCCTGGGAAGCCTTCCTTCAGGAACTGGATTCGCATCGTTCCGCCGTCACCCGGCATTTCGAGAACACCTTCGCCGAGCGCGAAGGGGCGGACGAGCCCTGGCCCGCCCACCCGCGCCTGGAGGCGCTGCGCGCGAGCCAGCGCTACAACCTGCTGCCGGCGGACTCGAAGCGGCGCCTCGACCGCCTGATCCCGGCCCTCGCTCGCGCGGCGGCCGCGACGCCCGACCGGGAAGCGACGCTCGCGCGCGGCGTCGACCTCGTCGAGGCGATCGCCAGCCGCGCCGCCTACCTCGCGCTCCTCGCCGAGCACCCGCAGGCGCTCGAGCGCGTGGCGCGCATCATCGGCACCTCGAGCTGGGCGGCGAGCTTCATCACGCGCCACCCGCTGCTCCTCGACGAGCTGCTCGACGACCGGCTGCTCACCGCGGCGCCGGATCTCGGTGCTTTTTCACGAAGTCTCCGTACCCAGCTCAATTCTTCCGACGGCGACACCGAGCGGCAGATGGACATCCTGCGCGAGGCGCACCAGGCGCAGGTGTTCCGCCTGCTCGCCCAGGACCTGGCGGGCCTGCTCACCGTCGAGCGCCTCGCCGACCACCTCTCCGCGCTGGCCGACACGGTCCTCGAGATCGTCCTCGACCTGGCGTGGCAGCTGCTGCCGCGCAAGCACCGGAGCGATGCGCCGGCGTTCGCCGTCATCGGCTACGGCAAGCTCGGCGGCAAGGAGCTCGGCTACGCCTCCGACCTCGACATCATCTTCCTCTACGACGACGCGCACGAGCAGGCGCAGGAAACCTACGCGCGCCTCGCGCAACGCATCAACACCTGGCTCACCAGCCGCACTTCCGCGGGCGCGCTGTTCGAGACCGACCTGCGCCTGCGCCCGAGCGGCACCTCGGGCCTGCTCGTTTCGCCGGTCGAGGCGTTCGCGCGCTACCAGGAGAAGGACGCCTGGGTCTGGGAGCACCAGGCGCTCACCCGGGCGCGCTACTGCGCCGGCGACAAGGCCGTCGGCGCCGCGTTCGAGAAGATCCGGGAACACATCCTGAAGCGGAAGCGCGAATTGCGCTCGCTGAAAAGCGAGATCCTCGGCATGCGCGAGAAGATGCACGCGGCGCATCCCAACAAGAGCGGGCTGTTCGACGTCAAGCACGACCGCGGCGGCATGATCGACATCGAGTTCGCGGTGCAGTACCTCGTCCTGGGCTTCGCGGCGAAATTTCCGGACCTGACGGGCAATCTGGGCAACATCGCGCTGCTGAAGATGAGCGCGGAGCACAGCCTGGTGCCGATGGATCTGGCGGAAAAGGCAAGAAGCGCCTATCGCGAGTACCGGCGCCTCCAGCACGCCCTGCGCCTGAACGGCGCCCAGTACGCGCGCGTGCCCAGGGACCAGGTGAGCGCGGAGATGGGCTCGGTCCTCGAGCTCTGGAAAACGGTGTTCAGCGCGCCGGCTTGATGTCGGGCGAGCCGGTGTCGAGCCGGCCCTGCGCCAGCCGGCGGCGGGCGTCGGCGGCGAGCTGCTCGTAGCGCTCCAGATAGGCCCGCAGCTGCTCCTCGTCCAGCTCCTCGAGGTCGAGCACCGCGTTGTGCGCGCCCTGCGTGGCGCGAATCAGCTCGTCCAGCTTGATCTGGATCGCCACCGTGTCGCGGTTCTGGGTGTTCTGGATCACGAACACCATGAGGAAAGTGACGATGGTGGTCGTGGTGTTGACGATGAGCTGCCAGGTGTCGCTGAAGCCGAAGAGCGGGCCGCTCGCCGCCCAGAGCACGATGAGCAGCACGGCGACGGCGAAGGCCGCCGGCCGGCCCACCAGCGTCGAGATCGACCGCGCGATGTTCGCGAAGCGCCAGCGCTGCAGGGCGCCCGCCTCGATATCGCGCATCGGGCTGCCGGAACTGCCCAGGATGCTCGCCATCGCCGCCTCCGAATCAGGGACAGACCACGGTTTCCAGCAATTTGGATGCCCGCCGTCACAAGCCGCGGACCTGCAGCGCGGGATTGCGTCCCCGCAGCCATGCGACGAGCTCCTGCAGCCCGTCGATGCCGTTGACCATCACGAACGTGCCGCCGAGAGTCCGGAAGTGGACGTAGTAGCCAAAGGACTCGGTGGCGATCTCGCTCACCTCGCCCGGCGCCACCGCCGCCTCGCCGAGCAGCGACTTGAGCATCATCCGGTCGTCGCCGCCCAGGCTGATGCGGTAAGGCATCCTGAGGTATTTCCAGATTCCATACACCAGCCACAGCATGAACACGCCCAGGTAGAGCGTCCCGTGCTCATAGGCGGCGGCTTTCCGGCATCGCGGTCGCCCCGGCGCAGCCGACGAACGCGGCGACGAGGAGCGCGAGATTCCCGAAGTGCTTCAGCCTCGGCGCGGCATAGTCGGTGCGCATCGTTCTAGATCGCCTCGCGCGGAGGCTCGCGGCGCAGCGGGCCGTCGACTTCCGAGGCGAGGCGCGCCAGGGCGTTCAGGAGCGCGTCGCGCTTGAGCCGGTACAGGACGCGCTGGCCGAGGCGCTCGCTTTCCACCAGGCCGGCTTCCAGCAGCACCGACAGGTGGCGCGAGATCGCCGGGGCGCTCATGGGGAAGCGCGCGGCGAGCTCGGTGGTGCTGAGCGCGGTCTGCGCCAGCAGCGCCAGCATCTGCCGGCGCGGGCGCGACGCCAGGGCCGTGAAAGCCAGATCCAGATTAACCAAAGTGCCGACAGTCGATTAACACAAGTGTTAATAGTCTAGCGGAATCTTTGGCTAGAATAGGTCCGACCTCATCAGGGAGACAAGCCGATGGCGAAGGCAGCAGCGGCGCCGCTTTCCATGGCGGACCGCGACGGGCAGATCTGGTACGACGGAAGACTGGTGCCGTGGCGCAGCGCCACCACCCACGTGCTCACCCACTCGCTGCACTACGGCCTTGCCGTGTTCGAGGGCGTGCGCGCCTACAAGACCGAGATCGGCACCGCCATCTTCCGGCTGAAGGAGCACACCGACCGCCTGTTCAGCTCGGCGCACATCTACATGATGAAGATCCCGTTCACGCGGGAGAAGCTCGCGCAGGCGCAGGTCGAGGTGGTGCGCGCGAACGGCCACGAGGCCTGCTACATCCGCCCGATCGCCTTCTACGGCTCGGAGAAGATGGGCGTCTCGCCGGTCGGCGCCAAGGTGCACGTGGCGATCGCCGCCTGGCCCTGGGGCGCCTATCTCGGGCCCGAGGCGCTGGCGAAGGGCATCCGCGTCAAGACCTCGTCGTATGCGCGCCACCACATCAACGTCACCCTCGCGCGCGCGAAGATGTCCGGCACCTACCCCAACTCGGTGCTCGCCACGCTGGAGGCGACCCAGCACGGCTACGACGAAGGCCTGCTGCTGGATGTCAACGGCTACGTCGCCGAGGGCGCGGGCGAGAACATCTTCATCGTCAAGGACGGCAAGCTCCTCGAGCCGGTGCTCACCTCGGCCCTCACCGGCATCACGCGCGCCTCGGTGATCGACCTCGCCGGCGAGCTCGGCTACGAGGTGATCTCGCGCCCGCTCACGCGCGACGACATCTACATCGCCGACGAGGCGTTCTTCACCGGCACCGCGGCGGAGGTGACGCCGATCCGCGAGCTCGACGGGCGCATGATCGGCGCGGGCAAGGCGGGCCCGGTGACCAAGGCGATCCAGAAGGCTTTCTTCGACGTCGTGACCGGCAAGGACAAGAAGCGGCGCAAATGGCTGACACCAGTAAAGAAGTCGAAGTAACCGAGAAGAACCTGCCGCTGCACTGCCCGATGCCGGGCGCGCCGCTGTGGGCGCGGCATCCGCGGGTGTTCCTCGACGTCGCGCACGAGGGCAAGGCGCGCTGCCCCTACTGCGGGACGCTTTACATCTATAAAGGCCAGGAAGTAAAAGGGCATTAGTGCCCCGCATCCTGGTCGTCGCGCCGAACTGGATCGGCGACGCGCTGATGGCGCAGCCGCTGCTCGCGCGGCTGCGCGAGCAGCGGCCGGCGGCGCCGATCGACGTCCTCGCGCCCGAATGGGTGGCGCCGGTCGCGCGACGCATGCCCGAGGTGAGCGACGTCATCGTCACCCCCTTCCGGCACGGCCCGCTGCAGCTGCGCAGCCGCTGGCAGCTCGGCCGCCGCCTGCGGCAGCTCGGCTACGGGCAGGCGATCGTGCTGCCCAACACCTGGAAGTCCGCGCTCGTGCCCTTCTTCGCCGACATTCCCGTGCGCAGCGGCTACGTCGGCGAGTCGCGCTATGGGCTGCTGAACCTCCTGTATCGCAAGAAATCCGTCCCGATGAACCTGCACTACGCCCGGCTCGCCGCGCCGCCGGGCACCGAGTCCGCAGGCGCGCTTCCTCACCCCCGGCTGGAAGTGTCCTCGGCAGAGATTTCTTCCGTGAAGGCAAAATTCGGCCTGCCGGAGCGCTACGCCGTCCTCGCGCCGGGCGCGGAGTACGGGCCGGCCAAGCGCTGGCCTTACTTCGCCGATCTGACGAAGAAGATGTCCATCGAAAAAGCCATCCTGGGCTCCCCGGGCGACGCGCAGGCGGCGCAGGGCCTGCAGGGCGCCAACCTGGTCGGGCGGACCTCGCTCGACGAGGCGATCGTGCTCATCGCCGGCGCGGCGCTCGTGGTGAGCAACGACTCGGGGCTGATGCACGTCGCCGCCGCGCTCGGCCGGCCGCAGGTGGCCCTCTTCGGCTCCTCGAGCCCCGAGCACACGCCGCCGCTGTCGGCCGCGGCGCGCGTGCTGTGGCTGCGCCTGGAATGCAGCCCCTGCTTCGCGCGCGAATGCCCGCTCGGCCACTTTCGCTGCATGCGGGAGATGGGGGTGGAAAGCGTGCTCCGGGAAATAGACAATCTCCCTGCGTGACCGGCAAGATCTTCCCCACCGCCCAGGACGCCGAGAACGCCTTCTACGAGGCGCTCGAGCGCACCGACCTCGAGGGCATGATGGCCGTCTGGGCCGAGGACGAGGACATCGTCTGCGTGCACCCCGGCGGCCCGCGCCTCACCGGCCAGGACCAGGTGCGCGAGAGCTGGTCGCGCATGTTCGCCGCGGGCGGCCGCGCGCGCGTGCACATCTCCCAGCAGGTTGCGATCAGCGCCATGATGCTCGCGGTGCACAGCGTGCACGAGAACTTCACCGTCGAGGGCGAGGCGCAGACGCGAGCGCCGATCGTCGCCACCAACGTCTACCTGCGCACCGCGGCGGGCTGGCGCATGATCGTGCACCACGCCTCGCCCGGGGTCGTGCCGGCGGCGCCGGCGCGGCGCGAGCCGGCGCCGAAGTTCCTGCATTGACCGGATACGCCGCACCGTCGTGGCTGCCGGGCGGCCACCTGCAGACGATCTGGCCGACGCTGTTCCCGCCGCCGCGCGTGCCGCTCGCGCGCACGCGCTGGGACACGCCCGACGGCGACTTCATCGACGTGGACAGCGCCGGGCGCGCCGATGCGCCGCGCCTGCTCGTGCTCTTCCACGGCCTCGAAGGCGGCTCGGACAGCCACTACGCGCGCGGGCTCGCCGCCGCGGCAGTCGCGGCGGGCTGGCGCATCGCCATCCCGCACTTTCGCGGCTGCTCGGGCGAGCCCAACCGCACCAGGCGCGCGTACCACTCCGGGGACAGCGAGGAAGTCGACTGGGTGCTGCGCCGTTTTTCAGGAGATGTTTTTCCTGTAGGAATCTCTCTTGGCGGAAACGCCCTGTTGAAATGGCTGGGGGAGCGCGGGGCGGAGGCGGCCAAGGTCGTGAAGCGCGCCGCGGCGGTCTCGGCGCCGCTCGACCTCGCGGCCTCCGGGCGGGCGCTCGACCGCGGCCTGAACCGCCTCATCTACACGCGCCACTTCCTCTCGAGCCTCAAGCCCAAGTCGATCGCCAAGCTCGAGGTCTTCCCCGGGCTCTACGACGGCGCCGCGGTGCTCTCGGCGCGCACGTTCAAGGAGTTCGACGACACGGTGACCGCGCCGCTGCACGGCTTTCGCGACGCCGACGACTACTGGAGCGCATCCTCGAGCGGGCCCTTCCTCGAGCGCGTGCGCGTGCCGACGCTGGTGCTCAACGCGCGCAACGACCCCTTCCTTCCGGAGCATGACCTCGTCGCCGCGGCGCGCAGGGCGGCGCCGGACGTGCTGCTAGAATTTCCTGCGCACGGGGGCCATGCCGGTTTCCGGCATCCCTGGCTCGCGCAGCGCCTTTTCCGGTTCTTCGACCCATGAACGTTCCCGCCGAGATCTTTCGCACCTACGACATCCGCGGCGTGGTCGGCCGCACGCTCACCGCGGCGCTGGTGCGCAGTATCGGCCGGGCGCTGGGCAGCGTCGGACGCGCGCGCGGCGCCGCCACCTTCGCCGTCTGCCGCGACGGCCGCGTGTCGGGCCCCGAGCTGGCGGAGGCCTTGATGCAGGGCCTGGCGGCGGCGGGCGCCGACGTCGTCGACATCGGCATGGGGCCGACGCCGCTCGCCTACTTCGCCGCGCACCACCTGGGCACCGGCAGCTGCGTCGCGGTGAGCGGCAGCCACAACCCGCCCGACTACAACGGGCTGAAGATGGTCGTCGGCGGCGACACGCTCTACGGCGACGAGATCAAGGACCTGCGCAGAAGGATCCTGGAGAACGATTTCTCCACGGGGCAGGGCAAGCGCAGCAGCGCGGACGTGGCCGGCGCCTACGTCGATCGCATCGCCGGCGACGTGAAGCTGGCGCGGCCCTTCCACATCGCCATCGACTGCGGCAACGGCGTGGCCGGCATGCTCGCGCCGCGCCTGTTCCGGGCCCTGGGCTGCGAGGTGACCGAGCTCTTCTGCGAGGTCGACGGCCGCTTCCCCAATCACCACCCCGACCCGGCGCAGCCGGAGAATCTCAAAGACCTCATTCAAGTTCTTTCTTCTTCTTCCTGCGAGCTGGGCTTGGCGTTCGACGGCGACGGCGATCGCCTGGGCGTGGTGACGAAGGACGGCGAGGTGATCTTCCCCGACCGCCAGCTCATGCTCTACGCGAAGGACGTGCTGTCGCGCAATCCCGGCGCCGAGATCATCTACGACGTGAAGTCGACGCGCCTGCTCGCGCCGTGGATCGAGCGCCTCGGCGGCAAGCCCACCATCTGGAAGACCGGGCACTCGCTCATCAAGGCGAAGCTGAAGGAGACCGGGGCGCTGCTCGCCGGCGAGATGTCGGGCCACACCTTCTTCAAGGAGCGCTGGTACGGCTTCGACGACGCGCTCTACGCCGGAGCGAGGTTGCTGGAAATACTGGCCAGGGAGGCCGATGCAAATGCCACCCTGAAGAATCTTCCCAACCTGCCCTCCACGCCGGAGCTGCACTGGGCGCTGGACGAGGGCGAGCCGCACGCGCTGGTGGCGAAGCTGCAGGCGACCCGGCCCTTCCCCGGCGCCGAGCGCGTGCTCACCATCGACGGCGTGCGTGTAGAGTATGCCGATGGCTTCGGCCTCGCCCGCGCCTCCAACACCACCCCGGTCATCGTCATCCGCTTCGAGGCCGAGTCGGGCGCGGCGCTCGAGCGCATCAAGGGCGAGTTCCGCCGCGCCCTGCAGCCCCTCAAGCCGAGTGCGCCTCTTCCTTATTAGCGGCCCGTAGCGCTCAGCCGCGCGGCGGCGTCTTCTCGCCGAGGTCCCAGAACAGCCCGGCCATGATCCGCAGAGCGTCGCGCGCCACCGGCGCGAGCAGGTGCTCGTTCGGCGCGTGCTGCGAGCACGCCGCGTAGGAGTGCGGGATCCACACCGTCGGCAGCCCGAGCGTGTCGGAGAAGACGTCGTTCGGCAGCGAGCCGCCGAGGTTGGGAAGGATCGCGGGCTTCGCGCCGGTGGTGCGCGCGATCGAGTCTTCGGCCCACTTCACCCAGGGATGCTCCGGGTCGAGGCGCGTGGCCGGGAAGAAGCCGTCGCGCGCCGGGCTCAGCTTGACGTTGGAAAAACCTTCGCGGTCCAGATGGCGGCGCAGCGCGGGCAGGATGTCGGCCGGGTCGATGCCGACGATGTAGCGAAGCTGGCAGTGCGCGGCTGCCCGGGGCGGGATCGCGTTGACCGGCTTGTCCGGGTTGCCGGTGACGAAGGCGAGGACCTCGAAGCTGCACCAGCCGAAGACGCGCTCGGACGGAATGAGCCCGGGCTCGCCCCAGTCCGCATCGATGGCGGGCCCGTCTGCGCCGCCTTCGACGACCAAGTCCTTCAGCGCTTCCTTGATTGATGGCGTGAGGCTGCCGGGCCGCCATTCCGGCACGCGGATCGCGCCGCGCTTGTCGGTGATCGAAGCGATGGCGTGCGCGAGGACGATGCCCGGATTGGCGAGCAGGCCGCCCCAGTTGCCCGAGTGGTGACCGCCCGGGCGGAAATCGGCGACCATGTCGAAGTTGAACGCGCCGCGCGAGCCGAGGAAGATCGTCGGCCGCTGCGGCTGCAGGCGCGGGCCGTCGGAGGCGATGAAGACATCCGCTCGCAATGCTTCTTTTTCTCTTTGACAGAAGGCTTTCAGGCCCGGCGAGCCTACCTCCTCCCCGGTCTCGATCAGCACCTTGAGGTTGAAGCCCAGGCGGCCGCGCGTCTTCAGGACGGTCTCTACCGCGCCGAGGTTGATGGTGTGCTGGCCCTTGTTGTCCGCCGTGCCGCGACCGTAGATCTTTTCTTTCTCGACGGAGACCTTCCAGGGATTCAGGCCGGAACGCCACTGCTCATCCTGGCCGCGGATCACGTCGCCGTGGCCGTAGGTGAGCACGGTGGGCAGCGCCGCGTCCTCGATGCGCTCGGCGATGAGGAAGGGACCGTGCTTGCCTGCGGGGTTGGGCAGGATGCGGCAGGAGAAGCCCATGCGCTCGAGGCTCTCGGCCATCTCGTTCTCGAGATAATCGTTGAGCGCGGCGGCGCGCGCCGGGTTCTGGCTTTCCGTGGGGATGGCGACGCGCCGCCCGAGGTCGGCGAGGAAGCGGCCCTCGTCGAAGTAGCGCTCGACCGCGGCGATGGCCCTGTCGCGACCCATTGTCGAAGTCTACTTCGACAGGGCGAGCGCCGGCGGAAGTGAGGGTCCGTTAAGGGTGCGCGGGGAGCGTGAAGCACACCTCGCTGCCTGCGCCGGGCCGGCTCTCCGCCCAGATCCGTCCCCCATGGGCTTCGACGATGCATCGGGATATGTACAGGCCGAGACCCAGGCCCCGGCGATCATCCTTGCCGACCTGCGCGAATCGCTCGAATATGCGCTCCAGCGCATCGTCGGGTATGCCGGGGCCGGTATCCCGGACGCACAGACGGACGTTGCCGGCCTCCCGCTCGCCACGAACCGTGATTTTCCCGCCTCGAGGCGTGAATTTCAGTGAGTTCGAGATGAGATTCGCGAGCACCTGAAGGATCCGCTGATGGTCGAACGCCGCGAGAAGCGGCGCGGCATCGATCTGGGCCTCCAGGGACACCCCTTTTGCCGAGGCCGTTGCTCGAAACGAATCCGCCGCTTCGCCGATCACGATGGCCAGATCCCGCGTTGCCGGTGTGACGGCGAGCTTGCCGGCCTCGATGCTGGCGACATCGACCAGGTCGCCGATCAGCCGGTTCATGCGGGCGGCGTACCGCTCGATGCGCCCGGTCTCCGCGACAATGCGGGCGCCGTCCTCGTTCTGGGGCGCTCTCTTCGAGAGCAGCGCCGCACTCATGACGACGCCGCCGATCAGGTCGCGCAAGTCGTGCGCGACAATCGCGAGGAAATCGTCCCGGCTCGCCAGCGCGTCGTCGGAACGAATCCGCTCCGTCAGCAGGTAGCGGTCGGTCGATTCCCGCTCGAGCGGAAGAAATCGAATCAGCGTGCGGGCATATTCCTCGCGTTCCAGGCGCAGGGTCTCGTCGGCGCCGTCGCGCTCGTCGCGGAGAGCTTCGTCCGCGAGGGCCCTTTCTTCGATGATCGCAGCTTTCGGCTGCACGCCGCGCGCATCCGGATCGAGTTTCTCATCCGCCTTCTCGCGGGCGGCCTCGAGCACGGTATCGGCGTTTTCGCGTGCCAGGCTGAGAACCTCGTCGGCATTGTCGCGCGCGAGATCGACCACTGCATCGGCGTGCCTTGCGACGTCTCGCTGCTTTGCCGCCACCGCCTGGTCGGTCTTCTCACGTTCCGTGCGCAAGCTTTCGTCGGTTTTCTCACGATCCGGAGAAAGGTCATCGCCGCGGAGGGCCCCATAGCTGCTGCGCGCAAGCTCGCCCAGCGCCTGTTTCGTCGTGCCGGAAACTCTCTTCCAGTTCTCCTGAACTCTGTCCCACCTCATGGTGTGGTGCGCTCTTGTGTTTGATTTTTGATCGGAAGCCATCCGCGCCCGCCGGCGCCTGCTTCCAGTTGCCAGGCGCTTTGACAGGTGCCGCAACGGTAGTGGGCGGGAGCCTTGGCCGTGCGCTCAAGGCATTGGTGTGGCTCGGTCCGCCATCCCGCTCCCGCAAGGCCTATGCAATCCCGGCACATGCCGTTCATAGGGGCCTGGTCATGGATGAGCCCCGTGCGCCGAGGAGTCGCACGCGCGATCTTCGACTGGCGATGCATAAATCGCAGGCTGGCACAGGCACTTTCGGGTTTCCTAAGCGAGGAGGAGCGGGAAGAAATGCCCGCCGATGAGGCTGACAGTATGCACCGAACATCGCTTCTTGCCCGTCCGTAGAGCAGGATTTTTTCTGCGTTGTCGCGAATCCGCCCACACACGTCGGAGGGGAATGCCCTTAACCGACTTTTCGTCGCCGCACCGACTCGAACAAGCACACACCCGCGGACACCCAGGCGATCTATTCGGGGAGGTTGGCTTCACGCCGCGTCCTCGATGCGCTCGGCGACTATCTAGGAATGGATCACCTCATCGGCCCGGATGAGCATCGACTGCGGAATGGTGACGCCGAGGACCTTGGCGGTCTTGAGGTTGATGAACAGTTCCGCCTTCGTGGACTGCTGGATCGGCAGCTCGGAGGGCTTCTCGCCCTTGAGAATCCGGCCGGTATAGACCCCCGCCAGACGGTAGGCATCCGTAATGCTGCCTGCGAAGCTCATCAGGCCGCCGGCCGCGGTGAACTCGCGGTACTGGTAGATCGCGGGCAGCGCGTGCTGGAGCGTAAGCGCGGCGAGCTTTCGGCTCTGGGAATTGAAGAACGTGTCGGTGCCGATCACGAGCGCACCCGCCCCTAGCTTGACCAAAGTCGCAAACACCGCGGCGAAATCGTGTTCTTTGCTCGCATGCAGGACGTGCATGGACCGCCCGATGATGCGGGCCGCCGCCTGCAGGTCTCGCGTTACGGTCTCAACGTTCGGGCCGGTCGGGTTGATGAGCGCGCCGATGAGGGTTGCTTTGGGCACCAGCTCGTGCAGCAGCTCCAGGCGCTTGCGCCCCAGCTCCACGGCCAGGGTGGTCGCGCCCGTGAGGTTGCCCCCGGGCCGGTTCAGGTTCGCGACAAGACCTTGCTCGACCGGATCGCTGCCGGTCACGAAGACGATCGGGATCGTCGTGGTCGCCGCCTTCGCGGGAAGCCCGGTCGGCGTGCCTGTCGCGGTAATCACGTTCACCTGGCGGCGCACCAGATCGGCCGCCAAGGCCGGCAGTCGGTCGTATTGGCCGTCCGCCGAACGATACTCGATCGCCACATTGCGGCCCTCGACGTAGCCGGTTTCGCCCAGGCCCTGGTGGAATGCACGCACGAGGTATGCCGACAGGCTGTAGGAGGCGCCGTTGAGAAATCCGATCACCGGCTGTTGCGCCCGGGCGAGCGGCGCCGCGAGGCACGCGCCTGTTGCGAGAAGAAACTTCCTGCGTCCGCTGCGGGTCGTCATCGCCCATGATGCTCTTCCTCGGGCGAGTCGAGTGGGAAATCTACCGGCTCTTGCGTCGCCTCACCGACTCGAAGAGGCAGATACCTGCCGAAACAGAGACGTTGAGGCTCGCCACGTCGCCGCCCATCGGGATGCGCACGAGAAGGTCGCAGCTCTCGCGCGTCAGGCGGCGCATGCCCTCGCCCTCGGCGCCGAGCACCCAGGCGATCGATTCGGGAAGGTTGGCCTGGTAGAGCGTCTGCTCCGCGCGCTCGTCGGCGCCGACGATCCAGATGTTCCTTTCCTTGAGGTCCGAAAGGGCGCGGGCGAGGTTCGTGACCATGATGTAGGGCGTGGATTCCGCCGCCCCGCTCGCCACCTTCGACACCGCCGGCGTGATGCCCGCAGAGCGATCCTTCGGTGCGACCACCGCATGCGCGCCGGCGGCGTTCGCCACGCGCAGGCAGGCGCCGAGGTTGTGCGGGTCGGTGACGCCATCGAGAACGAGCAATAGAGGGTGTTCTATCTGGTCCAGTATTTCATCCAGGGTGTCGGCCGAGCGCTTCACCTCGACGCGCGCCACGACGCCCTGATGGCGACCGCCGCCATAGAAGCCGTCGAGGCGCTTGGTGGGTACGCGCATCACCTTGACGCCGCCGCGCTCCGCCGTGGTGGCGAGGTCGCGGATGCGCGCGTCGTTGCGGCTCTCGTCGACGAAGAGCTCGACGATGGAAGCCGGATCGGCGCGCAGGCGGGACAGCACCGCATGGAAGCCGAACACGACTCGCGGTTCCTTCTTTGCGTCCCTCCCCATCGATCAACGACCTTCGGCGGGGACGAGGTCCATCTTGCGCGACTCGACGTCGACGCGCACCAGCTTGACGCGCATGCGGTCGGCGAGGCGGTAGCGCTTCTTGGTGCGGTCGCCGAGCAGCATGTGGCGCGCCGGGTCGAACTGGAAGTAGTCGCGGCCGAGCTCGGAGATGTGCACCAGGCCGTCGACGAAGTACTCGTCGAGCGTGACGAAGAGGCCGAACGCGGTCACGCCGGTAATGGTGCCGCTGAAGGTCTCGCCGACGTGGTCGCGCATGTAGAAGCACTTGAGCCAGGCCTCGACGTCGCGGCTCGCGTCGTCGGCGCGCCGCTCGGTCTCCGAGCAGTGCCGGCCCAGGGCATCCCAGTCGATGCCCTCGTAGCGCTTCTGGGACAGCAACGCCTTGATCGCCCGGTGCACGAGCAGGTCGGGATAGCGGCGGATGGGCGAGGTGAAGTGCACGTAGGACTCGAAGGCGAGGCCGAAGTGGCCGACGTTGCCGGGCGAGTAGACCGCCTGCTTGAGCGAGCGCAGCAGGATCGTCTGCAGCAGCGCGAAATCGGGGCGCTTGCGGATCTTCTCGAGCAGCGCCGCATAGTCGCGCGGCGCCGGCACCTCGCCGCCGGGGAGCTGCAGCCCGAGCTCGGCGAGGAAGTCGCGCAGCGCCGCGACCCTGTCGGCCGCCGGAACGTCGTGGATGCGGTAGAGCACCGGGTGCTCGCGCGAGGCGATGAACTCGCCGGCGCTGACGTTGGCCGCGAGCATGCACTCCTCGATGATGCGGTGCGCGTCGTTGCGCGGCTCGGCGACGATCTTCTCGATCTTGCCCTTCGGGTCGAAGATCATGCGCGTCTCGACCGTCTCGAAGTCGATGGCGCCGCGCCGCGCGCGCTGCTTGTGGAGGACCTTGAAGAGCTCGTACAGGTCGGCGAGGTTTTTCGCGGGTTGATTCTGTAATTCATCCCAAACCTGCGTATACGTGAGCCGCGCCTGCGAGCGCATCACCGCGGGGTAGAACTGGTAGCGCGTCACCTCGCCGCCCGCGCTGATCTCCATCTCGCAGGCCATGCACAGGCGCTCCACCTTCGGGTTGAGCGAGCAAAGGCCGTTCGAGAGCTTCTCGGGCAGCATCGGGATGACGCGGCGGGGGAAGTACACCGAGGTGCCGCGATCGCGCGCGTCGGCGTCGAGCGCGTCGCCGTGGCGGACGTAGTGGCTCACGTCGGCGATCGCCACCCACAGGCGATAGCCCTTGCCTTCACGCCGGCAGTACACCGCGTCGTCGAAGTCCTTCGCCGTCTCGCCGTCGATGGTGACGAGCGGCAGCTCGCGAAGGTCTTTCCGGTTTTCCAGATCATGCTTTTCTACAAAATCAGAAAACGATCTGGCCTGCGCCGTCGCGCGCTTGGAGAACTCGTAGGGCAGGTCGAACTTGCGCAGCGCGATCTCGATCTCCATGCCCGGGTCGGCGTGGTGCCCGAGCACCTCGGCGACGCGCCCGACCGGCTGCGCGTGCTTCGCCGGCTGCGCCACCAGGTCGACGGTGACGATCTGCCCCGCCTTCGCCTTGCCCGCCTCGGCCGGCGGCACCAGGATGTCGTGCGCGATGCGCCGGTCCTCCGGCACGAGGAAGAGCACGCCGTGCTCGGCGTGCAGGCGCCCGACGACGCGCCGGTTGCCGCGCTCGAGCACCTCGACCACCTCGCCGAGCGGGCGGCCGCGGTGGTCGCTCCCATTCACGCGCACCGCGGCGCGGTCGCGGTGCATGAGGCCGCGCATCTCCGCGGGCGGCAGGAACACCGAGGGGCCGCCCTCGTCGGGCACCAGGAAGCCGTGCCCGTCGGGATGGCCCTCGACGCGGCCGGCGACGAGCGCGATGCGCTTGGCGACCAGCAGAGCGCCCGTGCGGTTCTGCACCGCCTCGCCCGCGCGCACGAGCGCGGCGATGCCGGCGTCGAACTCGTGGCGCTCGCGCGGCCGGATGTTGAGGCGCTCGGCGAGCTCCTGCGGCTTGAGCGGCTCGCCCGCGCTCTCCAGCTCGCGCAGGATCTCGTCGCTGTACGCGTTGCGCGCGGGCTGCTCGCGCGGCGGCCGGCGCTCGGTGCGCGGCGGCTCGTTCCGCTCGGTACGCGAGCGGCGCCGCAGCGCGGTTCTAGAGCCTCTTTTCTTTGACACTATCGGGTCCCGTGACTAAAATCGCGCCTCCCCTGCCGAGGTGGCGGAATTGGTAGACGCACTAGGTTCAGGTCCTAGCGGTGGCAACACTGTGGGGGTTCGAGTCCCTTCCTCGGCACCAACCCGAATATAACCCGTGACAGCAGCGATAACCGGCGCGTGGCGCGTCGGCGAGGGTTATTTCTTCAGACCCGTCTCGGGGCGAGCGCGAAGAGCGACGGGACGCCGCGCGCGTCGGCGCGGCGCATCGCTTCCAGGCTGTAGACGCGGCTCTGGAAGAGCTCCAGCGCGTTCAGCGCCTGCTGCTTGAGGAAGTCCACGCCCGAGAGCGCGTGGCGCCGCCAGCGCGCGTGCTCGTCGCGCGAGAGCAGCTCTGCGG
>Ga0209592_1000232_pt1 | contig 15795 bp, 13 predicted proteins | sample PPLLak2March2015_2_FD_187251 | JGI IMG/M metagenome (GOLD analysis project Ga0209592, IMG submission 187251) | Freshwater sediment microbial communities from Prairie Pothole Lake near Jamestown, North Dakota, USA - PPLs Lake P8 Core (3) Depth... | ecosystem: Environmental > Aquatic > Freshwater... | reverse complement strand
TGAGAAGGTACTTCCCCAAGTATCGCAACAGATGGACGACCTGGCCTTTAACAAGGCCCTGGCGACGATCTGGGAGATCGTGAACGCTGGCAATAAATATATCGATGAAACAGCCCCGTGGGCTTTGGCCAAAGCAGAAAAAGACCGGCCACGGCTTGGCACAGTACTTTATTACACGCTGGAGTCCATTCGACTCAGCGCCCTGCTGCTTGCTGCCTTCGTGCCGTCCACCTCCGAAAAGATATGGGCCCAACTCGGCATGGAGGAAAATATTTGGGAACAAAAGATAACGGAGAACGGAAAATGGGGAGGCCTGAAGCCAGGAAGGAAAGTGGCTAAACCCAGTCCTCTCTTTCCGAGAATCGATCCTGCAAAAATCTCGCAAGGCGCATAGTAGTTGGTCTGATGGTCTTGTGGTCCGGTCGCCTTTTAGTCGACTAATAGACTATGAGACAAAGACACTATGAGACTATGAAGAAGCCCCAATCCATCCATTCCATTCTCGAGAGAACCTTGAAGTCTCTGGAGATCGATGTCCCGTTGAAGACCTATTCCATCGTGGGAGCGTGGAACGAAATCGTAGGCGAGTCCGTGGCAGGTCATTCCCAACCCCGTTCCATTCGAAACCAAATCCTCTTCATCGATGTCGACCATCCAACCTGGATGCAACAACTTCAGTTTCTTAAACCCACCCTCCTGGACCAGATAAACGCCTTCCTAGGGGGACCCCAGATTCAGGATATTCGGTTCAAATTGGGAAAGGTCTCCGCACCCCCCCCGGCTCCCCCAAAAACTCTTTTGACGGAAGACGAGCCCCTTGATCAGGAGACCTTGGACCGAATTGAAAGTCTTCTCCAAAAAATTGGCGATCAAGAGGTAAAGAAGAGTTTGCGCGAGGTTCTGATCAAAGGAGCAAAATTGGAGCGTTATAGATCCAAATCTCCCTTAGAATAATTTACTTCCTGAAGGATATATCCGTTAATTGCAAATGATGACCACAAAGCACAAGCATAGAATTTTCGCAGGCTCTCTTACTTTACTCTTTTTCTTTGTTATTCCGGCTTTCTCTCAGAATGTCTTTATCGATTCTGATCCAGGTGCTTACAAAAAATCCTGTACGGGGTCTTACTCGTTAATATCACATGAAACAGGAAAAGACGCTTCGGTTGGCAGCAAATGGACCCTCAGAGATAGGAACGATCATTCGATACTTTTGGATCTCTCTGAGACTTCTTGGAATCCTCACCTTTCATCGTTAGATCTTTACGGGTGCGTGGACATTGATCACGACGGTCAATTAGAGGCAGTGGTAGAGTACCGTTCTGGAGGAGCACACTGTTGTTATACCTATCTCATTTACAGTAAGGCAAGAACCCATTTAAAACTCATCGGAAGGTTCTATCTTGGAGACTCCAGTGAACCCGTATTTAGAGATATGGACAACGATGGTGTCATGGAAGTGATAGCTCTCGATAGTAGACTGGCATATTTTGGCGGTCTTTGTTTTGCCTGCTCTCCATCTTTGCCTCTTATCATGACGTATCGAAATAAATCATTTATAGACTGTACCGCAAAATTCCCAAAGATCATTGAGCAAGAAATAGAAAAAACGTTGAATGAAAGGGATTCTGGAATCGATTTCAGAGGGAACGCATTGAAGTACTTGGCATTACACATCATCCTTGGCAAGGAGGCTGACGGTTGGCGTGGAATAAGAAAATATTATCCCGAAACGTCCTCATGGCTTAAGGAGCATTTTAAAGAGCTCAAGAAAAGGCTGGATAAGAACGCGTTTAGGAAACGAAATAGGGATGGACAAAGATTATTTGAATTGCGGAAAAAATAAATCTTACTCGATCCGGTCATTTTCCGCAGACGGTTCGTCGTTTGAGGATCTTGATGGATCAGGGATTAGAGATCAGCACCGAAAGCAATCATCCATCGATATCGCGGTGAGCAAGCGTGATCTGAAAGATACCCCCTAATACCGGAAAGGATTGAATTCTTTTAAACCCGACCGCTGTTAACATCTCCCTTTGATCATACGAGAAAAAGTTGAGATTCCCTCTCTCAAAAAGATTGAAAAAAATAAGGGAGATGACTCTCGCTTTCCCGGAAACCTGCGGGTTGAAGTCTGCAACCACCATTCTTCCTTTCTCCTTTAACGCGAGGTAGCAATGTTCAAGTGCGGCCAAACGTTTTTTTTCAGGAAGCTCATGAAAAGCATAGGATGTAAAAATCCCATCAAAATAATTTTGATATCCAAGCGGTTTCGTCACATCCTGATGGAGAAAGATCACCTTCTCGAATCCTCCATACCGTCGCTTCGCAACCTCTACCATACTCTTGGATAAATCCATTCCTACGATCTCACCTTCCTCTCCGACCGTCTGCTGCATCCATGAGACTATTCTCCCCGTTCCTGAGCAGAGGTCCAGAATCTTTTCCCCTTTTTGAGGAGCGAGAATTTTCACTGCCTCCTTCTGAAAACCAGCATACTGTTTGAAGGTGAGGAGATCGAGAATCGTGTCGTAATAAGGAGCAGATTTTTCAAAGAAAGAAATACGAGGGGAAGGATCGTGTGCAAGCACCAATTTCCAAGCACCAAATCCCAAACAAATTCCAATATTCAAAATTCAAAATCTCAAACAATAATGTTTAGATCATTTGAGATTGGGGCTTGGAGCTTATTTGGAAGTTTGGAATTTGAGATTTGTAATTTTAGGTCACGCCCTTTCAAGCGTGACCTTCGCTCCGTCTTTCGCCTTCAAAAAAACTTTGGGGTCGGAGAGGACCTTTCCGATGATATTGACTGCGCTGGCCGCTCGAATCTCTTCACCCCGGCTTGCCGGGGTGGGTCCGAAAAAGATGCAGAAGGCATGTCCGGTCGGCCAATATCCCAGTTCTCCCGCTGAGACGACCTCTCTGGACCCCGTCTCCAGTCCCGTCTTTACCGGAATGGCGAAGTAAATTTCTTCGCCCCAGAGATTGGCCTTGGCCTCGATGGGGAGAGCTTCCCAGATCAGTTGGGCTGTCTTCGATTCATTCAGTTCGGCTTCGACCTTTAGTTCACTCGCGAGGATTCTGATTTTCTTTCCCATCTTCCATTCCTTTTGTCTCAAGAGGATCAAATTCATTAAAAAGACCCTCATGTTCTTCCTGACTCTCTATATTGTTTGGAAAGAAAAGGATCTCCCGGTCCATCTTGACCACCTCCCCCTTCAGGGTAAGGAAAGTCTGAGTCTGGTTTCTCAACAAAAAGAAACTGAGGACTACCAGAACATAGCTGGAGAGTTCTCTTGCCGTCGTATAAAAGAAGTGGGCGTCCAAACCAAAAAAGTAGTAATCTTCCGCAAAAAGCCTCGCCGTGTTGATCAAAAGACCCAGGGTGATGAGTTGCAAGAAACGCTTGGTCCTCGTGGTGTTCCGAGCCAAGGAAAGAAGGCATTGATCATAGGCTTTCTTGAAGTTTTTCCAACTGCTGGAAATGTTCTTGAGGAGATCCAGGTACACCTTTTCGTCTCCTCCGTAAATTTTCAAACGGACCTGTCTGTCACCTCGAAAAAGAAGATAACGCTTTAGCAACTCCTCTCTTTCCGAGAGAAGCCCCTGGTTTATTTTAAGTCCTCGATACAGGACAAAGCCTATGCCGATCTGGAGAATAAAAGGGATTCCTTCATTGACGATTTTGAGCCAATTCACAACATCCGCCCTTCTTTACCTGTGAGACCTCTCCCTGTTCCCCTCTTCCCTCGGGGGAGTGAGGAATGAGTGAGGGAACAAGGTTCATATTCGATTGATCAGGCTGGCCAGATAGCCAGCTCCAAACCCGTTATCAATGTTGACCACGGCCACACCTGAGGCGCAAGAATTCAACATGGCCAGCAGTGCAGTGATTCCTCCAAAACTTGTCCCATATCCGACACTCGTAGGAACAGCAATGACTGGCCGGTCCACCAATCCACCGACAACGCTCGGCAACGCTCCTTCCATGCCGGCGACGACGATGAGGACACGCGCTGCTTCCAATCTCTGCCGCTCAGAAAGGAGCCGGTGAATTCCCGCCACACCCACATCATAAAGGGTTTCCGCACGATTCCCCATGAATTGAGCCGTCACCGCCGCTTCCTCAGCGACCGGGATGTCGGTCGTCCCTGCTGTAATGACCAGAATCGTTCCCTTCCCTTCAGCCTTGACGGGATGGCTGAGATAGGTGAGAACCTGGGAGGTTGGGTAGTATCGGCTCTTTGGGAAACCCTTTTGTATGGCTTTGGCTTTTTTCTCTTCCAACCGTGTGATGAGTATGTTTTGGCCTTTCCTCTTCAGCTGCTTCATGATCGAGAGAATTTGTCCGGAGGTCTTTCCTTGTCCCCAGATCACCTCCGGAAAGCCTTTTCGAAGGCTGCGGTGATGATCAATCCTAGCAAACCCCAAGTCTTCAAACGGAAGCGACTTCAACGCCGCCATGGCCTCATGAAGCGTCGTCTTTCCCGATTTCACTTTTTTCAGAAGGTCTTCAAGCTTCCGAACATTCATGCTTTCCTCTTAGAAAGCATTCTATTCAGTCTGCTGATGAAAAGTCAAGAAAAACTGCCTCCTCTGAAAACGAATTCTCTCTGGGGATGATCGAACGAAGTGAAGGGAATCGCTATCGGCCGCTCCTGTTTCCCATAGACACCAGATGCCCAGCGGATTTTTTGATTTCTTAAGACCAGATCAAATCATGAATGCCCCATATTCTTGTATTAAATTAGGCTTGAGAAAATAAACAGGATGATATAGACTTTAAAAAACTTAAAACGGTTGCAGTCAGCGTTCGTCCGCAAAGGAGGAAGGGATGAAACATTTGATTTTTGACGCAATGCTCCCCCTAACCATTTTGGGTCTTGCCCTCGGAGCCAATCTGGTCCAGGCACAGCCCTATCCGAATCGTCCCATTCAGCTGATCATCCCCAACGTCCCCGGTTCGATCATGGATATCAATGCAAGGGTTTTGTCCGATGAGTTGGGAAAACTTCTTGGCACTCAAATTGTTGTCGTAACGAAACCCGGAGGGGCATCGATCTTTGGAACCGATTTTGTAGCGAAGAGCAAGAAAGATGGTTATACCCTCGGATATGTCAGCGCCTCCGGTCTCATCTATACCCGGATCACTCACCCGGAGACGTTTCCGTATGACCCGGACAAGGATCTGGAGCCTCTGGGTTTGCATCTTTTCGTTCCGTTGACCGCTGCGGTGAAAGCGACTTCCCCTTGGAAAACCTTTGATGAATTGATCGACTATGCCAGGAAGAATCCCGGAAAGCTCCGCGTCAGTACTATCGGAGTGGGAGCGATCGATCATTTCAACCTGGAGGTGATGCAGGCGATGACCGGTGCTCAGTTCACGATGATTCCCTTCAAAGGAGGGGAGGCTGTCATTACTGCTCTCCTGGGAGGCCATGTGGAAGTCACGTTCGATGCCTTCGGCAAAATCATACCCCATGTCGATTCAGGACAGTTGAGAATCCTCTTGGTCAGTAAGAAGATGCCTGGATATCCCCATATTCCAACCGCGGCTGAGTTGGGATACAAACAAGGGCTTCTCTCTACGTGGTTCGCTTTTTACGGTCCATCCGGGTTGCCGGAGGATATCAAGAAAACTTTGGTCACCGCCATCGAAAAGGCGGTTAAGAATCCGGAATTGAAAGCGAAGGTTGACAAAATGGGATATCTGGTTGATTATAAGTCTCCGGCAGAATTGAACAGGCTGAAAAAAGAAGAGTATGAAATCGCCAATGCCTTAGCCATGAAAATGGGACTGCAGAAATAACGAAGGCAGATAAGAGAATATCAGGGGAGGTCTTCGGATGGGCAAAGTGGATCGAATCAGCGGAATCTTCTGGTTGTGCTTTGCAGTCCTGATGATTATTCAATCGTACCGCCTGGGTCTGGGAACCCTGCACAAACCCGGCCCGGGTTTTCTCTTCTTCTGGGTCAACATCGCCCTGGGAATCATGTCTCTGGTCGTCCTCATCCGGGCATGGGTGGGCAAGAAGGGAGAGGAGCCTCAACGCGCCATCTTCGGCCGTCAGAATATTCCAAAGATCATTTTTGTCTTGATCTCCCTCTTCCTCTACGCCCTCCTCATGGAAACCGTTGGTTTCATTCCGGTGACATTGCTGCTCTTCATTTTTCTCCTGGGGATCATCGAGAAGAAGAAATGGTATTATACCGCCTTTGTGAGTGTTGTAGTGACGGTGATTTCTTATTTGATCTTTGAGGTCTGGCTCCAGTCTCAGTTACCGAAGGGGTTGTTGGATTTTTTGAGATTCTAAAGAAGGTCGGGGGAACGTATGGATATCTTCCAGAGTGTGCTCTACGGATTCCAGGTGGCGTTGCAGCCTCTTAATCTAGTTTACTGCTTCTTCGGGGTGCTCATCGGAACATTGGTAGGTGTTTTGCCGGGTCTTGGACCGGCGGCTGCGATTGCCCTGCTTCTTCCCACGACTTTCAAAGCGACGCCGGTTTCAGGGGTGATCATGCTGGCTGGGATTTACTACGGAGCCATGTATGGGGGATCGACGACCTCCATCTTAGTCAATATTCCTGGCGAGGCAGCCTCCGTCGTGACCTGTATCGACGGATATCAAATGGCGCGAAGAGGAAGGGCAGGCCCTGCTCTGGGGATTTCGGCCTTCGGGTCATTCATTGCCGGGACGATAGCCGTCTTTGCCCTCACGCTAGTGGGGCCTCTTCTGGCCGGCATTGCACTTCGCTTCGGACCGCCGGAATTTTTCGCTTTGATGCTTGTGGGGATTATGGTCCTGACCTTCCTGAGCAGCGGTTCCATGCTCAAGGCCCTGATGATGGCGGCCGTGGGTTTGACCCTCGGCGGGGCCGGAATGGACTCCATCAGTGGAAAATACCGGTTTACGTTCAACATTCAGGCCCTGCTGGATGGGGTCGGGCTCGTCCCCACGGTGATGGGTCTCTTCGGTATCGCCGAAGTGATCGAGAATCTTGAAACCGAAATCAAGCGAGAGATCCTTACAGCTAAGATTAAGAACCTTCTCCCCAACCTAAAAGATTGGGCCGAATCCATATGGGCTATTATTCGGGGCACGATCCTCGGTTTCTTTCTCGGAATTATTCCCGGAGGTGGTGCCATCGTGGCTTCTTTCGCCTCCTATGCGATTGAGAAGAAGGTGTCCAAACATCCCGAGGAATTCGGAAAGGGCGCCATTGCAGGAGTGGCAGGTCCTGAGGCAGCAAACAACGCCGCAGCCGGTTCTTCCTTCATCCCCCTCCTTACCCTTGGAATTCCATCCAATGCAGTGATGGCCATCTTTTTGGGGGCCCTGATGATTCACGGATTGCAGCCGGGGCCTTTGTTGATGACCAGAGCTCCGGACATTTTTTGGGGAACCATCGTGAGTATGTATATCGGCAACGGGATGCTTCTGGTTCTCAACCTCCCTCTCATCCCCTTGTGGGTGATGGTTCTCAGAGTCCCTTATTATCTTCTCTATCCCTTGATCCTTTTATTCTGTATGATCGGAGCTTACAGCATTGGGAATAACACTGCAGATGTAATCATCATGTTGATTTTTGGGATCGTAGGCTATCTGCTGAGGAAATTCCGCTATGATGCTCCCCCATTGGTTCTGGCATTGGTCCTCGGAGGGGAGCTGGAATCATCCCTGCGACAGTCACTGATGTTATCCCGTGGGGACTTTTCTATCTTCGTCACCCGGCCGATCACACTGGGTTTCCTGATCGTTGCCTTTTTGCTTTTGGTCGTTCCCATCATCACGCAACGAAAGAAACTCTCCACCCTGGAAGCCTCTCCCTGATCCTCTCTTTTTCTTACGAGCGATCAGGGTCCGGAGGCGGAAAGGAGATTACTTAACTTTAAAGGATTCTTCCATCCCCGCATATTTTTTTCTCAGCTTTGGCTTTTCTATTTTTCCCGTGGGGTTTCGGGGAACCGCGTCAAAGAAAATCTTCCTGGGCCGTTTGTATTTGGCTAATTGCCCGCAGTATTTTATGACCTCTTCCTCCGTCAGTGACTTTCCCGGCTTGACTTCTATGATGACGGCCACTGTCTCACCTAAACGTTCATCAGGACAACCGATGACAGCAACATCTTTGATGTTCGGGTGGGCATGAAGGAAATCCTCCACCTCCACCGGAAAAACATTTTCCCCTCCGCTGATGATCAGGTCTTTTTTCCGATCCACCAGATAGATAAAGCCCTCTTCGTCCTGCTTTGCCATATCCCCGGTGAAGAGCCAGCCGTTTCTTAATGCCTTTGCAGTGGCTTCAGGGTTTTTATAATACTCCCGCATCACGCCGTCGCCACGAACGACCAGTTCCCCCACCTCTCCCTTTTTAACGGGGTCCCCTGTCTCATCCATAATATCGGTCTCCCAGTTGAATCCGGGAAGTCCGATGGCCCCCACCTTATGCTCATTTTCAATTCCAAGATGAACACAACCCGGCCCGGTCGATTCGCTTAAACCGTAGTTCGTATCATACGACATCGTGGGAAAGCGCTCTTTCCAATGCCTGACCAGAGACGGAGGCACGGGTTGAGCACCGATGTGCATGAGCCTCCACTGTTTGATATCGTAATCCTTAAGTTTAATTTCTCCACTATCGATTTTCAAAAGGATATCGTTCGCCCAGGGAACCAGAAGAAAGATGAGTGTCCCTTTCTCTTCGCTGATGGCCTCGAGAATCCATTCTGGTGCAACCCCCTTCAGAATGACAGCCCGTCCTCCCACGATAAAGCTTCCAAACCAGTGCATCTTTGCACCGGTATGATAGAGCGGAGGGATGAGGATGAAATTGTCCTCCCTCGTCTGATGGTGATGGGCATTTTCTGTGATGCAGGCAGAGACCATATTCCTGTGGGTCAACAGAATGGGTTTGGGTTGCCCCGTCGTGCCAGACGTAAAATAGAGACCACAGGGGTCATCATAAGTGATCTCAATTGGGGGAGGATGGACAGAGGCTTTTTCAAGCAATTTCTCAAAGGACTCTGCATACTTTGGAATTTCCTTCCCTACCGCTATGAAGTCTTTTACGGTAGGAAGATCATTCCTTATTCCATCGATTCGATCGATAAATTCTTGGCTAAAAACAAAGCATTTAGGTTCTGCAACACTACTGCAGTACTCGATCTCAGTGCCTGTAAAACGAAAGTTCAGGGGAACCGCCCACGCGCCCGTACGGATGATTCCGAAATAGGCAATCAGCCAGTCGATGGAGTTCATCATGAGATGAACCACCTTGTCTCCCTTTTTTATCCCCTTATGGATCAGAACATTGGCAAATCGATTCACCTGATCATCAAACTGCTTCCAGGTGATCTCGCTCCTCTTCTTCTCGGCGGGTGTTCTCTCAATGAGAGCCACACTGTCCGGATACAACCGCGCGTTTCTTGCCAGTATTTCTCCTATGTGTACATACGGGCTCGTCATAATCAATCCTCCTTCCTAAGGGAGTTTATACCAAATCCCGATATCCAGTGCAATATTTCTCTATCTTTTTAAACCCTAAAGGAACCTTTTCGGTGGTTCCCCAGGGGATGCAAAAGAGGGGGTCATTGCGAGGGGTCCCGCTTTGGCGGGGCGACGTGCCCGCGCGCCACAGCGCCTGCCTGCGCGCACTCCCGGCTCTCGGGACGTGGAGGGCTCTGTTCCCAATGACACTTCTGTCGGATTTTGCAAACGGTCATCATAATGGGGGTCTTTCCTCTTCTAATTCAACTGCCAAAAATTTCTTGACAAAATCTATTTTTATGTATCTAATGGTCGGCAGCATTATCCCTTCCCCATGTTGAAGTGACTCAGTAGATTGAGTTTTTCTATTTTTTACACCATTTGGCAGTTCAGATTTTCACCTTTTCAGAGGAGGGAGTGGTGGAGGAACCCGAGAAAAGCCTGGCGCGGACAATGGCGGAGCCGGGCTTTTTTTGTCGGAAAACAGTCGGAAGGGGGGTGAGAGAAGAACGCAATAGTTCCATTTAAAAGGAAAAAAACTGATCTGAAAGGAGGTATCTTATGCAACCCCAGGTTGATCCATCTATTTTCATGTACCCATGGTATGTTTGGTGGGTGTTGATCATCGGCCTGACGCTGATGACCTTTATCGGGACATGGCTCATCACAAGGAGGTGGGAACAATGAATCCACAATATTTGCCGGTGCCTGGACACACAACCGGAATGGCCGTTGGTTCAATTATTGGAATCGCAGTCTTGCTGTTGATCTCCGTTTATCTTGGTTACTTGGGAAAGAAAAAATGGAAAACCTTTGATGAGTACCTTGTGGGTAGAAGAGATATTGGCCCTATTATTACGGGTTGCGCGCTTGCGGCTTCGTACCTCTCGGGCTGGGCTTTCTGCGGGAGTACAGGAGTGGTTTACACCTTTGGCTTTTCAGGGATGTGGTTTGCAGGGATATGGAGTCTCTTAGGCTTGATCCCGTGCATCTGGCTCGCAGCCCTCAAGACCAGGGAATTCTCCTCAAAACTCGGCGCTGCCACGGTAGCAGAAACGATCGGTAAGCGGTTTGAGTCCAAGGCGCTCCAGACGCTCATCGCAATCTGTATGCTTTACTTCTTGTTCATGTATTCGATTGGTCAATTGAAGGCGGCCGGCGGGGTATGGTACGCCGTCACCGGGCTCCCGCCCTTTTGGTGCCTCTTACTCTCTGTATTTATCGCATGGCTTTATATGGTGCTCGGAGGATATGTAGGGACACAGTGGTCGATGGCCTTCCAGGGAGCCCTGTTGGGTTTTGTGGGTGCCTTGCTGGGGATATGGGCGATCATAGAGGCAGGTGGTTTCTACGCGATTACTTCCAAATTGTTTCTGGAACCCAAGGTCGGCCCAGCGCTGATCAAACTGATGAGGCCGGAACTTCCGCACGTTGGAGCAGCCCAGTTATTCTCAAGCCTCGTCGGCATTCTTGCAACCCCTGTGATCTTCTTCACCATGGCGGTGGGCTTCCCCCATAACGTGAGCCGGTTTCTTGGAATGAGGAAGATGTCAAAGAAAGATTATTTCTGGCTCGTCGCGATCGTATGGTTGATTGCAGGCATCCCCATCATGCTCGACTGCTCAAGCAACGGACTCATTGCCAGGATGTTCTATGGCGACCAGCTCCTTAAGATCAAACCGTGGCAGGCAGACCTTGCTGCACCGATGCTGGGTTACGCAGTAGGCGGGGTGCCCTTAATGGTCCTGTACGTCATGGGCCTCTTTGCAGCAGCCCTCTCGACATTGGCTGCCATGGTCTTCATCATGAGCGCCAACATCACACGGGACGTGATCAAACTCTGGTGGCCCAAGACCCCGGACAAAAACATGCTGTACCTCGGGTACTTCCTCGTGGCTCTGTTCCTCTTCCTGCCCTTCTACTGGACACTGGTGGCTGCTCCTCCGTTGCTCGCAATCTTCATGGGAATGGCAGCCATGGGCCTGGGGGCGATCTTCATTTTTGTCACCGCCGTCTCATACTACTGGAAAGGGGCAACCAAGTGGGGGGCCATGTGTACGGTCGTTTACGGGACGGTGATGAGTATTCTCGGAGGATATTGGGTTCTCTTCAAAAAACCGCCTTCACTGGGCATGGGCACCATGGAATGGATTCTGATCGGCGGGTGTTTCGTCATTTTCTTTGGAGTCAGCTTTATGACGAAGCCGCCTTCAGAAAAAACAATAAATCTCCTGTTCCCAGCCAAGAAATAGCAGACCGGGAAAGAGAAAAGGGGGCTTTTCACGAGCCCCCTTTTTTATTGGGCCCCTCAGCAAAATAAGCGATTCAAAAATAGCGTCTTTTGTGTTAATAAAAGTTGAATCCATCCGGAGAAGCAGGACGATCAGATGCCCGAGGCCTTACCCTTAGAAAAATTGAATGATTTCATCAAGACGGTCCCACCTTTTCATCTTCTTCCCAGGAGTGCCATGGATGAATTTGTGCGCACTCTCATCATAGAATACTTCCCCAAAGGAAACACGATCTTAAGTCCTACGAGATCGCCTACCCAGTTTCTCTATATCATCCGCTCGGGGGGTGTAAGATTTCTGTTGTCAGAAAAAGACGGCAAGGGAGGGGACAGGGTCTACGACTACCGGGATGAAGGAGATTTCTTCGGGCTGATTTCCCTATTGAGCGGAGAACCATCTCCTTTCACGATTGTGGCAGAGGAAGATACCCTCTGTTACCTCGTCAGGAAGGAGGTCTTTAAGAAACTCATCGGGGAGTATCCCGATGTCTTCCTCTATTTTACATCGGGGCCTAGTAAGGGATTTAAACAGTTTGATACAGGATCACTGCCCACGGATCCCCTTGCCAGAGGAGAGCCGGGAGCGGAGCAGGTTCTCTTCACCGGCAGGATCAAAGAAGTGATGCACACCAATGTATTGACCTGCCCGCCGGAAGAAACGGTCGTCGGTGTCGCTCGGCGGATGACGGAACGAGGGGTTGGCTCTGTGATTGTGGTGGACGATATCGGGATTCCCATGGGAATCCTGACGGACGGCGACCTCAGGAGCAAGGTGCTGGCATCCGGGAAACTGATCAACCAGCCGGTGATCGATGTGATGAACCGGCCGGTTCAGTGCGTTGCTCCCGACGATTTCTGTTTTGAAGCTATTCTTTCCATGACCACCAACCGGATCAAGTATCTCCCTGTCATGGATGGGATGAAGCTCGTCGGCATCATCTCCGAACATGACCTGATGGTCTCCCAGGGGAACAACCCTGTTGCCGTGATTAAGGGGATTCAGCAGGCGACCACTATCGAGCAGGTGGTCCTCATCAGAAAAAACATCGATCTGGCGATGAACGTCATCCTTGAGCACGGAGGGATGGCGAAAGATGTCTGTGAGCTGATTACGACACTCAATGACCACCTGACACGAAAAATCATCGCTCTGGCCGAGGAGGCCATGGTGAGAGAAGGACACGGACGCCCGCCGGTCCCGTATGCCTGGCTGGCCCTCGGGAGTGAAGGCAGGCGCGAGCAGACGCTGAGGACCGACCAGGACAATGCACTTATTTTTGTGGATCAGTCGCCCCAGGTGGAGGAGGAAGTTCGAAGTTATTTTCTCAACCTCGCCGAAAAGGTAGTTTCTGGGTTGGAGCGATGCGGGTTCCCACGCTGCAAGGGTGGGATCATGGCCGTCAACCCCAAGTGGTGCCAACCCCTTCATGCGTGGAAAGAGTACTTCAGGCATTGGATCACCGATGTGGACTACCCCGCCGAGGAGGTCTTGGCCACCTTCGTCTTTTTCGATTGCCGCCCCATCTACGGTCAATATGAGCTGGTGACCGAGACAGCGGGGCATATCTTGGGGCTTCTTGACGAGGGAAATAGCTTTGCAAGAGAAATGGCCAAGACCGCTATTCTTCACAAAACGCCCCTGGGCTTCTTTAAAAGGCTGGTGGTCGAAAAGTCCGGAGAGCACAAGAATAAGCTCAATCTAAAGCTGAACGGCTTGACTCCCCTGGTCGATGCCATCCGGACACTTGCCCTCGGCCAGAAGGTGTTCGAAACGAATACCCTCGACCGGATTTCTGCTCTCGTAGAAAAAGAGACTCTCACCGCTACCGAGGCCGACGACCTGAGAGATGCGTTCAATGTCATCATGCTCACCCGGGTACGGCATCACGTCGATGTCCTCCGCCAGGGAGGAGTTCCGGACAACTACGTCAACCCGGATGAGTTGAGCATCATCCAGAGGACCATGCTTAAGGAAGCCTTTAAGACCATCGATCGACTGCAGGGGCTTTTGGAATTGCGCTATGATATAAAGGCATAACGCGCATTTGGGATCAGGAGCTGAGTGAACCGTCATGAAGATGATCTGGCGCCGTTTGAGAAATCAATATTACCAGCGTCACCTGCGGCGGAAAGATTTATCGGAGGTCATACGAACTTATCTCCAGGCCTTTCATGGTTTCGACTTTAATCGACTGATCACTGAGACAGAGTTCGTCGTTTTCGATACAGAAACCACCGGCCTCAATGTGAAAAAAGGAGATCGCATTGTTTCAATCAGTGCCGTACGCCTCAAGGAGGGCCGCATCGATCTTTCAGATGCTTTCCACGAGATCATTAATCCGGATCGCGACATCCCCTCTGCTTCGGCTGTGATCCATGAGATTCTGCCACGGATGGTGAATGGGAAACCCCCGATCGAACACATTTTACCGAAATTTATCGCTTACATCGGGTCGTCTATACTTGTGGCCCATCATGAATGGCTCGATATGAGCTTCCTCAATCGCGAGATGACCCGCATTTATGGCATTCCGATTCAAAACATTGTCGTGGATACAGCGGTCTTGGATCACGTGTTGCTGGCAAAGAAGACCCCGGCGTCGACGATGGCCACGATGAAAATCGATAGCACGTTAGGTGCAGTGGCTGAACGCTATCATGTGGCTGTCGAGGGGTTCCATTCCTCTTTCTGGGATGCCATGGCCACGGCGCAGATCTTTCAGCAAATGATCAAAGAGGTTCAAGGGTTGGGTATCCTTTCCCTAAAAGACTTTCTCAAGTTAGCCCACACGACGTCGAGTTTTGGGTGTATTAAGCCGGAGGCCTGTTCTGGATAGGCGTAGCGCAGTCCCCTCTTCCATTTCGAACAAAAATTCTTGACAAAGTATGGGTTTGTGATAAAGATAACATGCCAAGACCTAAATACTCAGACTCCACTTTCAGGCGTGCTTAAGTCAATTATCTAATTGAAACTAATGGTTATTTGATGTCTGGTATTCAAAACGCCCAATCCCATGTAAAGGGAAGCCTTTTTTCGTTGGAGATGATTGGTTAAGGGAAGGAGGCATGACTATGAAGTACTGGAATGAAACGATCGAGACCATGCCCGCAGAGGAGATGAGGAAATTCCAACTGGAGAACCTAAAAAAAACGGTAAAATGGGTATATGACAAGGTCCCGTTTTACAAGAACAGGTTTGACGAAATCGGGTTCAAACCCGAAGACCTTGAGACGCTGGAAGACCTTTCGAAATTGCCTTTTACGGCTCGGACCGACTTGAGAGACAATTATCCTTTCGGCCTTTGCGCAGTTCCCCTTGCGGAGGTGATCAGGATTCACGCTTCCTCAGGCACCACGGGGAAGCCCATTACCGGACCTTACACCCAAAGCGACCTCGACCAGTGGACCGAGTGCATGGCCCGGAATCTTTATGCTGCGGGGGTTCGTTCTAATGATATCTGCCAGAATGCCTATGGGATGGGGCTCTTCACAGGGGGTCTGGGCTTCCATCAGGGAGCAACACGCGTCGGTTGTGCCGTCATTCCTATCTCTTCAGGCCAGACAGAGAGACAAATTATCGTCATGCAAGACTTTGGCGTCACCGTTCTTTTATGTACCCCAACCTACGCCTTGACGATTGCCGAGAGGGCTGACGAGATGGGGGTGAAGATCAAAGACCTGCCCCTGCGCATTGGCGTCTTTGGCGCCGAACCCTGGACGATTGCCATGCGGAAAGAGATCGAGGAGCGGATGGAGATCAAGGCCATGGAGGCTTACGGCCTGACCGAGTGTGGGGGCCCGGGAACAGCCTATGACTGCATTGTACAAGACGGACTCCATGTCAATGAAGATCACTTCATTGCAGAAATTATCGATCCGGTGACAGGAGAGGTCCTGCCTTTGGGGACAAAAGGGGAGCTGGTCTTCACGGCGATTCAACGTCAGGCGATGCCGTTACTCCGGTATCGCACCCGGGACATCACGACTCTTCGGAGAGAAGAATGCGAATGCGGGAGG
>Ga0209592_1000231_pt1 | contig 15838 bp, 10 predicted proteins | sample PPLLak2March2015_2_FD_187251 | JGI IMG/M metagenome (GOLD analysis project Ga0209592, IMG submission 187251) | Freshwater sediment microbial communities from Prairie Pothole Lake near Jamestown, North Dakota, USA - PPLs Lake P8 Core (3) Depth... | ecosystem: Environmental > Aquatic > Freshwater... | reverse complement strand
TGCAGCGCGCGCTGCATACCCTGAAGGGCAGCGCGCGCATGGCCGGCGCGATCCGCCTGGGCGAGCTCGCCCACCTCATGGAAAGCGCCATCGACGCGGCGCTCGAGGCGGACGAGTTCCCGGCGGCGCTCTTCGAGGGCCTGGAAGGCAAGATGGACCGCCTCAGCGCCGACGTCGAGCGCCTGCGCTCCGGCCCGGCCGTGGCGCAGCCGGCGACGCAGGCCACCCAGGTCGAGGCAGCCTCGGTGTTGCCGGCAGCGATGCTGCGGGTGAACGCCGACACGCTCGACCAGCTGATCAACGAGTCCGGCGAGGTGGCCATCGCCCGCTCGCGCATGGAAGCGGAGCTGCGCGCGGTCAAGCAGACCCTCTCCGACCTCGGCGAGAGCGTCGCCCGCCTGCGCGGCCAGCTGCGCGAGGTCGAGGTGCAGGCCGACAGCCAACTGCAGTCGCGGCTCTCCGTGGTGGAGGAGAAGTCGCGCGAGTACGACCCGCTGGAATTCGACCGCTATACGCGGCTGCAGGAGCTGACGCGCCTCATGGCCGAGAGCCTGAACGACGTCATGGCGATCCAGCAGACCCTGATCAAGAACGCCGGCGAGACCGACGCGGCGCTGCTGCAGCAGGCGCGCATCAGCCGCGGCGTGCAGCAGGAGCTGATGCGCATGCGCGCGGTGCCGTTCTCGAACCTGAACGAGCGCCTCTACCGCGTCGTGCGCCAGGTCTCGCGCGAGCTCGACAAGCGCGCCGAGCTCGAGATCGAGGGCGCCGACGTCGAGCTCGACCGCAGCGTCCTCGAGCGCATCGCCGCGCCCCTGGAGCACATCCTGCGCAACGCCGTGGTGCACGGCCTCGAGGCCCCGGTCGAGCGTGCCGCCGCCGGCAAGGCAGAGGCCGGCCGCATCACCATGACGCTGCGCCAGGAAGCCAACGAAATCGCGCTGATCATCGCCGACGACGGCGCGGGCCTCGATCTCGAACGGCTGCGCCGCAAGGGCCTCGAGATGGGCCTGCTGCAGGCCGGCCACGAGCCCTCGGAGGCCGAGCTCGCGCAGCTCATCTTCGTCTCGGGCCTGTCGACCGCCGATGCGGTTACCGAGATCGCCGGCCGCGGCGTCGGCATGGACGTGGTGCGCAGCGAGATCGCCGCCATCGGCGGGCGCGTGGACATCGCCAGCCGCCGCGGGCAGGGCACCGCGTTCACGCTCTACCTGCCACTCACCCTTGCGGTCACGCAGGGCGTGCTGGTGCGCTCGGGATCGTCGGTGCTCGCCTTCGCCTCGGCCATGGTGGAGCAGGTGCTGCGGCTGAAAGCCGACGCCATGGCAGGGCTCTACGCGAAGGGCGAGGTACAGGCGCAGGAGTACGTGTACCCGCTGCACTACCTGCAGCACCTTCTCGGCAACCGCGCCGGGACCGCCGTGCAGCCGTACAACTCGGTGCTGCTGCTGCGCAGCGGCATCCAGCGCGTCGCGGTGCATGTCGACGAGCTGCTCGGCAACATGGAAATCGTGGTGAAGAGCGTCGGGCCGCAGCTCGCGCGCATCCCGGGCGTCTCCGGCGCGACGGTGCTCGCCGACGGCGCCATCGCCCTGATCGTCAACCCGGTGCAGCTCGCGGGCCGCGCGCGCGCCGGCATGACGACCACCACGCTGCAGGCCACCGTGCCGGTCCCGGGCGCCGAGGGCGGGCGCCGCGTCATCATGGTGGTCGACGACTCGCTGACGGTGCGCAAGGTGACCACCCGCCTGCTCGAGCGCGAGGGCTACCGGGTCGTCACCGCGAAGGACGGCGTCGACGCGCTCGAGGCGCTGAAGGACGATCTGCCCGACGTGATGCTGGTCGACATCGAGATGCCGCGCATGGACGGCTTCGAGCTGACCCGCAGCGTGCGCGGCGATCCGCGCAGCACCGCCATCCCGATCATCGTCATCACCTCGCGCACCGCCGGCAAGCACCGCGCCCAGGCGGCGCAGCTGGGCGTCAACGCCTTCCTCGGCAAGCCCTACCAGGAAGGCGAGCTGCTGCAGGAGCTCGAGAAAGCGCTGGCATGAGGTTCCACCCGGGCCAGCAGCTCGGCAAGTACCCGATCCTGCGCGAGATCGGCAAGGGCGCGACCAGCCGGGTGTACCTGGCGCGCGACCCGCTTTCGGAGCGCGAGGTCGCGATCAAGGTGTTCCTCTTCGACCGGCACGCCGACCCGCAGACCGAGCGCATGATGCACAAGGCGTTCGTCGCCGAGGCCTCGCTCGCCGGCAAGCTGAACCACCCGCACATCGTCGAGATCTTCGACGCCGTGGTCGAGCCCGACCACAGCTACCTGGTGATGGAGTACGTGGCCGGCACGACGCTCGAGGCGCACTCCGGCGTGAGCTCGCTGCTGCCGCTCAACAAGGTGGTGGAGATCATCTTCAAGTGCATCCGGGCGCTCGAGTACGCGTTCCAGCACGGCGTCATCCACCGCGACATCAAGCCGGGCAACATCATGCTCTCGGGCGGCGGCGAGACGAAGGTCGGCGACTTCGGCGCCTCGTTCCAGCAGCGCGGGGTCGAGACCACGCAGCTCACCGGCGTCGGCTCGCCCGCCTACATGTCGCCGGAGCAGCTGCGCATGGAGGCGATCACCCACCAGACCGACATCTACTCGCTCGGCATCACCATGTACCGCCTGCTCACCGGGCGGCTGCCCTTCCAGGCGTCCACCCAGGCCGGCCTCACCTACGCCATCCTCAACACCGAGCCGACGCGCCCGTCGGCCTTGCGCGCCGACCTGCCGCCGCTGCTCGACGAGATCGTGCTCAAGGCGATCGCCAAGGAGCCGCAGGCGCGCTACCGGTCGTGGCTCGACTTCGGCAAGGACCTGAGCAAGGCCTTCCTCAGCCTGCGCCTCGCCGGCGAATCGGTCTCCGACTCGGAGAAGTTCAACAGGCTGCGCGAGTTCCCCTTCTTCACCGACTTCAACGACGTCGCGCTCTGGGAAGTGGTGCGCATCGGCAGCTGGAAGCAGGTCAAGGCGGGCACCGCGGTCATCCGCGAAGGCGAGGCGGGCGACAGCTTCTACCTGCTCGCCGAGGGCGAGGTCGACGTCAGCCTGTCGGGCAAGCTCCTCGCCACCCTGCGCCCGGGAGGCTGCTTCGGCGAGATCCTCTATTTCACCGACACCATCCACCACCGCACGACCACCATCACCGCGCGCAGCGACGTCACCATCATCGAGGTCAAGGCCGACGCCATGCGCGCGGCGACCGACGGCTGCCAGTCGGCGTTCAACAAGGCGTGCATGCGGGTGCTGATCGACCGGCTGGTGCAGACCAACCAGCGCCTCGCCAAAGCGGCCTAGATAGGATCCCAGCTGAAGACGTCTTGCGAGCGCTCGAGCGGATAGAAGCTCGGGCGCAGCGCCGGCATGCCGTGGGCGGCGATGCTCTCCGGCGTCCATCCCTCGGCCCGGTGCACCGAGCGCAGCGGCCGGTTCTGCGACATGAGGAACAGCTCGTTGGCGCGCACGGCGAAGATCTGGCCGGTCACCTCGCCTGCTTTTTCCGAAGCGAGGAAAACCGCGAGCGGAGCGATCTTCGCCGTCTCCATGCTCTTCAGCTTCTCGACCCGCGCCTGCTGGTCGGCGGTCTCGGTCGGGATCGAGCCGATCATGCGGCTGTAGGCGAAGGGGGCGATGCAGTTCGAGCGCACGTGGTAGCGCTGCATGTCGAGCGCGATCGACTTCGACAGCCCGACGATGCCGAGCTTTGCCGCCGAGTAGTTCGCCTGGCCGAGGTTGCCGACCAGGCCCGAGGTCGAGGTCATGTGCACGTAGCAGCCCGACTGCTGCGAGCGGAAGTGCGGCGCCGCGGCGCGCGAGACGTAGAACGAGCCGTTCAGGTGCACGTCGATCACCGCGCGCCATTCCTCGACCGACATGTTGAAGAAGAAGCGGTCGCGCAGGATGCCCGCGTTGTTCACGACCACATCGAGCTTCTGAAAGGAATCAAGGGCACACTGGACGATCCGGTTGGCCGAGGGCCATTCGGCGACGCTGTCGGTGCTCGCGATCGCCTTGCCGCCGGCGGCACGGATCTCGTTCGCGACTTTCTCCGCCGGGCCGGCGTCGCGGCCCTCGCCATGCACCGAGGTGCCGATGTCGTTCACCACCACCGACGCACCGGCAGCGCCGAAGGCGAGCGCGAAGTCCCGGCCGATGCCGCCGCCGGCGCCGGTGACGAGCGCGACTTTCCCTTCGAGGAGCTTCAATCCGGGCGGGAGAGGTCGCGCATGGCCGTATTATGCCTTCCCGATGCTGCGCTCCGCCCTCGACCCGCGCTCGGTCGCCGTGATCGGCGCCTCCGACAATCCGCACAAGGTCGGCGGCCGCCCGATCCTCTACATGAAGCGCTACGGCTTCCGCGGCGCCATCTATCCGGTCAATCCCGGCAGAAGCGCCGTGCAGGACCTGAAGGCATACCGCAGCATTGAAAACCTGCCTGAAGTTCCCGAGCTGGCGATCATCGCGGTCGCGGGCGACGAGGCAGTGGCGGCGGTGCAGGCGTGCGCCGCGCGCGGCGTCAAGGTCGCGGTGGTGATGGCCTCGGGCTTCGGCGAGACCGGTGCCGCCGGCCTGCGCGTCGAGCAGGCGATGGTGGAGACGGCGCGTCGCGCCGGGATGCGCCTGCTCGGCCCCAACTGCCAGGGCATCGCGAATTTCGCCACGGGAACGGTGGCGAATTTCTCGACCATCTTCCACGAGCTCGAGGCGCGCGACGGCCCGGTCGCGATCGTCAGCCAGAGCGGGGCGAATTCGCAGGCGATCTACACGCTTCTCCACGAGAAAGGCCTGGGCGTGCGGCATGTGCACGCGACCGGCAACGAGGCGGACGTCGGCGTCGCCGAGCTTGCCGAGGCGGTCGTCGCCGACGAAGGCGTGCGGCTGCTGCTTCTCTACATGGAGGCGATCAAGCACCCCGAGCGCCTCGCCGCGGCGGCCGCGGCGGCGAGGCGGCGCAAGCTGCCGATCGTGGCGCTGAAAGCCGGGCGCACCGCGAGCGGCCAGAAGGCGGCGAACTCGCACACGGGGGCGCTCGCCTCCGAGGACCGGGTGGTCGACGCCTTCTTCGAGCGCCACGGCATCTGGCGCGCCGCCGACCCGCACGAGCTCGTCGCCGCCGCCGAGCTCTACCTCACCGGTCGCCGGCCGCGCGGCAAGCGAATGGTCGTGGTGAGCAACTCCGGGGCGAGCTGCGTCATGGCCGCCGACTATGCTGAGGAGCGGGGGATCCCGCTCGCGGCGGTATCAGATACAGCAATACAGAAATTGCAGAAGGCCTTGCCCGCCTTCGCATCGCTCGCCAACCCGATCGACGTCACCGGCGCGCTGCTCGGCAACCCGCAGCTGCTCGCCGCCGTGCTGCCGATCGTCGGCGAGGACCGGCAAAGCGACCTGCTCCTGCTCGCCATGCCGGTGGCGGGCACCGGATACGACGTTCCCGCTTTCGCCAGGGACATGGCAGCTTTCACTCTTGCGCATGAAACGGCGGTTGCGGTGGCTGCTCCCCAGAAGTCGGTGCGGGACGAGTTCACCAAAGCGGGTGTGCCGACCTTCGCCAGCGAGCGCGTAGCGATGGATGCGCTCGCCCAGGTCGCCGACCACGCCGCGTTGCTGCAACGCCCGGCCATGGAAGCAGGGCCGCAGAAGCCGTTTTGGTTCCCGATCGGGAACCACCGATTCCTCCACGAAGCGGAGAGCCTCGAAGTGCTGGCCCGCGCGGGACTGCCGGTGGTGGAGCATCGCCTGTGCAGAACGGAGGAGGAGGTCAGGGCCGCATTCGGACCTCCCCTCGTCATGAAAGCCTGCTCCCGGGACGTGCCGCACAAGACCGAGCACGGGCTCGTGAGCATCGACCCGCCGGACCCCGTCGCCGAATTCAGGCGCCAACGCGAGAAGGTGGCCGCGCTCGCGGCGAGCTTCGAAGGCGTGATCGTCGCGCGCAAGGCGGCGAAGGGCTGGGAGCTTGCCCTCGGTGCGAGGCTCGATCCGCAGTTCGGGCCGGTGGTCATGGTCGGCGACGGCGGCGTGAATCTCGAGGCGCTGAAGGATTTCAGGCTGCTCATTCCGCCGATTTCGGAAACGGAGGTCGTTGCGAAACTGCGCCAGTTGAGAATCGCTCCGCTGCTGGCGGGCTGGCGCGGCGCGCCGCCGGCCGACCTGCCGGCCTTCGCCCGCATGGCCGTGCTGCTCGGCGAGGCGATGCTCGCCTGGTCGGGGCGCGTGGCTTCGGTCGACATCAACCCCGTGTTCGTGTTTGAAACGGGGCAGGGGGCGCTCGCCGTCGACGCCCTGATCGAGCGGACCCTATAATTTCCCGATGAAAGTCCTGGTCGCGGTAAAGCGCGTGGTCGACTTCAACGTCAAGGTGCGCGTCAAGGCCGACGGCTCCGGCGTCGAGACCGCCAACGTCAAGATGTCGATGAACCCGTTCGACGAGATTGCCCTCGAGGAGGCGGTGCGGCTGAAGGAAGCCGGCGTCGCGACCGAGATCCTCGCGGTCTCGTGCGGCGCGGCCGCCTGCCAGGAAACGCTGCGCACCGCGCTCGCCATCGGCGCCGACCGGGCGATCCTGGTCCAGACCGACGCTGAGCTGCAGCCGCTCGCCGTTGCAAAGCTCCTGAAAGCCATCGTTTCGAAGGAGCAGCCCAGGCTCGTCATCATGGGCAAGCAGGCGATCGACGACGACTCCAACCAGACCGGGCAGATGCTCGCCGCGCTGCTCGGCTGGTCGCAAGCGACATTTGCCTCGAAACTCAAAGTAAGCAATGAGAACGCCGAGGTTACACGCGAGGTCGACGGCGGCCTCGAGACGCTCGCGATCAGGCTGCCCGCGGTCGTGACCACGGACCTGCGCCTGAACGAGCCGCGCTACGTCACGCTGCCGAACATCATGAAGGCGAAGAAGAAGCCGCTCGAGATGCTCACGCCCGACGCGCTGGGCGTGGACGTGAAGCCGCGCCTGGCGACGCTCAAGGTGGTGGAGCCGCCCAAGCGCAAGGCCGGGGTGAAAGTTGCCGACGCGAAGGCGCTGGTCGACAAGCTGCGCAACGAAGCCAAGGTGATCTGATGGCCGTCCTGGTTCTCGCGGAGCACGACGGCAAGACGGTCAGGAAGGCGACCCTGAACACGGTCGCCGCGGCGCAGAAGATCGGCGGCGAGATCCACGTGCTGGTTGCCGGCCACGACTGCGCCGAGGCCGCCAAGGCAGCCGCTGCAATCGCCGGCGTGGCCAAGGTGCTGCATGCCGATGCCGCCCCGCTCGCCGAGGAGCTTGCGGAAAACGTCGCTTCGCTCATCGTGTCGATGGCGAAGAACTACAGCCATATCCTCGCGCCGGCGACCTCCACCGGGAAGAACATCCTGCCGCGCGCGGCGGCGCTGCTCGACTGCCAGCAGATCTCCGAGATCATCGCCGTCGACAGCCCGGATACGTTCGTGCGCCCGATCTATGCCGGCAATGCGCTCGCGACGGTGAAGTCGGCCGACCCGATCAAGGTGATCACCGTGCGCACCACCGCGTTCGACGCGGTGGCGGCGGGCGGCGGCAGCGCGGCGGTGGAGAGCGTGGCCGCGCCCGCGGACAGCGGGCTTTCCAGCTTCGTCGGCCGCGAGGTGGCGAAGTCGGAGCGCCCGGAGCTCACCTCCGCGCGCGCCGTGGTCTCCGGCGGGCGGGGGATGGGGTCGGGCGACAACTTCAAGATCCTCGAGCCCTTGGCCGACCGGCTGAAGGCCGCCATGGGCGCCTCGCGCGCCGCGGTCGACGCCGGCTTCGTGCCGAACGACTGGCAGGTCGGCCAGACCGGCAAGATCGTCGCCCCCGAGCTCTACGTCGCGGTCGGCATCTCCGGGGCCATCCAGCACCTTGCCGGCATGAAGGACAGCCGGGTGATCGTCGCCATCAACAAGGACGAGGAGGCGCCGATCTTCCAGGTGGCCGACTACGGCATCGTCGGGGACCTGTTCCAGGTGGTGCCGATGCTGGTAGAAGAACTGAAGAAATGAGCGCCTATACAGCGCCGCTCAAGGACATGCGCTTCGTGCTGCGGGAGCTCGCCGGTCTGGGGCAGGTGGCAAAGCTTCCAGGGTACGAGGAAGCGACTCCGGACACGGTCGACGCCATCCTCGAGGAAGCCTCGAAGTTCTCATCAGAAGTACTTGATCCAATTAATTATTCAGGTGACCAGCAAGGCTCGATCTGGAAGGACGGCACGGTCACCACGCCTAAGGGGTTCAAGGAAGCCTACGAACAGTACGTGCAAGGCGGCTGGGGCTCGCTGCCCTTCGAGGCGCAATGGGGCGGGTCCGGGCTGCCGAAGCTGGTCGCGACCGCGGTCGAGGAGATGCTGACCTCGTCCAACATGTCCTTCTCGCTTTGCCCGCTGCTGACGCAGGGCGCCATCCACGCCCTGGAGCTGTGCGGCTCCGAGGCGCTGAAGAAGACCTTCCTCGGCAGGATGATCCAGGGCTCGTGGACCGGCACCATGAACCTCACCGAGCCGCAGGCGGGCTCGGATCTGGCTTTGGTAAAAACAAAAGCAACAAGATCTGGTGATCATTACTTGATCACTGGCCAGAAGATCTTCATCACCTACGGCGAGCACGACCTCGCCGAGAACATCGTGCACCTGGTGCTCGCGCGCACCCCGGACGCCCCGGAAGGGGTGAAGGGCATCTCGCTTTTCCTCGTGCCCAAGTTCCTGGTGAAGCCCGACGGGTCCCTGGGCGAGCGCAACGGCGCCCGCTGCGCCTCGATCGAGCACAAGCTCGGCATCCATGCCAGCCCGACCGCGGTGATGGTGTTCGACAAGGCCGTGGGCTACCTGGTGGGCGAGGAGAACAAGGGCCTCGCCTACATGTTCGTGATGATGAACGCGGCGCGCTTCAGCGTCGGCCTGGAGGGGGTCGCCATCGCCGAGCGCGCCTTCCAGCGCGCGCTCGCCTACGCGCGCGAGCGGCTGCAGGGCAAGGACCTCGTCGAAGGCGCCGGTACCGTGCCGATCATCCGCCATCCCGACGTGCGGCGCATGCTGATGCTGATGAAGTCGCAGACCGAGGCGATGCGGGCGCTGGCCTACGTCGTCGCCGCGGCAATGGATTTTTCAGTCAAAGTCGAAAACAAAGAGGAACGTAAGCGGCACCAAGCCTTCGTCGATCTGATGATCCCGGTGGTGAAGGGGTGGTCGACCGAGACCGGCATCGAGGTCGCCTCGCTCGGCATCCAGGTGCACGGCGGCATGGGCTTCATCGAGGAGACCGGCGCCGCGCAGCACCTGCGCGATGCGCGCATCACCACCATCTACGAGGGCACCACCGGCATCCAGGCGGGCGACCTCGTCGGCCGCAAGATCGCGCGCGAGGGCGGCGCCACGGCCAAAGCGTGGGTCGGAGAGCTGAAGCGTTTCGATGCGGAGCTCGCGAAGTCGAAGAACCCGGACGTGCAGGCGATCCGCGCCTCGCTCGGCGCGGGCGCGCAGGCGGTCGCAGACGGCGTGGAGTTCATCGTCGCCAACGCCGGCAAGGACGTGAAGGGCGTGTTCGCCGGCGCCGTGCCGTTCCTTAAGCTGATGGGCGTCGTCGCCGGCGGCTGGCAGATGGCCAAGGCCGCTTTTGCTTCTGAACGAAATCTTGCTTCAGGAGAGACAGACAAAAGCTTCTATGAGGCGAAGATCAAGACCGCGCGCTTTTACGCTGACCATGTCCTGGTCCAGGCGCCGGGGCTGCGCGACACGGTGGTGAAGGGCGGCGCCGGGGTGATGGCGCTCGCCGACGACCAGTTCCTGGCAGCCTAGGGAGTAAAGAACCGCCGCAGGCGCCCGAGGAGGTTGGGCGTGCGCGCCTCGCGCGAGCCGTCCCCCGCCCCGGCGGAGGCCTGGCGCACGTGCTCGAGATCGGTGCTGCGGCTGCCGACCACCCGCTTCACCTCCTCCGCGAGCTCCGGCCGGGCGGCGAGCAGCGCCTGGAACGAGGCGCGCTCGAGCCGGTAGCACTCCACGTCGGTCTTGGCGATCACGGTGGCGCTGCGCGCATCCCCGGTGACGAGCGCCATCTCGCCGAAGAACTCGCCCGCGCGCAGGGTGCCGACCACCCGCGTCATGCCGCCGTTGGGCGGCTCGTACAGCACCTCGGCCTCGCCGAAGGCGACGATGTAGAGCCAGTGCGCGACGTTGCCCTGCTTGGTGATCACGTCGCCGCGCGCGAAAGGCGCGTACTGCAGCCCCTCGGCAAGGTCGGCCTTCTCGTTGTCGGAGAGCCCGGCCAGGAGGCTCACGCCGGAGAGGATCTGCATGCGGCGGGTGAGCTCGCGCCGGCGCACGGTGGCGGCGTGCGCCTCGTCGCGCGCGATGGCGTGCACCGTGCGCTGCGGCTCGGCGACGCGGATGCCGGCGCGCTGCAGCGTGGCGAACAGATGCACCCGCACCATGGAATCGGTGGAGTCGTCCTCGAGGATCTCGGTGAGGAAGTAGCGCAGCTGGTAGCGCAGGTTGCCCTCCTCGAAGCCGTTCAGCACCACGCTCGGTGCGGGCGCGCGGGCGACGTTCGGGATGGCGAGCTCGCGCATCTCGTCTTCCAGGGTGGCGATGACGCGGGCCGGGGGCACCCCCGGGTCGACCATGAAGTCGAGGGTGCGCCGCCACTGGCTCGGCGCCCCCTCGCGGCGGCCGAGGATGGCGACGCGCTGCTTCATCAGCATGCTGTTCGGGATGACCACCGTTTCCCAGTCGCGCGTCTCGAGCAGCGTCGAGCGCCAGCGGATGTCGCGCACCCGGCCGGCGAGGTTGTCGACCCTGACCCAGTCGCCCACCTGCACCGAGTTGTCGAGCTGGATGGCCAGCCCCGCCAGCACGTTGCCCAGCGTGTCCTGCATGGCGAAGGCGATCACCGCGGTGAGGATCGCCGAGGTGGTGACCAGGCTCGCGAGGTCGACGCCCGCGCCGCGCAGCTGCACGAAGCCGTAGCCGACGTAGACCACGATGATCGCGAGGTCCTCGATGATGCGCGGCGGCTGCTTGCCGAGCAGCGGCAGCGCGAGGCGGAACAGCGCGAAGCCGAACATGCGGATCAGCGCCACCGCGGTGACGATGCGGAACACCGTGTACGTGCCGTGCGCCGCGGCCGGGAAATCGAGGCTCTGCAGGAGCAGGGCGGCGCCCTGGCCGGCGAGCCCGATCAGGAACAGCGACAGGGTGTTCAGGAACACCGAGCGCTCGTAGGGCCGCGCCCGCAGCAGCAGCACCGTCAGCACCAGCGCGAGGACCGCGAGCGCCGGGGCCTCGGCGCGCCAGAACGAGGCGGTGCCGCTCAAAAGGGAATCTTCCCCGCCAGGATGTCGCGCCACATCACCCAGTCGCCCATGAAGCTGTAGAGCGGGTGGGTGAAGGTGGCCGGGCGGTTCTTCTCGAAGAAGAAGTGGCCGACCCAGGCGAAGGCGTAGCCGGCGACCAGCCCCGCGAGCAGCCACCAGAAATTCAGCGTGGCAAAAGCGTGAAGTACTGCCGCAAGTCCGAGGCTGGTGCCGACGAAATGCAGGCGCCGGCAGGTGCGGTCGGCATGCTGCGATAGATAAAACGGATAGAACTCGCTAAAGCTGGCGAACGCTGCTGCCTTCGTGTCTCTCGCGACGGCTCCCATGCGGCGCATTTTATCCGACAACCTGTAGCCGGACGACGACAAAACTTACACCGTGCAACCGCTGTCCATTCAGGGCATGGCAACGATCCTGGTGGCCGACGACAACCGTGCCAATCGCGACGCGATGGCGGCGCTGCTCGAGACCGCCGGGCATCGCGTCCTCTCCTCGGCCGACGGCCGCGAGGCCTTCGAGCGCGCCCGCGAGCATCGCCCCGACCTGGTGATCTCGGACGTGCTGATGCCGGAGATGGACGGCTACGAGCTGGCGCGGCGCCTGCAGCTCGATCCCGCGACTTCCGGCACCGTGGTGATGTTCTACACGGCGTACTTCAGCACCCAGGAGGCGAAGGACCTGGCGCTCGCGCACGGCGTGGCGCGCGTGCTGGTCAAGCCTTCGGACAACGACGCCATCCTCGCCGCCGTGGACGAGGTGCTCGCGGCACGCGCCGGGCCGCGCGCCGTGCCGAGCAACCTCGACCGCGAGCACCTGCGCGTGATGGTCGACCAGCTGCTCGACAAGACCGGCGCGCTCGAGGCGCAGCAGCGGCGCGTGCAGCGGCTGAACCGCACCCTCTCGATGCTTAGCGCCGTCAACGCGCTCATCGTGCGCGCCTCCGACCGCCAGGCGCTGCTCGAGGAGGCCTGCCGCATCGCCATCGACAAGGGCGGCTTCCGCCTCGCCGCCGTGGGCCTGCTCGATCACCGCTCGCAGACGATGCTGCCCGCCGCCGCCGCCGGCGAGGGCAACGCCGCGCGCGAGCTGGCGCGCCTGAAGCCGGGCGCGCGGGCGGTGATCTGGAACGACGCCGAGAGCGGCTCCTTCGTCGCGCTGCCGCTCATCGTCGGCGGCGAGACCGCCGGGGTGCTGCTCCTCTATGCGCGCGTGCGCGACTTCTTCGACGAGGAGGAGATGCGCCTGCTGCAGGAGCTCGCCGGCGACGTGTCCTTCGCGCTGCAGCACCTCGAGCAGAAGGCGCGGATGGACTACCTCGCCTACCACGACTCGCTCACCGAGCTCCCGAACCGGAGCCTGTTCATGGACCGCATCGGCCAGGCGCTCAACGCGGCGCGGCGCGAGAAACGCTTCGCCGCCGCGGTGTTCCTCGACGTCGAGCGCTTCCGCATGGTGAACGAGACCTTCGGGCGCAAGGCGGGCGACGACCTGCTGCGCCAGATCGGGGCGCGGCTGCGCGAGGTGGCGCGCGAGGAGGACACCGTGGCGCGCGTGGGCGCCGACCACTTCGCCATCGCCATCGCCGGCTTCGACAACCCCGGCGAGACCACGCACTGGCTGATCGACCAGCTCGCGGTGGCCTTCGCGCGGCCTTTCGTCGTCGACGGCGTGGAGCTGGTGGTCAGCCTGAAGGTCGGGGTGGCGGTGTTCCCGACCGACGGCGAGTCCACCGAGGTGCTGTGCGCGCACGCCGAGAGCGCGCTCAAGCACGCCAAGGATTCCGACCAGCGCTTCCTCTTCTACGCGCCGGCGATGAACGCCCGGGTGGCCGAGTCCCTGGCCATGGAGAACCGCCTGCGCCGCGCCATCGACGACGGGCTGCTCGCGCTGCACTACCAGCCGAAGATCGACGTGCAGACCGGCGCGCTGGCGGGGCTGGAGGCGCTCATCCGCTGGAACGACCCGGAGCTGGGCAGCGTGCCGCCCTCCAAGTTCGTCTCGCTGATGGAGGAGACCGGCATCATCCTCGCCGCCGGCAACTGGGCGCTGCGCCAGGCGGTGGAGGACATCCGCCACTGGCGCGCCGCCGGGCTCGCGGTGCCGCGCATTTCGGTCAACGTCTCGGCGATCCAGCTGCGGCAGAAGGACTTCGTCGACTCCGTGCTCTCCGCGATCGGCGGGCTGGGGAAGGGCGGCGAGCCGCTGCTCGACCTCGAGATCACCGAGAGCGTGCTGGTCGACGACATCGAGGAGAGCACGCGCAAGCTGCAGACGCTGCGCCGCGCCGGGGTCGAGGTCTCGGTCGACGACTTCGGCACCGGGTACTGCTCGCTCGGCTATCTCGCGCGCCTGCCGGTGGACACGCTCAAGATCGACCGCAGCTTCGTGGTGCGCATGGGCGACGCCGGCACGCCGCGCAACATCGTGGCGATGATCGTCTCGCTCGCGCATACCCTCGGGCTCAAGGTCATTGCCGAGGGCGTCGAGGACGACTACCAGGTGCGCCTGCTGCGCGAGCTGGGCTGCGACCAGATCCAGGGCTTCTACGTCAGCCAGCCGGTGCCGCCGGACAAGGTCTCTCTGCTCCTCGGCCCGGGACCGCAGGGCACGCTGCAAAGGCGCATGTCCGTCGCTTAAGGGGTCAGAGCAATTTGCGCAAAGCGTGCAAATTGCTCTGACCCCATTACATGTTGGGGTAGTTCGGCCCGCCGCCGCCCTCGGGCGCGATCCAGACGATGTTCTGCAGCGGGTCCTTGATGTCGCAGGTCTTGCAGTGGACGCAGTTCTGCGCGTTGATCTGCAGCCGGGGCTTCGTTTCCAGGTCGACGAACTCGTAGACCCCGGCGGGGCAGTAGCGCGCCTCGGGGCCGGCGTAGCGCTCCAGGTTGACCTGCACCGGGATCGCCGGGTCCTTCAGCGTGAGATGGACCGGCTGGTCCTCGCCGTGGTTGGTGTTCGAGAAGGACACCGAGGTGAGCCGGTCGAAGGTCAGCACCCCGTCGGGCCTGGGGTATTGAATAGGTTTTACAAGAGACTTGTCTCTGAGCGTCTCGTGATCGGCATGCTTGTGATGCAGGGTCCAGGGCGCCTTGCCGCGCAAAAGCACCTGGTCGATGCCGAACATCAGGCTGCCGGCGTGCAGCCCCTTCGCCATCCACGGCTTGAAGTTGCGCGCGCGGTAGAGCTCGTCGTGGAGCCAGCTCGCCCGGAAGGCCTCGGGGTAGGTGCCCAGCTCGTCATGGGAGCGGCCGGCTTGCAGGGCGTCGGCGGCCGCGTCCGCGGCGAGCATCCCCGACTTGATCGCGCAGTGCGTGCCCTTGATGCGCGAGGCATTGAGGAAGCCGGCGTTGTCGCCGATCAGCGCCCCGCCCGGGAACACCAGCTTCGGCAGCGATTGCAGCCCGCCTGCCGAGATGGCCCGCGCGCCGTAGGAGATCCTCTTGCCCCCCTGGAAGAACCCTCTCACGTGGGGGTGCGTCTTGAACCGCTGGAATTCCTCGTAGGGCGAGAGATAGGGGTTCTCGTAGCCAAGGCCCACCACGAAGCCGACCGCGACGAGGCGATCCTCCAGGTGATAGATGAACGAGCCGCCGTAGGTGGCGGCGTCGAGCGGCCAGCCGGCGGTGTGCATCACCAGGCCGGGCCGGTGCTTCCCGGGCTGCACCTCCCAGAGCTCCTTCAGGCCGATGCCGTAGACCTGCGGGTCGGCGCCCTCGCGCAGGCGGTACTGCGCCTCGAGCCGCCGGCCGAGGTGGCCGCGGCAGCCCTCGGCGAAGAAGGTGTACTTGCCGTGCAGCTCCATGCCGGGCTGGAAGGCGGCGGTCTTCTCGCCGTTCTTCCCGATCCCCATGTCGCCGGTGGCAACGCCCTTTACCTTGTCTCCATCGACGAGGACCTCGGCGGCGGCGAACCCGGGGAAGATCTCCACGCCGAGCGCTTCGGCCTGCTGCGCGAGCCAGCGGGTCAGCATGCCGAGGCTGATGACGTAGTTGCCGTGGTTCTTGAAGCAGGCGGGCAGCAGCAGGCTCGGAACGGAGAAGGAGGAAGAAGAGGTCAGGATCGAGAAACTGTCCTCCGTCACCGCCGTCCTGACCGGCGCATCCTTCTGCTTCCAGTCGGGAATCAGCTCGTCGAGCCCGCGCGGGTCGAGGACAGCGCCCGAGAGGATGTGCGCGCCGACCTCCGAGCCCTTCTCCAGCACGCAGACCGAGACCTGGTCGCCCAGGCGCTGCTTGAGGCGGATCGCCGCAGCGAGCCCCGCGGGACCGGCGCCGACGACCACCACGTCGTACTGCATCGATTCGCGGGACATCGCGCGCAATTATAATCGCCGGCCTATATGACAAACCCGCAAGGGCAATGACAAACCCGCAAGGGCAGAGCGAAGCGCGCAAGCTCGCCCATGTCGAGCGCATCCCGATCCGCTGGGGCGACATGGACGCGATGGGGCACGTCAACAACATCGTCTACTTCCGCTACATGGAGCAGGCGCGCAT
>Ga0209592_1000226_pt1 | contig 16030 bp, 15 predicted proteins | sample PPLLak2March2015_2_FD_187251 | JGI IMG/M metagenome (GOLD analysis project Ga0209592, IMG submission 187251) | Freshwater sediment microbial communities from Prairie Pothole Lake near Jamestown, North Dakota, USA - PPLs Lake P8 Core (3) Depth... | ecosystem: Environmental > Aquatic > Freshwater... | reverse complement strand
CGGAGACGGCAACTGGAATTTTTCACCGGTTGGGCTGAAGGAATAAATTGGGTTGCTTGAGTTTGTTAGGTTACTTGGGTTCATTGGGTTACCTGAGTTGCTTGAGTTACTAGAGTTTATTGAGTTGATTGGGTTCCTTGGGTTAACTCTACGAACTCAATAAATTCAAGGAACACAATAAAGAACCCCGCCCACAGGGCGGGGCTTTAAAACCCAAAATTCAAAACCGAGATCCCGAACCAAGTTCGGGATGACAACAAGACCAGAACCAAACCATCTCGTCATGCTGAACTTGTTTCAGCATCTGGTATGCTTTTTTCTGCCTTCGGCAAACACATCTTTCATCCCCGTCCACAGGACGGGGTTTTCAGATGCGCTTTTAATAAACTAAAGATAGGCTCCCGCCGGTTCGAATTTTGGCAAATTCTACGTTATTAGAAAAGAAACTGAATTGTAAGTGCCACATGAAATGTGGATTAGACGTTATAAACAATGCATAGGGCATAGAGCATAGAGTTAAATGCCCGCTACTTAATAGAATTCTGAAAACTTGTTATTTGACGACAAAGAGAATCAAGTTGATTCAAATGTTTATCCAATGACTCCTTGCTTATAAGACTTCGTAGTCCTAGTAAAATTAATATATTTGCATTTTCAAAAGTTGATCTCCTAGCCATATTTAAATATTGTTTAAACTCTTTTTTTGAAGAGGAGCCAGAGCCTTCAGCAATATTGTTTGACATCGACATTCCAGATCCTCTAAGCTGGTCTGCAAAACGATATAGTCTTTTCTGCTCGAGATCATCAGCTATATCAAAGAGTTCATTGGCTATCTGGATCGCTAACCGCCAGATTCTTAGATCCTGAAATCTGAATTTACTCATCGTTTATCTCCCTATGCCCTATGCCCTTTGCTCTATGCCTTTTTCAAGCGACTTTTTCGATCATTGAATAATGCAACTCTACTCCCGGTTGATAACCGATCAGGTTCAACAAAATCCTCACCCTATCGCTGCCGGAGACCCATCTTTCAAAAATCCCGAGAAGATCCTTCAGGGGGCCGGATTTGATTCTGATCCTGTCGTTGGCCTCAAAATGATTACTCTTTCTGACGATGCCATTACTATCGGTTCTTCTCTTTATGATCTCTACGACTTCTTCGGAAACAGGAGTGGGGTAATTTCCCCCCAACCCCAAGATTCTTTTAACCCCCCTTCCCCACCTGACCAGGGAATAGTCCTGCTCAAGGTCGAACTTCCCAAACATATAACCAGGAAAAAGAGGCTTATATTCCTTCCCTATTTTTCCATTTCTTATTAAAAAGTTTTCCATCAAAGGATTAAAGATCTCTACCCCCTTTAAAGAGAGGTAAGATTTTGCTTCTTCTTCTTTCTTAGGTTTTGTTTGGATGACAAACCAAAGATCCATGAACTCCCCCTACGGTGATGCATAGCGCATAGCGCATAGAGCAAAGGGCATAGAGTAAATAATTATGTAACGGCATAACGGCAGGACTTTGTTTACCGGGATCCTTTTGCGAACAGCACCACTTTGATCGTTTCAAAACTGATCAGGATATCAAATAACGGCGACATGTTTTTAATGTAGTAGAGATCGTATTTCAGTTTTTCTAAAGCGTCTTCTTTCGATGCTCCATACCGGTATTTGATCTGTGCCCAACCGGTGATTCCTGGCTTCACAGAGAAACGCCGATCATAATAAGGAATTTCTCTTCTCAATGTTTCAACAAAATAAGGTCTCTCCGGCCTTGGCCCTACGAAGGACATATCTCCTTTCAAAACGTTAAACATCTGTGGAATTTCGTCGAGCCGCCATCTTCTAATCCGTTTGCCAACACGAGTGATACGTTTATCGTTTGCTTCAGCCCATACCGGACCATTCGCCTCAGCATTGTCAACCATCGACCTGAATTTCAGGAGTTTGAATACTTTCCCATTCTCTCCCACCCTCTCCTGCCGATAAAAGATGCGCCCGCGCGATTCGATTTTAATCAAGATTGAGATCATCAGGAGCAAAGGCGATAACAGTGCCAACCCGATGAAAGAGAGACTAAATCCAACGACCCTTTTCATCCACATCGTTAATTTCGATTTCTTGAACCCGTCGGAGAAGATGAGCGCGCTGGGTCGAAGGCTTTCTACCTGGAGCCTCCCCGTGAGGTGCTCATAAAATTCGATCCCATCCTCTACAATCATGCCCCTCATCTTGCATTCTAAGAGTTGATCTTGAGGAAAGTTCCCTCTCCTTTCTTCGAGGGCGACAATGATTCGATTCACATTTTCCCTTCTTGCGATATCATAAATCTGGGATTGCTCACCGATGATCGAAGGATTCACCAATTTTTCTCCTACCCTCTTCGGATTTTCAGTGATGAATCCGAGGACTTTGAACCCCGTATCCGCCCTTTCGATTATTTCTCTGGCAATCGTTTCTGCCAGGGGGCCGGAGCCTACGATCATAATCTTCTGGTCCAAATGTCTCGTTTTCAAAATATGGTTGTAAATCAATCTCCACGAGACAATCACCGCTCCCATGAATACAAGGCTGATAAGAAAGATGCCTCTCCCGATGATGAGAGAAGGGAATAGATAGTAAAGGACCGCCAACAGGATTGAAGACACACCCAGAGATTGGAGGAGGCGGATGGCCAATTCTAAATTGTTTCGAAAGATTTTGAGGTCGTAAAGGTCGAAATAATAGAGGCAGATCTGGACCGAAGCGACGATCAGCAATGCTTTAAGGAAGAGGTACTCGTAGTGGAAGAAACCTGGCATGTTCCCCAGGAAACGAACATAGGCTCCGAATCCAACCATCCCTAAGATAAAAACGCTCTCAAGGAGGAAGAAACCCAACTTACGAATGGGAACGTATTGGTTGAAGATTCGCAGTAACATATTTTACTCAAGTTACGGGTTGCGAGTTGCGAGCTACGTGTTGCACGTTACGCGTTACGGGCTGCCCGTTAACAACGTACTGCCGTTTTCAAGATCCTTTCTTTCCAAATATTTTCCATCGGCTTTTTACTTCGAATTTTTTCTTAGCATAGCCATATCTGTAATAGTATCCATCGGAGCCAAAATAGCGCGAAAACAATCCGGAAGACTTAAACTGAACATCGTTGAGCACAAACCCTAATATCTTCCCTTTATCGATAAAGGATAAAGCCTGTTTTACTGTCTCCCTCGGGGTGGCTCCCGCCCTGACAACAATGATGACCGCATCGACCAACTTCGAAAGGACCTCCGATTCTGAAGTCGCAAGCAGGGGAGTTGAATCCAGGATCAAATACCGATCGCTATATCTTGATTTCAGCTCGTGAACCAATGCCTCCATCTTCTTTGATCCTATCAACTCGGTTGGATTTCCCTGAATACTCCCACCTGGGAAAAAACCCAATTTTTCAACCCCCGTCTTCATTAAGAGTTCAGGGATCTTCTCATTTCCTGCAAGATAATCCGAGAGGCCTTTAGCATCCCGGAGTCCAAACAATTCCGACAAGGTGGGATCACGAAGATCACATTCCACCAGAAGGGCATGGTTGTGAAGATCAGAGGCAATCCCCGCAGCAAGATTGGCTGAAACAAAACTCTTCCCTTCGCCACTGGTGGCACTGGTCACCATAATCGTTCTTGGAGGTTCCGAATTCCTGGATCGAAGAAGGGTGGTCCTCAGTTTTCGAAACTGCTCGCTAGCCAGAGAACCAGGTTGAAAAACGGAAACCAGTTGTTGATCGGAAATCATCTCCCCGAACCCACTGGGCTTGTGCATTACTTCTTCTTCAATTCTCGTTGTTTCGGGTTTTGGGATGGAGTAAACCCTCTGTTTTACTTCCCTCTCCCTTTCCGCTTTTTCCAATGCCTTATAAACTTTGCTCATGGGACCTCACAATCAAAATCACAGGTTATAGGTTACAGGTTACACGCAACGGGTTAGAGGTTAGAGGTAGAAGATCTACCCCAAAACCTCGAAACTCAATCACCTAACTAAATAATCTTAGAAATTTATCCACAATTTTCAGGAATAAAGTCTCAACGAATTGTTTAGATTCCCTTAGTGTTTCGTAAAGCTGTGCTTTGGGACCCTTAAAGAATGAATCTTCCCATAAGAAGAAAATAACTCCTATGCCGAGCAGTACAAAAAGCGTTAAAATAACAGGAGGTAGGAATTTCCTTTTCTCTTTGGAAGAGAGGCCTTCCAAGTCCATGATCACCTCTCGAATCATGGACTTTCCAATCACCCTCTCGTCAGTTGCATATCCGAGCAATAGGGCATTATCGCAAACGATATTAATGAGTCTGGGAATTCCTTTCGAATATTTGTAAATCTTGTCTATTGCTTCAGGTAAAAACAAATTACGAAGGGGTGCTCCCGCATTTCTCAGCCTTCGTTCAATGTACTTTGTTGTCTCTTCTTTGCTGAGGGGTTGGATATGGTAACGGAGGGTTACCCTCTGTTTCAGTGGGCGACATTGCGGATGGTCTAATATGTCATCAAGCTCCGGCTGTCCCATGAGGATCACCTGAAGCAGTTTGGATTTCGGTGTTTCTAAATTAGTGAGCAGACGAACCTCCTCAAGTAGTTTCGGGTCCAGGTTTTGAGCCTCATCGATGATCAAAACCACACTTTCGTCCTTAGCGTAACAGTCCGTCAGAAAATGATGGAGTTGAGCGAGATATTCTCCCTTCGACCTCCTCTCGCCTTTCAGTCCCAAATCCTCACAGATATATTGGAGGAAGTCAGTAGTCTCCAATCTGGGGTTGAAGAGATAGGCTGTTCTGATATTTCCATCCAGTCTGCTCAGAAGCGTTTGGATCAGAAGGGTTTTACCCGTACCCACTTCCCCGGTAATCACGGTGAACCCTTTTTTCTCCCGGACGGCGTATGTCAGTTGGGCCAGCGCCTCTTTGTGCTTTTCGCTGAGATAGAGAAACTTAGGATCGGGTGAGATCTCAAAAGGTTTCTCTTTAAAGCCATAAAATCTTAGATACATAACGCCTTTTTCCCCTCACCCCCACCCTCTCCCAGAGGGAGAGGGGAGACAGGGGGGTACATGATATCCTTTTTTCCTCACCCTGCACCACATAGGGTGCAGGGCTTAGCCCTGAACCTAACATGGTTCAGGGCCCCCCCCACTCCCATGGGGAGAGGGGGGCATAAATCAAGCCGCTTTTTTCTCGATCTTCATTTCAACCCTCGGAATATTTGCCAATACCTTGAATCCCAAGGTTGCTTCCAAGTCTTCAGCATCCTTGAAGGACCGATCCATCTGTTCTCTAAAGAAGGCGACTCCGAAACCCAACCCCATTCCTAATAAGAGGCTCATCAGTAGGTTTCTTGGAATATTGGGGCTAAAGGGTTTTTCAGGAATCCTTGCAGGGTCAATCACCTTGAATTGTTCACCCTTTTGACGCCGCTCTAAATTCTCCGCCTGTTGGGCCTCCTCACTTTTTTTCAAAAGGCTTTGATATCTCTCTTTCGCATTTGCATAATCTCTCGATAGATTAGATATCGCCATTTCTCGGATAGGTGCATTTTCTATCCTCACCTGAAACTCTCCGATCTTAGCTTTGATTTTTGCCTGTTCGTCTTTCAGTCTCATGATTTCCAGATCGGTGGCTGCCAGTTGACCCTCCATCTCTTGGTAAAAGGGGTCAACTCCTGCTTCCATTTTTCCCACTTTCTTCTTTTCCTTTGGTATTACAGGAGCAGCGGCTTCAAGGTCGGATTCTTTAATCACCCCTTTCTCTTTCTCAATCTTTTTTTCCAAATCAGCAATCTGCTTTTTCGCTGCTAAAATATCAGGGTGTTTCTCCTTATATCTCGTTTCCAATTCGCTCAGAAGACTCTTCAGTTTTTCAAGTCGTAAGTCGTCTGGATTTCCTATTTTCGCTTTCGGCAACGCCGAAGATGTGGTAGAAGGTGAAACTGCAGTATCTTCTTGACCTGTTGGCGTAGCAGCTTGCTCAGTGAGCATGGCAGCCATGTTTCTCATCTCGGTAAGCTGTTTTTGCAAAATCAGTTTGCGATCTTGTGCTGATTTCACAGCATCGCCAGTTGTCTGAAGTTGCTGCTGTAGTCTCCCAAGAATGCTTAAATTCGAGTCACGTTGATCCGGAAGTTCGTACATGAAGTTTCTTTTAAATTGGGTGATCAATTTCTCTTGCTCATCAAGTCTCGCCTTTGTAGCGTTCAATTCAACGGAGAGAAACTCTGAGGTTCCTTGAGCTTGCTGCTCCCGCAGCTTCAAGTTCTCTTCAATAAAAAGAGAGGCCAATTTATTAGTGACATTCGTGACAGTCCTCGGATCTTTTCCTATATATGAAATTGAGAAATAACCCTCCTTTCCTCTGATTTGTACGGTGATAGCCCGTCGCATCAATTCTACAATTTCTTCCATGGCCAGTGTTTTTGCCTCCTTTTGGTAAAGCTTAAACTCTGCGATGATCTGTTCCAACCTTGTTCGGCTCATAATTTCCTGCCCTATGGATTGGAGGCGGTCTTCAATTCTTGAAGTGACAGTTGGCCTAACGTAATCCACTGGAACTTTTTGCGGGGTGACTAAAATGAGTGTAGAGACACGATATTTTTTTGGCGCAGTAAATGAATAGATGGCGGCGGCGGAAACCACAATGACAAAGGGTATGATGATATACCAAATTCGCCTCAAAAAAATTTCAACATAATCATTAATATTAAACGACTTTCCCGGATTGATCATTTTTCATCTCCCTCTAAAAACTTGCCGACAAGCTTAATATCCCGCGGTTCTCACTGTAATCATCCAGATCCTTATTAGAATGGTTCTCTCGATGGTGGAAATTTAGAGAGGCAGTCAACCACTTAAGGATCTGATAAGAAACATTTGCACCGATATTCCAGATCCGATCCTTTTCGCCGTCGCTTTTAGCCCACTCAAAACTGCTGAATAACCCCGCGTTTACCCTGGGCATGAACTGATGAGTGATGGTTCCAAGTACCCTGTAATACTCTAAAAACCCAAGGTTCTCGGCTGTAAAATAGTCCTCGGTGTATCCTCCTTGGAAAGAAACCGTATAGGTCGTTTTCTGGGCCCGTTGGGTGAGACTTAGATTATAGTAGGGCCCACGACCCTCAGGCCCCCCATTTTCATTTTTCCAGTAGTAACCAGCTTGGGCAGACCCACTGAGCGTTGGAGTAAAGGCATGGCTTATTCCAACAGAAGGCCTATAAACAACATAATCATTGGAAGGGTTTTCGAAATTGTGCCAATGTTGAGTATATTCTCCAAAAATGGAAGTCCTCGGATTAAAACGATAGGTATACCGTACGATGGCCATATGCCTGACAAAATCCGGAGACCGTTCGAAATCACCAAAGGTGAGTCCATATCCTAAAGAAATTCCATTTCTAATATCGAACCAATAGGTGAGTCGTGGATTAATGGAGTTTTCCCTGCTGTCTTCGTAAAGACGATTTTGGTTTTCATAGTAATTGTTTCGATAATTGAGAGAGAAACTATTTTCTTTTCCGAACTGATAATCGAGAGAGGGTGAAAAGACATTTCGGATATAAATGGCTCTTCCCCTTTCGGTGGAGAGAAGATACTCCCCTTCAAGCGCATCAGGAGAATAATCTCGCTCTCTCGCCGCATCAGACCGGATAAAATAATCCGTGACCCGAAAGGTGAGCCTTGGGGCAACTTGATACCAAGCATTAAGCGTCCCTGAGGGACTGAAATAATCGCTTTCATGATCTCTTGCATAATAGACATATCCTGCGGCAACGTTCAGATAAATTCCATAGGTTTTTTCTGATAAAGCATAAAACTTAAATCCCGCATGAACGTTAGTAATGTAATCAGATTCTCTGTTCGTGGCGGTCAGGTTGATGTTATCACTGTATTCTTCTGAGATCGTCATATAGGGATGGAAACCCGATAACAAATCCTTGGACTCCAAACCAAACGTGAATGAGGCTTCAAATAATAATACCCACACGATTCCCATCACCCAAACCCAATTTCTCCCCTTTTTCATAACCACGGCTCCTCCGCCCCTGGACAAGGTTTATTAAGGCACGATGATCGTATCCCCCGTCTTCAGAATAATATTTGAATTCAAATCTTTCCCCTGAATGATTTTCTTATAATTGATGGTGAATCGTTTTTCCTTTCCGTTTTCTTTTCTGATGACGATAATTTTGCTTTGATTGGCCCACTCGGTAACCCCACCCACCATAGAAATAAACTGCAGGAGAGAGGTCTCACTTCGCAGACGATAAACACCGGGACTTCTGACCTGGCCGGAGATATAAACCTTATAGCTGTTCGCTTCTACAACTGTCACAGAGACATTTGGGTTTTCCACGAATTCTTTCAGTTTATTCGTCAACACATCTTTCAGCTGGCGAGCTGTATATCCTGCGGCCTGGATATCATCGATGAGGGGGAGTGAAATTTTTCCATCCATCCTTACCGCAACGTTCCTTGATAAAGCCTCTTCTCTCCACACATGAATGTTAAGAACATCTTCAGGCCCGATCACATAACTCTCACTAACAGGCATCCATTCCGGTTGGACCTTTTCCTTTGGTACCCCCTCTTTGTCCCCCTGAGAGAAGACCATTGGAATACATGCCCAGAAGATCAACGCTACTGCGATTCCGAAGCCAAATAATTTTTTCATCTCATTGCTCCTTACTCATTCTCGCAAGTCTCAAGTGGCAAGGTGTTAATCCAAAACTCGCAACCCCAAACCTGTAACAAAAACTTTCGCCTCACGCCTTACGTTCCTAATTGGGGTGATGGCACGACTAACTTTTTCATAAGTTCTGCCGTATCTGTCCCATTCGTAGGAAAGGAGACCTGGTGAACCTTGACTTTATAGCCCTTGCTTTTAAAGTCATAATGCGCAAGGATGGTTTCAAAGCGAGATTTCGCAAGTTCTCCTGCTAATAAATCCGCATAGGGAAGAAGGACGATCAACCTGTTTTCTCCCAAGGCACCGAAGATATCTGTCTCCCGCATCTCATCTTTTAACAAAGTGGTCAACGTCTGGTAGGTGGTCTCAAGGTCCGTTCCTCCATCCCCTTTCGGAAGTGTAACCAGATCCAGAACAAGGATGGAGAGAAAATTCTGGTAACGTCGCCCCCGCTTCACTTCAAGATCAAGTAGATAAAGAAATAGATCTTTACTCAGAATCCGTTTAAATCCTGGTCCCTTTCCCCCTTTGAGCCTCGCCTCGATGATCTTCATCCCCTTCCCCCTCTCCTTTGCGGTCCCTTAACCTGTCTCCTCCGTGTTCAACCTGCTTCCTCTTCAACCCTCCGAGATCCTTTCCGCTCATTCAAATGGTATTTCTCAATTTTATAGAGCAACGCTTTATAACTGACGCGAAGGACCTTGGCTGCCTCTTTTCGATTCCAATGCGTTTCTTGCAGAACATTTTGAATGACTTCTTTTTCTGCTGTTTCGGCAGCCTTCTTCCCTAATTCTTTAAGGCAGAAGTCCTTCGTTCCCCCGGGAGTATTTGAATCAAAATCGGCAATTCCATCTGGTTTCATATCAATCCCTTCCCTCTTATGGAATAAATCTTGAACGACCATTTCTTCATCACCAAATAGGACAATCCTTTTAACCGTATTTTCTAATTCCCGGATGTTCCCTGGCCAATGATATTCTTCAAACGTATTGATGGTTTCTGAAGAGATGGGATAAACTTCTTTTCCGTACCTCTGCTTGTAAAGGTCGAAGAAAAATTGTGAAAAAGGAAGGATCTGCTCCTTGCGTTCTCGCAACGGCGGAATGGTGATCGTCATGACATTGATCCGGAAGAAGAGATCTTCCCGGAAACGACCTTCCAGCATCGATTTTTCCAAGTGGTCCTTCGTGGTGGTGATGATACGTGTATCGACAAAAACATCTCCTTCTCCTCCCAAACGGGAAAAGGCACCATCTTGGAGGACCTGCAGGAGTTTCGCCTGTAGGGAAATATCAATTTCTCCAATTTCATTCAGCAAAATGGTGCCCCCACTGGCGAGTTCGAACTTCCCCGGTTTTTTGAGATAGGCCCCTGTAAAAGCCCCTTTTTCAAAACCGAAGAGTTCACTTTCGAGAAGGCCTCTGGGGATTGCCGCACAATTCACTTTAATGAAGGCCTTTTCACGACGATTTGACTTAAGATGGATGTTCTGTGCCACCAATTCCTTTCCTGTCCCGCTCTCACCCTTGATGAGAACAGTGATATCGGTCTTGGCGATTTCATCAATGACCGTCTTAAGTTTGTTCATCTTGGAACTGCTGGAAAAAAGAATGTGATGGATATCTTGCATACCGTTGCAGTAAAGAGCAATTCAAATGCCAATGTTAGAATATAGGCCTTTTGGTCGTGTAATCCGTCGTGTAATCCATTGAAAACAAAGTAATTTCTCTCCTTTTCTATCGGAGGATTCTTCAAATCGCTTTAAAAAACTAGGGAAAAAAGATGAAAAAATTTGGGAAAAAGTGGTAATTTATTTCCATAAGTGGTAATTTATTTCTATTTGTTTCCTCAACATGAAGTCCAAGGGTTACCTTCTGCCCATGCCGCTCCATCGAGGACCCCGAGGTCTCCAGCCCCCCCTGACTCCCGGCCCCGGTCCCGACCGTGGGCGGGGCAGGCAGGTGTAGAGAGGCTCCCCTACATTCTTAGGACTCAGTAAAAGTAATTCTGAGACGCAGCACTCGTGGTAAGCAGTAAGTTGGGGGAGATCCCTACTGTTTGGGGAAGTTGGTAGTCGGGCGGCAACCTCACCCTCAAGCTGATCCTTGTTGGGCAACCTGCTGGCCGATACCGCATTCTTTAATCTTATAGAGCAGGGCTTTATAGCTGATATTTAAGAGACCGGCTGCTTTCTTACGGTTCCAATTTGTCATTTCTAAGGCTTTTCGAATGACTTCGGTCTCTGCCTTAGCGATCGCTTCTCGATGAACCTCCTTCAAAGATGGCCATTTCCTTCTGGGATGGGATTCCTCTTGAATTTGGACAGACTCTTTGTTAATTCCAGAAGCCAACAACTCATCAAGAATGCCTTTTTCGTTTCCCAAGACGATGATTCGCTGGATCACATTTTCCAGTTCACGAACATTCCCCGACCAATGATACTGGAGAAAGACCTTCATGACCTGGTCTGGGAGGGGCTTCACCGTCTTACGATATTTTTTCCCGAACTTGTCGAGGAAGTATTCGACAAAAATAGGGATCTCCTCTTTTCGATCTCTCAAAGGAGGAACGGTAACATTGACGACATTGAGCCGGTAATAGAGGTCTTCACGGAATTGGCCACTGTTCACAGCTTCTTCAATGTTCTTATTCGTAGCAGCCAACACACGGACGTCCACCCGGACATCTTTCTTCCCACCCAATCTCGAAAACTCTCTGTCTTGAAGAACTTGGAGAAGCTTGGCCTGGAGGGGGAGATTGATTTCAACAATCTCATCCAAGAAAATGGTGCCGCCATTGGCCACTTCAAATTTGCCAGGTTTCTGACGATAGGCCCCGGTAAAAGCCCCTTTCTCGTATCCGAAAAGCTCGCTTTCGAGGAGTTCGGATGGCAGGGCTGCACAATTCACCTTTACAAAGGGTTTATCTCGTCGCAAAGAATTGAGATGAATGGACCGGGCCACTACTTCTTTTCCAACCCCGCTCTCTCCCTGGATCAGTACCGTAACATCCGTATTGGCAACCTGGTCGATCATTTCTTTAATTTGATGCATCTTTTCACTGGTGTATATGAAGATCCCCCTATCCCGCTCCATGATCTCCCCGACCTCGACAAACGTAGAAGGTTGAGGGGAAGATTTCATCTCCTCTTCCTTGGGAATCGAGGAATCTCCGAACTCTTGTTTTAGCCGGTTCATCTCCTGCAGTTTCATGAAGAAACGGGCGGAAGTGAGGGCGGCCCCCACCTGGTTTGAAATATAAGCTAAAGCAAATTTATCTCCTTCATCGAAGGCTCCCTTCTTCGAATGGCTGAGGTTAAAGACACCGACAACCTGATCCTTCTCTCGAACGGGAAAACAGACCAGAGATCTCACGTTGTTGTTCAACCCATTGGCTCTGATAAAACGAGGCTCCTCTTTAGCATCATTGATGAGGACAGCCTGGCCTTCTTTTAAGACCCAGCCCGCGATTCCGTCCTTCAGTTTTTGACGATTCGCTTCGGTAGACGGGTCAGGAGAGTAGCCGTTCTCCCTATCGTTCTTCCCCCGAGAAGCCAAAACCGATAGCTCCCCAGAAACGGGATCTCTCAACATGACGGAACAATTTTCAGCATCGATCTCATCCATCACGGCATCCAAAATCTCTTTACAGGTCTCCACGAAATTGGGAACATGGTGCAAGGCTCCCTGAACTCTCAGAAAAAGATTGAAGGCTTTTTCTTTTTTATTAACGAAACGGATAACACGAGACGGAGAATCGAATCGTCCCGTTAGGTCATTAACCGAAACATTGGCTGCTTTCATAATTTTTTCCCCTGAAGGCCTCCTGTTACTTATTCGTTATTAGTTACACGTTACAAAGGAAGACTTTCCGCCCTGGAAGAGATTCTGTTTGTATATCTTCCAGCGTCAATTCGATCGAGTTCCTGTTCCAATTGCTTTTTTTGCAGTAAAATATTGCGTTGCCTTAAGCCCTTCTTGAGATGAATGAAAATCTTCTCAGCTGCAAATGGTTTTTTAAAGAGATCGTCAACCCCAGCATTTAGAATTTCTTTATATTTCTCTTCACTTAATTCTTTACTCATCAGCATCATGACATACGTTTCAGGAAATCTCTTTTTCAAACCTCGGACCAACTCAAGGGTGCAGAAATGATCGATCCAGTATTCGGTGATGAGACAGGCGACTTCACGCTCAGAAAAAGCAGGCATGACGGTCCCGATCGAATCTGAGGAAAGAATAGTGTACTCCTCTCCCTCCAGTAATTTCGTTAATGTCCATTGGATGTAACGTTCATTATCGAGGATTAGAATTGTCTCTTTTGACATAAACCACTCCAAGAATGTTCTGCTGTGTTGCTGTGCTGCCGTGTTGCTGTAATAAGAAGCATGGCGCATAGAGCATAGGGTTAAGTTAAGATTCCTTTAATTGAAGTTCGTGAGGATAGAATTTTAAGAGCAATTTCTATACCAATCTCATATCAACTCATCATTGACTTTTAACTTGTTAAATTTAAATGGTTTTATTGGAAGGGACTTTTTGTGAATGGTGATGTAATATTTTAAAATGTGCCTTTCGGCACATTTGGTGAGCCAAAAGGGTCAGCAGGTGGTAGGATACTGAACGATTCCGATTAGTTCTACGGTTGGACTAAAAAGACCTGGATTAATTGTGGGAATATTCCTTGTTGATCTCTTCCAAGACCGACATCAACGATTCTGGGATGAGAAACTCTTCAGGGTAGGTAAAGGTCTGAAAAGAAAGCGTTTCAGTATATGGTTTCATACCCTCATCAGACTGGAAAGACTGCTCGGCTTGGATTAATCGAGTCAGTCTTTTTAATAGAGCCTGGGATCCAGCGTGATCTGTTTCGGGAAGCAAAATTCCAAAATTACCATTCTCTCTTCCCACCAGATCTTCTTCCCTGGTATAGGTTCTCACAAGTCTCGCTAATTCTTGACAGAAAAGTTCGAAACGTTCACCCATCATGACCTCAGCGGGTATTCTTATTAAAACGAGGGAAAGTGGGTGCTGATGCCTTTTTGCCCTTTTCAGCTCCTTCCGAAGGCACTTTCTGAAATGGGTGGGGTTAAAAATGGGCTGCTGAATCTCAATCGCAATCGGATCGAGAAGCGACTGTTTTTCAGCTTCTTGCTTCCTAAGAATGAGGTTCCTTTGCTTTATCCCTTTCCGAATATGGACGAGAATCCTATCAGGTGGATAAGGCTTGAAGATGAGGTCATCGAGGCCGATTTCAAATAGAGCCTCATAGGTGGTTTTATCGATGTCGGCATGGGTCACCATGATAATGTAGGTTTCGGGGGATTGATGCTTTAGCCATTGAATCATACGGCAGATATCTTCGAACGAGGAAATGTATTCTGTAATAAAAACAGCATATTGTTGCAAGGAACATTTTTGAAATGCTTCGTCCAAGTTGAGTGCTGTTTCGACCAAGTATTCTTGGCCTTCCAAAATCGTACGGTAGGTAGCCAGGAGACTCTTATAAGGGTCTAGGAGTAGGATCGAATTATCTGACATAGCAGTAAAAATCTCGCAAATTTTTTGCCAATCTTAAGCCACACTTAGCTTATTTTTTGGAGTTTTGATGTTATATTTCCTCATCCGGCTCATTAGCATTTTTCTTGTAATCCCAAGAAGCTTTGCCGTTTTCTCCTGATTCCAGTCACTCTCTTTTAATTTGCTGAGTATCCACCTTCTTTCCAGATCCGAGATCATCCTCGTTAAGGAGACCTTTCCCATTTTCTCCCCGGAGGGTTCTTCTTCAGCGGATAGCAAACGAGGAGGGAGATCATTCATGGTAATCGTATCTCTTCTACAGAGGACCATCATCTGCTGGATGACATTGGCTAATTCCCGAATATTTCCAGACCAATGGCGGCTCTTCAGGTGCTCCACCACTTCCGGCTCAATCCGGATAGATTTTTTCTCCCCCTGAAATTGTCTAAGGAAATGGTTGACCAGAAGAGGAATGTCGGAAACGCGATCTCTCAGGGGAGGGACGGTAATAGGGACGATACTCAACCGATAATAGAGGTCCTCTCGGAAATTTCCCTTGGCGATCTCTTCTTTAAGATTCCGATTGGTCGAAGAAACGATTCGAACATCCACTTTGAGGGGCCGGCTATCCCCGACCCTTTCAAATTCTTTATATTCGATGACCCTTAGAAGCGTCTTTTGAAGATGAAGAGGGACTTCACCGATCTCGTCCAAGACGAGTGTTCCTCCATCGGCCATCTGAAAGCGACCGATCTTGTCCTTGATGGCTCCCGTAAAGGCACCTCTCGTGTGTCCGAAAAGCTCGCTCGTGAGGAGTGTATCAGTCAACGCTCCACAATGGACCGTAACCAGGGGCCTGTCCTTCCTTTGGCTGTTGTAATGAATCGTTTTGGCGATTAGGTCTTTACCGGTTCCACTCTCCCCCTGGATGAGGATGGTCTGATCCGTCTTGGCCACCTTTCCGACGAGCTCAAAAATCTCCTGCATCTTCGGATGATTCCCGATGATATTCGGGAAGGAATATTTTTCACTCACCTCCTTCCGAAGATAGTCGAGCTCCCTCTCCATCTCCTGGGTCTTAAGCGCCTGCCGGATGATCGCAAAAAACTGTTCCAGATTATTGAAGATCGGTTTTTCAAAAAAGTAGAAGGCGCCTTTCTTCAGTGCGTCAACGGCCATTGAGACGGAGCCATAAGCCGTGATCAGGATCACCGGAATTCCAGGATCCATTTTCTTGATTTCGGAGAGGAGTTCCATTCCCGTGAGGTCCGGCATCTTTTCATCGGTAATGACCATGTTGATGCCATTGGCTTTAAGTTTCTCTAAGGCATCCTTCCCGTTTCCTGCGGGAACAACCTGATAACCTTCATCCTTGAGGATCTGACAAATACCAAAAAGAGAATTGGGATCATCGTCGACCACCAGAATCGAGGCGCTCAACATCTTCTATGACTCCTTGCGAGGTCTACTTCGACGCTCTACAGGCAATTCCACGGTGACCGTCGTTCCTTTTCCTTCCAGACTCTCGATTTGGATCTTCCCATGGTGCCTTTCGACAATGACCCTCTTGCAAATCGCCAAACCTAAACCTGTCCCCCTGGGTTTCGTGGTAAAGAAGGGATGAAACAGAAATTGCAAGTTCTCCTCTTTCATTCCCAATCCATGGTCAACCAATGCAACCCTCACCCACCCGGGCTTGGGTTCTGATTGAAAGGAGGTCCGGATGATCAATTCCCCTCCCTCATCCATGGCCTCTAAACCGTTCCTAACGATATTTAAGAAGGCTTGCTTGATCTCTTCATAGTTGCCAAA
>Ga0209592_1000223_pt1 | contig 16088 bp, 14 predicted proteins | sample PPLLak2March2015_2_FD_187251 | JGI IMG/M metagenome (GOLD analysis project Ga0209592, IMG submission 187251) | Freshwater sediment microbial communities from Prairie Pothole Lake near Jamestown, North Dakota, USA - PPLs Lake P8 Core (3) Depth... | ecosystem: Environmental > Aquatic > Freshwater... | reverse complement strand
TGCGTGAGTGTACGCTCAGCCGCAGCCGTGCAGCGCGAGAAAGTGCTTCATGCGCGCGCAGGCGAGCGGCGGGTCGGCGAGCAGGCCGGCGGCATCGGCGAGACGGAAGAGCTCGGCGAAGTGCAGCACGTGCCGCGCCGACTGCTGCCCGCCCACCATCACGAAGTGCTCCTGGTGGCCGTTCAGCCACGCCATGAACACCACGCCGGTCTTGTAGAAGCGCGTCGGCGCGCAAAAGATGTGGCGCGAGAGGGGCACTGTAGGTTCGAGAATTTCCCTGAATTGCTCTTTCCTTCCATCGGAAAGAAAAGACAATGCTTGCGAGGCCGCCGGAGCGATCGCGTCGAAGATGCCGAGCAGCGCGTCGGAATGGCCCTGCGCATCGCCTTCGATCAGCTCCGCGAAGTTGAAGTCGTCTCCGGTGTACATGCGCACCCCGGCGGGCAGGCGGCGGCGCATGGCGATCTCCTTGTCCTTGTCCAGGAGCGAGATCTTGATGCCATCGACCTCGCTCCTGTTCTTTTCGAGGATGGAAACGCAGACGTCCATCGCCGCGCCATGATCTTTCGCGCCCCAGTAGCCTTCCAGCGCAGGATCGAACATCTCGCCCAGCCAGTGGACGATCACCGGCTCCCTCACCTGCGAGAGGATGCGGTCGTAGACGCGCGCGTAGTCGTCGGGAGATTTCGCCGCTGCGGCCAGCGCACGGCTCGCCATGAGGATGATCCTGCCGCCGAGCTTCTCGATGGCGGCGCATTGCGATTCATACGCCGCGATGATTTCCTGAACGGAGTAGCTCTTGTGGAGAGACAGATGATCGGTGCCGGCCCCGGAAGCGACGAACGCGCCGGGGACCTGCTTCGCTTCCGCCACGCTTCTGCGGATCAGCTCCAGGGAATTGGGCCAGTCGAGGCCCATGCCGCGCTGCGCCGTGTCCATCGCCTCGGCGACGCCGAAGCCCCAGGACCAGAGGTGCCGGCGGTAGGCGAGGGTCGCGTCCCAGTCGATCGCCGCCTCGAGCCAGGGCTCCTTCGTCGAAAGCGGATCGGCCACGACGTGCGCGGCGGCAAGGGCCTTGCGCGTGAATGATCGTCCGGGCCTGTCGAATTTCCCGGGCTCATGGATGGGAAATTCCTCCGTTCCTCCCCCCACGGGCAGCTTGATGGTGAGGAGCGTGTCGCGCTTCATGCCTTGAGCCGCGGCACGTCGAGCCATTTCTTCTGCTTCCAGCTCTTCAGGCCGAGCTCCGCGAGCTGCACGCCCTTCGCGCCCTCGAGCAGCCCCCAGCGCCAGCCGCGCTCCCCGGCGACGTGGCGGAGGAAAAGCTCCCATTGCGCCTTGAAGGCGTTGTCGTAGCTCTCGTCGAGAACTTCCTCCCAGCCGGCAAAGAAGTCGATCGGCTGCGGGATGTCGGGGTTCCAGACGGGTCTGGGGGTCTTTGCATAGGATTGAAAAAAACAGCGGCGCAATCCGACAACCGCGCTGCCCTCGGTGCCGTCCACCTGCAGCGTGAGCAGGTCGTCGCGGCGCACGCGCACGGTCCACGAGGAGTTGAAGTGCGCGAGCACGCCGCCGGCGAGCTCGAAGGTCGCATAGGCGGCGTCATCCGCGGTGGCCTTGTACTTCTTCCCGTTCTCGTCCCAGCGCCACGGGATGTGCGTCGCGCCGCGGCAGGACACCGCCTTCACCTCGCCGAACAGGTTGTCGAGCACGTAGCGCCAGTGGCAGAGCATGTCGAGGATGATCCCGCCGCCGTCCTGCTTGCGGTAGTTCCATGAGGGGCGCTGTGCAGGCTGGCGGTCGCCCTCGAACACCCAGTAGCCGAACTCGCCGCGCACCGAGAGGATACGGCCGAAGAAGCCCTGGTCGCGCAATTTCGCGAGCTTCAGCAGCCCAGGCAGCCAGAGCTTGTCCTGCACCACGCCGTGCTTGATGCGCGCCTTCTTCGCCGCCGCGTACAGGCTCTTCGCTTCCGCGAGCGTGGTCGAGACCGGCTTCTCGCAATAGATGTGCTTGCCCGCCGCGATCGCGCGCTTGACCAGCGTCGGGCGCAGCTGCGTGGACGCCGCGTCGAAGAAGATTTCGTCTTTTGAATCGAGAGCTTTGTCCAGGTCCGTCGTCCAGCGCTGCAAACCGTGCGATCTCGCGAGTTGCTCGATCTTCGCGGCGTTGCGCCCGACCAGCAGCGGGTCGGGCATGAGGCGCGTGCCGTCCTTCATCGCCACGCCGCCCTGCCTGCGGATCTCGAGGATCGAGCGCACGAGGTGCTGGTTCATGCCCATGCGGCCGGTGACGCCGTGCATGATGATGCCGATGCGCCTTTCGCTCACTGCATCTTCCTCATCGCCTCCCAGTCGGGCATGGCCTGGCTCGCATAACCAAGGCAACCCAGCGATCCGATCTGAAGCTCTCCGTTTTGTATTCGAACGCGGACCGCTCCATGGCTTTTCTCGTAGAGGTCGGGATGCGCGGCGAGGAAGGCTTCCTGCTCGGCCTGCGGCAGCGCGGCCATGCCGTTCACGTAATGGTGGCCGTTCCGCTCGACGTGCGTCAGGCCCAGGAGCGAAACGAGCGCCAGGTCCTGCTGCAGCGCGAGGCCGGCCTGGACGGTCAGGTCCTCGCCCGACATGAAGTAGCGCTGGGTGCCTTCCTCGCGGTTCCACATGCGGCAGCGCGCCGCGTTGAGGAGCGACTTGTACAGGCCCTTGCAGGTCTTGGACGATACGCCGGCATAGCCCAGGCGCCGCGCGCGCGGGAACGCTTCCAGCGAGTCGTCGGACTCGTCGATGATCACCGGCTTTTCCTCGCCGAGCTCGGAGACGTCCTGCGAAAGCGCGTTGGCCCGCTTCACCGGCTGCTCGATGAACGCCACGCTCGCCGCCAGCCGCCGCAGGCGCGGCTCGGCCTTGATCCGCCGCCACAGGTCGAGCGCGGCGTCGGCCGAGGCGAACTGCTCGTTGCCGTCCAGGGTGGCGTGGTAGGGCTCGCCGATGCGCTCGAGCACGGCGGCGATCTCGGCAAGGCGCTCGAGGTCCGCGGCGACGTCGCCGCTCACCTTGAGCTTGAACCAGCGATGGCCGTAGCGCGCGATGACTTCTTCCAGGGTCTCCGGCAGCCCGTCGTCCAGGGATCCTTTCGTAATGGGATCCAGCAGGCCGACGGTATGCCTCGCGGCGATGCGCGGCGCCGGGGTCAGGTCCTCGAGGAAGGCTTCCATGTCGAAAGCCATGAGGTCGCCCTGCCAGCCGGGCGCGGAGATGGATGGCAGATTCGCTTTCACTGCTTGATAAAAAGAAACTCCAACGGCTCGGCAGAGCGCGTCGAGGAGCGCGCGGTCGATGAGCGCCGGGCCGTAGCAGGCCACCAGGCTGTTCATCCCCTGCGCGGTCCCGAGCGCGATCTGCGGCCCGTAGTTGTCGATCGAGTGGCCGAAGGCGCTGTTCTCGCCGCCCGCGAGGTAGGCGTCGCGCGCGAGCGCGAGCGAGGCGCGCAGCTGCGCGAGATTGTCCTCGTTGCTGAGCGCCGGATCCTTGTCGAACCACTTGGGCACCAGCATCTCGGCCGCCGCGCCGGTCGCCTCGCGGCCGTCGGCGAGGCGGATGCCGGCGCGCACGAAGGCCTGCGGCGAGCGCTCCAGGGTCACGACGCCGAAGCGAAACGGCATGCGCAGGACGACATCGCGTTCGAAGAGATCGATGGCGGTGATGGAAAATCTCACCCCAGCGCCTCGATGATGCCGCGCACGTAGCCGATGGCGCGCGCCGCGGCGGCGGGGCCGTCGGGCACGTAGTCGAAGGGCTCGACCGCGATGTCGCCGCCGTAGCCATGGCGCTTCAGCGCGGCGAAGAGCGGCGCGAATTTCTGCTCGCCCTGCCCCGGGCCGCGCCGGTTGCGGTCGTTCACCTGCACGTGCGCGATGACGCCCTGCGGCAGCCAGCGGTCCACCAGCGCGGCGACGGGCTCCTTCTCGCTGCGCGCCGCGGCGCTGCAGTCGAGCATGCTTTTCAGGGCCGGATTAGCCACGGACTTCACCACCTGGGCAGCTTCTTCCAGCGTGTTGATGAGCGGCGTCTGCTCGGCCGAGAGCGGCTCGACGCAATAGACGACACCGGCCTTCGCCGCGTGCTCGGCGACGGCGGCGAAGCACTCCTGCGCGCGCGCCAGGGCGGCGGCACGCGTGTCGCCGGGGTCGATGCGGCGCTGGTGCGGCGAGCCGTGCACGAGGTAGCGGCCGCCGAGCTCGGCGCACTGCTCGACGAAGGCGCGCATTACCTCGAGCGTGCGCCGCCGCACGGCGTCGTCGCGCGTGCTGATCGACAGCCCGGCCGGCTTTACGAGCAGCCAGTGCAGGCCGGTGATGGCGATGCCCGCCGCTTCTGCGGCGCTGCGCGTGGCGGCGAGCTGCGCCGTGCCCATCCGGTGCGGCTCGTCCGAAAGCGTGTAGGGCGCGAGCTCGAGGCCGTCGTAGCCGAGCTTGGCGGCGTACTCGCATTGCGCCGGGAACGGCATCGGCGCGATCACCTCGTTGCACAGCGCGATGCGCATGCGAGCGAGGCGGGTGGGCTAGCGCGCCCGGCCCCAGGTCTTCTGCCAGTCGTTGCCGAGGAAGTCGGTCTCGCGCCCGTCGGCCTGGAAGAACTTGTTCGGCAGCTGGAACATGGCGAGCATCAGCCCGCCTTGCGGGCCGGCCCAGGCCTCGTGGCGGCTGCCGGCGGGACGCCAGACGAACTGGCCGGCGCCGCACTCGCCCTCCGGGCAGACCAGGCTGCCCTCGAGCACGTAGGTCTGCTCGATCTCGACGTGCTCGTGGTCGGGCAGCTTCACCCCGGGCGCCATGCGCATGAGCAGCGTCATCACGCCGCTCGGCTTGTCGACCAGCAGCGGCTTGAACTCGATGCCCGGGAACGGCGTCTTCTGCCACGCGAGGCGCTCGACGTCGACGAAGCGTGAAGCGAGATCCATGACCTGGCTCATGACTTGAGGTGCTCCCCGACTTTGACGATCTTCATGGTATTGGTGCCGCCGCTCTTGCCGATCGGCTCGCCGATGGTGAGCACGATCAGGTCGCCCTGCTTCACCACGTTGTGCTGCACCAGCGCCCGCTCGGCCTCCTGCAGCAGCTCCTCGCGGTCGTGCCCGACGTACTTCACCATCAGCGGGAACACGTCGCGGAAGAGCGCGCAGCGGTAGCGCGTCGCCGTCTGCGAGGTGAGCGCGTAGATCGGCACGCCGCAGTTGAGCCGGCTCATCCACAGTGCGGTCGAGCCCGACTCGGTGAGCGCGGCGATCGCCTTGACCTTCAGGTGGTAGGCGGTGAACAGCGCCGCCATGGCGATCGACTGGTCGACGCGCGTGAACACGCGGTTGAGGAATTCCTGCTCGAGGCTGATCGGCTGCGTCTGCTCGGCCTCGAGGCAGATGCGGTCCATCGCCTCGATCACCTCGACCGGGTATCTGCCGCTCGCCGTCTCGGCCGAGAGCATCACCGCGTCGGTGCCGTCGAGCACCGCGTTGGCGACGTCGGACACCTCGGCGCGCGTCGGCACCGGGCTCGAGATCATCGACTCCATCATCTGCGTGGCGGTGATGGTCAGCTTGTTCTGCTCGCGCGCGAGGCGGATCATCTTCTTCTGCAGCGCCGGCACCGAGGCGTCGCCCACCTCCACCGCCAGGTCGCCGCGCGCCACCATGATGCCGTCGGAGCCGTGCATGATGTCGAGCAGCGCCGCGGCGCCGACCGCCTCCGCGCGCTCGATCTTGGCGACCAGGAACGCCTTGCCGCCGGCGGCGCGCATCAGCTCCCTCGCCATGTACATGTCGGCGCCGGTCTTCGGGAAGGACACCGCCAGGTAGTCGGCCTGGATCTTGGCCGAGGTCTTGATGTCCTCCATGTCCTTGGCGGTGAGCGCCGGCGCGGTGAGGCCGCCGCCCTGGCGGTTGATGCCCTTGTTGTTCGAGAGCACGCCGCCGTGGCGCACCATCGTGTGCACCTCCTCGCCGCGCACGTCGGTGACCTCGAGCACGATCTTGCCGTCGTCGAGAAGCAGCAGCGCGCCCGCCTCGACGTCGCGCGGCAGCTCCTTGTAATCCAGGCCGACGCGATCGCCGTCGCCGAGCGCGCAGCCCGCGTCGAGGATGAAGCGCTGGCCCTTCTCGAGCGTGGTCCTGCCGTCCTTGAACTTGCCGATGCGGATCTTCGGGCCCTGCAGGTCGCACATGATGGCCACCGTGCGCCCGGTCTTGGCGGCGAGCTCCTTCACCAGGTTGGCGCGCGCCTCGTGGTCCTGCGAGCTGCCGTGCGAGAAGTTCAGGCGCACCACGTCGACCCCGGCGCGGATCATGCGCTCGAGGACGGCCGGCTCGGAGGACGCAGGACCGAGGGTGGCGACGATCTTGGTGCTGCGGAACATGCGGGCTCCTACTCTAGCAGAAGCACACCGCGGCCGATGACCGTCTCGCCGACCGCGTTGCGGGTCTCGAAGCGCACCGCCTTGTCCTGCCTCGCGGCATGAACGCTCAGCGTCGAAGGCATCTCCACCATGCCGCTGAAGCGGCATTGGACGCGGCGCACCGCGGTGGCGTCGATATCGAATTGCTGAAGAAGCCTGGATACCGACAGCGCGAGCGTCGCCGTGCCGTGCAGGATGATGGTCGGCAGTCCCGCGGCGCGCGCATACGCGATGTCGGTATGGATCGGGTTCCAGATGCGCGCGCACTCGGTATAGACGTGGGCGGCGTTGCCCGGAATATCGATCTTGGAGTATTCCGGGAACGAAGCTTCGGGCGGCGCCGGGTCCGGGACCTCCTCGAGAGCGCGGTCGCCGCCCTCGACGATCACGCCGCGGTAGAGGGCGCCGAAGTCGGTCGTGGTGACCGGCTCGCCTGCGGCGTCGCGCGCCTCGAAGCGGAAGACGACGAAGGCGCCGGGCTTGCGCTGCGTCACGGCGATGATGCGCGCCGAGGTGCGCAGCGTGTCGCCGGCGCGGGGCGTGCGATGGATGCGCAGATCGTGCTGCGCGTGCAGGAGCTGGGGAAACAGCGGCTTCAGCGCCGGCAGCGCGCGCAGCGGCTGCGCCACCGGCCACTCGTAGCAGACGGGAAAAAGCGGGTGCGCCATGACGCCGCGCTCGGTGTCGTAGTAGCGCGGATCGGTCTCGCCGAGCCCGGCGCTGTAGGCCATCAGCCAGCGCGCGTCGATCGACGCCTCGAGCGGCCCGGCCTGCTCCCCGACGATGGCGCTCGAGAGCTTCAAGCGCCGAGGTGCAGCACCAGCTCGCGCGCGGCGCCGCGGCGGCGGTGCTCCCAGAGGTAGATGCCCTGCCAGGTGCCCAACACGAGTTTTCCCTTGGAGATCGGTATTGAAAGGGAGGATGCGGTCAGGGCGGCCTTGATGTGCGAGGGCATGTCGTCGGGCCCCTCGGCGTCGTGGCTGTAGAACGCGTCGCCCTCGGGCACGAGGCGGTTCAGCCAGCGCTCGAGGTCGCGCTTCGCCGTCGGGTCGGCGTTCTCCTGGACGACGAGGCTCGCGGACGTATGACGCAGGAACAGCGTGCACAGCCCTTCCTGGATGCCTTCTCCCTGCACAATTCTTTCGACTTCGTGAGTGATCTCGCGCAGGCCCTGTCCGCTCGTCTCGACGGTGATGTGCCTAACCATCGGCCCGGGCTTCGAGCGCGGCGACGGCGGGCAAGGTCTTGCCTTCCAGGAACTCGAGGAAGGCGCCGCCTGCCGTCGAGATGTAGTCGATGTCGCCTTCGATGCCGAACTTGTGGATCGCGGCGATCGTGTCGCCGCCGCCGGCGAGCGAGAAGGCGTCCGACGCGGCGATGGCGCGGGCGAGCGCCTCGGTGCCCTTCGCGAACGGCGCCATCTCGAAGACGCCGACCGGCCCGTTCCAGACGATCGTCCCGGCCTGCGCCACCACCTTCGCCAGCGCCGCCTGGGACCGCGGCCCGATGTCGAGGATCATCTCGTCGTCAGCGACGGTCTCGACTGATTTCGTTGTCGCATTCTTATCTTCAATTCCTTTTGCGACGACGACGTCGGAGGGCAATGGCACCTCGGCCGAACGCATGATTTTCCGGGACTCTTCCACCAGCGCTTTTTCCACCAGGGACTTTCCGACCGGCTTCCCCTGGGCGAGGAGGAAGGTGTTGGCGATGCCGCCGCCGACCACGAGCTGGTCGACTTTCTTCGCCAGCGCGGCGAGCACCGTGAGCTTGGTCGAGACCTTGGCGCCGGCGACGATGGCGACGAGCGGCCGTCGCGGATTGGCGAGCGCCTTGCCCAGCGCATCGAGCTCGGCCGCCATCAGCGGGCCGGCGCAGGCGACCTTGGCGAACCTCGCCGCGCCGTGCGTCGTGGCCTCGGCGCGGTGCGCGGTGCCGAAGGCGTCGTTCACGTAGACGTCGCAGAGCGCCGCGATCTTGCGCGCGAGCTTCTCGTCATCCGCCTTCTCGCCCTTATTGACGCGGCAGTTCTCGAGCAGCACGACCTGCCCGGGCTTCACGTCGACGCCGTCCACCCAGTCCGTGAGGAGGGGGACGTTCATTTTCAACATCTGGGACAGTCTTTGCGCGATCGGCGCCAGCGAATCTTCCGGCTTGAGCTCGCCCTCCTCCGGCCGGCCGAGGTGCGAGGTGACCATTACCGCCGCGCCCTTGTCGAGCGCCATGCGGATGCCGGGCACAGAGGCGCGGATGCGCGTGTCGTCGGTGATCGCGCCGGAATCGTCCTGCGGCACGTTGAGGTCGGCGCGGATGAAGACCCGCTGGCCGCGCAGGTCCACATCCGCCATGCGCTTGAAACGCATCGACTACTTCGCCAGAGCGGCGCCGACCTCCGCAAAGACCGCCGCCACGTCCAGCATGCGGTTCGAGAATCCCCACTCGTTGTCGTACCACGAGGACACCTTCACCAGCGTGCCGTCGGAGACGCGCGTGAGCGTGGAGTCGAAGATGGAGCTCGCCGGGTTGTGGTTGAAGTCCGAGGACACGAGCGGCTCGGTGTTGTACTCGAGGATGCCCTTGAGGTCGCCGTCGCACGCCTGCTTCACCGCGCGGTTCACTTCCTCGACCGTGGTGGGCTTCTTCGCCACGAAGGTGAGGTCGACGATCGAGACGTTGATGGTCGGCACGCGGATCGAGTAGCCGTCGAGCTTGCCGTTGAGGTGCGGCAGCACGAGGCCGACTGCCGCGGCGGCGCCGGTCTTGGTCGGGATCATGTTGTGGGTCGCGGAGCGCGCGCGGCGCAGATCCTTGTGGAAGACGTCGGTGAGGACCTGGTCGTTGGTGAACGAATGGATGGTGTTCATCAGGCCGGAAGCGACGCCGATGCGGTCGTCGATCGCCTTGACGAGCGGCGCCAGGCAATTCGTCGTGCACGAGGCGTTGGAGATCACCGTGTCGGCGTCCTTGAGGGTCTTGTGGTTGACCCCGAAGACCACGGTGCGGTCGACGTCCTTCTCGCCGGGCGCGGAGATGATCACCTTCCGGGCGCCGGCCTGGAGATGCGCGCCGGCTTTCGCCTTGCTGGTGAAGAGACCCGTGCACTCCATCACCACGTCGACGCCGAGCGCCTTCCACGGCAGCCTGGCCGGATCGCGCTCGGCCACGACCTGGATAGGATCGCCGTTCACAACAAGAGTTTTTTCTTTGACCTCGACCTTGGCCGGAAACGGCCCATGGGCGGTGTCGTACTTGAGGAGGTGCGCGTTGGTCGGCGCGTCGCCCAGGTCGTTCACGGCGACGAACTGCAGGCCGTGCTTCTTGCCGCCCTCGTAGTGGGCGCGCAGCACCATGCGGCCGATGCGGCCGAATCCGTTGATGGCTACCTTGATCATTGCTTCTCTCCTAGTACTTTCCTGACAGCGGCGACGACGTTTTCCGGGGTGAAGCCGAAGTGCTTGAAGACGTCCGCGGCCGGGGCCGATTCGCCGAAGCGGTCGATGCCGACGACCGCGCCTTCGAGGCCGACGTACTTGCGCCAATAGTCGCCCACGCCTGCCTCGACCGCTACCTTTGGGACCCGCGCCGGAAGGATCGAGTTCCGGTATTCCGCGCCCTGGCGGTCGAACACGCTGGTCGAAGGCATCGACACGACGCGCACCGGCACGCCGGCCTGCGCCAGCAATTTCTGCGCGCCCAGCGCGAGCTGCACCTCCGAGCCGGTGGCGATGATCACCGCCCGCGGGTCCGCCGCGTCCGACAGGACATAGGCGCCCCTGGCGATGTCCTCCAGGGAATCGCGCTTGCAGAACGGCAGGTTCTGCCGGCTGAGGAGCAGCGCCGTCGGCCCGTCCTGGCGGCGCAGCGCCGCCGCCCAGGCCACCGCCGTCTCGACGCTGTCGCAGGGCCGCCAGACATCCATCTGGGGAATGAGCCGCAGGGTGGCGGCGTGCTCGACCGGCTGGTGCGTCGGGCCGTCCTCGCCCAGGCCGATCGAGTCGTGCGTCAGCACGTAGACGACGCGGATCTTCATCAGCGCCGCCATGCGCAGCGCGTTGCGGGCGTAGTCGGAAAAGACGAGGAAGGTGCCGCCGTAGGGGATCAGCCCGCCGTGCAGCGCCATGCCGCTCATCACGGCGCACATGCCGAACTCCCGTACGCCGTAGAAGATGTGATTTCCAGCCACCGCCCCCGGTGCGACCGGCTTCGACGCCTTGACCATCGTCAGGTTCGAGCCGGTGAGGTCCGCCGAGCCGCCAACGAGCTCCGGCAGCGCCGGCTTGAGCACCTCGAGCACGTTCTGGGAGGCTTTGCGGGTGGCGATCGTTTCCGCCTTGCTGTTCGTTTCCTGGAGCAGATTGCTTATGACTTCTTCAAACCGCTGCGGCAGCTGCCCCGCCGAGCGGCGCTGGAACTCGGCTGCTTCTTCCGGAAATTGTTTTTGATAAGAGGAAAGCAGCCGATTCCACCTGCGCTCCGCGCGCTTGCCGGCCTCGCGGGCATCCCAGCCGGCGTAGATCTCCTGCGGTACCTCGAAGGGCGGGTGAGACCAGCCGATGGCGGCGCGCGTCGCCGCGATCTCCTCGGCGCCGAGCGGCGCGCCGTGCGCGGCGCCGGTGTTGGCCTTCTTCGGGGCGCCTTTGGCGATGACGGTCTTGCAGCAGATCAGGGTCGGGCGCGCCTTGTCCCCGCTTCTTTGTCTCTTGGCCTTGCGGATAGCGCGGTCCACCGCCTCCACGTCGTGGCCATCGACTGCGGGAATAACCTGCCATCCGTAGGCGGCGAAGCGCCTGGGCACGTCGTCGGTGTACCAGTGCGCGATCTCGCCCTTGTCGGAATCGATCGAGATGCCGTTGTCGTCGTAGAAGGCGATCAGCCTGGAGAGCCCCAGCGTGCCGGCGAGCGCCCCCGCCTCGTGCGAGACGCCTTCCATCATGCAGCCGTCGCCCATGAAGACATACGTGAAATGCTCGACGAGATCGAAGCCGGGCCGGTTGAACTGGGCGGAAAGAAGCTTCTCGGCAAGCGCCATGCCCACCGCGTTGGCGAAGCCCTGGCCGAGCGGGCCGGTGGTGGTCTCCACGCCCGGCGCATAGCCGTACTCAGGGTGGCCGGGGGTCTTCGAGCCGAGCTGGCGGAAGCGCTTGAGCTCCTCCATCGGCAGCGCGTAGCCGGTGAGGTGCAGCAGCGCATAGAGGAGCATCGAGCCGTGCCCGTTGGAGAGCACGAAGCGGTCGCGGTTGGGCCAGGCCGGGTTGCCCGGGTTGTGGCGCAGGTGGCGCGTCCAGAGCGCCACCGCGATCTCGGCCATGCCCATCGGCATGCCCGGGTGACCCGATTTCGCCGCCTCGACCGCGTCCATGGCGAGGGCGCGAATGGAATTGGCGAGCGCGCCGTCGGTTGCCTTGGCGGTGACGGAAGATTCCATGGGGAGGGCGCAAATTATACTCAGCGCATGCGCCTCCTTCCCTTCAGCAGCCCGGTCGATTTCGAGCACTGCGTGGCCTGCGACACCCCCGGCGAGGGGCACTGGTTCGTCTTTCGCGGCGATCAGCTGCTCGTCGAGATGGGCCCGCTCGAGCGTCCTTCCGATGACCTGCGGGTGCGCGCGCGGCCCGCCTGGGCCCATGTGCCGTTGCAGAAAAACCACAACTGGCTGGGGTCTACGCCCGTCAGGCGCCTATATCTTGGGGTGCTCGACGGCACGCAGTGCTGGCTGGCGGAGCTGCCGGCGGAGGCCGAGGCGCCCGGCGGCATGAGCTGGCAGGGGCTGCGCACCCTGTTCTCGGTGCTGGAGGACGCCCATTTCGCGCTCGCCGGCCGCGCGCTGCAGCTCATCGACTGGGACCGCAACCACCAGTTCTGCGGCCGCTGCGGCACGCCTACAGAGGCGAAGCGCGAGGAGCGCGTGCGTGTCTGCCCGGCGTGCAAGCTCTCCGCTTATCCCCGCCTGGCGCCGGCAGTCATGGCTCTCGTAAAGAAGGAAAAACAAATCCTGCTGGCGCGCAGCCCGCATTTCCCGCCCGGGATGTTCAGCGCGCTCGCCGGCTTCGTCGAGCCCGGCGAGTCGCTCGAGCAGTGCCTGGCGCGCGAAGTCGCCGAGGAAGTCGGCGTGCAAATAAGCAACACGCGCTACTTCGCCAGCCAGCCGTGGCCGTTCCCGCATTCGCTCATGATCGCGTTCGTGTGCGACTGGAAGAGCGGCGAGATCAAACCGCAAGCCGGAGAAATCGAAGCAGCAAATTGGTTCGAAGTATTGCAATTACCTAAACTTCCAAGCAAAATCTCGATCGCTCGAAGATTGATCGACGCGGTTGTCGAAGAAGTCAAGAGCGGAACTGACGTTTAGGAGGTTTTGAACGAGTTGAGCGCGATCGAACTGCTCTGTTTTGCGCCGGTAGGCGCGAATGGAAGGCGTAGCCTGGTTCCTTGCACGGCAGGCTACGCCTTCGCGTTTTGGAGGGTACGCACATGAATGGCCTGCATCTCATCGGTGACCTCACCGGCTGCCGCTGCGATCCGCAGCTCCTTCTGGACGGCGAGCGGTTCCGCGCCAAGTGTCTCGAGCTGGTCGACGCCTCGGGTTTGACCACGGTGGGCGTGAACTTCCACCAGTTCGAAGGCTCCGGCTACACCGGCTGCGTGGTGCTGGCCGAGTCGCACCTCGCCATCCATACCTGGCCCGAGCGCCAGGGGCTGACGCTCGACGTCTACGTCTGCAACTACAGCGCCGACAACTCCGGCAAGGCGAGGAAGCTCTTCGACTCGATCGTGGACTACTTCCAGCCCACGGAGATCGCGCGCCAGGAGGTCGACCGCGGCGAGCACCTCCTCACGGAGCCGCTCAACGCCTCGACGGGCTTCCACATCAAGGCGACGAAGCAGCTCGGGGAGTGGCAGACGCGCTTCCAGAAGCTGCAGATCTACGACACGCCGCACTACGGCAAGATCTTCCGCCTTGACGGGTTCAACATGACCTCCGAGAAGGAGGAGTTCGTCTACCACGAGAACCTGGTGCACCCGGCGCTCACCGCCCACAACGCGCCCAAGCGCGTGCTGATCATCGGCGGCGGCGACGGCGGCTCCTCGGAGGAAGTGCTCAAGCACCCCTCGGTCGAGGAAGTCACCATGGTCGAGATCGACGCCGACGTGGTCGAGGTGGCGAAGCAGCATTTCCAGGCCGTGCACAACGGGGTCTTCGACAATCCCAAGCTGGTGGTGCGGATCGACGACGGGATGAAGTTCGTGCGCGAGACGCAGGAGCGCTTCGACCTGATCACGCTCGACCTGAACGACCCGGTCGGGCCGGCGGCCGCGCTCTACTCGACGGAGTTCTTCCAGCAGCTGCGCGCGGCGCTCGCTCCCGGCGGGGCGCTCACGCTGCACCTGGGCTCGCCGGTGGCGCAGCCGCAGCGCGTCGCCGACCTCGCCCAGCGCCTGAACGGGGTGTTCCGCATCGTGCGGGTGTACACCATGTACATCCCGCTCTACGGCTCGCTCTGGTCGATGGCGGTGTGCTCCGACAAGCTCGATCCGAAGGCCTTCACCGCCGACGAGATCGACCGGCGCATCGAGGCGCGGAAGCTGCAGGAGCTGCGCTACTACAACGGCGAGACCCACGAGGGCGTCTTCGCCCTGCCCAACTTCGTGCGCGACCTGGTGACCCCGGCGCGCCTGAAACAGCCGGCGCGCGGGCGCCGGCTGGGCGTAGTGCGGGCGGCCGCTAAGTAATCATTTCCTGTAGCGCTCGAGCAGGGCCCGCATGGCGGGGTCGTTCAGCTCGTTCACAACCTGCGAGGCGCTTCCCGGGTCCGCCCCGCCCTTGAGCAGCGCCTCGGCGCTTGCCGCATCCCCCAGCATGACCGCGGCGGCGAGCGGCGTGAGGCCGCGGCTGTCGGGCTTGTCGGCCCATTTGCCGAAGGCCAGGAGCTCCTCCACGCCGGCTGCGTCGCGATACATGACGGCGGTCATCAGGTCGGCGTACCGGGGTCCCGGCGCCGAGGGGCCGGCGCGCCGCGGTGCCGGTACAGGAGCGGAAGCGACCTTGGCCACGGCAGGCGGAGGCGGCGCCGCCTTGGCCACCAGCGGCGGAGGCGGTGGGGGTGCCTTTGCCACGGGGACGACGGCGGCTGGCTTCTCGAGCGCCTTCGGGACTTCCTTGGCCACGGCGACCGCCGGGGCCGCCGGCTTCGCGGGTGCTTTCGCAAGGCTCGCCGGCAGCGGGGCAGGCATCTCGCCGCGGACCAGCGTGAAGGGATAGTCGCGCTTCAGGGAGCGCGGCGCGACCAGCACGTCGATGCGATCGACCGGCCCGCGGAACTTCACGGTGCGGGTGGCGGAAGCGCCGCTGCTGCCGTAGGTGGAGCCTTCCGAGGCGACCGCGCCCTTGGCGTCGAAACCGCGCACATCGACCAGCGATTCGATGGGGCCCTCGATGGACACGGCGGCCTCCGCGCCGGCGAGCTTCGTCGCCGTGACTTTCATCCCCGCCACGGTGCGCGGCTTGCCCGCGTCGGCGGCGCGGAAGGTGGCGGTCTGCAGGTCGAGCGGCAGCGCCAGGCTGAGCACGCCCTCGACCTTGCGCACCTGCGCCTCGGTGGTGCCCTTCACCAGCCGCACGCTGCGGATTCCCTGCAGCCGGTGCACGCCGCTCTTCGTCTCGGTGAGGTCGATCGAGCGGAAGAAGGGCGCCTCGAAGTTGCTCTTCGCGTCGTAGACGTCGCGATTGCCCTGGTCGGTGACGCTCTTCACCACGACGCTCGCGCGGGCGCGGCCGAGGCCCATGCCGGCGGCCGGCGGGACGTGCACCTTGACCCAGACGTTGGGCCCGCTCGCGAAGAAGCTCGAGAGCTCGATGAGCGCGGGGCCCACCCGCGTCATCGAGGGGGCATCCATGCCCGCGACCCCGCCGCCGAACAGCTTCTCGTCCTCGGGAGAAAGGGCGACCGGGGCGGCCGCCATTGGAGGCGCAGGTTTGACCTGCGGCGGCGCTGGCTTGCTCGGCGCTGGCCTCGCCACCTGCGTTGCGGGGGGCTTGGGCGGCGCCTGCATCGCCATGTCGCCCAGCATGCCGCCGGTCATCCCGCCCATGAGCGCCATCAGCAGCGCCGCCCCGAAGACGAACATGACGACGAACGGCGCGGCGACGCCGACCAGGCTGATGGCGAGCGCGGCGGCTACGTGGCCGGGACTGTCGCGCACCACCACGGTCGAGGTCACCATGTCGTGCAGCGCCTGCTTGCGAGCGGTGAAGGCCGCGAGGAGGAAGCCGACCATCAGTGGAATCGCCGAGATGATCTTCGAGAGCTCGCGGCCGAGCGAGCGAACGAAGGAGATGCGGTTGCCGCCGTTGTCGGCGACCTTCAGGCCGACGAGCGCCTTGCCGTAAGTGGCCTGCCGCGCCGAAGCGTGCAGCGCGACGAAGTAGAGGATCGGCCCGAACAGGAAAACCAGCGTCGCGAGCAGCGCGAAGGCGTCGCCGGCGAACGCGGCCGCCACGCCGACGACCAGGCAGCCGACGAAGAGAATCAGCCCGTCGACGAAGTAAGCGAGAAAGCGGATCCAGAAGCCGCCGTAGGTGGGCGCCGCTCCCAGCACCTGGGTCTTCAGATGGTCTTCAGCCACAGCCCCCCCTTATCAAGG
>Ga0209592_1000222_pt1 | contig 16091 bp, 19 predicted proteins | sample PPLLak2March2015_2_FD_187251 | JGI IMG/M metagenome (GOLD analysis project Ga0209592, IMG submission 187251) | Freshwater sediment microbial communities from Prairie Pothole Lake near Jamestown, North Dakota, USA - PPLs Lake P8 Core (3) Depth... | ecosystem: Environmental > Aquatic > Freshwater... | reverse complement strand
TGGCAGGAAGTGCACATATGCCAACAGAACGTGTAGTAAAGCACTACGGCTCTCCGGATACTCCTCTCCATCCATCCCTTATAGCGAAACATGAATCTATACCTCAGCTGGCACGCGAGCGACGGGCGTTTACCATGGAAAGCGATTTTATGGATGAAAATGCACGCCCGGGAGCGGTTACCGGCCCAAAATCAGTACCCCGTTATACGCATCAGCTGCTCAGGCAGGGCCTGATCACTGAAGAGGACTGCTTCAGGATTCATGCCGAAACCATCGGAAAAGTATATGGTGTGACAATCACCTTGTGAACGTGTTCCAACTCACCTTTTTTTATTCCCGCCAGCCAATAGATACACAATGTTTCTGAAGGTTCACTGTTCACCCGGGGCAGGTGATATCGTGGCAGTGTGTGATCGCGAACTGCTGAACACCACTATCATTCATGGGGAGCTTTCTGTCCGGATAACCGAAGCGTTCTATGGCAACACTCCTGCGGCCGAAGATGAGGTCAGAGCTGCACTGATAAAGGCTGATAATATTAACCTGATGGGCAAACGTGCAGTGAGCATCGCAATTGATATGGGCCTCATTACCAGGTCCGGCCTAATCATGATAGGAGAAATCCCCCATGCCCAGGTCTACTCACTATGAGCATCCGGGATTTCTTTTGCCCGAAGTGCGGGAAAGCCACTGAGCACGAGGGTCTGTGCACCGAATGCAGGATTGGCAACACTCCGTGGTTTGTCTGCGACCGCCGTATAAAAAGCGTCTATTGCCCGAGTTGCGGTGCTCTAAAGCAGGTGAATACCTGGACAGATTCCGAACGCGAACGTGCGGAGCTCGCACCAGAGCTGGCAAAGTCTGCAGTCCACTTTCATCCTGATGTGAGGAAACCCTCAATTGTTGTAACCGTAGAGGACAACACTCCCAATCGTTCAACGGCAACCATCGCCCTCAAAGGACAGCTGCACAATACGCCCCTTGAAGCTACGTGCAGTGTTGAAATCATCTGGCATAAGGAGCAGTGCGACCGCTGTAACCGGATCAGCGGTAGTTACTATGAAGGAATAGTGCAGGTCCGCGCAGAGGGAAGACTTCCCAGCACTTTTGAACTCCAGATGTCGGCAGGAATTGCACAACAGGTTGAAGACTCCCTGCAGGCAGGGGGTGAACGGCTTTCATTTATCGCAGACACGAATGAAACCCGTGAAGGCCTGGACATCACGGTAGGATCTCAGCATATCGGGACACTCATCTCTCAGGGAATAATCGCCCAGCTTGGCGGAAGGTATACCACTCACCCAAAACTGGTCGGAGAGAAGAACGGGCGACAACTCTACCGGATCACCTACTCGGTACGCCTTCCCCGGTTCCAGAAACAGGACGTTATATTCAGCCATGGGCGGTATCTTCAGGTAATCCGTGTCGAATCCGGTCATATCAGGGCCCTGGATCTCACAGATGGCGTTTCAAAATCAGTACGCGAGGAAGATATTGAACGTCTGGTCGGAAACCTGAGGGATGCTGTTAATGCATTGGTGGCGTTTGCCGACAGCCATATCATGGGAATTCTCGATCCGGAAACCTGCCAGACAAAAGAGCTCAAAAAGATACCATGGCTTGATGTCACAGCAGGTGACCACGTGCAGGTTCTTCGTGATGGTGACAATATCATTGTTGTCGGGTAATACATGCGGGTAAGATCTGTATCGAAAGAAAATCTCAGAGATATCGCCGGCGAGGACTGGATTGACCACTCACGGCGTCCCTATGCTGAAGGAAATATTGCATGGGTCCCGGTCAGAGATGATAAACCCTGCGAATTCGAGCTTCCCTGCCGGAATCGGTACCAGGGGAAAGGATTTTTTATGCTGGGTGATGTCGCTGTCATCCATGGTAAAAAGCCTGCCCCTGCTGAAGTTGAGGAGATAGTGAGTTTCCGCCACCCCCGGGGAGTGCTCTGGATTGCATCACTCCGTGATAATACAAGAACTCCGGACACCGAAATCCTCTGGGGGGATGTCGGGGAGGTCAGGCACCGGGAAAACGGGTATACCTATATTCTCGATCCAACAAAGGTCATGTTTGCGCAGGGCAACAGGATCGAGAAAATAAGGATGGCGCAGCTGGTCCGCCATAAATCTTCAGGTGAACGAGTAGCGGACATGTTTGCCGGCATAGGCTATTTTACCCTGCCAATGGCTGGCGCCGGTGCGTCGGTTCATGCAATGGAGATCAATCCTGTCGCTTGTGGGTTCCTTGAACGAAACCTGCGGGAAAACAATCTTTCCGGGCGGGTGGATATCTCGCAGGGAGACTGCCGGCATCTTCTGAACGGGATATATGATCGTATTGTTATGGGTCACTTTGATGCACTATCCATCCTCCCGGCAGTTCTTTCCCATGTTCGTGATGGAAGTGTTATTCATCTCCACAGTCTCTCTTCTGCTGAAGACAGGATCAACAAGGAAGTGGAGAGAGCAGGTTTTTCTGCAACCATAGACGTACATAAAGTGAAGAAGTACCGCCCCCATGTCTGGCATGTGGTGCAGGATGTGACCATCGGATGACCCGTATGCAGACGCTGAGCGGAAAACAGATTGTTATTTGTGTCACGGGAAGCATTGCCGCTGTCGAAGTAGTTAAACTGATTCACACGCTCAGGAGGCATGGTGCAGTGGTGCAGCCGGTGATGAGTCCTGCAGCAACGGGAATAATACACCCGGACTCACTGACCTATGCCAGCGGGCGGGAGACGATTACACGGTTGTCAGGCCAGGTTGAGCATATCCTGTGGTGCGGCGATGAAGGCTGTGCTGATCTTTTATTGATCGCGCCCTGCACTGCAAATACAATCAGCAAAATCGCCTGCGGCATTGACGATACCCCGGTTACCACTTTCGCAACGACAGCAATCGGAAGCAAAAAACCCGTCGTTCTCGTACCAGCTATGCACCATAGCATGTACCGGCACCCTGCGGTAACGGCTAACCTTGCACATCTGATGGAATGGGGTGTGGAAATCGTTGATCCACGGCTTGACGAAGGTAAAGCCAAGATTGCTGACAATGAAGAGATTGTCCTCCGTTGTGAGCGTGCTGTCATGGGCAAGGCCTTGTCCGGCCAAAAGATCCTCATTACCAGCGGACCCTGCCAGGAACCGGTTGATAATATCCGTATACTGACAACGCGGTCAAGCGGGCAGATGGGCCGGGCGCTCGCACTCCAGGCATATCGTCTCGGTGCCGATGTAACCGTTGTCCACCAGGATACTTTCCCCTGCGTTAACAATATTTTCTCTGAGACTTCAGATGATATGCGGCGTGCGGTGAACCGTTGTTTTTCAGAGAAAGGAGCTGACATCTACATCAGTGCAGCTGCAATTTCTGATTTTGCACCAGAAAAAGTGAAGGGAAAAATCCCGAGCGGCAACCGTATGCATCTTGTCCTGGAGCCTCTCCCGAAACTACTGGCCGAAGTGATGGAAAAGTATCATCCTTTGACTGTCGCATTCAAACTCGGTGATTCAGGCGGGGCAGTGGCAAAGATGATGATCGATCAGGGAGCTGCAATGGTACTGACAAATGAACCAGAGACGATGGGGAGTGCCCGGGGCAAGTATGTGCTGGTCACCCGGGACGGAGAATATCCTCTGAACGGTTCAAAAGATGAGATCGCGGCCGCCATCTGGAATCAGGTTCTCCGGCCAGGTTTCCTGCCGGGATGAGCATCGCTATCTTTTGGTATGACAAGTACCACATCACTTAATAGTGGCATGGGGAGCCTCCCGCGGAAGAAATTATATTTTCCTTGACCCACGGTTCTTCGACCCTGAGGCTGGTGATTCTCATGTATATTTTGGTATTCGAAATGACCGCATCTGAACCGTGTGACATTGCTATATTCAGGTGTGACATCAGGTTAGTCTTTCCTTATTCCCTAAACGATGAACGCCGCCGCCCCCGAAGGGACGCCCCCACGGCGGATTAAAAACTTTTTTTTTTAGAATTATGAAAAACCTTTGGAAAAATATTTCCGGACCCGCCGTGCCTCGGAGAGGCCCTGAGGCGGGTGACCCTCAAAAAAAATTCTCTATATTCATAGGAATGTTTTACACTATTTTAATTACTTAAGAGTAATTTATCATTTTTTAGTACTAATTTCCGATAAACTATCCCCATCGATCCCGAGGCATGCTTGATAATCAAGAATCCCATGCCGGGATTCTTTAATCTGTAAAAACACCCAATCGTTGTATATAACTTTGCACGAATCCATGAAACCTTTAGCCGTTACTGCGTTCTGTCCCGGGCATATTTCCGGTTATTTCAGGCGAATAGAAGGAGAGACCCCCGCGACGACGGGAAGTATCGGTGCCGGGATTGTTATCAGTGAAGGTGTTACCGCAAAGGTAAAACCAGCCGAGTCAACCACAGTCACCGTTCAGCAAAGAAACGGCAGGAATTTATCACTCGATACCGGCTTTGGATCCCCTCTCCTGGCAGATGTCATGGAACAGCTCGACGTGTCCCCCTCCATAACGACAGAATGCCTGCTGCCCATTGGTGCGGGTTTCGGACTCTCAGCTGCTGCATTGCTTGCAACTCTCACCGCAGTCAACAGGTTGTACGATCTTGAAATGGATAAGGAAGAAATTGCACAACATGCTCATAAAGCTGAAGTTGAACACCGGACAGGACTTGGGGATGTAGCGGCCTGTCAGGGTGGCGGCAGAGTAACCAGGTACGGGCCGGGGATTTACGGACGTGTTGAACGGAGATTTGATATGGCTGAACCATTGTATGCAGTAAGTTTCGGTCCAATCCACACCCCGTCTGTGTTAAATTCTCCCGAACAGATGGAGCGTGTGTCATCTGCATTTCCTGAGATGGCTCCGGATAACGCGATGGATTTTTTTCATCTTGCCCGCGGATTTGCAGAACAGAGCGGACTTATGACACGTGAAGTGCACGAGGTAACCAGGCTCTGTGATGCAGCAGGAGTGCCCTCAAGCATGACCATGCTGGGCAACGGTGTTTTTGCATATGGCCGGAAGGCACGTGACGTGCTTTTGCCTTTCGGTCATGTTTATGAATTTGGTGTAGCAGATGCAGGAGTCCGGATTATTGAGGATTCAGTATGATACCCAGCGATCATCCCCGCTATCATTCACTGATGACCCGCGAACGCCTGGCAGAATGTGCAAAGGCCGGAATAGTTTCATGGGAGGGACTTACTGCCCATGGGCGCGGTGAAGCATTTGACTACCTTATAGGCGAGAGAACAACACCGGGCGCACTTCGTGCAGAAAGGACCGCTGCTGCCATGCTCCTTTCGGCAAGGAATCCGGTTATTTCCGTGAATGGTAATACGGCAGCTCTTGCGGCAGAAGAGATTTCAGAACTCCAGAAAGCCTGTGGGGCCCGCGTTGAGGTGAATCTTTTTCACCGTACGGAAAAACGTGTCGAAATGATCGAGAACCTTCTCCGCGACTCAGGAGTTGATGTTTTTTCAGGTGTTGCGGAAAGATTACTGCCCCTTTCTCATGACAGGGCATGGTGCAGGAGAGAAGGGATGTTTGCCGCTGATGTTGTGCTCGTGCCTCTCGAGGACGGAGACCGCTGCGAGGCACTCGTCGGTATGGGAAAGTCCGTGATAGCTATAGATCTGAACCCGCTCTCCCGCACCGCCCAATCAGCATCCATTACAATCGTGGACGAACTGACCCGTGCACTTCCTCAGATTTCCAGGGCATGCGGGCAAATTTCTAAGACTGAACAGGAACAGCTCCTCAGATCGGTTGACAACCATTATCTTTTGTCAGAAGCAATACGTGAGATGACCTTGAGGCTTTCCCATGCTCTGGATTGAGAAATACCGCCCGGAAAACCTTAGTGATATCATCGGACAGGATACGGTAATCCAGCGCCTCTCTTCCTGTGCTGCATCCGGGCTTGTCCCCCACATGATCCTTTCAGGCCCACACGGGACCGGGAAAAGTGTGGCAATTGAATGTTTTGCAAAAGCACTTTATAAGGAAAACTGGGAGTTAAATACCTCGATTTTTCAGACAGCAGATCTCTTCTCACTGGGAAAAGCATATCTCGAACAGGATGACCGCTATACCCATCTTTATCAGAAGAACCAGTCTCTTATTACGAATTTTAAGTATATCATTAAATGGTACGCTTCTCTCCGTCCTCTTGATGCTGAATTCAAACTGATGGTCTTTGAAGATGCCCATACTCTCACCCATGATGCCCAACAGGCACTCCGGAGGATTATGGAACGTGCAAGCACCACGTGCCGGTTTATTTTCTCGACAACAAACCAGAGTGCCATTATCCCGCCTATTGCATCCCGCTGCCTGCCACTCTTTTTTTCACCGGTTGATCAGGATAGTATGCTTCGCCAGCTCCGCAAAATACGAGAACGGGAAAATTCATGTCTTCACCCCTGTTCTGACGATGATCTTGAACTGATTGCCCAGGTTGCTCAGGGAGATTTGCGCCGTGCGATCCTGCTCCTGCAGGCTGCTCTTGAAGCGGGGAGGTGCCGGGATCTTTCTTCAATGGCCCGGTCAGAAACAACCAATGTGGCTGCTTCTGCTCTTGATGCTCTCAGGAAAGGCGATGTGCGCAATGCAATCCGGCGCCTTGAATCACTGATAATTGATTATGGGCTTTCCGGCGACGAAGTATTTCTTGAGATCCGCACCATTATGCAACGGGAATATAATCACCCCGGACTCGCTATTGCGCTTGCCGACGCTGAATATCGTCTGCAACATGGGAATAACGAATTTATCCAGATTGGAGCATTTGCCTCCGGGCTCGAGGAGGTCTTCAGGTGAGCACCATCGGGCAGAAAAAAATCCAGGATCACTACGACACCATTGCTGATGTATATGACGATCATTATGATGAACGCCGGGGACGACGATATTATACACACCTGAGCACCCATATCCTGGATGCTCTCCCGCAGACCGGAAAACTCCTGGATATCGGGTGCGGAACAGGCCTCTTTGTGGAAAAATACGTCGGCGATGGGCGGTCCGCTGTCGGACTTGATATCAGCAGAAAGATGATCGAACGAGCCCGGCGCAGGTGCGGAGCATGCGATTATACGGTCGGGACAGGTGAAAGAATCCCGTTCTGCGACGAGACATTTAATGCGGTGTCAAGCCTGCTTGTATTCAGTTACGTACGGGATCCGGAGGCAATGTTACAAGAAGCATACAGGGTACTGAAGCCCGGAGGTGCAATAGCAATCTGCACGCTGGGGAAGAAATTGCTTACCCTGGGTCTCCCGGCGATCTATCATATCGGCGAAAAGATGAATGTCCGGCATGTTGTGATGAAAAATTTCGGTGAGCGTTATTATGACCGTGAGGAAATGCATCAGCTCTTTACCCGGGCCGGGTTTTCAGATGTCCGGGTAAAATGGTGTTCCTTTGCTCATATTGATATGATAGATCCTCTCTTCCATCTCGCACAGAAGATCGAACCATTTGTTGAAAAACGCGTTCCCCAGCTTGCGTATAACATATGCGTCAGCGGGAAGAAACCCTGGAAATAGTCACCGTGTTTTTTTCTTTTCCATCAGACTTTTCAACACACGTTGCTTTTTCCGGATCGCAGCATCTGCAGCACTCGTGACCCTCTCCTTCATCTCCTCAAAATTACGCATATCGGTGTCGACAACCTTTTTCACCGGTGTATAAGCCGATTCCCGGAATCTCGGCGTAAAATCCCGTTCCTTACCGTCGACCATGAGCACTGATTCCGGTTTTCCTTTTTCGACATACCCGATCTCATGCATAGCAACTCCTGAGGATTTCACTACCGAACAGATCTCTTCTGAAACTTCCGGAGGAGCGACAATGAGAAGGGCATCGAGGGAGACACCAAGATAATCGATCTTCAGCGTTTCCAGCATACTCCGCACATGAGGTTCCACCAGGCCTCCCATGGCATTTTCATCTATAACAATCCGGCAGCCGGCAGTCTCCGCCATTTCGAATGCATCGCCTCTCAACCCCCCATTCGTTACATCGGTCATTGCATGGATTTTATAAAAGACGTCGTTCTTCATCAGCGTTTCGCAGGCGACAAGGAAATTAAGATTTATTGTCTGTTCTACAATCTCCGGAAATCCTGAGTATATTGCTGCAGTCGCAATGGTCCCTCCACCTGCACCTTCTGTCATCAGCAGGACATCACCAGGCTGGGTAGATTTCCGGGCAGTGAGATGTTCTGCCACACCAACAGCTCCTACGCAACCCGTAAGACGATTTCCCAGTACCATATCTCCACCTATTCTGAGGGTAGAGCCGGTGACAAGCGGCACATCCATCACCTCGCCAACCGTGGTAATTCCCGCAGTATAATCAAAAATTTTTGCAACATCGCCGTCATCGGCAACATGAATATCTGAGAAAAGCATAATGGGTTTTGCCCCCATTACATAGACATCCCTCAGAGTCGCGCGCGTGACATGAAATCCTGCAAGGAACGGGTAATCGGAAAGGCGGGAATGCATACCATCAACCGTACAGACAATATACTGGCCGCCGGCGCACACTGCACCGGCATCATCCATCTCATCCACTCCTACGGATGCCGAAGTTTTTCCGATGATGCGGGCAATCTGGCGATGTGCAAAAAAATCTCCTTTTCCCCGGGATCCCACCCCGAATTCCCCCATCTTCACTCCGGCCATCTGGAATTCAAAAAAATCCCCCGTCAGGCCACGGGTGTTTTTCACCTCATCAATCACTGCCCGGGCAAAAGCGGATGCATAGGAGGGTTTTACATTTTTTATATCAACAATCGAATCGGCCAGGTTCTTTTGTAAGGTGTCTTCATCTTCTCCGTCCGCAATTTTTCTGCGGACATACTCCTCAACATCCATAGGTTTGGGTACGTGCGAGAGGCATAAAAAAGGGAGGTACTGGAAAACGATTTTTTCTGACACTTATCTAAGGAGGACTCCCAAAACATTGGAGAAACTTCTGATGGCATCATCAAACTTGCCCATTTTCAGAAGAGACAACCCTTTCACCAGGCCGGATCGGACATCCTTGACGTCAATATAATAAGCCTTGTCAAATGCCCGGGCTGATTCTTCAAGCCTTCCCAGCATGAAGCATGAGTTGCTCATCACGACCCAGGCATCAGCGATGGTTGAATTTATCTCAAGAGCCTGTTCAAGACAGTCGACGGCTTCTTCATGTTTCCCGAGCATGCTGAGGCAAAGTCCTTTTAGGTAGAGTGCTTTTACATTTCCCTGTTCGATTGAATGAGCACGATCGAGAACATCGATCGCATCTGTATATCTCTTTAAATTGATCAGGGCAATCCCTTTTTTAATCAGTGCGGAAAAATAAAACGGGTAAATTCTGAGGGCTCGGTCATAGCATATGATCTCTTCTTCGTACCATTTCAGCTTTCCAAATGCATATCCCCTGTTCACCCATGCCGAGAGGTAGCGCGGCCTGAGTTCCAGGGCACGGTCACAACACTGGATCTCCGCTTCAAACCTTCCCAGCATCCCCAGCGCAACGCCTTTGTTGTTCCACGCAGTCGCGCTCTCGGGGTTGATCTGCAGCGTCCTTTCGCAACATTCCAGTTTATCCTGAAAGCGACCGAGCATCCCTAAAGCAAATCCCTTGTTGTTCCACGCATCAACACAATAGGGATCCAGAGAGATTGCTTTCTCGCAGCACTCAATTTCCTCCTCGTATCGTCCTAATTTCCCAAGGGCAAAACCTTTGCCGGCCCAGGCGATTGCAAGATTAGGATCGAGGGAAAGTGCATGAGAAAATGCTAAAAGAGCATCTTCATGTCTGCCTTCCCTGCCGAGAGCATGCCCCTCAAGATAAAATTCATATCCTGACTTAAGGGACTGCGAATTTACTGCTGATTCCGGTGATTCAGACATTGAAGAAGATCCATTCGAACAGGATTGGATTAATTATCAAAATCTTAGTGTAAGTGATATTTATGTTAATGGATTATAGTGCATATAGCCAGATATTATTCTGCATTATTACCCAATATCGGGGTATTCCGGCATAAAAATTATAAGAGAATTCAGGAAAACCTGATGAACGAATCAGGTAGCCATTATAGTCACATCAATTGAAGGAAAATCCTTGTACTCGTCCTCCGGAAACAATAATGCTGCCTCCGATTCAATCGGTGTCATTCTGATGGTATCGGTCACTTTTCTTCTCGCACTTCTCGTGCTTCTCATGATCACTATTCAACCTTTGGCCTGGAACATGGAAAAGGGGATTCCTGAAATTTTTACCATTACCTCCATAGAGAGTGTTGATGAAATAACCGGGCACCTGAATTTCGATAGCAGGGTGATTCTTCTTCATAACGGTGAAATTGCTTATCAGAACAGAAATCTTACAGCAAAATTTCTTAGAAACGGGCAACCGGTTTCCTGTGCGATTACTACAATGAACGGGCATGACTTCATTGATACAGTCCATTGGGGGGTTCAGTGGATGGGTGGTATGGGATGTTCAGGTGCAACATGGAGTCCCGGAGAGATGATCCGCATCGATTTCACGGACGGGACGTTTCACCCAGGCGACAGGGTACAGGTGGATATTTTTAACAAGAATGGGAATGAAATCATTTCGCGGTATATATTCAGGTATGAATAGCAGCCTGCCTGTCACTCGAAGTTTTATTAATCTTCCAGTTGTTTGAACACACCTTTTTTTACCTTGAGGATTTTACATTCAGGACAGCGCCAGGTGTTGGGAAGTTCATCAAAGGGTGTACCGGGAGGAATTCCCCCTTTGGGATCTCCTTTTTCAGGATCATAGATATAGTGGCATTCAAGACAGACGTATCGATGGCATTTGACAAGCGTTGACATTTTTTATTAACCTCTTATTGATTTACTTCGGAAAAATTATATTTTTTCCCTATTGTGGTGAATCCTTTGTTTTCATACTGATTATAATATGGTTCTCCAGATTTCAGGGACATGGGACCAGTTTCCTGGCGCACAGTCTTGCAACCCGGAGCGGCTCCGGGATCTTCCCCTCCACCGTAAAATCATTACAGAGACGGGCTCCGTCGCTATCCTCAATTCCCCAGCACCTGATAAAGATCACCTGCTTTGTGTGAAGATCTACCCGACTGCGTTCTCCCAGGTTCCTGTACGCGGAGATTCGTTGGAAATCCTCAGGAAAATGATGACGGATATCTTCGAGAAGTCCATCTGATTCCTCATAAGTTACGCAGATCACCGGTTTTCCGGTATGCTGTGCGATCTTTGCAGGATCGATTATATTGAACCAGGCAATAACACATCCTGAAAGCATAATTACATTAATATCGCTGCGTTCGATCTCATCCACCATCATGAGAATTGATTCAGTAGCATCCATCCCCCCGACAGTGACCCTGGAAAAAATAAAACCGTCGATGCGAAGATCTTTTCGCATCACTACTCCCGCCAGTTGTGAAAAGGATCGTCCGGTGTAGCTTTCTGCAATGCCCAGCGCCCGAAGTCCTTTTTTCGGGATATGCATAGAAGCACTTATGTTACCCGATTAAAAATACTATGTTAATGAAATTTGAAAAAGATGAGGTTTGCATCTTAATTCCTACTTTAAATGAAGATCTGACGATTGGGAAGATTGTTCATGAGTTCAGGGCATTGGGGTATAACCATATTCTTGTAATTGATGGTAAAAGCACAGATAACACGGTCAAAGTCGCGAGGGAGGCAGGTGCGACTGTTCGTACGCAGTCGGGTAAAGGAAAAGGAAATGCCATCATTGAGGCTTTTGAAGTCATCGAACAACCGTATATACTTATGCTGGACGGCGATGGCACGTACGCTCCGAGAGATGCAGAGAAAATGCTCACCCCCTTGTTTCTGGGATTCGATCAGGTTATTGGCGATCGCCTTGTCAATGCGGAGGAAGGTGCATTCTCACGTCTCAATCTTTTTGGAAACCATATGCTGAATCTTCTTTTTAAGGTCGCCCACAGCCGGGATCTCCATGACATTCTTTCCGGGTACCGGGCGTTCACCCACCTTGCGATACAGCAGATGAACTTAAAGGAGAAAGGATTCGAGATCGAGACCGAAATCTCGGTTGAATCTGTACGGAACGGTCAACGCGTAATGGTCGTACCCATAAAATATTCCAGCCGCCCGGGAACAAGAACGAAACTCTCCCCGTTTCATGACGGCATTAAGATTGTAAGTACCATTTACCGGCTGGCACGGGTGAACAACCCGATGTTCTATTTCGGGTTGCTGGGGGTGTTTACTTCGATTCTTGGCATGCTGACCGGTGTATATGTCCTCCTGGAGTGGCTGCGAGGCATCGATCATATCCCCCTCACGATCCTCACTGTACTCCTGATTGTAGTAGGCATTGAAATTTTCATGTTCGGCATGATTAGTGATATGCTTCTGGTATTCCACCGCGAGATCATCCGGGAAGTCCAGTTGCTGCAACGCCAGAAACCCCCCAAATAATTGTTTTGATCCGGAGGCATTCTTCTGATCAGGTTCTGATTTTCTTTGTTCTTTACGTTTTTAAAAAAACGTATAAACAAGGAATTTTCACCAGAATCCGGCAAATTTACCATCTAACGATGATGAGAGACTTGAATTTCACTATCATCCGTAATGATAAACGACGCCGCCCCCGAAGGAACCCCCGCTGCGGATCAGTGACTGAAACTCCATAACTTATCGGCGTTCGTGTATTTTTCAAGAACTCAATATTTTTTTGTAAAAAAGAATGTTATGATATAACCTTCCAAACAGAAGGTCTGTATCAATCAGAAATCCCTTTTATTTCTTCAAAAACCGGCAATTTCTCGAAAATTATGGGTCCTTGACATCAATACCGATTCTCTCTGAAATATGTTTCCCGTGCGAACCGTTCCAGTAGAGCTTACCGCACCTTTCGCACCAGCAGAAGACCAACCCCTCCTTTTTCCGGGGGGCATAGTCTGCAGCATGTATCTCCTCCATAGAAGCCCCCCTCAGCACTGCATTGCATAACGAACACCGACTCATCATGAGTCGTCGAATGATCAGGCTGCGATCAATCAACTGCCGGATCTGCTCCATCACCTCGTCAGATGTAATAAGGACAGCGTGCTCCTTTCCTCTCATCGCAAGCTCCGTGTCTCTCGTGAGCAGGATACGGTTCTCCTGGAGTGCGAGTTCGAGAAGCAGGGTATCCTCCTTAACATTTCCCTGGATAAACCCGTTGGCACTCACGGTATCGTATCCCATGAACCGGAGGTACCGGCAGAGTGTACCGAGCATCCGATCGGTAATGAACCGTGGTTCAGGGACTGGTGTCTGGTACATGACGCACGATCTCGATTTTCTCACCACAGTCCGCACATTGCTGCCCGTCGAGTTTGCGGATCGTGCTCGAAAATCCCTGTCGTTCGATGAGAGTTGCCCCGCAGGCCGGGCAGCAGGTGTTCTCGTACCGGTGGTTATACACGTTTCCTACGTACGGAAAACGAAGGCCGAGATCTTTTGCCTGGTTACAAATCTTTTCAAGGGTTGCAGCGGGTGTTGCACCCCGGTCGGTCATCTTGTAATCCGGATGGAATGCTGAGAAATGCATAGGTGTTGCCGGGCCGAGATGCTCAATGACCCAGCGGATCAGTGCTTCCATCTCTTCTTTGCTGTCGTTAAGGCCGGGGATAACGAGCGTGACCGTCTCCACGTGCATGCCAAGTTCCCTCGCAAGTACCGCAGAGTCAAGGACCGGCTGGAGGCGGGCACCGCAGACTTTTTTGTAAAAATCATCGGTGAACGCCTTGATGTCCACGCGGTATGCGCCAAGCATGGGTGCAAGTTCACGGAGTCCCTCTTCGGTGATGTAACCGTTTGTTACATAGACAGTTCCAAGACCTTTCCTGCGTGCCAGCGTTCCCATATCAAGAGGGTACTCGTGCCATATAGCCGGTTCATTATACGTCCATGCGATGCTAGCGCTGCCGGTTGCAAGTGCCCGCCGGACTCCTTCTTCCGGTGAAAGTGAACGCAAGGCTGCATCCTCGAAGCTCGCACGCGAGATATGCCAGTTCTGGCAGTGCTGGCAATGGAAATTACACCCGATACTTCCCAGCGAGTACGAGAGCGTTCCGGGCAGGTAGTGGAAGAGTGGCTTTTTCTCTATTGGATCCACCGCTTCGGAACTGATCTTCCCGTAGGTTGCAGCATACAACGTACCGTTCTCGTTCAGCCGTACACCACAGATCCCGTGTTTGCCTTCCTGTATAGTGCAGCGGTGGTTGCAGAGTGCGCATTTCACCGTATTATTCTCAAGTTTCTGGTACAGGCGTGCTTCGTGCATAAGGACTCCCGAATAGTGATGATACTATTGTTCTTTATTTTCCCCGGGTTCGTCTCCTTCATCGGTTTCGAGGACAAATGAACCCCGGTACCTGCAGTTCTTGCAGAGATAGACCTGGCCAATGTATCCCCCCGCGACGGCAAAGATATCCCGGCTTTTACAGACAGGACAATAGAGCATACTCAACAACTCTATATGAACATCCGGTACAAAAACTAGTGCAATGAAGACCGTTGTCATCTCCCTGGGTGGTTCAGTCCTGATCCCAACCCTTGAGAAAAACAGAATAAAAGAATATGTTCCGGTGCTTGGGGAAATTGCAGCACTCCACCGCCTGTTTGTCGTTGTCGGTGGGGGCGGTGAAGCCCGCCGTTATATTGCTGCAGCGCGCACTCTCGGTATTGACGAGGGTACATCGGATGAGATCGGTATTCTGATCACCCGGCTGAACGCAAATCTGCTTATTGCCGCGCTGGGGGAGATGGCGTACCCGAAGGTTGCAGAGAGTCATGCCGAGGCAAAAAAATTTGCCGAATCGGGAAAGGTTGTTGTCATGGGGGGGATTACACCCGGGCAGACGACCGACGCGGTTGCGGCGGTACTCTCCGAACGGGTCGGTGCATCGGTTTTTGTCAATGTAACTTCGGTCAATGGAATCTATTCTGCAGATCCGAAAAAGAATTCCAAAGCAGAACGCTATGAGAAGCTCACACCAACACAACTGCTCCGGATCGTCGGTGGGACTGCGCTCACCGCGGGGTCCAACACAGTGCTGGATATTGTTGCTGCCCGGATAGTGGAACGCAGTGACATTCCGCTCATAGTCCTCGACGGGAACAACCCCGAAAATCTTTCCCGCGCGATATGTACCGGAGAATTCACCGGAACTATTGTGAGCAGGGGCAGGAAAAAGATCCTGCCACTCTGATTTTGACGTATGCACGGGAACCACTACGTATTTTTACATTCCCGACACAGGTATGATGGCACGGGGTAGTAGGGTAGCCTGGTCCATCCTAGAGCGTTTGGGACGCTTTGACGGCGGTTCGAATCCGCCCTACCCCATATTTCATGAAAAAACAGGATGCTGAAAAAATCTATTCACTCCTTCTCAGACGGTATCCCGATTCCCGGGATTCTCCCGCTCAGCTATCCGGTGGTTCCGCCTTTCAGGTACTCATACTGACTATCCTGTCGGCACAGACCACTGACCGTGCTGTGCTGAAGGTAAAAAGAGCGCTTTTTTCAGCCTACCCGACTCCAGCGGCTCTCGCGAAAGCAAAGACCGATGATGTTGAAACCATCATTCACAGTCTCGGGTATTTCCACGCAAAAGCCCGGCATGTCATCGCAGCTTCACAGGTTATTATATCAGAGTTTGACGGCAGGGTGCCGGAGACTATGGAAGATCTCCTGAAGATTCCCGGGGTAGGCCGGAAAACGGCAAACATTGTGCTCTATCATGCCCATGGCCGGAATGAAGGGATCGCTGTCGATACCCATGTACGGAGGCTCTCGCAGCGGATCGGGTTTTCCAATACCGATAATGTAAAGATGATTGAACGGGATCTGATGACTGCATTCCCGCAGGAGCAGTGGGGGGATCTCACGGATCTCCTGATAGCTCACGGGCGAACACTATGTACCGCAAAAAAACCGAAATGTGAAATCTGCCCGATAAACGGGTACTGCCGGTATTTCCAGACTGTTGTGA